>Ga0131853_10017512_pt1 | contig 13044 bp, 7 predicted proteins | sample TergutLab28metaG_FD_92764 | JGI IMG/M metagenome (GOLD analysis project Ga0131853, IMG submission 92764) | Labiotermes labralis P1 segment gut microbial communities from Petit-Saut dam, French Guiana - Lab288 P1 (version 2) (version 2) | ecosystem: Host-associated > Arthropoda: Insects >...
AACTCAACAAATAAGTCGCAAGCTCCTGAGGATGGATGTATTAACATCCGAAACATGTTGAGCATTAAATAATGAAATAATAAAGCAAGTGACATCAAGTTGGTCTCTCTTTATTCAACTATGCAAAGAATTGTTACGTATGTACGTATTCGTAGCTACTTAAAATCAGTTCTGTGATACAAATTTTTAATTTTAGATACCTATCATCCGGACACTATGTACGTGAGCAAGAATGTGAGTATCCCTGGTTATTTTTCGAAGTCAAGAGGTGTCCGCCAGTAATGATGTTTGGGGAACACTCTCATAATATTTCGCCTACACATCATTTTTCTATACAGATCTGCATTGCAGACTGCTAAAATTCTTGCATTTTATGATTGAAGGTCAATTGGTTTAGTACTCGTTAATCATTATAAATGTATTTTCGTACACCAAATTCTCAAAGTAATTCTGTTGAAAGCGTGGAGAGATACACTCTGCCTCAACTCTCACACAGACCAGTGATTGCTTTACCAGCCTCAAGCATTTCACCGCCCCCCTGTAGCAGCTCATTTCATTTCCAGAACCAAGTAGAGACCGGCTTCTTGACAGATAATTTAGACAACTTTTCTTACTCTGTGACAAGCCATAACCCCATGAAACGTAGAAGTGTTAAGGACAGAAGAAATTAAAATTAATAAATAGCCCACAAATAATAAAATGTACATAAGTTTTCAGTCTAACACAACTCAAAAGGCGTTTTGTATATCAAAATACCTTTTGAGTTTCAGCCTGAAGATGGCTTTAAAATGAAGCCAAAACATGTCGCTAATATGATCTTTTAATTATTTTTAAGTATATTTTATATAATAAAAGCTGTTTGACGTTCAGGTGACCGTGCATCGTGATATAATCTTATAATAAAACCAACTAGTTACACTAATTTCTGAAATTTATTTTTGGAATAAAATTCTACATGTTTCGGACAGTTCCTCTGTCCATCATCAGGGATTTTTCACTGTACATACAGCAGTGGTATATGTCAGGACGGAACTGGTTTGGTTCTGCTGCAGCAGAACCAAACCAGTTCCGTCCTGATCCTGCTAGCAAGCTGTCAGCAAAACTGTATAACATATAACATTGCTGTGCGTAAAGTGAAAAACTCCTGATGACGGACAGAGGAACTGTCCGAATCACGTAGAGTTTTATTCCAAAATAAATTTGAGAAATTATTGCATCTAGTTGGTTTTATTGTAAGAATAAAAGTTGTGTTAGACTGAAAACTTACATGCGTTTTTATTAATTATTGAAGACACACCTGGGATACCTCAACTGAAAATAATAAATAACCCAATATGATATAGAATTCTATATGCTATATTACATTGCTAACCGAAGAAACACAAGGAAATAACTTCCATTAACAAGTAGCTCTTTTATATAGAGATTCTAACCTTCAAAATCGCACTTACACTATCCCAAACTAACTTGGTCCACACTGAATACAGAGGCAACGTGTCCTCCCAATATCTAGGACTTACCAGACCACACACACCGTCACTTGTAATAACTTCTAACTCTCTCAGTATTGCGTATACCGTGCATCTCGTGCATATGACATGTCTACGCCTTAAACAAACTTTTATGCACCTCACGTACATAACACATTACATTATTTCGATGTTTTCCTGACCTTGCATCTAAGTGTAATCTTAGTAAGTAACCAACTTAATACACAAAATCTTGCTTTATAATAAACTTATTATAAAACAAGATTTTGTGTATTAAGTTGGTTACTTACTAAGACATTACATTATTTTCTCCTACGCGTTTCGACGCACGTCGGCGCCATGTTCAGGCAGTCTTATATTTAACAGTTCGAATTGTGACGCAACATCTGGCTGTAAACACTTGTCCAAACGCGCCGGTAAGATGCCGTCTTCTCACTGATGCAATATTTCTCCAAAACTTTGAATAAGTTTTTACAGCCAATTGCTGCGTCGAAGATGGAACAGTTAAACACAAGACTTCCTTAAGATGGCGCCGAATCGAGCCGAAACGCGTAGGAGAATTTAATGTAACGTGATATGTACAATAGGCGCATTGAAGTTTGGTTCAGAAGAAAACAATTAACCGTTTAACTAGTTGAAAAGTTTTTATCAAATTTGATGCCGATATCACTTCGTTACAAATTATTCCCGGCTACAGTTCTACAGCCTCCAGCTCAAGGCGGATCCGACTCTGATAGGCTACAAACCCCTTATAGCTGCAATGATGCATAGCAACCAATGACGCCGTCCTTCTTCAGGACTCAAACTTATATTAAAAACAGCTATTGTTAATAATAAGACCCTGTTATCAGGGCTTAAAATTTGAGTAGACGGGAAATTAGCACAATTTAATAGGTTGGTCTTGATTATTGTGGCTAACAGCCTATACTTCACAAAGTATACAACACTTGTTATAGTCTCCCAGTAAAACTTAAAAAAAAAAAAAATTGGCTTGCCCATACAATCTTCATTCACCTTGCAGTTCGCATAATCTACTTAATTACACACTTGGAGGAAGAAACATGAGACCACGCAAGCGTGTGTAATAATTCTGTAGCCTATGATATAACATATTTGTTTAGGCCACATGTTAAAACGGGAAATTAGATGACGTAGAACTTTTAGTGAACAGCGGACAAATCGGACGTAGGTTAGAACTTTCACTGTGGCCTTATTTATGGAAACATATTTTTCATCCATCACTAGGAAACAATGAAGCATATGTCTTTATACCTTCAGTATATACTAGGTCTACCTTGAAACATGTGGAAAAAATGTGCTCGTTGTAAGAATATTATTTCTCCTATTAACGTTCAAAACTTTGTTAAATAAGTTTCAAATGTCCCACTGCAGCAATAAGCAACCAGGGTGAATATATATATATATATATATATATATATATATATATAGTGGTAAATTATAAAATAGGTTTAGTACAAACTGGTGTGACGACGCCATTTCACTGTGGACAGCTGCGCTCTTCTGGGTCATTATGCAGCGAGTAGTGTTAATTTCTTACCGACATTTCAAGACAACTTGTCGGACCCACTCTTGGGGTTCCAGAATTGAGGATTCAAGAATTATTGAACCCTGAGGATAGGACAGACAGACTGTCTCGAAACGTCGGTAAGGAATCACCACTACTCGCTGCGCAATAACCCAGAAGAGCGCAGTTCTCAGCTACTTTACAGCGGAAGCCTGTAATCAAACTTATTTCACTACTCTTAAATGACACAAGGACTAAGTTAACGAGAACGAAATGTGTTCATTGGGCAAAGCAGGGCTTCGCGGTACACGACATTAGGCTTTCCATAACGCAAGGCTAACAAAGGGGACCTCAGCAGCTTCTAAGAAACGGGCTGTAATGTTAAAAGTCGTACATGACGTAATGGTTCAAATTACGAAACTCTGGTGAATATAATCAGGTAACTGCAGTACTTTGCGCTCTCACAGAACAATCAGGATATTGGCTAGGCAACGGATGGACAACGGAAGGATGGGAGTTCAGTTCCGGGCATCGCGAAAACTGTTCTTTTCTCCGTGGCGTCACAAGTGGCCCGCCCACCCCCTTATCCAAAGGAGAACCGGATTTCTTTCGACGAGAGCCAAAGTGTCCTGAGAGTGAAGACGATCGCTCAGTCTTATTTAGTGCAGATGCCAAGCACGTGGAGCCACAACGCCATTTCCCCTTTCTTGTAAGAACGTGACAATTAATGATTTAATTAAGTAGACAAATTGCGATCATAACTTCAGGCAAGGCAATAAAAATTGTATCCAATCGAACCGGCTTACAATTTATACCGTGGTTTTCAAAAGTCTTCATGAATACCTTCGAATACATTAAGTATCTTTCGCATAGATTTGTGTAGTTTGACAGGTCTACTACAGTTTCTGTTGTACTGTTGTTTTATTTTAATCTTTTCGACAACTTATCACTTAATTGAAAATTCTGTTTATGTTACACTCGTCGGGTTTAATCTCCAAGTTTGGCGTTTTTATAACTTATGTAAACGTTAACCCACAAAATCATATTATATACAAATCTAGGCATGTTTATAACAACATGGGTGCAAATATCCAGGGCACCAAATCAACAGGGCGACTAAATTTCTTGCGGCGGTTCCCAGTATTTGTGCGTCCTAAGAAATTTCCTCAATATCACCTTTCTGAAACCTATAATTTTGTGGTGGCTCCTAGATTTTTGGAAAACACGTGAACCCCTGGTATATAATCTAACGCCAAATTTCATAAGCTTCCAAACCCAGTGGATTATTAGTTGTCGCTACCAGACACGAAGATAAAACAAAACTATCTCACCGTCATCATGTTGCAGTTTGACAATATAAAAACATATTATTTTAACAAAATTAAATATTTTTTCGAAGACCTATTAACTTTATCATTTCAGCCCCCACAGTCTACGTGGCACCAGAAAGTGCGCGAGTTCTCCATGTTGGTATTACTGGCTTTAAAAGAATACAAAATACAGGGATGGGATGGCCTCCAACACTGCTTCTATTTCATTCAGAAACAAACCTCGTAAGATTTGTGACCTGGAATGAAAAAAAGTGATATGTTTGTGTGGGAACGCGAGTGGGTGCGTTAAAGTACTGTAGCAATAACATCAGTACGCCAAAACTGTTAAACACCGAAACTTTAAATGTAAAAAACGTGTTTCGTAACATTTAACTGCGTCTTGCACACTTAAATAATCTCGACAAGCAACAGTTGTCATTCTGACAACCTGAATAACACGCTGTGTTTATGTTGCTATACCACGTGTTAAACCAGTTTCAAATGACACAAACAAACAAATCCAGTACGTCTGAACGCGGTGTTTGTTCAACATCTGTTTCTTGAATATCGTAACTTTGAAACAATAATGCGGTGCAATGAGCAGGGTTTTATCACGGTCACAAATTAATGACAAAGACAAAACAAACCTTCCCAGTATAGACACTCTGTTGTTTGGTTGTTTGCTGCTGTCAGCTTTGTCTTCTTTCTTCCAGTTCGAAAGAAATTTGTAAAGTGTTAAATGAACGGTCCTACACAGTTAAAATACTTTATTGTCCAACAGATGCACAAATATGTAATTCGTAGATACAATTAGAATTATTGTAAGATATTTAAAAATATTTAAAATTGCTCCAACATGTTTCGGATCACAAGGGATCCATCATCAGGGAGCTCTATACAGTGCTTGGCTAAAATTACAGTAATGGTTCTATCTAGTCCGTTGATATGGACGTAGACGTATTTTATAATAATTCTAATTGTATCTACGAATTATATATTTGTGCATCTGTTGGACAATAAAGTGTCTTAATCGTCACTGATGCACGGTACAAATATGAAGGTCCTACACAGATTCTGCAGTATCCGTAGTCGTAAGATACAACTACAGATTTAAAATTCATGACATGTAGGAACTAATTACCCAACGGTAGTCGTAAACACCATCAATGTATCCAAGGGACCGCTACGACACACAAAGTAAACATCTCTTATTTAAAATTGGAAATGACGCCCTAGTAGACTTATCGACACCATCAACAATCAGAGGTTGATGAAACTTTGGATCACTGTTAGGAATCTGCCTAGTAGCACAAATCATAACCGGACTGTTCCTAGCCATACGCTACTGCCCAAACATTGACGCCGCATTCAGCACAGTAAGACATATCTGTCGAGACGTAAACTACGGATGACTGCTACTAACACTCCACGCAAACGGGGCCCTTCCGATGTGACGCCCGGCATTGTAGTACATAATACCAATGTTTCGGGGCAAGCGGCTGCTTCCATCTTCAGGGTAGATATTACTCCGAAATAATATAACATTAAAAGACCCGAATCATTGTTACACTCTTACAGAAGGTAAATCCAAACTTGAAATTCTGATTTTTTATTCTGTTACTAACAGTTTGAAACCCACGTATAGTATTTTGTTGACAATCGACAAGATCAAGTGTCGTAGAGGCCAAAACAGACATATCTTCTTCGTAATAAATTCATTTTAACACGTGACATCATGACGACATTTCTCTTGTAGTGTGCACCACTGTCCTGTCGGCTAACGGCAACCCGTACTGGCCCGGGAGGGGACGGAACCGTTTGTCTGTGAACATCTGCGCTGTGTAGCAATATTCCTACGCACTACCGAACCAGTTCCTACCCACATAACCTTCTGTCTGTCCGTATGGCACCACAACTTTCTGACACTTGAATCACCACCTAAGAATGTGGTTCGATTATTTGGGAGCACATGTCAGAACCAATCCTTATGTTATTGCAAATGTTCGCCGTGATTTGCATCGGGTGTGTCTGACCCTCTGAGAATGGGGCAATTGCTGGTGTTTATAGTCGGTATCGATATGGTCAAGTGCATGACCACATTTACATAACTTAACTGTGTACATAATCTTCGGCTGTTAGTACGTGTACCGACTCTCGTAACACTGACACTGCAGGCTAGAGCATGTTCGTCATTCAACTGTGGTTGGTCTCTTGTGAACTGAGTTATATTATCTTATGTTTACTTTTGTTATCTTACGTGTGTTGTTTTACAATGTGTGTATTGCTCTCTTACATACTTTAATTGCCGGATTGCTGGTTAGAAGTCACTATTCGGAAGGTCCTGCGACCGGCCAACTCGGTACAGGGTTTTCTTGGTTTCGCTGTGTCTAAGAGCGAATGCTGAGATGGTTCTCAAGTTGCTACTGCATGCTTCTCATGTAGCCCACCCGACTTAAATTTCTTAGATCCTTATTTCATACTTATGTACATGCATTATAACCACTGCCACCGGGTGGCAGCCCATTTGCAGTTAAATTTATTATTATTATTATTCGCACAGTTTACACACTTGCCTAAGTAGAATTAACTGACTGGTTCAATACTGGAGATTTTCCTTTCTCTGTAAGATAAAACTATATTTTAAGCACTTTTGCCTCAATTTTTGTCTTCAGATGATTAGGAAGTTATTAAAATCCGCAATATCCATAGCAGTCTCCGAACTTCACATTAACATTTGTAATAATTTTCAGGCGCTTTGGCAAAATAGCGAAAAGCGACTATTAGATTCGCCATATCTGTCTGTCTGTCTGTCCGTCCGTCCTTCCGTCCGCATGGAACACCTCGGTTCTCACGGCATGAATTTTCATGAATTTGATATTTGAGTATTTTTCCAAAATCTGTCCAGAAAATTCAAGTTTCATCAAAACCTGTCAAGAGTAACGGCACTTCACATAAAGACCGATGTACATTTACAAGCATACACACATTTTATGTTCAGTACCTTATTTTCGAAAGTCCTTCCGTTTATGAGATAATGTGGAAAAATATATTAGAACTAGACAGGCTACAGACTACAATATAATATGGCGCATGCTTTTGGCGTGTTGGGTAAATAAGGCTACAGATACACACTCAGAATTTGTAATACTTCTGTGCTTTCACACGACAAAAATGATTACGCGAAAGCGCTCCAGTGTTAAGTTCATACGTACATTTCTTGTCGTCTTTCACTTAGCTTATATTTAATTCAACTTCGTATCGCTTTCTAAATCTTTCTGTCAAACAAGCGTCTCTGTGACAGTAGTAGCTGCAGTTGGTGCAGTAGTACATACATGTAGCATGTTATAGTCGTCAGTTACAGTGAAGAGAAAAGTCGAGTCTCATGAGTCGATTTGTTCTACATCTCTCTCGAACCACTAAGCTGCCCTTTGTTGTGTAGTTCCCCCTATTCTCTACAGTCAGTAACACTGTTTATACAAAGACTGGTAGTAAAAGCACATATTCACATCACTAGCAACAAGCTGTTTGTGCTGATCTATGTCTATTAGAAACTTTTACAGAAAATTCAATAGTAGGAGTCTAAAGAGAAGCCTAGAGTGACTTCATCCCACCAACTGGGGGGTTTCTTTCCGTGACGATAGTACAGTTAGAGAGACATTATTTTATATTTGTTATTTAGATGTTTCAAAAGTTTAACAAGATATAGAAATAAAAAAATGTGTTTCAATTCTGCAAGTGAAAATTACAGGAAGAATTGTTTACAATATATGCCAAAAATTAAAAACGGAATAAAAACTTTGGCACTGGAATATGATTGGCCTGAAACAAGATATATGAGAAAAAATGAGAAAACCGTGAGGGAGGGCTTTAGGAAGGGACATTTAAGCCTAACTCTACAGAGACAATGATGATGATGATGATGATGATGATGATTAAAAAGAAAGTAATGTCTGAATTGAGAGTTGTAAGGATTGTTATTGGCTTCGATTCCCTGCTCTTAGAATACATGACGATGCTATGAAAACGGCTTCGAATTAGGTGTGATGATGGTACATAATACCGCATAGGCTATGTAAATTATAAAAGAGGCGTCCATATGTTAGTGGAAGGTATTGATGGACAAGGCCCATTGAAATTCAACACAGAATCTAGGACAAGGTGTGTAGTCAAACACAACTTAATCACTGAGGTGTATTTAATGACTATGTGATGGAAACAACTACATGTTTCGGCCTGTATTGGCCATCATCAGGTTGTCTAGGAAACCTGATGATGGCCAATACAGGCCGAAACATGTAGTTGTTTTCCATCACATAGTCATTAAATACACCTCAGTTATTAAGTTGTGTTTGACTACATACCTTTTCCTAGTTTCACACACACAACGGGGATGACACACTTACTAGATTCAACACAGAATAATTTCTGTTACCTACTACTTTTCACTATCTTTCTACCTTTCTGTACTCCATCCATACCTCTCCTCCTTCCCTCCCAACTCTAATCTGTGTTACGTTAAAATACTGAATTTGTTTCCATTTTTGTACCTCAAGATGGCGCAGTTTCGAACACAAAGTTGTCACCTCTGTAAGTTCGGGAAAATTGCATTTCCACGGTAAGAGCGTGAGAAGACAAAATGTGCACACCGTCGCCATCGCCTGATCGAATAAAAAAAAATCACTAACCAGCCTGAGGTCGGTTTCCAAACCGAGTGCAAACCTGTTCAGTAATGCCACTTCACTGTGTAAGAAATCTGTGCAACAGGTAGTTTGTATTGGACTTGCTGTGGAGAACACTCACGGCACTACTACCTTCCCGCTTGCAGCATGATCTTCATAGTGACCGCCATGATAACCTGCAATCAATAGGCTCACCTACCGACAAGCCTGGACCACTGGGCTGGAGGTCTCCACTCTGGAAAATGTTTGGGGAAGAGCTCGCGGCTCCAATGTGTCTGCACCCTCAGCGAGTAAACAGCAAGGCGGTCCGGGTCACATCGCTCCCTGCTCACCCTCAGCGCCTCAGCCACCAGCACGCTGCCCAAGACGTACCACAGCCACACCTCCCAGGGCCCTGTAACGGCGGCAGTTTCCGGGTAACTCTACATGCGACTCGTACTTAAGTAAAAAATTATTATTAATGATTAATAATATTAATATCTTATTATTTATAACGCATATCCCCGGTGCCCTCACCGTCCAAGGCGTTGGTCTGCGGCCGCTGGCTTGCTGGGACTGTGGGTTCGAATCCCGCTAGAGGCATGGTTGTCTGTCTTTTGTTAGTACTGTACGTTATCAGGTAGAGGTCTCGGCTTCGGGTTGATCACTCGTCTAGAGGAGTCCTATCGAGTTTGGTATGTCCAATGAGTGTGAACATGAATTCCGGTAAGGGGAGGCCATGACCAAAAATCGGGTCGAAGAGCCACAGAAAAAAATTATATAGAATATTTATATTATTTTATTATATTGCGCTATATATAACGTTCACTAAAATATTCAATAATACTATAGTTATTAAATGTACGGTCATCTCCCCCTCAACATCAGTAATCCGTTCCTGTAAACCTGACCTTCTGAGCGACAACTATAACCGGGAGCCTGCTTCATGTTACTTTAAATGGGAAAAATTATTATGCGTTACACCTTCAGCTCAAATCCCGCAACTAATTGCATAAAACGTAGTTAAAACAGAGTAAAATGTCTATATGTAAGTAAAAAAACTATCATTTTTGGGAGCAAAATGCTTAAAACCTCGTTTCCTAATCACCCAACAAATAATGTGGTTGTTAAACAGTTTCTTTGTATGCAGTAACAAGTACAGTTTGTATGAACATGATCTTGTTCAACATTTTTTGTAGAGTTTCTGAAACGTTGATATAAATCTTTCCTACACAAACATCCGTCGAAGAACGTTGTGCGGAGGGAGAAGTGTGATGTTTGAGGTTTGGCTATAAAACAGAAGAAGCGTTCCACCGAGAAAACGTTAATCGGGGAGACGTTCTGCAGAGTATTTCTGTATTTAATGTTTTTGTATTGAATACTACAAATCCCTAACATAAATACATTTTTAACATGTACACTGAAATTATAAATACATGTACGCCACGCATGAGGAGTGATAAATATGTAAATTTAGGGTCAATCTCGACTTACGTAAATTTCAGGCTACATACACGTTTCAGGAACGGAACCCATACGTAAGTGGAGAACTGTCTGCATTGAGCCAGTCAATACAATAAAATTTCTTTCGTTCCCAGCCAGCAACAATAGAGAAAACAGTTAACAATATTAGAGTTCCCCAAGGCTGCAGCTGGGAATGTTGTTTCCTTCTGGGTTGTGACTCCGTTTAATGTGGTATCCAGCCACCACCTTCTCCAAGGAAACCTGATGTCTTCAACTTCAGGAGGAGCTACCCAATTCTGAGGCAGCGGTTTCCTCAGGTCAATCGATAACTTCCTATCACATTGCAAGCGGTCACGTTCTAGACGGGGATAAATCTTCATTCTGACAGACTTCACATTGTGATCTAATTTATGATAAGGTGTTTTGTGGTAGCCGAGTTCCAGCCGTAACACAAGATGCAGGTTCCATGTCACATAAAAACTTTGTACCAACTACACTACATAAAACACACAAAGCTACTCTATGGATCGCCATCGCTGAGAAAACCGCAAATGTCATTACGTCCACAGGAAGTCCTGTATGTACCGTACGTTGTGGTTTTATGGTTTGTGTAATTTCTCAGCCTACAGAACGCCACAGTTTCACGGGTCGGAGAACCGCAGATCTTTTAACGAAAAGAGAGCTTACAACGCCAACTTTCATATAAATGCCACATATTTCACGCACAAATAATTAGCCTCTCCTTCTACATACTTCACGTATGAAGCAATAACTAACCTATATCGGTATATTTCTCTCTTACACTGCTGTGCTAAAGGAAATATCAAATTTCGAGGTTACTGAAAAGAGGAAGCAGAGAAAAGATTTGCGCCTACGAAAGAAGAATAAACAGAAGAAATAAGAAATATGCATAACGTGGAGCTTCATTATTCATAATATTGCCTAAAATTGTTATATTTTTTAAATTGTTAAGAACACTGGGAATAAACACAAAACTTAATTCGCAAGCCCACAGGAAAGAAACCAACTGGAAGACGTTGATGGGGGAAAAGTAAGAGTTTTTTTAACAAACTAGGTTTAAATTAGTGAACTGAATTCATTGCCTCACAACAAGACCTGTTTAGTTTTTTTTTTTTTTTTTTTCCACATGGGATAGAAATTTGTGATTACACTAGCAGGGAATTTTTACTACCTGAGCTACTGTTAGCTTTCCGAGGATTCCGCTCAATGAAATCAGTTAATTCTGTACTCCCACTTCTCTATAGTCCTTTAAAAAAGTGGTTTATATACAGCTTTGTGAATATGTAGAATTGTAATATTTGTTAGGGCACATATAACTCCTTAGTGTACACACAATGCACTGTAATTTTATACCGGCTGATAGGCGTTGGGTGTAAATTTAGAGGTTACTTGTGGGCGATGTACAGAAGGTTAAATACCGACAACACAAACCGCAATGTTTCAAATACTAACAAACTGTAATACAGCAACTCATATTTGCAGGTCGACATAAGACCCGACTTCATTAGACATGAAGCAGGTGCATTACGTATAAACCCAACTTAGCATAACATAAAAATATATACTGTTTCGAGTCTTTTGTTGTTTATTTTTGTTTGTAAAATTAACATCAGTAATCGCTCTTACTTTTTTTTTTTAAAGATAGCTTAATATATCACCACATATGCACTGAAACCAACTAGAATCTGTATGTTGTCGTGGGTTCATTACCTGGTCCCATACCGAACTACTAGACACGCCTGACGCTCAACACTGTTGCACGTAAACTGATGTTCTGATGTACCAGCTACACTGGCCCCCTCTTCAAACACTAGCAGCCAGGTTTATGTAAATAACATCCCTATTCCTGTTTTTATATACAAAGATACTGCGTCACATATGTGTTAGGAGAACTGTGATTAATAAAATTACGTTCGCCCCACTCCTAACTAAGTGGCGCTTTTTGTCACGGTCGTTGTCATAGCAACGTAAGAATGAAGAGGCAGACATATTGGCTGCGTTGAAAACCTTGAATGAGTACATTTCTGGGAAGTCGAGAATGGGTTAGGCAAATCACATTTTGCATTGCCTTATGGGTCTTATTTTCGCGTAACTTCTCACTTTGCAGACTATTATCACTTATTAGTGAAAACAGTAGGCTTCTGAGAACATTATATAGTCTGTTTCTTTCTGTGTGACCAATCCATATCATGTTTGGAACAACTTAGCGGATTTTGAGATCTTTTACGAAATGTACGTTTCTAGGGACCACCCCAACCACGCAATTTTGCATTTCCCTCGAACTGTAATAACAACATGGCCTACACGCCCTCTTGTGAGATGAATTCAACGTGGCACATTTCCGAATTAATGACGTGGCACTTATAAACAATGTTATGGTTACCTCACGAAACGTCACTTCAATAAACTGTTTGATATTTTTGCATGAAGTAATATATATATATATATATATATATATATATATACAGGGTGTTTCACGACTTTAGGGCATAACTGCAGGAGGTGATTTCCTAAGCCTTTGTGATCAAAAAAGTTCATATAAACATGTGTCCGATTTTGGACGGTTACGGAGTTAT
>Ga0131853_10017513_pt1 | contig 13043 bp, 12 predicted proteins | sample TergutLab28metaG_FD_92764 | JGI IMG/M metagenome (GOLD analysis project Ga0131853, IMG submission 92764) | Labiotermes labralis P1 segment gut microbial communities from Petit-Saut dam, French Guiana - Lab288 P1 (version 2) (version 2) | ecosystem: Host-associated > Arthropoda: Insects >...
GTGCGTTCTACAATAAAATAGAGACGGCATTGGCAATTTTACTTTGCATTTTAGGATTTTGACATTTTAGGTACATGAATACTAGGACTGTGAGGACAGGCCACTATACAGTGTCATCTTTTATTATTTGGTATACATGTTTGTGTCCTTTTAAACAACATGGCAGTTTTACCTTAATTAATTGATTGGTATGCATTTGGGTTTGAGCCCTTATGGTCCTGATGCACCTAGACCTTAAATGATAGGCCCTATCTGCCCCATATCAATTCAAGGGAGCCCTGTTACTTTGCTAAAGTTCCAGATGGCTCCCAGACTTATAATCTTAATGTCCTCTGGATTCAAAAAGGGCCCAGATACACAAGTCTGAGTGAAGCCAAAGCTTCACACCCACATAGAATATGAGCTAAGCTTTCATACTTTGCTCCCCACCTCTACAAAAGTCTGAGTGAAGCCAAAGCTTCACACCCACATAGAATATGAGCTAAGCTTTCATACTTCGCTCCCCACCTCCACACAATGGACTGTCTGACAGCCGCATTAAGTGAAGATGTCTTCTCATGGTATTATGTCCAGTAAGAAGGCCAGTAACAACCCTGGATTGTGTCCTATTAAAGGACAGAAACCTAGCCTTGGCACCCAGACAGGGTCCCGAAATTAATTTTAGTGCCCGTATTTAAGTATTACCAAGACCTTGCTACCGTGCCAATGCTGATAAACCAACCAACATCTCATCCTTATATTTTGCCTAGAGATTCCCGAAGCCAGCTCAGGTCCAACAAACTTTAGAGCAGAACCATCTCTTGCAAGCTTGTCGGCGATTTCGTTTACTCATACCCCAGTATGTACAGGGACCCAATACAGCCCCACAGCATGCCAGGTAGAGATATCATTCAGTGCCTTTTGGTACTGTTGAGCCAGTGGAGACATTCTAGTGGCCTGTAAAGCTTTCAGAGCCACCTGGCTGTCAGAGCAAATGCGTGATTTTCTGGTCTACCCTGAAATTGAATTTCATGAGCACATGCCAAGATAGCATATATCTCAACCTGAAAGACTGTAGCATACCTTCCAAGAGAAATATTGAGCCTTCTTCCCACAGATTGCCCATACACTGTAGCCCTGGTCCCCTCCTTCATCCTGGACCCATCTGTAAACCAGACGAGCCCTTTGACTACAGGAGGAGTCCCAGTTCCTCTGGTCCATTCTTTCCTAGTCAACATAGTAACCCTATATTTGGGTTCAAAATTGAATGTTGGCTTCATAACATCTACCCCCATATTAAATGTGGGGTCTGATTGCTGAAGTCTAATCAGTATACTGCTATGTGCTCAACTGGGATGGAGGTAAGACCAACTTCCCAGACTCCAGAGACGATGCACAGCTACCTCGCCTCACTCTGTACAACTAACTCGAATGGGGAGAAGCAAATAAGTGCTTCCACAGCATTGGTGAGAGTAGTGGGCATCACTCCCGTTATCCCTAAGCATGCTAGTATTTGAACTCTGCTTAGTTTTTTCTTGCCACTAGCCATCTGACAGCCAGGCCAGCAGTTTTACCTTAGATTTTATAATTCTGACATTGCTCTGTTTATTAAAATTGAACTGGTTTTTGGGTCCATCATGGTTTTTAGATAGGCACCTATGGCCTTTATTGCTGATGTGCCTCTGAAGCACCCCTCCCTTTCCCCCTTCCCATACATTCACACTATAATGCTGCCTCCTTGTGAGCCTGATATGTAAATGTTTTTTGTTTTGCACAGGATGCCTTGGCAAGGCCGTTCAGATGTGCTGATAGACAGATTTGATGTACGAGCTCACTTGGACTACATTCCTGAAAATCCCCCTCATACAGAATCAACAACCAATGAGGAACTTTCACGAGAAGATCGGTTGGCAAATTATGAAAGATACAGAATTATAGTCCAGAATGAGTTCTTGGGAAGTAAGTCACGGAGATTTATATACATTCAGCCCTCTCTTAATCACACTGCAGATCCCGTGGTCTGTGTGGTGTCTCACACTGTAGGCATAATGTTTGTTAGTTGGCTTCAAATTTCTTGTGCCTTTCCATGGCATATATCGTAGAACTATCACATTTAATTCTGGTATCTTTCCACCTGATTTTGAAACTGCTGACATCGAGCCATCATCAACACAGAGGGCGAATCTTTTCCTCAAGCATTGCAGTGAGCAGCTAGAACTGTTGGACTTTTTCTGTTGTGTAATTCCTGACACAAGTTTCATTTTGCTGTTGACTAATTCTCTCTTGTAAATACTAGAAAGTTACTGCAGTGCTGAAATCAGTGCTGTTGCTTTCAGTTGGTGAGGAGAAGTTCCTGCACCAGCTGTATTTGGAGGAACAGTTTGGACCAGTTGGCCGAACTGGGGAGGTTGACAAACGGAAACGAGAGAAAGGAACGTTGTCTGGAGCAGCTATCCCATACACATATGATGACAGTACATCAGGTCAGGGGCCGACAGAAGAGGAGGAGGTAGAAGGAGAGGAAGAAAAGGCAGATGAGGAAGAGGATGATGATAGTGATGTTGATTTTGGTAAGGAGTGTTCTGCTGAGAAACTCGAAGTCTCCATTTCTTGATTAGGGACTTCAGTTCCCATAGACATAACTGGCCCTAGCACCTTGTTTTGTTGTACTATGTTACACTCATTTACAGTAAGAGTAGTCAGTTCTGTTGCCTTTATTAATGTGTTTGTAGTCCAGAATGGTTTCGTGGCTCGTGTAGGGTTGTATGATTGGAGTAGAACCCCCACGACCTGTGATGATTAAGTGTCAAACATATGTATGAAAGTTCCTCTCTGTACCACTGCCACCCTTCACAACCCCTCACCACCACCACTGCCACCCTCCCCCCACAACCCCTCACCACCACCACCACCACCGCCACCTCCTCCTCCTCCTCCTCCTCCTTTGATGTGATTTGCAGCCATCTTTCAGCTCTTCATGAAGGATTTATTTTGTTCATACATAATGAAGTTAAATGCAACAAAACCGTCATAATTGATGTGTTTTATGGACAGATCTATGTGTGGATGTGACTCAGGTGGGACCTCAGCAGGCACATGAGATGAACATGTGTGGTGCTGCATATGGAATGAGTGGTAATGACTTCTATACCTTCTTGACTCGGGACATTGAGGAAAAAGAGTCATTGCGACAAGCACGTGAACAGGAAGAGGAGAAGGCCATGTATTCGGTGAGTGTGGCCATGCTGTATCAAAAGTACTTAGTTGCATGCTTTTCACTTCAGGGCCTTAGATTCAATTTCAGAAGAGTTCAGGTGTTGGTTTTTTTGGTGAAAAGTGGCATGGAGATTTTTTTTTTTTTTTAGGATGTCTGATTACATGTGAGAATTATTGTCCTGCCAGTGCTCTTTACTTGCCAGCTACTAACTTGCATAAAAAATATATACTTCCTGCTATGCCTTGTGTATAAATAAATGTGTTTAAAGGAAATGAGACATAAATTCTTTACATTTAACCATTGATATATTTTAATGGATGAGGCTAGTAACATTTTTAAAGATTGTTTCAGTAAGTGTGTTAGCTGTATTAGCAGGTAAATTCCTTGGAACTGAGATGTGTTATTTCAGTAATTACATAACTTGCTGTGTGTATAACATGTCCAAATTGTAGTGTGGAAGGTATTTTTGATGTACTGTATTTACTCGGATGCAAGATGAGGTTTCTTCCTGAAATTTGGTGCTTAAGTATGTGGGGTCATCTTAAATTAATATATGAAGCGCCAAACCAGACTGTGCCAAACCAGAGTGCTCTGAACCAGACCGTGTGGAGCCAAACCAAAACCTGCATCACCAAATCATCATGTGTAAACAAACAAGTGAACAAAGTATGAATAAAGTTAAGACACAATCCTATTTTTTTAAACAAGCGCGATGGTGGTCTGGGGGGTCGTCTTAGATTAGAGTCGCCTTGTAGTCCAGTAGATATGGTATTGTTGTGTGTTTGTGTTATGTTTGATTTTGCACTTCATTGTTCATGTCAGTAGGATATCTGATGTAATTTTTTTTTAGGGAAGAAAATCACGAAGGGAAAGGAGAGCATTTAGAGAAAAGAGACTGCAAGGCCGAAAAATTAGTCCACCCAGGTAATAATGGATTCTTGTTACCCTTGAACATAACATGCATAATGTTATTACTGTGACCACTGAAATAACGTTTGTTTCTTTTGCTGAATTATTTTTCTCAGTTTATAAAATATGTTTACTACTGTTCATGGCCCTGTGATGTCCATCATGATTTTAGTGTTTGTTTTGATATAAGTATATGATTAGTCCTCCTTTCTTTATCTTTCCAGTTTTGTTGCACAGGGTTTACATTGCTTTTTAAGATTTGCACTGTTTGTCGGCTAATTACTAGCCAATTATTGCTCTTTATTTTTCTGTGAATGCCTGTGTAGAATGTTGTAAGCTGTTTTTCTTAATGCAATAATTGAAATAATGCCATTATACATTATTCATTGTTGTCATTAAAACCACATTTTGTATAGAAGTAGGAATTGGAGAAAGAAATTAGCACTTGATAGTCGTGGATAGATTTAGTAAGTACATGAAATTCTGATGTAAAATATTTAGTGAAAGAGCAAGAATAAGATTGTGTCGAATTTAGTTGTGACAACTCTTGTGGTCATAATTCACTGGTAAGTCATCTTATAGACTGTTGGCTATATTACGTGAATAAGGAAAGGTGAAGTTATGGATCACCTTAACTTGCAAATCTAATACTGGTCTTTCTGTCCTGTATTTGTTTCCTTTCTTTCAGAGTATAAATTCAATTGATTTTAGATTTGGGTAATGTGGCTAATATGGTTGTTGTCCTTTGTAGCTCTTGTCGTAAGATTATGTATGTTTGTGTGTTACATGTGATTTGCAGATAAAATGTTATGCAGCTTTTACTGTTGACATCGTGTATTCTAAAATATGTTAGTGATGTTTGGAAGAATGTGTAACTACACAAGCCACCAGTACTACAGAGTGCCTGAACTATTTGTATGTACTTTCAGCTATGCTGCCCGTACAAGTCCAACGTATGATCCTTACCGCAAATCTCAATCCAAGTCTCGCTCTCGTTCGCGATCACACTCCCCAGTGAACTCTGGACAGATCACATACATCACAAGCTTTGGTGGCGAGGAGGAATCAAATGATGAGGGGGGACGTCTGCCTTCATCAAAGTTCCTAACTTCATCATCATCACATTCTGCCAACGTTGTTGTTGCCCCACAGAATAAAGCAAGCCGGTCGGTATATAAACTGAACCAAGATATCACTGGCCAAACCTCATTCGTGCTAGTTCCATACGTTTTTAGTATGGAGCGAGAGGATGGAGAATTCATATGTTCCGTAAGGAAACTACTGCAGCCATTGTTGAATTACACAGCCTCTTGGAAGAATTAGTTGTGACTTGTTTGACAGCTGTCTAGTAACGTTAATATTGATGTTAGAAGGTTATGGATGAAGGACTTTTTTTTTTAATGTATTCTTGTGGCATTGATAGTGGTTGTCCACATTTGTGCTATTATGGGTTTTATTAGGTCACTTTGTAGCTATCAGGACTTTTCTTTTGTGTAGTACATGTTTGTGGCATATAACTTACATTTTGGATGGCAGTGACAGTGAAAATATTGTGAAAGTTATGTTGGGTTAACATCCAGTGGCAGCGTAGTTTCAGGATAATATGCCAATAGTTGGCTAATTTGAATTGTAGGTTAAGCTTCAAGATCCATAAATATTCAGTATCAGGCCATTGTTTGGACAGAAAGCAGTGAAGTACAGTTTAGGGTGGTTTATTTTCATTAATTTTTAACTATATCGCCAACCCTTTTAGCAAGATCATGTCGTGGGTATTCCTACAGCCATATTTTGGAGGTGCATACCTTCACCAGGATGGACTTAGTTAGAGCAGCACTGCTCAGATGTACTGTAAGATTCTAGAAATGCTATTTTCAAATTGGAACTCTAAGTAAAATAATTTTTTTTATGAATAAAAAGGGCAGTGATTCCTGTGTGAAGTATGTTTGTATAGACTAGTGTACAAGATGGCTTAGTGCATAAGACACCACTGAACTTGCAGTGCAAAACTTAAGTTTAGAGCCATATTTCCCAGATATGAAGAGAGTAGAATAATTCTTCTATGACTAAAATCATTTCAAATCAGAAGGCTATTTGTTCTTGTGGTTCTTAGGATTGCCACTTGGCTGTTGTGTCTCTCTGCACCATATCAACTGTTGTATAATTATAGCATGTAGTGTGGAGAGTTTATCCTGACACCTCTGGAGTTACAGGTTCCATATAGTGTCAGCACCATCAGTAATATTTGAACTAAAGAAGGCAGTTCTTGAAAATTCACTGCAGGAAACTTGTAGCGAGTTTGATACCACGTTTCCCTCTCAGAGAAAGACTTTAATACACCACATGACAAAGCAGGCAGTTTTTTCAGACTTAAACTGTGGAATAGGGTGGGTGAAGTATTTGCACATATGTGTATGTTCCCTGCAGCAAATGCAGAAATTGACTGCCTGTTGTGTAGTCTTTTCTGTCTGCCCATCACATTTCTCACTTCAAAATTATGTATTTATTTTTTTGGTTAAAAATAGCATTTATAGGTGATTTACACTAGAAATTTTAGGGTGAACAATTTTTGCATTCCTCTATATCACCTTCTTCAAGAAAAGGTCATTCAAATGGATAGATAATTCAAGAGTGTTTCATCATTGTTTAACTTTCATTTGTAACTATTTTTTTTTATATTTGTGTGTTTAACAAAACTAAAATAAAGGATAAGTTATTACAACAAAGCATAATGAAGGCCTGGTGAAGTTCTGATACAGTAACTGTCATTGTGCACAAGAACATCCAGTGAAAGTCGTGGCAGTGTTGCGGTGTAATGTAGTGTTTAACAAAGGAGAGTTGACTTGTGTCACATCAGTGTGAAGAAAAGAAAATAGGTACCCAAAGAGTGGTATCAAATTATGTATGTTCGTGTGAATCTTTATTTGCCACTACTACAAATCTGCTGTTGCATTCCAAAAATTTCTTGGTGTCTGGTACAGGTATATACATAGTTGCTTACTAGGTCAGTTGTTTGTGGCCATCTTAACTGTTATTGTCTTTCAAATTTTTTTTTTACAGTTCTGGGTCTCCAGGCAGCAGGTCTTCTGGTAGGAGCAGGTCCAGTAGATGCTGGGATAACTCCAACACTTCCCCTCACAGGAAACATGGAAGCAGTAAGAGTAGTTCACAGCGGTGGTCACCAGACACCTCATCTCGCAGGTGTGCTGACATGCTATATTTTACTCTCATTATTCCAGATATACTCTGTAGTCTGTCTTAGAAGTTGATTTGAACCCTGCGGTATGAAATGTTATGGCATCATGTTGTTTATGCATGTTACTTGTGCCCTTCCTCTGTCTGTACAACAGTAGTAGGCTAGTTAGCATAAGGGAAATTGTGTTCATAAATATATGGGTGATATGGATAATAAATTATTATTCAAACTTTAAGACTGTGTTGATACTAATTTTGTTTTAGAGTGAGATCAGGAGACCATGGATCCAGTAGTCGGAAAGCTAGAAGTAAGTCTCCACACCACAGAGGAAAGAGATCCAGTTCTCGTACAAGGTAAGGCCATATTAAGGTAAGAGTTATATAATGGATTATTGGTCATGCATCCCTTCATCTCCAGTGAGGAATTTCATTGCCGTGACTTGTACAGTTTCATTGTACATGCTGTTCAAAATGCGGACATCAGTCAGAATTTGTGCAACAGAAAGAAAGACTAGTTTTTAATTTGAGTTAGAAAATACGTCTAATTTCATAGATCATGAAAATGATCTTGTGCTCTGAGTACGTGTGTGTGTGTGTGTGTGTATATGTTTCTGTATGAACAAACACACACACACACACACACACCATAAGCAGTCAGAAAATCATTGTTTGTGGTGTATAAGTTTATAACTAAGGATTTTACACTTATCATGATTATATAAGGGGAATTCATTACTATGCAAAATCTTGGCAGCCACATATTTTGAAAGAGGGCCACAACATGGAAACAGTTGTGACCAAGTGGTTCGTAAAAAAGAACACAGACTTCTGGCATAAGGGCATAGAAAAGCTCATCCAACACTGTGATAAATGTCTTTCTTGTGGTGTGGAAAAGGAGTGGGATAGCAGTACCATTGAATGCGAATGTTACTGGAGTTGATAATAAAGTTCCCAAAATAGATGCATCATACACTTATTTTCTGACCATCCTTCATGTAATAGGAAATGGTTTATGATTCATTGACTGTGTGTGTATGTTATTCACTCCTTCATTACATATTTACCGCCAGTGTCTGACTGATTAATCACTGATCAGAGATTTCCCAGTGACTTTTCAATGGACATTTTGCAATAGTGATTAAATAACACTTATTGGGGTCCATCATATAGGGGACGGTGTCCTGTAGGCGATTTGTGCTGTGGTTCATTAGCCATTGCTGTGCTGTCTGTAAGCAAATATATAAAATTAGTAGCAACTTGCAGATTTTTCCACCATGAGCATCATGTGTTATTAAGTCACTGTTTGGTACAAGGTTCTTTATTGCTTCATGGTGTGTTGAAAACATTGGCTATGTGAAGTACTTGTATTTTTCAGGAAGACTTACATATTTTTGAATCATGGTATTCTTTCTGTTGTGTAGGTTGAATGTAATTAAATGTGAATAGAGAGTTCATTTTTAGATGGTGGAGCATCTTAAAATGGTGCATTATAGAGGTGGCCATGAAGGCATCCTTCTAGCCATTTGAAATTTGTGGCTGTAAGTTGGAGACTTTTATATAAACACTTGGTGAGAATTGTGTAGATACCATGATGTTGAACATGCTGTGCTTAGAGTTTCCAGAAATTTCATTACTGTCTACTTTGTTTTTTATCAGGCCAAGACATCGAAGAAGTAATAGCAGTAATTCTTCGTCACGCTCAAAATCTCCAGTTACAAGATCACGAGTAAGAAGTCGATCCAAGAGTCCACATAATCAGCCACCCCCACCTCCTGTCCGCAGGTATGTAACTTGCATCAGAATTCATCACTACTCAGGCATGACATTAGTAGGGAATATGGTTGCACTGTGCAGGCACAACCTTTCAGCTGTAGGATAATAAACACATACAAAGACAGTAGAGGAGGCAGGAATTATAACTGAAATCAGTTTTTTTTAATCCAGTTCAAAGTACTTAAAACAGCAGCAGGCCACTTTATCCTTGGTTTGAGCATATAATTGCTGAAGTGGGTAGAAAGTACAAATGTATGTTCCAGGAAAATGTAACTGTTTTTATGGAAGTTTTGTCAGGAATGATAAAAACATCTAAAATCAAAGAATCTGAAATCCAGGTTTCACCATATTTGAATATTTTGAGCACACTTGACTAGTTAGGCAGTCCTTTTGTTCATATGAGCACGTTGTGGCTGTAGGCTAGAGACAGGATTGTAAGATTTGAGATGTTTGATAGAAAATATATTAAGAGGTGTGTACAGAGAATTGACAACTTGTGCACAAAATATCTGAGTTACATAATTTTGAATTTTATAAATTTTACTAGTCACTTGGTTCGAACCTTTTGCAGATTATACATTAGCCCCGTGAAAAGCATACATTGTGTTCCTCCCAAGTGCAGGAAATAACACTTCCTTTGAACTGTGCAAGATTTGAGGGTCTCACATTGGTGCTGATTCGGTTTCCCATCTTACAGAATATAGCTACGTGGTGTCATATCCCAGAAGATGGAAATAATGTGTTCTAAATTAATTTTTTAATTTTATTCGTATGATACTTGTGGCCTTGATGTAGTTTTTGTGCAGAATATCCTATTTTTGCTGTTTATTTTGTTCATTTTCATCACATGAAGTCGGAGGGGTAAAGTGGGTGTGTGGTGTCAGTATGGTTAAAGCCATTGTGCCATGACCAGATAGTCATGGTGTTACTTTTTTCTGGCATCTGCATGTCTTGAAATTGGTGAAGGATGTTTGTGATTGGGTAACTCTAAGGTGGATATTCGCATATTCCATCACATGCTTTATTAAAAAGAATATTTTGTACTTCAACATTCTTGAACAGTTTTCATATTGAAAGCTGTAGCTTGATAATACAAATTTGAGTCATCTGTCATAATGTTACAAATATTATTTTGTTGGTTGTACAGAGCTCATGTGAGTGTCATCTGACAGGCGACTGGTTATTTAAAAGAATTGTGTGTAAATTTTAGTGGAGAGGGTGGTGGATTAAAAAGGAGGCCTCAGTGTGTCGGTAGGATGTTGGATTTTCCTGAGTGCACTGAGTACACTGATTTCATTTGGTTAATAGTTTTTGTGTTGGGAAGAGTTTTTGCACACTTTTATAGCTGTTTCATGAGAAAAATGTGCAGTGAAGCTACTGGGAACACTTAGCAGAGACAGCAGTTAGATGAAACATTTCTTTATTCAGTCTTGATAATTGTTCTTTACTTTTGGCATAAGGTATTGCCTGTTCTTTCAGATATTATGGGAGCAGAAGGGGGGCCTCATCCTCCTCAGAGTTAGGGGACTCTGATTCTGATAGTGCCAAGCAATCTTCATCGCCACTTCCACCCAACTCTAAGCCTTCACCACACAAGTAAGCTCCTTGACCTTATTTTTTTAATCTTTTTGTCATATTTAGTAGCAGTTTAGTTATAAAAATTATCCTTAAAATGGCTACATATAATTTTTTTCTTTATGTTCTAGGAGTTTGAGTTCAGGGTTTGGTAATTCTGGTGCCGGAACCAAAGTCAGTAAGAATCACTACTATCTCATTATAAGTCATTTATGTTTAAGTTGAATGTAGAACTCTTAACAGTAATTCTGCTCAATGTAAAATCTAAAGGGACTGGGTTGGCCACAATATGTATCTGTAGAGTTAGATTTAGTGGCAGTTAATAGCTTCTTGGACCTATGGGAAAGCCATTGCAATCTAATATTTCCTTGATTATGTTACAGCACTTGCTCATAATTGACTGCATATTAAAACCTTTATACTGCTTCGCATCCTGATATTTGCCAAATGTTTCTGTACCACTGTCACAAAACTTCATTGTTTATTTTGGTATTTAGTGTGTCTGACATCATTACTGGGAATCTAGTTTTAATCACTTTGTCATGTGTTTCATTTTTTATTCCACACAGGATTCGAGCAGGAGAAACGAAATTCTGAACACAATTTACAGTATGAAAGACAGGGCTTTAACTGTACCATTGATACCATTAGAAATGGTTATAGACAAATAAACTTAGGCATTTAGGCAGCAAAACTTAAAGCACAGGAAGGTCTTGTGAATTTTTGAAAACATAAAGGTGAGATTATTCCTGTGCCTAAGCACCACATTAGGTAAATCCCTCGGCTGTAGGTATATATATGAGTGGTATGAGTGGTCAGCTTTCACACCCTGACCACCTTATGCTTGTTGAGTGAACCCATGGCACTTATTGAATATGTGGTATGGGACCTTTAACCTGTCATATATACTACATTGAAGAGTAAAGTATGTTGCAATACCAGAAGGTGGGCTGTGATGTCAGCTTTTAGTAAAGCAGATCTGTTACTGGCATGTGACTTTGTGGAAGGATCAAAAATTGAAATACAGGTGAAATCAGTGGAATGAGAGATATGAATATTATTAAAATACTGTATGCTCTGTGGATTTAAGTCATGACAGAACCCATACTTCAGGTTCTTATACCTGAAGTTGTTCTTAAAAATGTCTTATAAAGACAGGTCCTGTTCCCAGTGGTTACAAATTTGTCATCAAGCAACATGATAAGAGAACAAGCACTGACATGAAGTGGTTAACTGAGTTTTCAGTAAGTGTTCAGAATGACTACATTGAACCTTGGTATACAGCCTGGCTTATCTGTGAATTGATGAAGTTACTTGTATCAGTTGTTAGGATTGTCCTTTACGTGGATTGCTTATCCAGAATGTGATATCAGTATCTCTGTAGCCTTAAACTGTGTGACATTTGTGACTGAGAGTGACCTCAGGAATAAGATCTTGAAGGTGGACACTAAGTTGTCAGTCACCCCCTGTAAATCAGTAAAACTATGTTGATTGGTTGCAGAGAAATAGTATGTACTGAAGTTGGCAAATTTCAATTTCAGATAGGTACCATTATTGGTAATACTGCTAGCACTTTTGGAAGTTCTGGTGCCAAATGTTTCTGTGATTGTTTTTTATTTCATTTCTGTTTTCCCATACTGTTCTTATGCACTGAAATGTCATCATTTTTTATCATAATTTAAATATTACTTTTAGACATGACCACTTAACCACTGTAGAGATGGACTTGATAACAGAACATACAGTGATTGCAACTGTCTTCCGAGATGTATTGCCATGTGTCCAGGTGTCAGTTTACCAACCTTTTTCGAGGAACCTGCTGCTACCAGTTACAGGGTAGATATGAAGGAGGCAGCATGTGTTTCTGAAACGTGTAAATTTGTACCACTCTACATGGCATTGTGTCTCAGAATACAGTTTCCTTTGTAATAATATAGGCATTACAGTGACAGCCTCAAATTTCCATAACCTACCATGTAAAAACATGGAGCCCGTTGACATTATTCTGAAGTCAGCATTAATGTTTAATGGAGTAATTCAGAAATCTGTTAGCATTGATAGTGGAGGGCTTATGGGTAACACATTGGTGATGATCCATTGAGTAACAGCCCTTTTTCACTTTATTTTCCTTTATTGGCATATGCTGATTTTGTTGCATACTGAATGCTGAGTTGGTATAATGCAGCAGCAACTGCTGAAGCAAATTGTGTATCTGGCACACCACTATAGTTATTTAGTCTGGATGTCTTATACCCTCATATGGCATGCACCATGGCATCATAATGGATGCCATGGTGCACTTAGTTGTAAAATCATAAAAGTAAGCCTAATTACCAGAAGGTCTCACACGCACGCGTGTGTGTGTGCGCGCACACACACACACACACACACACACACA
>Ga0131853_10017514_pt1 | contig 13043 bp, 5 predicted proteins | sample TergutLab28metaG_FD_92764 | JGI IMG/M metagenome (GOLD analysis project Ga0131853, IMG submission 92764) | Labiotermes labralis P1 segment gut microbial communities from Petit-Saut dam, French Guiana - Lab288 P1 (version 2) (version 2) | ecosystem: Host-associated > Arthropoda: Insects >...
GTTGTGTAAGTGTAGTAATGACGAGTTGTGTAAGTGTAGTAATGACGAGTTGTGTAAGTGTAGTAATGACGAGTTGTGTAAGTGTAGTAATGACGAGTTGTGTAAGTGTAGTAATGACGAGTTACAAAATGGAGAAACGAAATCTCGAACAGAGCTGCGCAATAAAATTGTGTGTCAAACTTAATGAAAACGCAACAGAAACTTGCGAAAAATTAAAAGGGCTTATGGAGAGCATGCTCTATCAAGGACACAGGTTTTTAGGTGGCATAAAGCATTTTTGGATGGCCGTGAGAGTATGGAAGACGAACCTCGCTCTCGAAGACCTTGCACGTCAAAAACGGAAGAAAATGTGACCAAAGTGAGGGATCTCGTGAGGTCTGGTCGACGTTTGACAGTCAGAATGATCAGTAGTGTGTTGAATTTGAATCGCCAAACCGTCCACGAAATTTTGACCTTCGAACTGGGCGTGCAGAAAATTTGTACCAAGCTGGTCCCAAGCTCCCTGTCACACTACCATCTCCGTGAAGAAAAGTTTGGCCAAAAATGTACTTCAGTGGTTCCGCAGCCACCATACTCGCCTGATCTGAGTCCATGTGACTTCTTTCTTTTCCCAAAACTCAAATTCCACCTCAAAGGTAGTCATTTTGGAACTGTGGACGACATCCAAAAGGTCGTGACAGACCAGCTGAGGGCACTTTTACATGAAGACTTCCAGCACCGCTACCGGGAGTGGGAGCAACGTCTCAGGCGGTGTGTGGCTTCCCAAGGGAACTACTTTGAAGGCGATAATGTTGATTTATACGGTAAATGTTACATAAAAAATAAAGCACCAGTCTCATTACTTTCCTGACGCACCACGCATATTCTGTATCTCTCCAGGATTTCAGCCTGCAATATGTTAACATTTACGGTCCCACTCATGTTACAAGTCACGCACACAGAAGTACGTACATGTGCATGTATGTATATAAACTGCACAGTTGCCGGTAATGGTAAATCCTTTTATGACAAACGAGTCGCGAACAACAGAGTCACTGGTGGTGGATTAATGAGGTTTACTTTAACAGTTCAGTTGAAAAGGAACAAATGGCATTTGATGCAGTCTTCAGAGAGCGACGTAGCTAGGTCTACTGGTGCCCAGGGTGCCCATTATTCGCAATGGCCGCGACTAGTAGAAATTATAAAAAAAAATACGACCTTGGATTGAAATTTATTGTATTTAGTTCCATTTTTTTAATTTTCTGAGCACACAAAATATTTTCTTCCTTTAAAAATATTCATTTTTGCTGCATCCTGTACTGTGCCACCTTGCCCCCCCCCCCCCCAATCCCCCCTCTCCCAGCCTAACCACTCTTTCTACAGCGCAATTTATACAGCTACTTATATTCAAGTCCTAAAACAGGGCGAAACATTTAAAAATGAATGGCATTTGTATACTTTGAAAATTTTGTGAATAATGTCCACTTCCAAATTTGTACGTAAGCTGTACTGGATATCTGTGAGGAAATTCTCTTGACATTTAGAGGGTTTTGAAACTTTATCTGCTTATCACTTAGGGTGTCTAGTGCCAAGTAGTATAAGACCATCCATATCTTAAGCCAAGTTTTATTCTTGTTACAAGCAGGAATTTCTGCGTCTTGTTAACGCCAACAATGAACCTGGTTTCCATAAATGCAAGGAATATCTTGTCATAGTCAGCAACGATCAGCTTCTGAAGGGCCACTGCATTTAGTCAGTCAACGACGACCTAAACAGAAACATGTTCGACTGAGTAAGCTCCGTGTCTGACATGCTGTTAAACCATGGTCACGCCATCTAGAGGTCAACTCCGCGCTGAAGACGGTCACACCAAAGGTCAAGGTCAGAATTACTGCTTTTGGAACCGGCTTTACCTCACAATGTAAGTGTGGCCGTCATGAAAAAATTGCTGTTCTACACGATAAATAGGAGTGAACTTAGACAATATGTAATCGATAGTGCACGTTCTCTCTGGTTCCCGCTGTGAAATAGATGAATGCTCTCAAGTCACACAAATTTAAAATAATATTCCATATTACACGCAAAAATACTACAGTATAGCCTAAATTGCGTTGTTTTCTCCTGGCATAACGTTTGTGTCATGAGAAATAAGGTGAATATTACAGCTCAGGTCATATTCTACTTATGTTTTTATATCAACTACTATTGAAGGGATTAAATTCATAACAAAATAAACACGAATCAGCTGCAAAACGCAACTATAAGCGATCATATACAAAATTAATAGCTGAAACTGAGTTTGGTATGTTGACAGGGTGTAAAAATAAAACAACTTTCCTGAAAATAACATGTTTAAACATTTTCACAGTATGAGGGAGTAGATATAGAACGGGCGATCTGAGGTGTAGATCGAGATTCACATTATCTGGAAAGATCTGCTTAAACCTGAAGAAGAAGACGAAACGTGACCCATCAAGGTATCTGTCTATTTGCAGCCGACACGTCACAATATCCCACACTGCTGGAATTTTCGATGGTTTGAACTTTGCCATGAAATTTAAGCATCTAATTCCCATGGAGGAAAACAACATGACTGTGTACGTACAGTATATTTGACAAAGTATGCAGTTTGAATTTTGTTTATTGCGCAAAAATGAATGTGGATTTGACGAGGTTTGTGCATGTTTACTCTCAAAGTGCACAGACACATGACAACACGCTATATAAATACAAACTCTTAACAGAAGGTATCAAGCTGTGGTGAATCCACGTAGATGAAGTGTCTGCTATTGTAAGTCTTACGGACTTAATTATTTGTTTCATTCCCCCACATCGCAAATAATGCAGTTAATGCCAAATAGTCTGCATTGGTTTCTTGAAATGTGAGCATTCAACTGTAAAATGTCATACAGCGATAACAAAATCTACATTCCGTACACACACGTAAGTTACATTAATAGAGGGTGCGTGCTGGTAGATACGCGCGCACACACACACACACACACACACACAAGGCATATCGTTCTTATAGAAATATCCCCTCCCCTCTCTTTGGTGCACTTCGGAGATCCTAAATTCGTTCAGGGTTCACGTAACAGAGGCACTTAAATTTATTCCTGTGAATACGTAGAGAACTGATATTTGTCTTTGACAAACTGTAGACTCTTTTACGTTTCTAATGAGATACAGAAGTGATATTTCAATATGTCTTATTTGAGGACAAGCAATGCTTGTATATATAAATATATAGCATATTTGCTGTATTACTCAACGGTAGGCTGTCACCACAGGATGGCGCATCTTCTGTTTGCGGACGAACAGTACGGACTGCAAACATGGAGATTTGAGGTGATTGGGCTCATATTAAATAAACAAACAATGACAGCGGACAGCAGGCAGTCTTCCAGACTGGGGCCAAACAATACATTAGTGAAAAGCTAGCAAGCTAGGAACCGGTATCCAGGATACCGTATTTGAGCGTTCTGTCAGGAACAAAGGTAACTTCGGGATTAAGACAGGTGCAGGTGAGAGTAATGCAACATTACTTTTAGTGAAGAGCTGCATCGGTACAGAATGAAGAAAATTACGATGTTCAGAGACAGTAACCTTACTGCTAATGTCAAAAGTAAGAATATTCAAAACTGCTACGATAACTCAAAATTTTGCACATAATTTGCGTACTGTCTTCCTACGAATAACTCTTGTATGCGTTACTGCTGAGTTACAAATGTAAAGGAAAGGATCATAACCAGATGTGCATCAAACAAAACTTGTAAAGACACACATAAATGGATTAATTACGCATACCTTTCGAAGAGGCAACAAAGCCGAGAAGCAAATCCGCTAGATACTTTAATGAGGTAATGCATGCAAATACAATTTCGCATTACATCCTGAGCGTCCACTAGAGGACTAATCATGACACTTTTTATTTAAAAATACGTTCTTTGTGCGTTGTGACACGTTTTATTACATCCTTAATTTTATGAAATGCAGAAAATCCTTCTGAACCTTTCAACAAACGTTCATCCCAAAAGCACCCTTTTTAAAATTATATTTGAAGACATGATCTTTGATGGTATTTTGATTCTTGCAGTGTGACAAAACAGAACACGCACAATGTTCTCGCGAAATGCTGAAACAACAATTCACCACTGTACAACACATGTGTTATTTATGTACAACATGCATCCATTCGCTAAGAGTGTAGACAAAATACAGTGCTCTCATTATAGCGTGGGTCTAAAGCAAATTTAGGACTTGTTTCTTCCAATGCTTCTTCAAACCACAGACACTGCTTGTACCAGACCGACCGACAGTCAGCAACATCATATGTCATGACAAAGACTGTTCCACTTTCAAAGACACAAGCGTAGCCTTTCGTGCTAATTGCACTAATGTGTGTGCAGGTACGTCAGACGTTGCAGACCGACTGCGCACAAGCAGACTTATTGAAGTATGCAATACTTGAGTAACCATTCCTTGATATGACAGATTTTCTTAGTCAATTTTAGGCACTATTCACCCTTGGCAGTGTTTTCAAACAAGATCTACTCAAATCTGTATCCAAGCCTGCTCAATTAATCCAACTAGGCGCACAGTAAATTACGGTTCTTTAAGAAAGGGACCATATTTCTGTTCAGATGAGACTGAACTTCACATATTGTATTGTATTATATTATATTATATTATATATATGTCACTGTATACGCAGAGTTTCACCAACAAAAGTTGCATATTGAATTTAATTTAACATTTTTACAAGCAGTTGCATATGCAACAGTTCTTCATATTTTAGGAACTTAAAAAAATGCATTCTATTGCGGCATCATTTGGTGCAGTATAAATTCACGTTAGGTTCCATATTTATTCACATATACTTGTAATATTAACATCTGAGCTGGTATAAGTAAATATATTTAATTTTGCTATATCACTTTTCTGAACGTTCTGTACATTTCTGGAAATGCTGCTGAAAAACTGTGATTACCGGAACGTGAAACGTCATACTGCTAACGACGATTGAATAGGCTAATTTCGGGGAAATTAGCCCTACTTCCTGGACAACGAGAATAGAAGATTTATTTTTTTTTGAAAACGAGGAAGAATTAACAAATTAGTGATGAGCAATGGTGAACAATCCAGTCGTCTCCAACAAAGTAATCTGCACGTAAAGGTACAATACGATTTAGTTATAACCAGAGCATACAGAGTGATATACGACCACGATTAATTTCCATGGCATTCGACGTGGATAATTTGTGTTTGAACAACTAACATTTACAGAGATATTCTATACAATTTGCATCCAGCCAAGTCAATATGACCTAACATTGTTTCACTCTAAAACTCAGTGGAAGTGCCAAATCAATATCACCAATACTTAATAAGGGAGCCACCAAATAATTATTCTCATTGTAATTAACTTAGATCAGGATAAATCCTAACGGCAATTTCAGAAGGCAAAAAAAACAAATTATCTTTACGATAATTCACATAATAAGTCACATTTTGGCACTTCGTATTTACTCTACATTAAAAACAGGGACTCTGAAATATCAAGAGTTCCAGTCTGGCAGTTTTGACTTTCCCCAAGTATAAAAACACACCACCCCGTTACAGCTGTACACCTTATAACACCTTTCCTCTTTCCAAGTGTTCTGTCGCTTGTTTTCACATTCGCCATTTAAAAATCACTAAAACATTTTCTTACAACGACTTTTAATAACGCTGTATCTATAGCAACTTACCAGTTTTGCCAGTTTAACAATTAATGTAACCTCACAATAGATTATTAACACATACACTTAATTTTACGCTGTAAAATATCTGTGTTTAGTACTTACTTATTTATAAATTCTGATATTAAGCATGTGAAGTGGACTAAATATCTGTGAACATAATGCATTTTATGTATTTCAAACAAACACACATCTTACAAAAATGTTTCAATGTGATGTGAATATATGTATATACCGATTATACAATATTGTCATGTACACAATATTACTAGTGCTTTCCGTAAGGTAATATCCTCTTACCCTTTCTTTTTCACTGTGCCACTAGTGCCTAACGAATTCATCCTACTTCTGTATATGTACATACACGTACAATATAATTAAGGACATAACAATTTAATATTATCTGGACAGAAGTAATGCACTTTATACAAACTTCTACTTTCCCATGCAAACTAAAACCTTTCTCACTCAAACTGGACTTTAATTTACATGGCTAAACGTGTTATCAAGAATGATCTTTAGCGTGTGAACAAACTGCTCAACATTCACAAAAGTGCTGGTGTCGTTTAAAAATCAATGTCTTATTACCATGTAAAGTCACAACAGGTGCAAATTACACATCAGTTTGTATTATTACAAATATACACGGCAGCTGGCTTTGCGAAGTTGGTAGATTGTCTAGGCTATGAGCTGAACGATCCTGGTTTACATTCCCGGCAGGGCCAAGAAATTTTTCTCTTCTCCGAAACGTCCAGCCGCATTATGTGGCCCACACAGCTCCTGTTCAATAAGCAAGAGAACTCAGCGGCCCGGGCATGAGACTAGCCATATTCTTCTATCAAGTTCCCAGATTAAGAAATGACCACTCTGCTTTCCTTTTGCCTTCATGGCATGCGCAAAGACAACTTTATTTTGCCATTTTTTTTATGTTAACCCCAGACTAAGAGCAAAATACCAATATTAATTATAGAAATTCGGATTTTATAAACTGTTATTCAGTGTTATTCGACGTGGCAAAATGTCGCACAATTAGAAAGCACCTAGTGAGCACCAGAAGTTGAAAAATGCGCCATGTTTTAAAACACACTAATCCTGTTTGCGGGTTAAAAGATTTTTTCTTTTCCAAAACGCCCGGACCAGTTCCGGGGCCCACCCAACATTTTTATTCACGGGACACGGCAAGTTCCTTTTCCAGAGGTAAAGCGGCCGGGCCGTGAGGTTGACCACCTACGTCCATGTTGTGCCGAGGATAAGAAGGATAGGAGCTGTACACGTACTTCCATTCTTTATTTACGAGTGTACAGGAATAATTCTACCTTATAAAATGAACATTCATGAACTGTCAGAAACAAATATTTGAGCATAAGATACAAGCAGAACAAATAGGCCACTTGCTGCATTACAAATTCATTTCTACAGAAGAACACATTCTAATCTGAATATCAAATTAACGAATTTTTCAGCTGCTGATTAGCGTCTTAATAAGCATACTGACAAAGAATCAGTATATTGCTTAAATCTGACTCAACTAAGAACTGTAAGGTGAATCGTTATTCACAGTATTGACAGTATGCTATACCAATCACAATGTGCAGAAATTTCGTACACAGAAAACATAATCCTTAAAAACTTATCCTGCACCGAGTAAATAGAATGAGTGCTTCAACGCCGAAAAATGTAAAGAAGCGAGAATAATAAATTAAATACCCTTCCCACAAATACTATTAAACATGTTCAACATTAACATATGTTAGTGTACAAATATTTCAAAGTACAATATTGTATTTAAAGACTGCAGAAGAATAAAAAAAATGACATCCTTATCAAGTTGTAGCGGCATTGAAGTCAACTGCAACGCATTTCGCAAATATATTCTATAAAATACATGTATTAACCAGTACTATAAAACAATTTTTCTCAGCTTCTTTATGAAATATCTTGGATGCCAATTATAGGGAGATTCGAGTACCTTTATATAAAATTCTTCAAAACTGAGGACAATTTGCAACCTACTACACAATTTGCAACCTACTACTGCAACATTCCTTTCTTATTCCGTTGCCATCGACACAGACACTGATAATTTTTCTCCTTTCCCTATTCAATTTGTGTGTGTATATATATATATATATACATTACGAATATGTTTCAGTCACTAGGTCAAGTGCTAGTCATAAATAAATAGAAGGAATAAAATATCCTTCAAGAAACTCAGCTTGCGTTGGTCCAGCAACAGTGATGAGTAGAGGACATTCAGGTGGTATAATTGGGGTATTTTTCTTTTTAATATTCGCCCTAACTTCAAATTGTCTTAACCTGTAACAGTACAAATTTACAGGACCAGCCTGTAATCTCGACATCTGCCTGCTTTTCATGTCGGGATTATTTTACACACTGTTTAACTTGAAATTCACATAATGATACAATATGGTAGAAAAATTGTAAGAAATTACTACTACATAATGCTTATTATCTTTCATAACAAAGTGTCAGTATTACAACCTCACACAGCAAAACAGTGTCAAACACATATGCATACGTTTCAAAGTTATCCGTGCAGTAACTGCGAAACCGGACGTTACTGCACCCTCTGACTTGGCCAAGATTCGTTAACTTATTTCACGCATATTTTGACACTGAACATTTTACGTTTTTAAGTAGATTATTTCTTTATGACTCCAGACATTTCTAATAAAAATAATGTTTTCATATCGGACACATTTACCGATTAAAGGCAAAAACATGAACCCGTGTTCGGTATGACAGCATTCTTATTATTTTTCTGTACCTCATACCACGCTAAATTCAGTCTATTTAGTACAAAGTTAAGAATGAATTTAGAAGTAAAATTAACTCCTTGATATGCCTCCGTGGTGTGACAGGGACAATGTTCCCTTTTCTTTTACGCACTTAGGTAGACGTCTTGCTCATTGCTACTGCATCACAATTCAGAATGGAAATAAATACATCGTCTGAACAAGAAGAAACTCCCTGTGCCTTTCGTTATCACAATTGCGAAATGCCAGAAATTTAAACGATATTCCAACTTAACAATTATCCAACGCCAAAGAGAATCTCGGATGAAAATCGGAAGTAAGAACTGTGAATGACGTGGCCGACATATAGGAACTGTGACAGAACTAACAAAAACAAATGGGCCTAAGCTATTGATTCTAGGAGAAGCAATGTGCATGAGTACTAAGAAGAATGTCCCCGATAATATAAAAGCTCTTCGTTTCAAATTACTGTTTTGTCAGACTCATTAGTGGACGGAAGTCACTAGAAATAGGAACTCGAACAGGGGAATCTCTCCAAATTTCAACTTAATTGATTTTTGGAAGGTCTCTGTGAGACTAGTTTATATATAGTAATATTCATTTTCTAAAGTCTGGACAACGACAGTGGTGACGCTAATAACAATGGTAAACATAACTTTGTTTTTGAAAACTAATTCGTGTTTCTTATGTATTTTCCACGCTGAATTGAAACACACTATTAGAATCGCTCTGTCACCCACGGGTTTTTGTGGGAAAAATATTAGAAATGTGAATGTAGATAATTTACTTTTTGTTACGCTATCTTTAAAATATGGCGGAAAACTTAATTGGAACAAAGACAGTAGGCATGCGAGCCCAATCACAGCCAGCCAAACTGTGCCAGCTCAGACATGTACTGACACACTGGGACATGAAACTAACGGTAAGTTTTGCTTCAGGAACATTGCACTATTAGTGTTGTGAAAAGTTGTAAGTTTTGTGTGTTCTTTAAGTAAAGTTTTTTGTGTAAAAGGATTGTGTTTATTGAGTACTCATCATGCCAAAGAAGTGTTTAAATCATCCTGACACCCGTTGAACTGACATTCAAATCTCTGATGCAAAATTTTACACCACACATTAAGAAATGTTGTGAGCTTTATTTTGGGGGTAAAGCGGGTGACCAAGATCAAAGATGGGCTCCTCATATGTGTTATGTAACGTGCTTGAGGCTTCTCACAGAATGGGTAAATGGTTCGTGCCAAATGCCGTTCGCCGTTCCCATTGTTTGGAGGGGACCAGAAGACCGCTCACCCGATTTCTACTTTTGTTTAACAAACATTAATGGGGTCAGCTCAAAATCCACACACACATACACCACACGCACGCACGCACAGTGAAATATCCAGATTTGCTATCTGCAATGAGGCCTGTCCCACAAAGTGAAGAGTTTCTTGTACCAAAACCTCCGAAAAATTAGATTTTTGGTGATGACAACTCTGATTTTGATGAAGACCACGGACAACAAGGAGGAGGCAATGTTGATTGCAATCCGACATTTGAAGCAAGTTGTTCCCCATCTGAACCCTATTTACTAACACAGGGAGATCTTAAAGGCATTGTCTGGGATTTGAATTTGTCTAAAAAAAAAAAAACTGAAATCTTAGGTTTCAGACTAAAATTGTGGAATATTAAGCACCAACATACTGACATATGTTTCTTTCACAATCGCCAAAATGAATTCAAAGAAAATATCCCTCAAGGAAATTATCTGGTATTTTGGAATGATATGTGCTCTCTTATAAACCTGTTGGACACCAACACGATCCAACTGAGTGGCGTCTATTTACTGACTCTTCAGAAGTTAGCTTAAAAGCAGTGCTTCTACACAACGGGAATAAATTCCCATCTGCACCGCTAGCCTATTCCACTAAAATGAGAGTCCCGTGAAAATACGAAAATACTTTGGGAAAGAACCAGTATGAAAAATATAATTGGAACATTTGTGGGGATTTAAAGGTAACTGTTTTGTTCCTTGGCTTGCAGCTTAGCTGCATAATGTTTTGTGGCTTTCTATGTGGGTGGGGCAGTAGGTAAAAAAATATCATTACATCCACAAACAGTGGCTGAAACGAGAATTGTTTATTCGAGGACAGAAGAGTGCGTACGTAATCATTAGTCACCCTGAAAATTTTACTTCCTTTGTACACCAAACTTATGCTCAAAAAAAATTTCTTCAAGACATTGTTATCAAAGTAGCGTTCGATTTAGGTATTTGAAAAATAAGTCTCCTAGGAAGTGATGCTCGAATCAAACAGGGATATTTGTGGACCTCAAACAAGAGCGTTAAATTAGGATATAAATTTTGAAAACCAGCTAAGTCAAGTGGAAAATGCAGCATAGAAATCATTCACAAATGTCACTACGAATTTTTTTGGAAAATCATCAGGCAGAAAATTATCATGATATGGTGGCTGATCTTGTACAAACCTACAAAGCTATGGGGTGTAATATGTTTTCTTAGATGCATGTCCTAGATTGTCATAGGGAATTCTTCCCAGAATATCTCGGCGCAATGAGCAGTAAACACGGATAGCGATTTCACCAGGACATTTCAAATGTGGACGAGCGGTACCAAGACAAGTGGAGTTCCAGTATGCTGGCTGATTATTGCTGGACGCTTTGAAGAGACGTTCCACAGGCAAAATGTAGCACAGAGTATTCCATTGTTACTTTTTACTTAATGTACATACTGTCTGTATATTATAATATAAATACAGTTTTTCTGCAAACTTCAGCTGCGCGGCACTTAAAAACCTTGTGTGATAGAAAAATACTAACAACATATTTGAAATCAAACGAAAATTTGCTATTGTGTTTACTTACTTTAGTTCGTGTGACAAAAAAAATATATTTTGTTATCCAGTGTATTAAGGTTTTGCCCTTTTTTATTTGAAGGTAAATTTATGCAAAAGAACGCGGTGAGCTTCGTGTCAGAAAAATAAGGACAGTTATTGCTTACTGCAATTTAACTGACCTGTGAAGACAAAAAAAATTGTCGCTTTTAACTGACCTTACAGATAATAATACTGAATTCCGTGTATGTGGATTGAAGCAGCCAGGAATATTCCACAATTCTTATCGTAACTGAAACAGTAGGTGCAGTGCATTAAAATAAAACACTTTCACGATTAATAGACTTATAACCCAGATAACAATTCAACGAAGTCCTTTCTTGTTCCGTATGATTGATATGCTTAACTGAATACAAAGAAACCTGTTCCACGGCACGTAATGCAATAAACACTCTTAGTTCTACATTACAAATTTAGTGTAATTAAAGAAATTTGAAAGCCAGCAAGTTTATGTACGAATGAGGACATTTATCTGGGACACAATAACTGCAATAAATCCCACTACATCCACTTCAGGTGCAGCTCTCTGCCAAAGGTGTCTTGATACAAGGTAATCTACCAAGAAAAATCCAATATGTGACGTTAACTAAACGCTTTTAATTTGTGCTGAGAAATTACAGAATACATTGGAAAAGACCTGCGAACTTCTGTATAGGGCATATTAATTTTAAATTTTTTATACATGTGGGTGTATAAAAGAGATTAGACAGAGATTACAGCACGCAGCTCACCAACGTACACTGTAACCTGTTTTAAAAAGTGACATAATTCGGTTTTATATTTTTGTGTTCTATATATCGTCCCTGCCAGTTATAGAGTACACAGGAAAGAACTGAAATACTTTGCGATAAATCTGTTCTAACGCTATTTTATTCACCACAAATCCCACACAGTCTGCCCTGGGACTGAAGCCGAGATTTCGTGGAAAGATATCATAAAAATGGCAAACCCATCTTCGGTTTTAAATAAATATCAAATATTAAAACAGAGTTGCACAGTGAGATTGTCAGTGAAATCTGAAAGAAAAACATTCGGCAAAACTAATCTCCGTGTAATTTTTCTCAAGGATAATGTATTAATTGAAGGGAATTAAAAAGTTCCTAAAAACGGAGGCTTCCTTCCACACGCTGTCGAAACGAGGCAAACATGTGACACGCCAGTTGTCCCACTGACGAACAGCTTGCTGCTGGGCCGAAAATCCATTATAAATGCCGGTATTATTGTGTACTTTCTTCGGCCCGAAGGCCGAAAGAAACTAGCCGATACGAACCTACCGGAATATAAACATACGTTTATTTTGTGCTTACAAATATAATAATTACACCAATAAAATAAGGAAACTTCTAATAAGATTGGTATCGCGTCAGTCAAATAAAACCTAATATTCCATTTTATTATGTTCAGAGCCTTCTGTTTCAATAACATATAAACGTAAGTTTCTTATTATTACTTTTCTATAATCTGCTATTGTGTGATACTGTCAGACATCATTATAAGTTAAATATTTCCTCTTCGTCAAAACAAATGTGAACTCCCCCCCCCCCCCCCTCTCCTTGTATAACTGATCTACACCCTTTCTACTAAAAAATTTTAGGAACATAATATAAATTTTTTTAAAAATAAAAAAAAATTTGGATTTATAAAAGAAAAAAAAA
>Ga0131853_10017517_pt1 | contig 13042 bp, 8 predicted proteins | sample TergutLab28metaG_FD_92764 | JGI IMG/M metagenome (GOLD analysis project Ga0131853, IMG submission 92764) | Labiotermes labralis P1 segment gut microbial communities from Petit-Saut dam, French Guiana - Lab288 P1 (version 2) (version 2) | ecosystem: Host-associated > Arthropoda: Insects >...
CCAAATACGTTAGAATTATGAAACAAACTGCATTTTGAAGAGAAATAAACGGAGAGTATATACCATGTTTAAAATATTCATTACCTATATTTGTTGAATAAATATATAAAATGCAACTTTAGAAGTTAGCGGTGCAGTACGACCAGTATAGTTGACATTAGGCGTCAAAAGGTTAAAGTGTTGAGTTGGGTGGTTTTATTTTGGTTGTTTGTGATACAGAAAACTGCAAAGGGTTGTAACAATAAAATTGAGTGGAAACAGTGGTGTCCTGAATGTAGTAGAATTCCATCATGGCTATAGTTTAGATTTGTTACTACCATTTCAAATTACTTGACATGTCACATGTTCAAACTATTTATTAGTAGTATTATGTTATGATTTTTTCCTGCATTCTGGAGACATGAATGTTGTGTTTCTTGCTAGGTTAGTCTCATTTTTAAGATAAATGCAATAGTAACATTAGCTTAAATAAGTGTAGCTATAAGATTATGGTGTTTTGGGAAGTGATGCCCTATATTCTGGGTAGCTATGTACCAATGATTCATTGGACCCTGATTTCTCTTCTATTTAGCATGGAAGAGTGCAGCAGGTTTCTCTGAAACACTGGCACATACCACACTGCAGAGTGTCACATTCCAACAGTACCTATTCTTAATATTTACCACAATGACAACCTCGTATATCAAGTGTATATTATTTGCAACGAGCGTGTTCATTTGCATTACAAAGTATATTTAAAATACCCACATGATCACACCCCAGAAAAAAGCCAAGGGTACCATTCTTCACTCCCAGGCACTGTGCTGCCTCCTCTAGGTTGTTGTGTGTGTACTTTGCTCCAGCAAATGTTGGGATGTCACGGGCGGCAGTAGCAAGGAACTGCGGCATGTTCACTGCACAAATTGACAACACAATAACACTGCAACTGATGGTATGGGCAAGGTCTGCACTGCTGTCAGGCAGGGTGGTGGCTGTCCCACAAGGCATCCGGTATGAGGTTAGTGAAATAAGGGCCGGAATGGCAGACTTATGCCTAACGACTAAGACTCTTGTGCCTCAAGATTTTGGGTGTCGCCTAGTCAGATACAGGTTAGAATTGGTGGTCTTGAGGTAAGGGCTGTACTTCAGTGCCTCGAGATATTCAATTTGAGACTGTTCTGGTAAAGGAGTGCAGGCATTGCTGTGCCTCAAGACCACGGGTGTGAAACCATGTAGTCTACAGACTTGGTTATGAAGGGTAACACTATGACAAGATCTTGGGTTTCAGATGTCAGATTCCAGCAAAGTAAAGATTTTGTGAATGGGAGATGTATGAGGTTCCCACCGTTTTAAGCTGCAGGTCTCCTACCACTGAAGCAAATAGAATGCCAGTCTCTGAGTGATCTTACCTCGTGAAAGGAATTTGTTTACTCTTGATGTAATTGAGGCATTATAAAAACAATACTGAAATTTAGAGCACAATGTTATGGTTATGGCTGGAAGTGAGATCCCTTTGAAAACTTAAGCATAAACATGACAAATAAACAATTACTGGGACCACGTACAAGAAAGATGGTGCCAAGTTTGTGACACTCATTAATTATGAAACTTAGCTACTGGGATTTTTTGTGTCATAGGCCATGTCGAATTCATGATGAATGATAAAACCATAAGAAAGGAAGCACTCATGGCCTGTTTTAGGTACAATGCCAGATCTTGGCTGTAATGACAGTCTAATCCCATTAAACCTGTCATGATAGACAAGAGTTGAACCCAGTCTGTCTGGACTACAAATGGGCAGTGACAGTGAGAAGGGTGTGAGATCAATTCAGGGATAATAAAAAAACATAGGCATGTATATATTATGTAACATTGTTGTGCGTTTGCATAACTGTCACCATGGAAATGCAACAGTGAGTTCCCTCTGTATTGTTGAGCTACATTTATAGTTGTCAATAATATAAATGTTAATGGTGTTGAAATGGCAATGCAGCAATGCTTTACCTTTCTGTTCAGCTAATATGTCATGACAGCAATGTAAGCACTGAAGGTGTTACCACTGGATTGCAACATTGCTTTCTTATAGTATTGTTGAACTACAGAATATTTCAACAATATGTGCATACATACATCTTCATATATACTGGCCAATATTTTTGTCCAGTGTTAACAAAATTCGAATTTTCTTAACAGATTTTAATAAAAGTCACCAATATCAAATTTCATGAAAATCTGTCCAGTGGGAGCCAGGCTGATACATGTGGATGGACAGAGAAGACATGATGAAGCTAATAGACACTTTTGTGACCTCTTTGAATGTGCCTAAAAGCAAGTGAACACACCCTACAAGAGAAATAGTTATGTGAGGGCAGAGAAGACTGGAGAAGATTATATCAGGGGTTGATACACTCTGATGATTTCATAAATGGATTGTATTCTTATTAACTGATTTTAAGTCTTCACTGTTAATGTGGAACTTGCTTTGGGCGTTTGTGGATTGTATAGCGGTGGGCTATGTAGCTTTCATTTGTCTGAGGAATAGCCTATATAAGCTGAACATTGTTTCCCTGCTTACTTTGACCATGAAAATGGAGGCAGCAAATTCTTCCAATATTCAGTAACAGAGCCCACTGTTACACATTGCAAAAGCACCAAATGGGATTGACATTAACTTATTGTTACTCCTCCTCGCATGTTCTACTTACCATTAACCCCAGTGTATGAAGGGATATGATAGTATAGAAGGGGTGTTTTTGGAGCTGCTTGTGCCACGTGCGTGAGGTACCACACTAGCTCATCCACTGACTGTGGTTTGTTGAACAACTCAGGCAGGCAAAGGAGTGCGTCACTGCCAAGACTTTCAGCATGTGCTGCCTGCAGAGAATCAGTATTCTAAATTGCAGTTCTGAAGCAAAACTTTGCTGGTTTCGCATTCATAAATAACATTTAATGCATAAGAGGATAAAAATGTTTCCAGAATTTGATCCTATTGAGATAACCATTCTTCCAATTAAAGCAACAGGATAGAGGCCACAGCAGTAGACTGTGTGCAGTTTGTGGTGTAAGTTGGAACAGAGACACATTATTAGTATGCCACATTTGGCTGTAGGGTAGAAGTATGCACCAGTGCTCATTGCAATGATTTAGTTTGAAAGTGGGCAAACAAAGTTCTTTTGCATACTGGGGAAGTTGGCAATGCAAACTTGTTAGCATCTATGCCATTTATAAGGATTAAGAGGCTTTTAAAATTCCACTGTATACAAATTAGTTTATCAGATTTAGAAAAGGTGAAGAACCATAAGAAGGCAAGGAGTGCAGCAGCAGGTGAACAAAATCAAGGAATGGTAAAAAATGGCAAAAAGTTCTCACAGTTGTAACATAAGATTGGTCTATGACAATTGAACACATGGCAAATGAAATTGCCATCTCATGTAGTTGGTTGAGAGCATTCAGAAAGAAGAATTGTTGATGCAGTCTATGTGTGTTAGTGTGAGTGAAAAATTTGTGCCACGGTTCTGACAGGGGACCAAATGAAGATCAGGAATGTGACTGCTGCTGTACTGTGTGAACAATCAGTGCAAGAAGCAGACCAAATGTCAATTCTCCATGTGTGACACCGGCACATCACCCTGAAAGAAAATGCTGCAGGTCACAAAATCTCAGCAGAATTTCATGCTGATAACTTCTTTTTTGTGACATCCTGGTTGATGTAAAGCACTGTGAGTTCATTCATATTGGAAAAACAACAGAAAATTCCACTTTTCATATGGAAGTTTTGAAGTGTTTAGTGATGCCTGGTTGCACCCCAATCACAGTGCAGCAGTTTTGGTGAAGAACCTAATTCCAACCATTCGCAGCTACCACATTTTCCAGATCTTCCACAACATCTGGCTCTTTACAAGATGGAACAGTTGGCTGAAATGTCATCACTTTGCATTCATACGAAAAAGTGAACAGAATATGACAGCAGGTCTCACAGCTGTACCAAACGAGGACTAGCATAGGTGCTTCCTGCAATGACAGGGTTACTGGAAGAAGCATGTATGTGAAGGGCACTGCTTTGAGGGTGACTAGGTTAAGTTGTAAACATATAACTACAAATTATGCCCGAGTTGCAGAAATATTTTGTTCCTACCAGATATTATTTGAAGTTTACTTATTATTATTATTTCTGCAGTGTTTCATAATATTCTGCATATCCTTTACAGAATATTTAAAGGAGACCCATATTATTTTTCTTTTTTACCCTCCGACTATTAGTAACTGTTGCTTTTGCCATGGGTATCTTTATGTAGGCTGGCATTATTATGAAATATATCTCATGATTACAATTTCTTTTGTAGGTTCTTTTAATAATTGAGAGTTACATAATCAGTTACATGTTCTTGGGGATGACATAATTTATAATTGCATCCATCATTGTTGGTTTTCTAAATATATGAACAAGATAGGCAGGGTACATGTAACATGGCGATGCACATGTGGAACCATCGTTACCAAACATGTTACTCTCAAACATATGATGAAAACATTGCCAACACAACAATGCATTATATTTATTACTGTTATACATATGTCACTGCCGACAATATGAAACACACTTCGGTCTTCACAGTGCCCAATATTCTTGTCTGACTTTAACCAAATTTGGATTTTCTTGACACATTTTCATAAAAGTCATGAATACTAAATTCCACAGAAATGTTTCCAGCAGTAGCCACTCTGATAAGTGCAGACAGAAGGACATGATAAAGCTAGTAGATGCTTCTCAGAACTATGCACATACAACTAAAAATTTTCTTATTGCAAGAATGTGCCTATGATGTAAAAGTATTAAATATTATGAGTGTGTGTGTATACTTTTGCCTTAATTATCCAGCATGCAAATCACATGTTCTCTGCGTTGTATTATATGGCCTGTGTGGATATACCATATTTTTCCACATTATAAACAGCACAATTTTTGGGAAAAAATTATTGAATACATGATGTGTGTTTTGATTTTCTCTACAATGCTTGTCTCAAACATCTCATTCTAAGATGAAATCAGCAATATATAATAAATTTACATAGTTCTTCATGTGAAGTGCCCATTATTCTGGTCAGATTTTAATCAAACTTTGATTTTCTCTGTAGATATTCAGAAAATTCTCAGTTATCAGATTTCATAAAAAATCTGTCCTGTGGGAGCCAAGTTTTTAAATGCAGAGAGTCACGTGATGAAGCTAATAGTCACTTTTCACAATTTTGTAAATGTGCCTAAATACCAGTTCGATTTATTTCCTAATTGTCTACTCAATGACATTTATGAAACTGTTGTTTTCCAATTCATTTACAAAGTTCAATAAAGCGTACATATTATTAAATACTTCCAAACACTTTTACTAGTAGCTTGTGAGCATAAAAAAACTATATAATTGACATTGTTCTTCATATGGCTGTTGGACTCATTTACTGGCCATGTCCTCCTCATATCTTTGACGTATCTACCATAATTCATAATGTCTTATATGTATGTGCTTAATATCAAACAGAAACATGGTAAAGATCATGCACATCACACTGCATTATCTTATCTTCTGTATTTTTAAAAGCCATTTTGTCGGTTTTTAAACATGCGGAATCGTGTTCATGAATTGTAGATTAAAAGGAGCAAATAGGTTGTGATGAGGGGAGGTTTGTGGAATTAAGAGAAGATTATATCCTTTGGTGGGCTTTGGTATTAAAAGCTTTGGGTTCTGATTATCAGAGAGTTGAACAGTAAAATGGTTCTTAGGGAAAAAGGCCTGTGATGTGAAAGTGCAAGTAACTCGGGATAATGTCCAGTCACAGTCTTTGGTATTAGTGGTGTTGAGCCTTCATGTTTTAGTATCTGAGAGTTAGTTAAGTAAGAAGGTGGTATAGGTGAAATAGGTTGTGAGGCGGGGAGGTGAACTGAACTCCAGATCATGTACAGTTGTGGTCTTTGGTAGTAATGGTGCTGAAATTCTTCGCTGTACTGTCATTGGCTTAGTAAAATAGTACAATGGTTTTTATTGTATTAGGCTGTGAGGATGAAAAGTGGATGGAAATGGATCAGGACTGTGTCCTGTGCTAGTCCTTTGGCTTCTGCTGTAAGAGAGTAATTAAGTGGAATTTACCAGCTCTTGCACATCCTTGAGACAGGCACCACCAACTTGAACCATAACGGTCTGGTTTGTCTCTTTTCGGGCAGTAATCCAGGCTTCTGCAACAGCCTTCCTTTCCTTGACTGTCATGGACATTCCCTCTCCACTTGTCCCATTAACTGAAATTACAGCCTGTTACTTTAAGATCCCTTGTCATGATCATCTCAGTCTTCCAAGATGTTTGAACCAAAATATTGTTTCCCCATCATGATAGAATTAGTTCATAAATTACCTCTATGTTGCTGCAACTTTCTTTAAAAAATTGGTCAATAAATCACTTGCATTTATGGAATCTAAAGGTGCATCCACATCACCAATCCTGCTAATGGATGCTGTGCTGAGCCATTTCATTCCACTAAAAATGCATTTATTTCTACAATATATGTGTACATATATGTAGTAAAACCCTGATTTTACATTTTTGTGTGACCACCTAAAATGGCATAAAAATCTGGGACACATTCGTTTGGGCATTTTGCCAATACCATACAAAAATGTTTAAAAGCACAGAAAATGGAAATGCAGGAACATAAAATTGGGGTTTCCCACTGTAATAATATTAGGTGAAAACTATTCTGATGCTGTAATTTTACCACAGGCCAGTACTCAGGAGTATGTATAAGAGAACTTTTCCTCATTCCCAACTTGATGGTGCCTTTCTTTTCTCTCTCTCTTTAAGTTCTTGCATCTTGCTTGATCTGCACTAATGTCCATTAATCTATGTATTCTCACTTACCGTAAGTACAATATGGGGCAGTCAAGCGTTTTTGGGTAAATCAAGAATAGCACTGTTATTGATCATGTGTTAATACATACTGTTTTTGACAGTACAGTTATGTTCCTGTATTTAGTCTGAACCAGGTTATTAGGCGATCATGCACAGTAATAATAATAAAAAAATGATATGGAGGTAGAGACTGTAACCTAGTATCAGCACTTAAAATGTGGACACATCAGAAAAAAACTGATATGGGATACTCACTAAAAGTTGTGGTAATTTTTATTTTTTGTCATATTGAGCCATTATAAAATTCACTTGACTTAAGGCCATTAATTTATAAACAGGTTTAAACAAGCTCAATGAATTGCATACAGTATATTTAGGAATTTTTTGCCAATCCTACATTGTGCAGTACTCCTCTTTGCCTCTTGGTCTTATTTTGAGGGTAGGCTGGTGAAGCCTGCTGTCTTTGTGGACAGAACAGACCATACAACAAAAATAATGTTCCCTATACATAAGGTCTACAAGCCCATACTGGACATTTCATTGCATAACTGACTGGTTGTTTAGTGATGTTTTGTCAGGATAATTACATAGCCTTTTCAGGAACCTCAAACACTGGGTGGCCTACAAGTTACTTTCCTGAGATAATGAAGTACTTAACTGTGATTATTTTCACTTGCATTCAGTTCATTTGCAGCAGTTGACTACACTGAACATGGTGGACAACAATTTTAAGAATTTCTGTGGCTTTTTATTATTGCTTCAGTTGGTTGTTGGTTTTAAACAAAGTAGTGTTTCCCTGAAACATAAGTATAATCTTGGTAAAGCGACTTCTAGGTGTACATTCATTTCCAATGTGTTATATTTCTTTCTTCACATGAAAACTGAACACACTTATATGTTTTGTGAATGCACAGATTTCTTAGCTTGTTCAAAAGGAGGGTTAAGTGTGAATGTGAGATGTGAAATAATGCTGTCAGTATCTGAAGGAAAAACCTGGTGTCTGTGTGTGTGTGTGTGTGTGTGTTTCATGCTTCAAAATGTTGAGGTGTAGGGAATACAGACAATGGAACACTTGGCCTAATGCATTATTCTGACATTCATCTGGAAGGACTGAAGAAAACTAAGAAACCTCCAACAGAATTGAGACCTTTTTCCATGTTGAACTACTGCGTCCATTGGTTGGGAACCGGTTTATAAATACATGACTTGATATCTTTGCCCCTCATCATTACATAACTCAGTTGGTAGGAAAGTTTAGTGCTCCTTATTTACAGTTACTGTTCTGTACAAATATGACCTTTTGTACAGTGACCTTGGATTGTGACAATAACATGTACAAAAACTCACCCAAGACTGCATCAACTCCTATACTTGACAGATATTTTGCATATGGTGGAATTTTGTCCAGTTGCACACTGAATGACCTGAAAATTAAAGAATGACTTAATAGACAAAAAATAAAGCACAAATTAATTAATGCAATTGAGTCATGGGTCCATGAAAAGGGTGAACAGTTCTGCACACAGAGGGCCACAGTCATGATAAAGGAGCAAACAAGTTAATAATAGGTGTTTATGTTGACAAAAGACATACCCATCATTGGAATATGGAGTCAGAATAGGTGCCATCAAACCCCGAAATGATAATTCCTAGAAAGCAAAATAATTTTGCATGAAAATGAGGATAATTACTAATTTAAAACTGAAAATGATAACTTACACAGCAGTGAACACAGATAAGATATATATTAATGTATTAGAGCCAACTAAATGCACAATACTATATACATATAACAGTACAAACATTACTCTGAAATGACTCAGCATCCCATCTTGGAAAGTTATGAATGAGTAAACTTAATGTGGAAGTTATTGTGGTCTGTTCTAATACATTATCCCAGTAAGTGCCTGGAAGAAATGAGGAAACAACAGATAAACATGCGTTGGGATTACCAGTCTCTTTGACCGCCCACATATGAAATAAGGATGAAATGTTCACTCTAAGCAACAGTACAGCATTATATTATTAAACCATCCCCAAACCTAAGATTCCCAAAATGTGGGGAAATCATGGTATGACGTTGTGTTTTGGGCATATCTGAATGACAGTAAAGGCAAAAACATGATATACATTTGTCTGAACCAGTCCAAATTTGCTTGCCGATACATGGCCTGCTTCCAATGGGGACTGGCCATTCACTAACACGTGAACATGTCGTGGTCAAGTAGGTAGTGCTTCCTAATTCTTAGCCAGAAGACTGGGTTGCCTGAGTGAAATGCTTTGTCGTTTTTGTCAGTTGTCTTTTGGAAACTGTTTTGCAAAATGTTGATTTGGCTGATATTTTCACCTTTTGGCCTATTCAAATGTCGCGCTATCTACAACATTTTCAAGGTTAGCCAGACTTTTACTTCCCGAAATGTGCTTGTAAAGCCTTGGAAGTTGCTTTCTTTTGCATTACATACATACATGCCATTTCATTTCATCAATCTCAGTGAGCCATTAGGCTTCAGATATGAAACATGTCCTCACGATTTGACAAACATAATCAGGCGTACACTAATCAATACATATATAAATACAAAATTTATGATATTAAAAGTACACATTAATACCTATTTTCATGAATTACTTACTCCATGGAGCAGAGTCCCTCTTGAGAAGCTAACTGGTTTGCAGCTAGTCAAGAAATTCCCCGCATTTTACGGAACCTAAAGGTTCATTACTGCACTCACAAGCGTCCGCCACCTGTCTCTATCCTGGGCCAGCCCAATCCAGTCCATATACCCACATCCTACCTCCTGGAGATCCATCCTAATATTATCCACCCATCTATGCCTAGGCCTCCCCAGTGGTCTCTTTCCTTCTGGGTTCCCCACCAAGACCCATGAATTACATAGTCCTAATACAATATGAGAAGTTTATACACTATACAAACATTTCCACATTGTGCCTCTCGTCATAGGTCTGTTGTGCATTCAAGTAATTCTTCTACTGAGTAAATGGGCTTATCTGTTAGATTTTTTTTCCAGCTTATATTTTTGTCAAGTTCTAGTCCTAAAAATGTTGTATTGTTTATTCCAATTATTGTCTTTTTTTATGTATAATTTGGAAGGCATCATTCTGGTGATAACTTTAAGTAAATTTCATTATATTTGTCTTCTCCATGTTCAGGACTAATCCATTTGCTGAGAACCATCCTATCATGCAGTCTAAACATACAATTCATTTTGATCTTTAACTCTTCATCATTTTTAGCAGTTAACAAAACACTAGTGTCATCAGCATATATTACTGGTTTAGCTCCTTGGTGTAATCCACATGGTAAATCATTCAAATATAAAGAGCTGAAGTCCCAGGATTGAGCCCTGGGGAACCCCACTGGTTACCATTTCCCAGCTGGAAGACTTTTGATTCTCTACATTGTGTGGCGATATACTAACCCGCTGTTTCCTGTTTTAAAGGTAAGATTTAAACCAGCCATGACATTTTCCTCTGATTCCATAGTAGTGTAACTTGTTTAAAAGAATAGTGTGGTTGACAAAATCAAATGCTTTGGTTAAGTCGCAAAACATACTCCCTGCTTGCTGTCATTGATTTAATGAAGTCAGTATATTGTCAGTAAGGGTAAAAATTGCATTCCCTTTCCTAAAGCCAAATTGTTCTGTAGCCAGGATATTATTTGATTCTAGGTGTTGTTCTAATCTTTTGAACATTATTATTTCCAAGATTTTTGCATCACTGTTAATAGAAATATTAGTTTGTAATAACTTATTTCTTGCGAATTTGTACTTTTCTGGGAAAATTGCATTGGTCAATGAGTGATTATTTATATGAGTCAGGGGTTCTGAGGAAGACCAGAATTGAAAATGTAAAACATCGTAATCTACAGACTCCTTAACTTGGAATTCTGGCACGTACAGGAATTTTTTCATACGTCAAAACAAATTATTTACAGTGACAAGATCCTTCCTAGGAATACGCCAAGAGCGTAGAACATGCCATGGTCTGATACTGTACTTACTTAAAATACAAATATGACAATACACATATATCAATATACGTTTATAGTCGAGGCCAAAAATAATTGAAATCATGGAACTGTTAACCATTCGTACAGGCAAGTTCTGTTTTTTTTTTTAATGAGGCACGTTCTTGTACAGGGAAGAAGGAATGAGATCATATACATTCTGCACATTGCGTGGTTCTGTAGCAATGTCGGTGTTTTCGAACGGATGAGTTTTTCATAACGTCTAAGGGCGGTTATACGTTCTGTCATACGGTCACCTTATTATTCTAATGGTTCACACAAACTGAAACAATCTCCATTTAATTTTCGAATTCTATCATTTTTATCAGAATTCTACACAGATTATTAACGATTCTAATCTTTCTAAAATAGTCTAAACGCCCACTAACAGTAAATGATACAGAGGGATCAACCGACGGATGTAATTTTTTATAGCATGATCAATGCACATTGACACTGACACAAAGGTTGGGAAATGTACTTTTTTTTTTTAGCAAAATGAATCACGCGGCAGAACCTTTGTTCTCTGTCTGTCAGTGATTATGTTCGGTATGCCACTTACCATTGTTTCAAGTTCCACAACAATTCTTTTCCTCAGAATTACGTACAATAGATTTGCAAGGCTGGTGCGACGTTCGTGCGTGTATCTTCTCTGCTTGGCGACAGCGTTCGTGTAATCGGGCGTGATTATGACTTTGCCTGTTTTATTTTTCACATTTCCCTTATCTCTACAGTTTGTGTTAAGTCATGTTAAGTGAGTAGCTGTTACGACAGTTGGGTGCATCCGAGGCGGAGGAGCCCCTGCAGAGGTACCGAGCTGCATACGAATTGAATACAATATTCAGTAACGACACGTGGGCGGCAAACGATTGGTACAGCACGTTTGAAACGTGATGGCACACGCGCAGAAGCCAGATTTGGTCTTTCAGCGAAACGGACGAGTCCATTTAAATCGGCCGGGGGGCGTCAGTTCAGTCGACTACTGGCAGCCGATGTGTGCGTATCAGCGGTATTAATGGTAGTAATGCTGGATGCACCATGTTCTGAGCTAGAGTGCAAGACTACTGGCTACCCACTCTACCCGCATGTTTCCCCTTCACTTCCCCTAGCGTGTGCCATCAGGTTTCAACTGAGCTCTACCCTAGCTGAGGGTTGGTCGAGGGGTGTTTATTTCGTGTGGGTTTATTCATTATCTTGTGTGCCGTAGCGGTCCCTTAGATACGTTGATAATGTTTACTACTACAATTAAAGTTAATAATATGTATAGCACTAATATTGTTGCTATAGTTCTTATTATTTGGTTGTATATAACGGTTGTTGTAGTTGTAATTTCGTTTTCTGTTATAGTTTCGTGTACATTTATTTCTTTGTTGTTGTTTACTGTTGGTATAATATATAGTAGGATGGGTAGTAGTATTAGTGTGATTGTTAATATTTTGTTTGATGGTGAAAATATTTCATTTGAGGCTAGACTTGTTATGTTTATAAATAGTACTAGTATACCTTTATTTATTCTTTATTCTTACATTCAGTCCATCTAGTCATCAATATGACATTGGACATGTCAAGTTTAGTTTACAATCTCTACACTTCATTTAACAAGCAGTCATTTACACTACACATAACATAGGATGCTAGCAATATTTGTACCTCATTGGTAGAACACAGTAATATGATGTTATTAAAATCATGCATTACTGTAGCTTCTCAATGACCTGTTAGGTGAAATTACAAAATACTAGGAGTAAAGTGTACATGATTACAAACACTTGAGTGACAGTGGTGCCTATGAGGATATATATTCATTCACTGAGGAGAATGTATGTTGCATTAAAAAATACTTCAGTCTTCTTTTAAATTCCTGCATCTTATCCAATTTCTTTATTGTGTAAGGTAATTTGTTGTACAATTTTATACCCATATTTGCACTATTGTTTTTAAAAAGTGTAGTTCTGCAAAACTGAGTATGAAGATCTGATTTTTGGCGTGTACAGTGGTCATGTATTTCTCTATAATATCTCATCTTTTCCATGTTTGATTTTATCTCACACACAGTTTCACTTATATACAGGCAGGGCAAGGGAAGTATATTCAGAGTTTTGAACAGATTTCTACAAGAAGCACGTCGGCCTATTCCACCTA
>Ga0131853_10017518_pt1 | contig 13041 bp, 13 predicted proteins | sample TergutLab28metaG_FD_92764 | JGI IMG/M metagenome (GOLD analysis project Ga0131853, IMG submission 92764) | Labiotermes labralis P1 segment gut microbial communities from Petit-Saut dam, French Guiana - Lab288 P1 (version 2) (version 2) | ecosystem: Host-associated > Arthropoda: Insects >...
CCCGCACTCTCAAAACATACGGCTTGTATTTTTTCTTTATTGCTTCTCACTTGGCTTTTATTTCCTTTTTAATAGGGGTTTTTATTTGCCATAAGGTAGGGATTTCTGATTGACAGTAACAATCCTCCGCTCTCGAATGTAGCTTTTAATGCATCAAGGTGATTGTCGTAACCGTCGGGGTATTCTTCGTCTAACCAGTTAATCTCTTCCCATTGCATTACTCCGTTTATGTTACGCCACGCTCTTTTGATAAAACGTGCAGGATTTATTTCCTTAATTCGTTTACATTCATGTGCAACCAAAAAGCGATACTCTATACTCATAAAATTCTCCTTTTCCAACACGAACTAAGCCCTATCATACCAAGGGCTTTGAAAGCAATTAACTTCGGCAAGTTGGATTAGAGAATCATTGGTACACCCCTCGTTGTTTTATCTATCAATAATTCTACCACAAACACAGCAACAATGAAAATCCAGACCCATCTGCGGAAGTGTATAGCCGTCGATGGGCTTTTTATTTTGTTTTTCAATCACAACGCTACGGAAACATTCCAAGACAAGCTACTGCGGGTAATACTCGCTGAGGAAGTGAGGGCAACGTGTTGACCGCAAACGCCTTTGATACAATGAAGGAAACGCTGAACATTGCCGAGGTTTCAGCTAATTACGGCGTGGAAGTCAAACACAACAATCAAACCCTATGCCCTTTCCATAACGAGCCCCCCCTTTCTTATTCCTCTCTTTCAATGCTTATTATTTCTGGCTCTCTGTCACCTGAAGGCTGAAAAATATAAATAAACGCTGTATATGGTTCAGCATCGGGAGCAACAACTGTTGTCGTGCAGGTAAAACGATAATTTGTTCCCGCGACAATTTGCGTGGCTACTCTTATAGGTTCGTACACGACACCCGTAAGCCCTGACATTGCCCGTTCAAAAACAGCCATATCTTCTTCTGTAAGGTCTCTGTCTTCGCTGTAGCCGCCGACTAAGGGAAGTTCCAATTCAACTTCCTCCGTTTCCGAACAGCCCGTAAAACCTACAATTAAAACGAGAAACATTGCTAATACTGCCATTGTTAAATACTTAGCTTTTTTCATAAAGCCACCTCATTTTATATTTTTTTTATTTCTTGAGTGTACTAATCGCAAAAAAGACAGCAATAACGAAAAGGACTATTCCATTAATCACGACTAACGCTGTATTATTCGGGCTATGTTCTTCTGTTGTTTCGGTCGGTAAAATAGTTCTTACGCGACCTTCCCCTTCTTCTCCGATATAGGGATTTGTTGCTAGGTATGCCGAGAGTGCTTCAATGTCGCTGCCGAAATATATAAGGTTTTCGTTAAATATATCAAACCCATCACCGCCTATGGCAAGAAATTCGATTGTCGCTACGGTATAAATTGTTTCGTAATCAAAGACGGCACCGTCCGCTTTTGTTATTTCCGTTATTCTTTGCCCCGGCGGTAATTCAGGGTCAAACTCAATCCGAATGCCCGATACATGAATAAATTGTCCCGCAGGTTCGGGATACAGGCTAATGCCGTGTTCCAATGCCGCTAAAATATCCGAGCCGCTTAACTCGGATGTTACGATAAGATTGGAAAAAGGAAGTTCCGTCAGCAACTGTCCCATTGTTATACTGCCTTCATCAATGCTGTCACGAATGCTTCCGCCGGATACAAACACAATATCGGCACCTGTTACATATATTAAAGAATCTGTAATCAAATTAGCGAGATTAGTTTCCTGAAGACAAGGATTAGATTAACAATTATTTCTAAGTCTTTCAAGGTTCTTGTATGACTAAAAGAAACCAACTTGCTTATAAAGGAGGCGGTTGACTTGACTGTTGATACAGACTTGAAGAAACAACCGAAGAAACAAAAACTGCGTAATATCGAGTATTACGATATGCAAGACGTGTTTGACAAACTGCATGAGGAGGCGTGCAATAATAAATCTTTTCACGACCTAATGCAAATAATCTCCTGCGAAAACAATATCCTTTTGGCCTATCGCAATATCAAGAATAATAAAGGGTCAAAAACAAAAGGAACTGATGGGCGAACCATTGAACATTACAAGGATTGGTCAGAGGAAAAATTTGTCAAGTATTTTCAAGGCAAATTGGAAAACTACCGTCCAAAGAGTGTTCGCAGGGTAGAAATACCCAAAGATTGGCAACCCGGAAAAACAAGACCATTAGGAATCCCATGTATGGACGATAGGATTATACAGCAATGTATTCTCCAAGTATTAGAACCGATATGCGAGGCTAAATTTCACAAACACAGTTATGGTTTTAGACCAAACAGGTCAACAGACCATGCTATTGCAAGAATGAGTTTTCTCATAAATATGAGCCAGTTACACTACATTGTAGATATCGGCATTAAAGGATTTTTCGACAATGTAAATCACGGAAAACTGCTCAAACAAATGTGGAATTTTGGCATACAGGATAAAAACCTGATTCGCACTATCAGCAAAATACTAAAATCGGAAATAAAGGGAATAGGGAAACCTAATAAAGGCACACCGCAAGGCGGAATCATCAGCCCGCTTTTATCCAATATCGTTCTTAACGAATTGGACTGGTGGTTAAGCAATCAGTGGGAAACTACAAAAACCAGATTCCCGTATTGCGAACCTTACGTCAAAAATAGAGTTCTTAAAAAAAGTAATATGAAGGAACTCTTCGTGGTCAGATATGCAGACGACTTCAAAATCCTTTGCAGGGATTATAAAACTGCCCAAAAAATTTACGCTGCCACAAGATTATGGCTCATGGAGCGATTAGGGTTAGAAATCAGCCCTGAAAAATCCAAGATAACCAATATCCGAAAAGGCAAAACGGAATTTCTAGGGTTCGCATTGTTCGTCAAAAAGAATGGCAAAAAGTTCACAACACGCAGTAATATCTCGGAAAAGGCAAAGAAGACAATGCAACTGAAACTCAAAGGGCAAATAAAAACGATACAGCATGATGTAACGCCCAACCAAGTTAATAAGCTAAACTCCATGATTTTAGGAATGCACAACTATTACAATACAGCTACTTTGTGCAGTCAGGATTTTCGTGAAATTAACTTCATTGTCAACAAGAGCCTAAATTGTAGACTCAAAAGAGTTATCAAAAAGGTTAAGGGTCGAACTAAAATACCTGAAACCGAACCTGAAAGGTCGAAAACGTATCAGAAATTCTATGGACAATATAAAGGAAAACCTAAAACTGTAGCAGGTGTGACAATCTTCCCAATTTATGGTTGTACCTTTAAAATTCCCCTTAGTCTTTCACAAGATATTAACAAGTATACATCATATGGCAGAAAACTTATACACAACAAACTACACTCTGTCATTTACCTCGTTAAATATCTCCTTAACAATAAGGATTATGAAAAATCTGTGGAGTATAACGACAACCGTATATCTCTTATGGCTGGACAAAATGGAAAATGTGGTGTAATGGGAGAACCCCTCGCCATAGGAAACATGGAGTGCCATCATAAAAAGCCAAAAGAATTAGGTGGTACAGATGTATACAAAAATCTTGTGTGGTTGCGAACGGAAGTGCATAAACTTGTACACGCCACCCAACCCGATACAATTAACAAGTATCTCGCGATTCTCAATCTCGACCAAAAAGCTCTTAAAAAGGTTAATTCTTTGAGGCTATCAGCAGAGAACTTAGAAATAATAGGGAGCGTTATCTAACTTCTTGTTGGAACGCCGTATGAGGGGAAACCTTCATGTACGGTGTGAAGCGGGGGAAAAACTGGAGTTGCCAAGTTAATCACTATTGACGTGATGTTGGTATGTCTCTGAAAAATTCTGAATATTCAACTTGAAAGAACTTCTGCATTGCAACCAAATCAGAAACAAATATGTTATTGCGACCAGATTCTATTTGAGCATAAGAAACTCGGTGGAGTGGACTACCTAATAAATGTAAACCTACCACCACTTGCTCTTGGGTATATCCCTGCAACAGCCTGATTCGCTTAATGTTTTCTCCAATATGTGAATCTCGCAAAATCTTTGTCATATGTATTCCCCCTCAAAATATTTGTAGCCAATCAACTACATTTATCTTGATTATACCTCGAACGTATGTTATTATTGTAGTTGTCTAACTACAATAAGGAGGAAAATATTATGACTAACAAAGAAAACTTGTTTGCAGAGGAATTGCATCGGACATTGCATTGGTTGAGCAGAAATGACGGAGATTGGAGGAAAATCAACGGTCTTTATGGATGTGAGTCAACAATTAAGGAAATATCTGATGTCATTGACAGGCTCACAGAAGAGAAATTGTACATCCCTCTTATGATGTTCCTGATTAACGATTTCTTGACGTTAGAAAATTCTAGGCTCATGCTTAGGATTTTGACAGATATTCTCATTAGTCAATGGAATGATAACACATGGGAAATAGTAACAAATGCCATAAAGAAAACAATTGTTGAATATTCGGAAGAAAAAGGGGCTATCAGACCCGAATAATAAGCGAACAGCTTGGATAGCAAGAGTTTACCTATCGCTATATTTTGAACTCAAGAAAAGCGAGAAAAGTGGCTGTGTTTATGCGAATTTCAGCATCGCAGTCAACGAGGGATTCGGCGACAAGCAAAAGACCACGTACTTTGAATGTACAGTCTTTGGCGCGGAAGATGAACGCCTTCAAAAAGCAAAAGCAAAAAAAGGAAGCCAGCTTCAAATTACGGGCAAATTCGGCACGTCGGAATTTGAACGCAAAGACGGCACTCCTGGTCACAGTTTGACAATCCTTGTGCTTGCGTGGAGCTACATTCCGGGTACAGGCGGTCAAAAAGACGCTAACGGCGGCACTGCTGCCACCGCACAAGCTGCCGGCTCGAACGTAGGAGAAAATCCCGCGGGCGATGATTTCCCCGGGGTAATGCACCTTGACGATGACGAGTTACCGTTCTGAGAAGCATCGGCAAATCGCAAAACGAATTAAAGGAAGCGACGAGGAAAATTCTTCGTTGCTTCCTTTTTTCTTTTGTAGTGAAAAATTTTGAATGGAGGCGGATTGAAATGTGATTAATGATTTTATGTTTTTCGGTTATCGCTTTAATTGCAATGCTTCCCGTTGTTGCCTTTGTGCAAAAAAGGAAGCGCGTAAAAATCAAGCGCAAGCAAGAATCGGCATTAAAAGGCATAGAGCCGGGTATTTGTGAACGGCTTCATGCCGCTTGCCCCGGTTCAAAATGGAGATGGGTGTGCCATCCTGCGGATTTTACAGAAAACGGCGGAATTGCCCGCATTGAGGTAATTCGTTCATCCGGCAATCAGCAATTTATGGACGTTTGCCTGTCTGTAAACGGCTTCATGGCGTTGCACGTTTTGAACGCGGTTGAATTAACGGCAATGGACGGTGTGTTAAATTCGGATAATTTTGAAAACTTTGCATTATAGCCGAAAACACATGCACCGATTGCAGTTCAAAATTCCGGCGTGAAGCCCAACGACGAAGAAAGCGTTGAGAAATGGTACAACATCGTTTTCATCAACGCACTAACAACCCTAATTGACGACCTTAACGCAAACGGCGAGGTCTGTTTTTATATCGGGCAGGACGGAAAAGCATACACCGAAAATGACAACGGAAATATTGTTGTTTCCGATTTTGGTGAAATGCCGGACATATCCCTTTGGACGCATATCATAGAAAGATTGGGCGATGCAGGTTTGTTCGCCGAAGTGCAAAACGAAAATCGTATTTTTATTTCTTGGGCATAGCCCAAAGGAGAGGTGGATTTTTATGGCGAAGAAAAAAATGAATATGTATCGCACGTTGAAAACTTCCGTTTTTAATCCGATTGTCTTGGGTGACACGGAAGTTCCTGTAGTGAGAATTATTGGCGGGCATCTTGTTATAAACGAGGAATTTTGCGACCTGCGTACCATCAAGGAGCGGTACGCCCCCGACATAAAGGAACTCACGAAGTCCGTTGTAGACTGCATTTCAAGTGCGGAGTCTATTTTGGCGTTGCACTACGGCAAGCGCGTGACGGAAGCGGAAAGCGAATATAACACGCTTTACGATTTCATCACCGTGGATTGTTCCGGCGGAAACGAAAACGACACGAATGTAAGCCAAGTTAAGGAACTGCTGTGTCTTGACGGCTTATATCTACCGCTTTCCAAATTGGAAGCTATAGGTTATGTGACCCATGACGAAGCCGAGATTGTGGAAATTGAGGGCGCGGAATATATTCGCTACCGTGCCGCGATGCAATCCGCGTCGGAAAATCGGCAGTGTAAGCTGACGATGACAACGTACAAGTGGGAAAATTTTGCGAAAACCATCAGCGGCGACGCGCACTATCTGTACGAGCCGACGCAAACGGCGCAGAAGGCAATCGCCCGCCAAGGCTTGGGCAAAACAAACGGCAATATAGTAGACGGTTTTCAATTCTCATTCGCCGTTGTGCCTGATTTAGAAACAGAAATTTCCTTCGCGGCACGTTGTTACAGCGACAAGGAAAACGAAATTTCTTCGGAAACCATTTCCGTGAAAAAAATTGCTACAGACGGTTGCGGATTTATCACATCGCAAAAAGCCCACGCACTTGCGGAACGGTTGGAATTATCCTATCTACCCTCCGCGTTTCAAGTGCGCTACGGTCAAACGAAGGACATTCTGCTGGTTTTCGATTTCCACAAATACACCGGCGGCGCAATCAAAGAAGATATTTTGTTCACGGAATCCATGCGGAAATCCGATTTCGACACCGAAAAAGCACAATTTCTCGTGGCAAACGTAAGCAAACCTCCGCGTAATTTCACGGAGTTCAACTACCAAATGTTTACGACGATGAACAACACGCTCTCGTTTGACGATATTTCACCGTATGTTGAGAACATCCGTGCGCATATGGAAAAAGCACTTTCCAGCCCGGAATCGGCGTTGAAATTCCTCGGAATTTTATCCGACATTTCCACACTGGACGGCGACGATGGCGACGGCAATGATTATGAGTACGTTGACAAGGTTTCTGCTATAATACAAGCGAACCCGCAGCTTGCGATGAATATTCGCTGGGTGAAGCAAAGCATCAAGCGGAAAATCGACCTCGTTTCCAAGAAAATGCTGTTCGGCAAGATTCCGATGCCGCAGTCGAGCGTGTGCATAATGGCTCCCGACCCCTTGGCGTTTTTCAACAAATTGCGTATATGTAAAGGAAGCTATTCCTTCGGGGAGGGCAAATTGCTTGTGCCGGAGCATAGGCAAGCGCGAGAACTTGCGGCACGCGAATTTCGTTATGGTGATTACGACGGCGAATTGCTTGCGACCCGAAATCCGCTTACACATCACGCGCAAATCCGCAAATTGAATTGCGTGAACCACGCGGAAAGCGCGTATTGGTACAAACACTTGGGGCAAGTAACAATTTTCAACGCTCACGATGAAACCGTGCTTGGTATGGGCGGAGCCGACCATGACGGCGATATGTGCATTGTCACAAAGCTGTTTACGGAAAAATTCCGTCAGGCGGATTATATTATTTTCAACGCCAACGACACAGGCGACAAAGCAGAAAAAATTATTTTGACGGAAGAAATCGTGCAACAAGGGATTTTAGCAAACTTGCAGCCGAATATGCTCGGTATAATCTGCAACATCAACACCCGCTGTTTGGAGCTGATGAACGACCCAGCGGCACTTCGCAGATTCGTAAACCTTGCGGACTACGCGGACGACAGGAGTTTCGGCATAAAAGATGTACCGCAAATGCCGTACAAGCCGAAATTCAAGGACGAAGAAACGGCTTTGGCGTATTTGGAAAAGTTGAATCACCAACTCACCACATTATCCGAGTTGGAGGTTGACCGCCCCAAAACCGGCTATATCAACCGCTTTTGCGCGAACCAACAGGAGTACACTCTACCGTTTACGCCGTATTGGTTTGCGAATATCAAACAGCAGTTGGAAAAATTTCAAAACCGTTTGCCAATAGTTCTTTACAAAAATAAACTTGGCGAATCGGTTAGAAACTTAACCAAGAAATACTGCGAAGGAAAGCTCGTCAAGACAATAACCGACACGCTTAAATCCGGACAAAAAGGTAAATGGCTCCAGCGTACCATCGAAATGATGAGTGACGGCGACACGATTATGGCGAATATCCAGCGTTTCGTGCAGGAACAAATTATCGAAATGGAAATTGATGAGGATAGCTGTTTTTCCATCGTCGAATCACTAAAATGCGCGAGTATTTTGGACTTAAACGAAGCGGAACGCATAACTGACGCGGTTCGTAAAGTCTATAAAGACTACTGCCGCGACATCGCGGGAAATATCCGCGCACTGAAAAACGGCTCAATCAGCCAAGACGATTTCAGCAACGCGTTGGAAAACACAATCAACATCAGCGACGAAAAGCTCCGCGCCATTTCGGATGACCGCGCCGCACTTGCATATGCGGCATACTTGCTGTCGCTTGAAAATGGCTACGGAAGTCAATCGTTTCCGTTTCTTGTGGTCTTGGATGGCATGTGTGTTTTGCTTGACAATGTTCGCACGACGGATTTTTACGAAATAAATCTGTTTCGTGAAATGCCCAACGCGCACGCAAGAATACTTTTGCGTGAAATCGATAAGGCAAGTCACGTCATCGTTTACAACCGTAGATTTAGGCTTCCCGAAAGCATAAACCCGGGCAAAACCTATTTTGGCAACGTGGCGTTGGCAAACGGAAGCTACGAAATTCACCGCGACCTAAAAGGCGGTTGTTCCTTGATTATCCCCAAGTCAACGCCAAAAGGCAGGCTAAACGTCATACCTTTCAACGAAAATGCCGAGTTCAGCCTAAAGGTCAGCTACAAGGCATCTGAGCTTTCGCCGGAGAACCAAAACGGTGAATATGTAACGCGCTTAATGGCAGAAAACGCGGTGACTTTCCACGAAACCACCATGAACGGCAATTCGAAGTATTGCGTCTATGCCGGCGATGTTTGGGTCGGCACAATTTTTGACGACCAAAAAAATGGCTGGGTTCTGCGAAAGGAAATTACAAGGACGTTGATGGGCAAAAAGTACGCACTTAAAGCCATTCCGCGTACAGGCACAAAAACCAACTCCAATTCATTCACAACATCCACGGGCAAGGCTCGTACCGCGCAAATTTTAACCTTCGCTGTACAGGCAAAGCCTGTTGAGGAACGAATTTCGGCTAAAATGCCGACGAACACCGCTGTTGCGGTATAGGTTTTCACTTGCCGACCTCAATCTTTCCAAAGATTGGGGTCGGTTTTGTGTGCCTGCTTTTATTGTATACCGATGCATCATGGTGGTATACTTGGGAAAGAAATTGTTTTGAGCATTACGATGAAAGGTTGGTGTCAGAAATGAAAATTGGTGACTATGTTACCGTTCAGCAAATTGCAGACCAGAGCGAATGTCGTTGGGTCGTGCTTACGGACTTGGTTGAAAGCGAATACGGCGGTTCTGAGTCCGGCATTATCCGATTTATTGGAGATAATGAAGAAGCCGGGGATGTAGCCGCAGAGTTCAGTTCGAAAGGTATTCATGCCTTGTTGGTTTGTGGTGCGCTTGAACCGCTCTGTGTGGGGGGTATATTTGTAGAATGAATACAAGGGAAGCGATACGGCGAAAATTAACTGTTGATTCAAACAGTCAGTGGTTTGTAACCATTTGGGTAGAGTTGCAAGGAAAATTGGAAGAAGTTAGGTTCAAGATTGACACAGGTTGCAATGCCGTTGTGTTAAGCCACAACACTTTGAAAATGATGGGCTTTTCCGTCAACAACGCAGATTTAGCAAAACTTCCGCAGGAAACAGGTCGCCTTGCAAGCGGAGAAAAAAGCGAATTCCGGAGTCTGGGCGAAATATCATTGCACTCGAACAAAAATCGGACTGACCATATTTGCGATGTAACCGCAATTTGTCACTCTACACGCAAAACCAATGACCTGCTCGGCACGGCAGTTTTTAAGCAGTTTTTCGGCGTAGATTTTAATTTGAAGGGCGAAAAATATATGGAACTGCATAAATAAGCAGCATAGTACGATGACAACAACACAAACCCCCGAAGCAAATGCAAACGCGCTTGACTTCGGGGGTTATTTTTTTTGCGCAAAAATAGAAGGGATGTGATTCAAAATGCAAAGCACAAAGCTGATGAAGCTCAGTTACTTCGACCCCAAGTCGGAAATTCGGCTTGAATGTTACGCCGACACCGTGGTAATTGAGCCGGAAGGCAAATTTCAATACATTGCAGCCATTCGGCTTGGCGGTTATCCCGAACCCGTCAAAGGCATTTCGGAAGCGATTTTCGGCGGCGGAACCGTGACTTGCGAAATCCACGGTGAGGAAAAAACACTCTCCGCAAGGGTGAAGCAGTATTACAAGGAACTTAGTCACGATGGGATTTACGCCGAATCAGTATTGCAAATAAAGGACGAAGAACACCGCGCCGCAGATAACAGCCGCGAAGATGGTGATGCGGAAACTTCCGGCAATACCAACAACGAACCGTCCGCCGCCGCGCCGCGTAAATGCTATATTTTCTGCGCACAGGGTGACGATGAGCAGCTTTTCGAAGAAATCGACGAAAAAATTTCTGTTCCGCTGATTCCCGAGTTCCGCGAGTATGTACTTTCCGAGTTTCGCCGCAGGGGTATTTTGAAGCAGCTAAACATGGTCACAACCCACGAAAAATTTGACGTATGGGTTTTGAACATGGAAGCGGAAGAAAAAAATGTGATTGTTGCAATAAATGACGGTTTGCGTTCCGGCGCAATTTCTATCCCCGGAGCATCAGAAACGAAATTTCCGATTGTTCGCGGCGTTACGGAATATCTGAACAAATTTGGGGTGCAAATTGCCAAGCGGATTAAAGAGCAGTTTAACCCGTTGTTCGACCCGTCAACGGAGAAACCGTCGCCAGAGGTAATGGCGGTCAATGCTTTCGTCAACGAAAACACGAGCTATAATCTGTACAATGCACAGCTTGCAGTTGTCGAGGCGCATAAACGGTGTTTGGAAATCAAAAAAGGCACGCTTTGCATTGGCGAATGCGGCACGGGAAAATCCAAAATCGGCACAAGCGCGTTGCACGCATTTCAGCAGCGGCAACAATTCCGTAACGGCGATTCCGATACGCACAAAAAATGTTTTAACATTATTTTGTGTCCGTCGCATATTGCAAAAAAATGGATTCGTGAAATTGAAGAGACTTTGCCAAATACATTTGCAACAATCGTCACAAGCATAACCGAGCTGAACGAAGTCTACGAAGCATACCAACGCGACGACCACACCTGTTACGTCATCATCACAAAGGAGAAAGCCCGCGACGGCTATATGAGCCGACCCGCCGCGGTATGGAACAAACGCCGCAAAAGATTTATTTGTCCGGATTGCTATGGAGATTTTGTCCGGATTGCTATGGAGATTTGGAAATGGAACTTTCGGATTGCGGAAGCAAATATAAAGTACCCGTAGACCATTTCTTCTTCCGCAAGGAAACCAAAAACAACCGCAAATGCGAAGAATGCGGTTCTCTGCTGTGGGCGGCGTTGACACCGGAATATCAAGGCGAATGGGTAAAAGTTTCCGAATACGGTTTCGTTCACCGAGCCTTCGCAGAAGATTATTTGCGGCTCGTTGAAGGCAAGGCGAAAATCTCCGACGCAATTCAAGCCATTGCCGATAATCCCGACTGCACGTTTCCCAACGGCGGCGCGCACAGGCGTGTCGCGCTTTCAAGCTACATCAAACGCCGTTTTAAGGGCAAAATTGATGGGCTTGTGGTCGATGAGTTGCATAATTACAACAATAATTCGGGGCAAGGTGACGCGATGGGCGAGCTGTTCCAAACCGCAAAAAAGGTTGTTGGCATGACGGCAACGCTTATAAACGGCTATTCGTCAGGCATTTTCCATTTGCTGTATAGAATTTCGCCGCATTTAATGCTTCGCGACAACAAATCCTACGAAAAGCCGATTGATTTCAATAACGAGTACGGTGTAACCGAATCCGTATATGAAATCGACGCACCCGACTACAACGCCAATCGCCGTACAGCCAAGCGCAAGATACGCGAGCGGCAGTTGCCGGGGGTAAGTCCGCTTGTATACACGCGCTTCCTTATCGAAAACGCCGCATTTTTAAGCATCAATGACATGGGGAAAGATTTGCCTGAGTACGAGGAAATCCCGATACCGCTGTACATGAACAGCGAAGTCGCAGAGGAATACCAGCGGATTGAAAAGGATTTTGTCAACACTCTAAAATACGACAGGAAGTATGCAAAAAAGTTGCTTAGTGCGTATTTGAATTTGCTGACCGTTTACCCCGACCAACCTTATGACCAAAACCCCATAAGGCATCCCGTTTTCGACGAAGACGTTTTTACGCCGAACGACACTTCTTCGCCAGAGGAATTGCACGAAAAAGAACAGCAAGTTCTGGATTTGGTGCAACGCAAGCTCGAAGAAGGCGAGCGTGTTTTAATTTACACTTCGTGGACGCGCATCGACACGCAGGAAAAACTCACGAAACTCCTTACGGAGCAAGGTCATCGCGTCGCCGTGCTTACCGCCAAAGTTTCTCCGAATAAGCGCGAGGAATGGGTGGAACGACAGGTGCAAAACGGCGTTCGCGTGTTGATTTCAAATCCGTCGCTGGTGGAAACAGGGCTTGACCTAAACGATTTTACAACGCTCATTTACTACAACATCTCCTATAATTTGTTCACGTTGTGTCAAGCATCGCGGCGTTCGTGGCGAATAAATCAGCGCGCACCGCGAATTGAAGTGTATTTCTTCTTTTACGACGGCACAATGCAACACAGGGCAATTCGCCTGATGGCTTCAAAGTTGGCGGTCGCAGGCGTTATCGAGGGAAATTTGACCGACGTGAGTATTCCATTAACGCAAATTATGTTCTTCGCCCAATCCCCGCCATTCGGCGGAAATTGGGTGCTACTACATATCTCACTACACATTTCCCATGAGATTATAATAAATTACAATCTC
>Ga0131853_10017519_pt1 | contig 13041 bp, 13 predicted proteins | sample TergutLab28metaG_FD_92764 | JGI IMG/M metagenome (GOLD analysis project Ga0131853, IMG submission 92764) | Labiotermes labralis P1 segment gut microbial communities from Petit-Saut dam, French Guiana - Lab288 P1 (version 2) (version 2) | ecosystem: Host-associated > Arthropoda: Insects >...
TCCGCTGCTCCTCGGCCAGCTGACCCAGCAGGCCGGCTGCTCGCGCGAGCAGCGCGAACCCGCGCAGCAGCGCGATCGGCAGGCCGAGGTCGGCCAGCGCCGCGCCGACCACGCCGGCGCCGTTGAGCACGAGCCGGCGTCCGAGGATCTCGGGGTGCACGCGCCCGATCGCCTCGAAGAGCGCCAGGTGCGGGCCGTAGCACCCCTCCTCGTGGGCGATCGCGACCAGGGCGGGCGTGCGCGGGTCCAACTCCTTGTGTACCGGGTGGCCCAGCCCGGGAATGATCACCTTCTCCGCGCGCGCTGCCCGGATCACCTCGCGCGCGATCTCGTCCCACTGGGAGTCGTCCGACGGGGAGGCATTCGACGGCGTCTCGGCCAGCGCCTCGATCCGCTCGTGCAGGAACCGTCCGCAGTCCTCGGTGACACCGAGGAACCGCGAGCCGCCACCGAGCAGGCCCGCGGCCATCGCACCCTGGATCGAGTCGGGCGCGGAGAGATAGGTCAGCCGCGCGGCGATGGCGGTCGGGGTGAACCCGTGGTCGGCCAGCGCCAGCAGGCACGCGTCGAGGAGGCGCACCTGGCCCGCGGTCGGCGTACGGAGCGTGACCATGCGGTAGACCAGCTCGGTCAGGGTGACCGTGCCCATCAGGTCGGCCAGATCCTCGCCCAGCAGCGTGATGCCGGACGTCGTCGACATCCCCAGTGAGGTCGGGAAGCGGGTTTCCTCGGTGTTCACCGCGACTCCTCGGGGCTCATCGCGTCTCCTCGAGCCAGGCGCGGATCGCGGCGCCGTGCTCGTCCAGCTCCGGCGGGGGCAGGTCGTAGCGGTGGCCGGATCGGGAGAAGCGGATCGGGTTGCGCACCGACGGCACTGCCGCTGTGTCGCCACCGCGGACGCCTCCAGGGCCGTCTCCGGGGCCGGGTCCGGACTCCACGACCGGCTCGAGGCCGAGATCGGCGGCCAGTTGCACGCCCTCGGCGACCGAGTTGATCGGACCGGCCGGCACGCCCGCCGCGACGAACGCCTCGAACCATTCCGCGCGGGTGCGCTGGCCGAGCTGCTTCTCCAGCAGCGGGCGCAACAGCTCGCGGTTCGCCGTCCGGTCGCCGACGGTGCGGAACCGGGCGTCATCGGCCAGCTCGGGGGCGCCCAGCGCCGTACAGAGCGTCGCGAACTGCCGGTCGTTGCCGGCGATCACGATGATGTCGCCGTCGGCGGTCGGCAGCGGCTCGTAGGGGAACAGGCTCGGGTGCGCGTTCCCCATCCGGTGCGGCGTGACGCCGGCGGCGGCGTACGCACCGGTCTGGTTGACGAGACCGGAGAGCGCCGAGGCCAGCAGGTTGACCTCCACGTGCTGGCCGCGCCCGGAGGCCTCTCGCTCGCGGAGCGCGGCCAGGATGCCGATCAGCGAGTGCAGCCCGGTGATCACGTCGAAGACCGAGATCCCCGCCCGGTACGCCGGCCCGTCGGGCGACCCGGTCAGGCTCATCAGGCCGGAGACCGCCTGCACCAGGAGGTCGTAGCCGGGCAGGTGGGCGCCCGCACCGGCGCCGAAGCCGCTGATCGAGGCATAGACGATCCGCGGGTTCGTCGCGGCGACGCTGTCGTAGTCGAGCCCGAAGCGCATCAGGCCGCCCGGGCGTAGGTTCTCGATCATCACGTCGGCCCGCCGGGCCAGCTCGTGCGCGACGGCCCGGTCGGCGTCGTCGCCGAGGTCCAGCGCGATGGAGCGCTTGTTGCGGTTGATGGACAGGTAGTAGGTCGAGACCCCGTCGCGGGTCGGCGGCACCCAGGTGCGGGTGTCGTCGCCGCCCGGCCCCTCGACCTTGATCACTTCCGCGCCCAGGTCGGCCATCAGCATGGTGGCGTAGGGGCCGGCCAGGATCCGCGAGAAGTCGGCCACCAGGAGGCCGGCGAGCGGCCCCGGCGCGGCATCGGCCATGGAAGCTCCTGACGTGGGCTGTTCCTGACGCGGCGGTCACGCGTACAGCGCTACTGTGATCCCAGTCACAGGCCCAAGGCAAGGGCCAGCCACAGCTCCAGGAAACCCGTCAGGGTCGAACGGTCAACACCTGTGCCACGGTTCCGAAGGGCCCGTCGTGGTCGTGCAGCACGCTGCTGGTGAGACCGAGGCCAGTCGGGCCGAACGAGACCGCGGTGTCGAAGCCGAGCCATTCGCCGCGCGGCTCGCGGAACAGGTGCGCGGTCAGGTCGATGTTCGGGAAGGCCACCTCGCGCGGATCGGCGCGCACGGCCATGCCGTTGGCGACGTCGAAGAGACCGGCCAGTCTCGCCACCGGGCTGACCACCTCGTCAGCGACCAGCTCGTGCTCCGTCCGCACCCAGTACGACGCCCGCCCGGCGACGTACGGGCCGCGGCGCACCTCGGCGGTGGCGATGAAGCCGCCCCGCCACACGGTCGTCGGGTCCCACGGCTCGAGCTCCTCGGGAGGTGCGATCGCGGGCAGCGGCGTACCGGCGACGGCGTCGGTCTCGCCGGGCTGCATCAGCCAGGCCCGAAGCACGACGACGGCGCGGCCGCCATGCGCCAGCGTGGCCTGGACCAGTTCGATCGTGCGGCCCGGACGCAGCACCTCGACCGAGATCTCGACCTCCTCGATCGGCACCACGCCGAGGATGTCGTAGGAGAGGCGGCCGATGACGAGGCCGTCGTCGCGCCGGCGGTCGCGGTCGAGCTCGACGCAGTGCGCGATCAGGCCCAGGGCGGAGGCGATGTGCTGGGTGGCGGTGTCCCAGGCGCCGCCGACGTGCTCGGTGGCGCGGAAGGTCTGCTCGCCGGTGCGTTCGAAGTAGGCCACGCACCGGACCCTATGCGGCGTCGTACTTGTCCCGACGCGGCAGGGGTACCGGCGTACGACCCCCCACCACGAAGGAGACCACGAATGAGCACGACTGTCGCGGACCAGCTGCTGACGCGCCTGCGCGAGTGGGGGGTCGAGCAGATCTTCGGCTACCCCGGTGACGGGATCAACGGGATCCTCGGTGCGCTGTCGCGTGCCGACGACCAGCCGCGGTTCATCCAGGCCCGCCATGAGGAGATGGCGGCGTTCGAGGCCGTCGGGTTCGCGAAGTTCAGCGGGCAGCCCGCGATCTGCATGGCGACCTCCGGGCCCGGCGCGATCCACCTCCTCAACGGCCTCTACGACGCCAAGCTCGACCACGTGCCGGTGGTGGCGATCGTGGGCCAGACCGCCCGCAGCGCGATGGGCGGCAGCTACCAGCAGGAGGTCGACCTGCTGAGCCTGTTCAAGGACGTGGCCAGCGACTACGTACAGATGGTCACCGTGCCCGAGCAGCTGCCCAACGTGCTCGACCGGGCGATCCGGATCGCGATGAGCCGCCGTGCACCGACCGCGATCATCATCCCGAGCGACGTCCAGGATCTGGAGTACGCCGCACCCGGCCACGAGTTCAAGATGGTGCCCTCCAGTCTCGGTCTGAGCACCCCGCAAGTCGTACCCGACCAGGCTGCGATCCGGGCGGCGGCCGACCTGCTCAACGCCGGCAGCAAGGTCGCCATGCTGGTCGGTCAGGGCGCGCGGCACGCCGCCGAGGAGGTCACCCAGGTGGCCGAGCTGCTCGGCGCCGGCGTCGCCAAGGCGCTGCTGGGCAAGGACGTGCTCTCCGACGAGCTGCCCTACGTCACCGGCTCGATCGGGCTGCTCGGGACGCGGCCCAGCTACGAGATGATGAAGGACTGCGACACGGTTCTCACCATCGGCTCGAACTTCCCCTACACCCAGTTCATGCCACCGCTGGACCAGGCCCGGGCGGTGCAGATCGACATCGACGGCGGCTTCATCGGCATGCGCTACCCCTACGAGATCAACCTCGTCGGCGACGCCGCCACCACGCTGCGCGCGCTGATCCCGCTGCTGGAGCGCAAGGAGGACCGGAGCTGGCAGGAGACCATCCGCGACCATGTCTCACGCTGGTGGGAGGTGATGGACTCCGAGGCCCACGTCGAGGCCGACCCGGTCAACCCGATGCTGATCTTCCACGAGTTCTCCACCCGCGCCCCCGAGAACGCGATCGTTGCCGCGGACAGCGGCTCCTCGGCGAACTGGTACGCCCGCCAGGTCAAGATGCGCGGCACCATGCGCGGCACGCTCTCGGGCAATCTGGCCACGATGGGCCCCGCGGTGCCGTACGCGATCGGGGCGAAGTTCGCCCATCCCGACCGGCCGGCGATCGCCTTCGAGGGCGACGGCGCCATGCAGATGAACGGCCTGGCCGAGCTGATCACCATCGCGCGGTACTGGAAGACCTGGGCCGACCCGCGGCTCGTGGTCGCGGTGCTGCACAACAACGACCTCAACCAGGTCACCTGGGAGCTGCGCGCGATGGGCGGCACCCCGGAGTTCGTCGAGTCGCAGAGGTTGCCCGACGCGTCGTACGCGAACTTCGCGGCCTCCCTCGGGTTCGGCGCCCTGACGATCACCGACCCTGCCCAGCTGGGGCCGGCGTGGGACGAGGCGCTGGCCGCCGACAAGCCCTACGTGCTCGACGTGCACTGCGACCCGAACGTGCCGCCGATCCCGCCGCACGCCGACTTCGAGCAGATGAAGCAGACCGCGGCGGCCCTGATCAAGGGCGACCCGTCGCGGTGGGGTGTCATCAAGGAGGGCCTGAAGACGAAGGCGCAGGAGTTCCTGCCCGGGCACGAGTGACGGCGCTCCATGAGTGAGCTCGAGGTCACGGCGGTCGACGTCGCGGCGTACACGATCCCGACGGACGCGCCCGAGGCCGACGGCACGCTCGCCTGGGACTCGACCACCATGGTCGTCGTCCGCGTCGCCACCTCGGATCCGGATCTGCCGACCGGGCTCGGGTGGACGTACGCGCCGGCGGCCGCCGCGGCCGCGGTCACCGGGCTGCTGGCCGGCCAGGTCCGCGGACGGGATCCGCGCCGGGTCGAGGAGTGCTGGCAGGCGATGGTGCGCGCGGTGCGCAACGCCGGGCGTCCGGGGCTGATCGGGATGGCCATCTCGGCGGTCGACGTGGCGCTGTGGGATCTGCATGCGCGGCTGCTCGGCGTACCGATCCAGCAGCTGCTGGGCACAGTGCGCGGCGACGTGCCGCTCTACGGAAGCGGCGGCTTCACGACGTACGACGAAGGCCAGCTGCGCCGCCAGGTGACCGGCTGGCTGGACGCCGGCATGGAGCGGGTGAAGATCAAGATCGGGGAGTCGTGGGGGACCGATGTGGCCCGCGACCTGGCTCGGGTGGAGCAGGTCAGGTCGATCGTGGGCGATGACGTGGAGATCTTCGTCGACGCCAACGGCGGCTACAGCACCAAGCAGGCGATCCGGGTCGGGCACGAGCTCGACCGCCTCGGCGTCACCTGGTTCGAGGAGCCGGTCACCTCCGACGACCCGGCCGGGCTCGCCCGGGTGCGCGACCGGCTCCTGCTCGACGTGACGGCGGGGGAGTACGGCTGGACGCTGGCCGCGTTGAGGCAGCTCGTCGGCTCGGTGGACTGCCTGCAGATCGACGCCACCCGCTGCGGCGGCTACACCGAGTGGCGCCGGGCCGCCGCGGTCGCCGCCGGGCACGGGCTCGAGGTCTCGGCGCACTGTGCTCCGCTGCTGCACGCCCCGGTCGCGCTGGCGACGCCGAACCTGCGCCATGTCGAGTGGTTCCACGACCACGTCCGGATCGAGGCGATGGCCTTCGACGGCGCACCGCCGCAGGTCGGCGGCGCGTTGCAGCCGCCCGAGGGCCCGGGGAACGGGCTGGTCTTCAAGGAGTCCGACATGGAGCGCTACCGGGTGGCGTGAGGGGCCGCGGACGCGGTGTGACGGTGTCAGATGGATCGTGTCGAACGGCGACTGGTCCATCCGTTGGGAGAGTAGATCGTGGACTAAGGACCGCCGCCTCGACCAAGGAGCCGAACATGACCGAGTACCTCATCACCGCCAACGAAGAGTGGGTCCCCGATTACTCGGAGGAGCGGATGGAGGAGATGTCGCAGGCAGTCAAAGCGTTGCAAGCGGAGATGAAGGCCGCCGGCGTTTACGTCTTTCTCGGAGGCTTGGACAACTCCGCGCCCGTATTCAGCGTGGACGCCACCAGCGGCAGTCCAGTCTTTACCGATGGCCCCTACATCGAGACCAAGGAGCACCTCGGAGGATTCACCATCATCGACGTTCCCGACGAGGAGGCGGCTCGCATGTGGGCCGCAAAGGTCGCCGCGGCCTGCCTGTGGCCCCACGAGGTGCGCAGCTTTCAAGTCCCACGGCAGCCCGCCGAAGGCTAGGCGGGGTCTACTCGCAGGCCGTTCGTGTGCGGTCGGCCGTTCGCTCGCTTAGCAGCGTGAGGCGCTCAGCTGATGTCAGTGGCCTGGGCCCGTCGGGTGAGTTACCGCCGGTACCGAGGGTCAGCCGAACCATGACTCGCACAGATCCCGGACCTCATGGCTGCCCCAGAGAGTCAGATCGACGGTGTCTGTGTCGTCCATGAACCAGCCGATCTGGACGACGCCGAGATCGGTGACGAGCCGAACGCTTCCCTCGTCATCCAGTGGCGCAGTGGAGATGACCGCTAGGACGGCCTTGCCGACCTCCGTGGTCAACTCACCACCCGACCTCCTGGCCAGGTGTTTGAAGAACCTGAGCCAGTCCTCCGAATCGAACGAGGACGACCATTCGTCGGCATCGGTAGGTAGCGCCGGGTCTGGGCGTCCGGCGAGGGCCTTGGCAAGGCGGTTAAGCGCGGCAGGGTGCTTGCCGTCGGCCCGTTTCAGCACCATGGCCGCCTGAACCTTCACCAAGGGATCATCGAGCTGGGCTCGCACCACGTCGACGCCCCGTTTGCCGCCCCAGCGACTGATCAGGCCGAAGAACCACCCCCGGGACGCGCCTCGACTGCGGTCGCCGGCCAACTCGATCAGTTCCTCAAGGTCTGCCTGCGTCGCAATCTGATGGATAAGGATCGCCAGACCCTGCAGGAGCCCCCGGTTCCGCATCCCGCCCGGCGGCGGTGCCCCGCGCCTGTAACGAGCGACCAGGTCGGCCCAGTACGGACGCGCAGCCGTCCGGTGGATGGCTCGGGCAACCATCTCCAACGTCATCTCGGAGTAAGGCTCGTCGAGCTGGCCCAACAAGACGGGGATCGCCTCGGCCGGGTAGCGGCCGCTCCCCATGCTCGCGAAGGCGTCGAGCGAGTCTTCCTCGATACCAACCGCCGCCAGCTGGCCGAGCACTCGTTCTTCCTCGTCGTCTCGCCGCAGGCTCAACGTCCACTCCACCCCAGTCGTCTCCGTCGGCTGACATGATGCCGCGTCGGGAACGTTGATGCGCCGATAACGCGCATCTGCAGCGACAGCGACCGGGTCTGCGGCACGTGGAGTGCGCTGTTTGCCGATGTCCGGATCGCCGACGACAGCCTTCTCCGCGTCTCACAAGTCCGACGACAGACAAGGCGGCCCGGTGACGGAGGTTGGGCGCTGTGCAACGTCGCCTGCGGATGTCTGGGGCGTGGGTTGCTCAGTGAGCGTCGACGAAGACGCCCCCCGTGTAGGGGGCCCGCATCGCATTGCCCCACGATGCGAGTTCGGTGTAATCGGTCGTCGTCAGGGCGGTCCCCGAAATGACCTGGATCCGCTCGGTCTTGTCCTTGGCCGGGAAGTGCGTGCGCGGGATCGTGAGCGTCACCGTCCCGTTGATGCCGCGAACGACACTGACGTGGGCGCCCTTGGTCCCACCGTTGATCTCGGCGTGGTTCTCCCGGTCGACGAAGACGGAGGTGACGACACTGTTGTTGCCGACGGAGCCGAAGTCGAAGACCGGAAGGGTGTACATGCCGTTCGCCTCGGTGACCTTGTGCAGGTCCCGGACCCGGACGCGAATCGACAGGGTGCTGTGTGAGGAGACGAACCGGACGCTCTTGATCTGGTCGTCGGCGACCGGGAAAGCCAAGTCCTTGCTCGCCTGGGCGAGCGTCATGGAGGTCGAGTATGCGCGAGCGAGCGTCTTGCTGTGGCCGGTGAAGGACGCGTACCGGTGGAATCCGGCCGCCGGGACGGCCAACGGATGATGGGACGTGCCGATCGGGGCAAGGGCGGTGGCGCCGACGGAAGGAGCGATCGAGGCCGTGGCCGCGATGAGGACCGCCGGGACGGCGAGAACAAAGTGCTTGCGCATGCCGGAAGGGTAAAGGGAATTGCGGCGCCGCGCCGAGATATTGCCGGGTTCGGCCGTCGGCGCTCAGAGTTCATGTTGGCCTGCGTTGGCTGTGTTGAGGCACGCATGACCCGACCGGATCGGCCGCACTTGGAGTGCCCTGAATCGCCCCGAATGGCCGATTGGAAGAGTTCCCGCTCATGGTCAGGGATTCCGGTGTCGCGGTGATGAGGGCACTGACAGCGATCTTGACGCGATCGCCGTGGCGGATCTCAAGCCCGGTGACGTGGCTCGGCTGGCCATCGGCGCCTCCGGCGTGGTGGTGGTTGCGGCTGTGGTGCTCTCTGCGGCCCCGTCCGCCGTCTACCACTTGGGGTGTGCGCTCGGCATCATCCTGCTGATCGCGGGGATGAGTGTGGTCCTTGTCGGTCGCTGGCGAGAGATCCAGTCAGACGAAGACGCTGGGCGTTGAAGTGTGCGCACAACTGCCGATGAGCGCGCTGAGGCTCGGCGGCTGGGACAGGATGCTCCTATGACTTCGGACGACTGGCCCTTCGGAGAAACCTGGCCCAGGCTCATCCACGATAGGCAGTGGACCGATCCCACAGGGACCTGCTGGCACATACGAGGGGGAGCACTGGACGGGCGTGCCGCCCGCAAGCTTCTGAAGCGCTCGGACGTTCGCGTGCTGCACGTCAACGGCTCACAGCCCCGACTGGTCGACGGCGAAGAACGAGAGGCGTTGATGGCCAGACTCGAGGAGTTCTTCACGGGGAAGGCGGGACCCTTCTCCGACTTCCAAGTTGGCGACTTCCGTGAGGACGCTCGACACGTCATGGCGGTTGTCGAGGAGTCCTGCTGACCGCTCGTGCCGAAGAGCGTGCGTGAGGCCCTACTGCGAAGGGCCGCTGCCCCAGCACTCGTCTGGGCCCGGTGGGTTGCGCAGGTCCGCCGGGGTCACGTCGGTGTGGGCGGACTTGAGTGTCACGCAGCCGAGCATTCCGTTCAGTCCTTCCCCATTATCGATCCGGCACTGTGACCCGGGGTAGAAGTCGTTGGACGTCTCACCTGCGCCGAGGGTGTACGCATCGTTGTCGGCGACGCAGCCGCCGCTGAGCCGGATCGTCTGATCTGTACGGTTCGTGACCGTGACATCGGGGCTGGTGTCGCTGCAGGCGGCAACGCCAGCGACCGCGATGGCAAGTGCCACAACGCCCTTCGCTGTCCTGATCACTTCGCTGAGTGTGCCAGAGGCCTTACCGCGTCTGCCGCCGACGGCGCGCACTCCTGCCGATGACAGCGCTTGGCTGGTCGCAACTTGGGAGTTGCGATCTCGCCGGTTGAGGGACGCCGCAGCGACGCTGCCGCTACGCTCTAGCCCTGCCGTCGATCGCCCTCGCATTTACAGCCTTAGGAGGCGCAGTGACACACGTCGATGCGGATGCGTCGCCCGGCATAACACCGCCGCAACCGTCGCGACGGTTTCGTCGGCGGTGGCTGCTCGCGGCGGCAGCGTCGCTGCTCGTCGCGGCTGCTCTCGCCTTAGGGCTGGGGCTGCGTTGGCTGTATTCACCGCACGACCTAGTGCCGCGCGGTGCATACACCGTGATCATGAACCGTCCGGCGGTCGTGACCGTCTACTCTCCAGGCATGGTGGACCCCTCCAGCGAGGCTCCCATCACCGTTGACGTGCGATCAGTGACGCCGCGCGTCGCCACCAACACCGCTGACGCGACGATCACTGCCCTGATCTGCCACCGGAACGGCACGACGACACCCACCGGCTCTGATGACTTGTCCATGTGCACTTGGACCAAGCCATTCAAGCCGGGCGTGCTCACGCTGGACGGGGACCTCCCCGGCACCGACTCCGTCATCTTCAAGGTCACCTCGCGGCACGCCGGGCGAGTAACCATCGACGGCGTTCATGTCTCGTACCGACGGGGCTTGCGCCACGGCAGCCAGGACACCGGCCCCACCTTCGTCCTCAAAGCAGCGCGAAGCGGCTCTTCACAGAAGTGAGGTTAGCGCCGAGCGCACTGCGCGGGGAACGGACCGCTCATGCCGCCGCGAGGTGAAGAACATGCCGATGAGCGGACGAGACATTGATCCGCCTGAGAGGCTGCCACCGTGAACGATGACGCCCCTGACTGGACCGTCCTGCACTTCTCCCAGTCGAACCCGGCTGGTGAAGGACAGGGCGATGTGGCGGCGCTGTTGCGCCGCGTGGCCGACAGTTTGGATGACCTTGGAGATGTACAGGTGCAAGACGTGACGTTCAGTTCCGGGGTGACCGACGGAGAGGACGACCTCACAATGACCGTCTACTACCAGCGCGAGCCGCGACGTCGAGTGAGTACGAGGTGAGCAACAGTCAGTTCGGTCTCCGGTCCAGGATCGCACGCCCATGGGCCCTGGTTGGAGTGCTCCTGGGCGCGTGCCTTGCGGTGTCCGGCTGCGGGTCTGCCGACGGATCAGCCACAGCCGGACCCGCGCACGTCGCACCCGTCACCACGCTGGTCCTACGGGGCGATGACAACAACGATTCGATCAACGCGACTTCCGTCCCGCACTGTTCAACACCGCTGACGGTCAAGGGCCACGCCTCCACCGACCAGGTCGATCTGGTGTCGTGTTACGTCCAGGCCCTTGTTCGACGAGACCTGTCCGGACTGGCCGATGTGGCACGGATCAGCGCCGGAGATGAGATCAGGTTCACTGCCGCGAAGGACCTGAGGTACGCGCACGACGCTGCCGTCGGCACTCCGACGGCCACCTTCGACCCCAACCTCGTCGATGACGCCGACGCCACCGTCTACCTGCGCTTCGCGACCGGACGCCACGAAACGCTCAGCATGGACATCCAGAATCCGACGTCGACCCATTCGTGGCGACTGAACCTCGGGATTATCAAGAACACGTCGCTACCCCAGATCGCGGCTGTGCCGATCGTGCCGCCGCGTCCGCAAGCCTCAGGTGCCCGTCGCTGACGCTGAAGGGAGGGTGCCGAGCCAGTCGAGCCGACACCGACGCGGGTGAGTCTTTCCCGAAGCGGGCTCAGACGCGTACGCCTTGAACCCGGGCATGTTGAACTCGGGCATCCATCCGCTCATCAGCGTGAGGCGTCTGCGTCAAGGGCTGGGTCGGGGGTCCCGGGGCGTCGTCGTTCCCTGCATAGGCAATGGAGCTTGGCTCGACAGCGTGTGAACGGATTGGTCGACGAGGGTCGGGGCGGCCCATGATGAGCGACGAGATACCGAGGGGTTCTCAATGCCGCGGAAGGCTCGCCCGACCCAGCTCTGGGGCAGCGTTGGCTGATTGTCGGGGTGGTTCGCTGATGCCGGTTGCTAGGCGGCGGCTCCCTCCAGCTTTGCGGTCAGGCCGTGTTCGGCGGTGTTCGGGTCCCAGGCTTGGCCGCTGGTGATCACGGCGTAGAGCTGGCGCAGGATGGCGGCGGCCACGACGGTCTGCGCTTGGGTGGGGGTGAGCCGGTTGTGCTCCCGCGTGGTGAGGTATCGGTAGCGGTTGGCGCCCACAGGATGGGCGTCCTGGCTCGCAGCGTGACCCTGGCGGCGACCTCGCCGTACTTCATCTCTCTACTTCATCGCAGCCCACGTTGCGCTGCTCAGCATCGCCGGTCCTGGCAGGGCTCTATCCAGCAGAGACTGTCGTCCTCGCCGCCCTGTTCTTTCACGAAACGCCCGGGCGGTCACAGGTCGTGAGACTGGTGTTTGCCGGGCTGACGCTCGTGCTCGTCGTCGTCGGCTGAGCCGTCGAGCGGGCTTGCGCGGTGGGTGCCGGTGGGGTCGACCCAGCGGACCAGGCCGTGGGGTGTGGTCCATCGGTAGGTGGTGGGGCCGAGTTGTTCGACCTTGTAGGCCAGGTGGGTCTTGATGCGGTGGTGTCGGCGTCCGAGTGGGGCGAGGTTGTGGTCGCCGGTCTGGCCGGGTGGGCCGTGGGGGTCGAAGGGGGTGGCGTGGTCGGCGTCGAGGCGGCGGCTGTGGGAGGTGGCGTAGGGGAAGACGTCGCCGAGCATGCGCAGGTGTGCGCGTTCGCGGATGTCGGCGGGGAACTCATAGGCCGAGACTGAGCGGCCGTGGGCCAGGTCGATGACGGGCTTGAGGGTGATGTGGGCGTGGCCCAGTAGGGCGGTGACCTGCTCGAGCAGCAGCGGCCCGAGTTCCTCGGCGCGGGCGATCGCCGGGGTGCCGTCCAGGGCGGCCTGGTGGAGGTGGACGTAGAGGGTTGCCCGGTGGTGTCCGCGGTCGGCCGGTCGTGGCTGGTCGAGCACGCCCAGCAGCGCCGCCAGCTCCTCGGGGCGGCTCAGCCAGCCCAGGGCGGCGGCGCGCAGCTCATCGGCCAAGGGTGTCTCGCCGAGGTTGGGGTGGTGGGCCGTGCGCAGGGCTGGGTCGGCGGCGAGGGCGTCGGCGATGCGTTGCACGGTGGCGTCGAGCCAGATCGCGTCGGCGGCCTCGAGGCGGGCGTAGACGGTGCGTAGACCGGGCAGGTCGTCTCGCCCGGAGGAGAGCCAGACCCCCGTGGCGGCCCGGGCCGCGGCCAGCTCGGCGCGGCGGCGTTCCTGGTCGGCCTCGATCACGACCGCCTCGGCCAGGCCCAGCAGCCGGCCCGGGGACTGTGCCACCGCTCCGGCCACCGCGGCATCGACCAGCGTGGCGGCCTCCCGGCCCAGGGGCCGGGTCATGGCCGCGATCTTGCGGGCCACCCAGCCCTCGACCTCCAAGGCCCGGAGGCGGTGCCATAGCCGCGGTAGCCGGTGGCGCAGGTCCAACGCGTCGGCCATCGCGGCCCGGGTCGCGTTGAGGTGGACACCCCGGGCGATCGAGAGCTCACCCAGACACAGGTCGGAAACCAGCGGCGTGCCCTCCCCACCCA
>Ga0131853_10017520_pt1 | contig 13040 bp, 11 predicted proteins | sample TergutLab28metaG_FD_92764 | JGI IMG/M metagenome (GOLD analysis project Ga0131853, IMG submission 92764) | Labiotermes labralis P1 segment gut microbial communities from Petit-Saut dam, French Guiana - Lab288 P1 (version 2) (version 2) | ecosystem: Host-associated > Arthropoda: Insects >...
AATCACGTGCGGATTGCCCTGAATTATTTTGCGTATCCGATGGCGGTTGCCTCGCGGATTGTTTTGCAGGCGTTTGACTCGATTGGTTTGCGGTATAATATTGAAAAGAAACACGTTGAGATGATTTGTGACCTTGCCTTGACGGGCGAGAATGGAGCCAAGGTTGATCTGCCGAATAATTTGTACGCGGTGAAGGAATATGAATTTGTTACAATTGTGAGGAAAGTTGCGGCTCAGAAATATCAAACGACGGGGCCGTTTAAGGTCGGGAAGACTGTGCTTCCGGGGTTTGGCACTGTGCTTGTTACGCGTACTATTGGCTTTAAGCATGCGCGCGAGAAGGGGATGCTTGTTATGGATGTCGAGAAAGTTCCGCGGACCGCAAAATGGCGAACCCGCAAAGAAGGCGACCAGTTCACAAAGTTTGGCGGCGGCACAAAGTCGCTTTCGGCGTATCTTATTGACAAGAAAATTCCGTCACGGTTGCGGGATAAACTTCCGATTTTGGCGGTGGGTAATGAAGTTTTGGCGATTGCGGGAGTTGAAATCAGCGACAAGGTAAAAACAAGTTCAAGCACCGTCGAGGCGTATGTCGTCGAGATTGTGAAGGATTAAAGTGCGTAGGTTTTCCACAGAGTTATTAACATATGTGGAGAAGTTTTTGCTTGCAACACTGTGTTTGCATTGATATAATTTGTTAGAGTATCGGATTTGCTCAAAAGGAGTTAAACAAATGATGAATGAAGTTTGGATTAGAGGTAAAGGAATCGTAACAAAGCCAAGAAGCAAAAAAGCTAAACAAACACCACACAATGATTTTTGGAAAGAGTTCAAAGATGAATTGATAAAGGCGGGTGAACCATTTAAAATCTATCCAGCAGTTGATAAAAATCGTAATTTTGGAAATTGGTGCAAAATTAATGACCCACGAGAGAGCAGTTGGCAAAGAGATGCATTTTTAGCCATTGACACGAATTCACAGAAAAAGGAAGTTTTCGTAAGTATATATATCCCGCAACACAAAGGGTTTTATTATACCCTTAAACATAATGCAAAAAAATACGAAGATATTATTGGCTCGTCATTAGAGTGGATTGATGATAAAGGAGTCTACTGTACAGGTTCGACAAGAATAAAAGATAAGATTTATAAAATAGAACCAGGGGTAATTAAAATAATCATAGAAAGAGTAAAAAAGTTCCTAGACGCATTTGGAAGGGACCTGGAACCTTTTCTTAAAGAGCCAGACGAAAGAGATAAGTTAACACCCTATTTAAAATGGAAAATCATGGAACGTGATTCATTCACTTGTCAAAACCCAAAATGTAAAAAAGTTTGTCCTAAGGGCGCAGGACTTCATGTTGACCATATAATTCCCGTTGCAAAAGGCGGCAAGTTAGACGAAAAAAACCTTCAAGCACTTTGCCGAGACTGTAACCTTAAAAAGGGTGCGGGCAGTTTATAATAATTCTTAAATTTTTTCCAATTGTGCAATATCTTCCACATTATACTCATGGTCAAGCGAGTTAGTTTCTATTCTTATAATTCCTTTTTCTTTATTATAACATATAAGCTTGCCCTGGACTTTTTTCCCACTTTTAAGTGTTATTTCAACGATTTTTGGGTTCTTGTCGTTTAAAAACTCGCTCATGCTTTCTCGCGTTTCACTCCCTTCACCTTTTTGTTCAATTTCCGAGTGCCTATCTTCAACATTTTTGTCGTGAGGTCTGCGCGAAAAATAGGTAACGTAACCATGAGTATCAAAGTCATTTAGAAAATAATTATCTGGGCGGCGGTTTATCACAATATCGGCAATCTCATAGTTGTTTTCATCTATGAACTTGTTGATTTCTTTCTCTATACCGCCAGTACCAAAAAATTCTTTTACAAACTTCTTAATTGTTGTCATTCATACTTTTCCTTTATTTGTTTTATTTTTTCTTTTATTTTATCACGTGTTTCCACGGGCGAGACAACTTCGAATTCTTCACCGTATTGCAGGGCAAGATAGATTAAAGATTTTTCCGTAACGGTGATGTCCGCAAGAATTGTGTCGTCAGGTTTTTGGCGGATGCGAATTTTCGTGCCGAATCGGTCGAAAACCGTGTGGCTTGCAAATTCATTGTTAAGTTTAATTGTTGCAGTAACAATATCACGACCACCGAACATGTAAGGATTTTCGCTTGCGAATTTTGGAATGTCGATACTTTTTGGGATGAGTCTTTTATTGGAAAGTTTTACGTCTGCCATAAAATCAACACGATAGTTTGCAAGTTTGCCTTCCTTTTCATATTTTTCAATTGTACAAATCAACCAACAATTACCATTGTTATGAAGGAAAAAGTATGGACTTACCGTATAGACCTTGCCGCCGTACCTTGGTTTGAGTTTGCCGTCAATTCCATAACTGTGATAGTTGAACTCGACTTTTTTGCCTTTCTCGATTGCTTCCGTTATTGTGTCGAGATTCGCGAAAAAACTTATACTCTCTGCACGAGATATCTCGCCTGATTTGTAGATATAGCGATAGCGTTTGCCTTCGTTGTCGCTTCCAAGCATTGTAATTTTTTCCGCCAAGGTTTTTGCATCGGTGGTGGAAATGTTTTTTGACGAAAACACGGCATCAACAAGAAAGCGAATCTCACCTGTGCTGAATTCAGGGATATAATAATAGCCCTTGCCACTCGCAGCCTTGGTGACTCCCATATCGTTTTCGATTAAAGCATTAAGGTTGTCGGCGACAGTTTGGCGTTTGACTTTCATCTGGTGGGCGCCTTCAAGTTCTTTCATGATTGTAGCTTGGGTTATTGCATTGTTTTTGTCCGAGTACTTTTTCAAAATTTCCAAAATATGAATTATCAAGAGTTTCGTTGGTCTTTTTGCTTTTGTTTTTAACACATTTGACCTTACCATGATTAAAACCCAATTGCAATCTTTTGTTTCGAGTACTCCACCGGGAGTTCGAAATCTTCGTCCAGAAGCGTTGTGATGTCATCAATTGTTGGGTTAGGAAGTCTCGCAACACGATTTGCAAGTTTAAGACGTGCTTTGTCAAGAAGGTTTCGTGCGAACCTCCCGTTACCAAAGTTTTCACACTTTAAAGCGGTTCTCATAATACTTGTGATTTTTTTGTTGCCTGTGAGGACAAGCTTTTGTTCGTCCGCCATAAGGTTAAGGATTCTTGAAAGTTCGTCTTCGTTGTAATCAGGGAAATCAATGTAATGGGCAATCCGACTTTTAAGTCCGCTGTTTCGATTGATAAAACTTTCCATCTCCTTTTTGTACCCTGCAAAGATTACTATGGTGTCGTCGCGGCGGTTTTCCATTTCTTGAACTATGGTGTTGATTGCTTCATCGCCGAATGAACCTTTTCTGTCGTCTACAAGCGAGTACGCTTCATCAATAAACAGAACCCCTCCTTTTGCTTCTTTAAATTTTTCTTTGACCCTTAAAGCGGTGTGGCCAATGTATGCACCAACAAGATCACCGCGCCCCGCTTCAACAAATCTGCCTACCGAAAGAAGATCATTATCCTTCATGATTTGTGCAAAGTATCTTGCGACCGTTGTTTTGGCGGTACCTGGGTTCCCTGTGAAAACCATGTGCTTGCAAACTTCGGCTTGCTCGATTCCTTTGTCTTTTACAATTTTTTGCAGTTTCGCGAAGTTTATAATCTCTTGGATTTGCTCTTTCGCTTCATCAAGCCCAATCATTTTTTCAAGTTTCGAGTACGCTATGCCTTCGACTTCGTGGTCAATTTTCTTTTCACAAACCGCCAAACTCTTGTACTCGGGGAAAAGTACAGTTTTTTGATAATTTGCATACCACGTTGCAAAAAGCCTGTCGAGGTCTGTTCGTGTATAGCCCCTTTTCTCTTCAATCATCTCGAATAGCCCATCGATGTGCACACAGTTATCTTTGTCCGCAAGTGCAAAAAGGTATTTTTCAGCATCGGTCTTGAAGATTGTTTTTTCCGTGATTTCAACAAAGGTCATGTCTTCAAGGTTGTCTTTCCATGCTTTAAGTTGATTCACCGCCTGCTTTTCAATACAAAGAATTGTGATAACATTCTTTTTGTTTGCTTTGATAACATCTGCAACGTGTTTGATTATTTGGTAGTTTGCACTTTGATAGTTCCCAGTTTGTTCTTCGAAATGACTTCTTATGATTGCAACCCCGCACTCACTAAGGTCATAAACCTTTTGAAGGTCTTCTGATGATGGTGATGATGCTTCGACGAATATGTCATGAGTATAATCTGTTCCCCAAACATTGACGAGTTGACGCTTGATACGGCCATACTTGTACATGACTGGAAGCAAAATGTTATATACATCTTTACACGAAAATATGTCTTCCATTTTGATTATGTAATGAACAGGTGTCCCATATTTTGGGTTTGCCATTATCCTGTCGATTTCTTCTTTAAGCCCATCAACGCAAAGTTCTTCTACAATTGTGTCCAGACTTTTTTCACCTTCAACCGGGAACATGCTGAACCTACGCTCGATATAATTAAAATTGCGTGAAGTGTCGTGAAGTTTAAAGTCCGTTACTATTTGCCCATCATCCGAACAAAAGCCATCTCTGTTCGCCTTTTCAAGTAGCCGACGATATCCTCTGCGCGTAAGCTCGCCCACTTCATCAACCTTGCCGTCAAACCCAAGTTGTTTTAAAAGTTCGCCCGCATGTTCACGGATGGGGAACTTTTGCAAGGCATCAAAGTTTGCCACGGCAATAAACCTGAACTTTTCCCTGTGAAAACTTGATATGTCGATGCGCATGCTGTCGCCGAAGACATCTCGGGTGAACTCGTCGACCACTGTTGCAAGTTTTGTACTTTTGTTAAATTTGAGATACCCTGTTTTTTCAAACATTGAATCAGGTGCTTGTTCTTGTCCATCTTCAATTTTTTCAAGTGCTTGTTCTTCTTGACCGTCAAGTAAGCCATAAACTGTTCCTTTAATTTCATATAAAACCATATTTAATTTTCTCCTTTATTTTTTGGGTGCGAGAGTATGGCATATGGGAAAGCATAAGCCAATAGTTTTTAAAGTGATTTAGTACGGAAAAGCGGACGTTTCCCTTGTCAAAGTGCTTTTTTTCTTAGCTCTCTGTACAAAACCCCCATAGCTTTTGTATCAAGTTTGCAATATGCCATTAGCTGTTCTCGCAAGTAGTCGCGCTTTTTTTTGTTGGTGAAAGTTTTTAACTCCAAAAACGCACGTGTTGCATCGTTGCCATTTTGGACTTCTTTAAGTTTTGTATAATCAAGTTCTGGGTCATTTGAAAGTGCTGGGAATACGCTTTTGATCGAAAAACTTCCGCCCATTTCCGGTGTATACAAATATCCCTTTTTGAAGACATCATAGTACATATCTTCCATCCGCTTTGTAAGTTTCATCAGCGGTTCTTCCAAATCGGAGAAAGCCTTTGCCATTTCTTTGATTCGTGCAGGCTCGAAAGATTTGTTGTAAATCATAATAGACCCACCATCATCCGGGATATCTTGAATCAACCGCATGGCAAGAGTTCGCCATTCATCCTTGTTTTCGTCAGCAAGAAATTCTTTGTGAGTCATTGTATCATCGTTTTCATTTTGCAATATGTGTATTGAGTATTGAAACGGTATCTGTCTGTATGGCTTTTGCCCGTCGTACAACGGAATCGCTGTCGTCATGCCCCATGTTTCAAAATCCAAAAAGTACAACGGGAACTTTAATTTTCCAAGAAAGCTTCTTATACCTTTTTTGTCAATATTGGACTGCGAGTTTATTTGCCATCGCTGGACGTCGCTTAGTTTAATTTGGCTGTTTTGAATGTCTTTAAAAGAAACGATACCGTTACCGTAGTGCTCGAACGCTTTTGTTTTCCAATTATATACATTAAAGACGCTCTGCTTTGGCAGGTGCTTGGTGCAATAATCATAAAACTGGCATTTGTAAGGCTCTATACAATTTCTGCTTAAACAAAGTTGTGGTTCGCTTTTTTGAGCGTGAAGTTTAATTGCATTCTCGATGTTTTCCAAAATGTGGCAAGAATAATCTTCCAGTAAAGCCGTCACGTTCTTGGAGATAAAAAGTTCATTTACATCTATGTCTCCTTTTCGAACATAATCGGTGTTAATGTGAACTATATAACAATCTCGCACTTTCAAACCATCAATCGAGTTGATAACATGCCGTTGGAAGGCAATATCGTGAAGATATATTTCCTCGACATCCGTTGAAGATTTGACTTCGAAAATATCGAAAACCCCGTCGCCAACTTTTACCAAAATATCCACCGCACAGTATATCGTGTTTTGTATAGTGTTGCCCTTGTCATCGGTTGATGCAATATTATGCTTGAACGCAGCTTCCGCAATTGCTTGGCAACCTTTTGAAATCAGGTCCAGCGTCTTTTTACACATCTCGTCATAGTTCAGAGTGCCACATGCCTTTTTTGTTGTGACATCAATGATGCCGGGGAACAGTTCCTTTGCCTTCTCGCCGACCTCGTGCCCTTTTTCAAACACCGCCATCGTCACGGCATCAATTACAGCAAGCTCTTTTTTATGGCATTGAAGCCAAAACTTTTTTGGACAGATAGCATATTCCGTGTACCTACTTTTTGACAAAAACAATGGTTTCATATTTTCTCCTTTTTTTATGTCGCAAAGCATAACATATTCCGCAAAACAATGTAAATGGTTTTTGGGGAAACAATGTCCGAGAAAACGGACATTAATGAAATTGACTTTTTGTCTTTTCTTGCTTGATTATCCACAACCTATCTGCTATAATCCGTGAGTGTGGCGATGTAGCTCAGTTAGTTAGAGCATCGGATTCATACCCCGAAGGTCCCCAGTGCGAATCTGGGCATCGCTACCACAAAACTTGCGAAGAAAGTTTTGGGGCAAGGTACCCTTACCAAATGCAAAAAGTCGGAACTGTTTCTATTGATTTACACGGTATGCAAAGGCTTGATGCCGAGTGTATGTTGAGGAATTTTTTGGGCAACCTGCCTAACAATGTTCATACAGTTGAAGTGATACATGGTGTTGGTTCTGGTATTTTAAAGCAAATGGTGTTTGAGTTCCATCATTACAGAATACAAGACAGGGTTCAATGCATTGGTAATGCTGGTCAAACCAATTACTATATTCATTCACGTTTTTGAAATGTGAGTGAACATAAAGTTTAAGGTGTTTGAATCACATACCCCGCCACCCACAAGGGGTGGCACCCCTTTATCTTAAAGGGGAAATTTTTAAATTGCCCTTTGAACATCACGAGGTGATATCTTAAAGGGGAAATTTTAATCTTTGATGGGAAATTTTGAAATACAAAACCGCCGAACGGGCGGTTTTGTGGTTTCGTTTTATTTTGCGAGTTTATGGTGTCGGGTTGACCGATTCAAGTGCAATCATCACGCTACTGATTATCATACTTATCGCTATAATACCTACGACAGCAATAATTGTCCAAAGTAGTTGTTTTTTCGCTTCCTTTCTTTTCCCCTCATCTTGTGCAAGTGCAAGCCTGGAAGCAACATAGATTGCGAATATTATTGCAACAATTGTAGCGATCTCAAACAATACATCCATCGCCCCGAATATCATGTTAATCACATTGTTGACCTGTTGCTCAAACTCGTCTGCTCCACCGGATCTTCTGGTAAAGCCAGTGTTCAAGTTATCTATTACTGCTACGAACAAAATAAGCACTAAAACCGCCCCAACCGCCGCAATAATCGACCACAAAAGTTGTTGTTTTGCCTCCTTTCGCTTGCCTTCGTCTTCCGCTTTGGCAAGCCGGATTCCAACCCAAATTGCGAAGAATATCGCAGCAGCACCAATCAACACAATGAAAACAGTTCTTACAGTGCGAATCGGATCAGTAATGTTTTTGAGAAACGTTGTAAACGCAGGCTCATCATTAACCGGCGTCCCCAACAAATTAAGTATCCCCATATTTTTCCCCCTTTGTTTGTAACTCTTCGCAAAGTTATACTTTTGTGCAGAGTTATTGTTATTTGCGGAACTAAGAGATTTATCCCGCTTTGATACACTTTCATCCTACATTGATAAGGAAACTATGTCAAACGATTTTAGCCGATATTTCAAAAAAGTTTTTTGTCATTCCGAGCCGTAGCCTATAAAGGCGGCGAGGAATCTCGGGTTCTTACTGACTTGTTTCGTTGTACCTGAGATTCTTACTCGCTTCGCTGCGTGCGTTCCTAACGTCGGCTTCGCCTCCTCTGAATGACATACTTCGCCATATTTCGACAAAGAAAGCGGGATTTCGGCAAATATTTCACTAACGCAAGTTGCATGTGCTATAATAACTTGTCAGCATTACTTTCAATAGCCAGAAGTTCAAAAGGGGGAAACAAATGGAACTTGACACGAAACTTGAAACGGACACAAAGGAAGCTCGGCACACGCCTACGAAAGAGGACTACGCAACGGGAGGCAACAACAGGGTGTTCCTTGCCGGCAGCATCAGCGGCGACCCGGTGTTCAGTCACGAGGTCTTCGGCGAGGGCTTTTACGAGATGAACATGAGCATCGACCGCCTGTCCGGCGCCGCCGACACGATTCCGGTGACGATGAGCGAACGCCTTTTGACGGACGCGAAGATTTATGTCGGCAAGCAAATTTCGATAAAGGGTCAATTTCGGAGTTATAACAAACTCATCGGCGAGCGGAGCAAGTTAATGCTTACAGTATTCGCGCGAGAGGTCGAGGATACGGTGACGCGGGATGTGACCAGTGCGTTTAAAAACTCCCCTTCGCGGGAAGGGTCTGGTGAAAACAGTTACGCACACACTAATACTGCAACGCTGGCATCGCAAAGCGATGACGGGGTAGGGTCTGCACCAAATCTTCACACCGCCAACCTCACCGAAACCAATCCGAATATAATCGAGTTAACTGGCTATATATGCAAGCCCCCGATATATCGCACTACCCCATTTAATCGCGAGATTTGCGATATCCTTGTTGCTGTCAATCGAGCCTATAATAAAAGCGACTATATCCCCGCAATCGCGTGGGGGCGGAATGCGCGCTTTGCCAAGAATATGCTTGTCGGTGAAAAGGTTCACATAAGCGGTCGAATTCAAAGCCGCGAGTACCAAAAACGTCTGGATGACGGCACAGTTGAGACGCGTACGGCGTTTGAGGTCTCAATCAACAAAATCAGCCGCGACGAACTTGAAAGCCACTTCGGCGAGAATGATGCGGCGTTTTTGAGTGAGGAGTGACACTACTTTCTCCACAAGGGTGAGGGGTATATACCAGACTTGACCATTTGTTTGATTTCGGCTTGGATGGCGATTTTGTCTTCGGGGTAGGTAAAGCCGAGCCATTTGTCGCCTGAGGTAAGCATCTGCATCGTGATTTTGCCGTCTTTGAGAAGGTCGTTGAGTGTGGTTGGGATTGGGGATTCGGCTTTGAGGTTGTTGATGTTGTGTTTTATAAAATTCGCGAAATCGTCTTGGAGCATTGGCATGACGGCGGGGCTGAAACCGAAAAAATTCATGGAGGCTATTGCGTCTTCGTCGATTGGATAGACATTGTCGCCGTCGATGTCAACCATCTTGCCGTTTTGGCGTTTGATTTTATAGCGTTCGTCGATTGAGATTACCATGTTGTTCGAGTCGACTCTGGAAACGCCGCGGGAGACCGTGCCTTGGTCGGAGAGGGTTTTGGCGAGCCTGTATCCCACCATCGCGGTTCTGGGTTCGGTTGGGTTGATTGCGGAGAGGAACTTTGCGATTTTGATGAAGGCTTCTCGCCCATAGAAGTCGTCGGCGTTGACGACGCAGAATGGTTCGTTGATTGTGTTGCGGGCGGCGAGGATTGCGTGGGTTGTGCCCCATGGCTTTGTGCGTTCGGCAGGGAATTTGAAACCCGCGGGCAGGTCGTCACGGTCTTGGAAAACGTATTCGGCTTTGATGCCCGATTGGGACTTGATGCGATTGAAGATGCTTTCGCAGAAATCCTTTTCGATGTCGCGGCGGATTACGAATACGACACGCTTGAAGCCTGCCTGAACTGCGTCGTAGATTGAGTAATCAATAATTAATTCGTTGTGCTCGCCGATTGGTTCGATTTGTTTGATGCCGCCGTAGCGTGAGCCCATTCCTGCTGCCATTATGAGTAGTGTCATGTGTGTCCTCCTTTGAATCTTGAATCAATATAATCTTCTTGACAATTATTGTAAACTAAAATATATACTTGTAATGGAAAAGGAACGTTTCTTTGCGCTTATTCATGGAGTGCCCAAGGCGGAACTTCATTTGCATTTGGACGATTTTATTGTAGAGCAGGAGGTCTTCACGGACAGCCTGCCGAGTATGTTGGAAGAATATCGGGCGGCGATGTTTTCAAGGAAAGGGATTGAGGATTTTAAGCGCGTTTTCAACAGGCTTGCGCGGTATATGGTGCGGAACGGGATTGTTTATGCAGAGGTTTACTTTGCGATTGTGCGGTATGTGGAGAATGGGTTTGAATATAGCGAGATGGTCGAGTTTTTCGAGAAGTGTATTACGCGAATTTACAAAGATGACGGCCTTGTTATAAGGATGATTGCCGACCTGTCGCGAAGTTATGGTGTCGAGAGTGCGTCGAATGTTCTTGATTTGGTTTTGAAGCACCGCAACAAGTATGTGATTGCGGTTGGGCTTGGAGGGGATGAGAGCAAGGGTGCGGGGAAAGATTTCGCGGGGCTGTTCAAGAGGGCGCGGGAACATGGCCTGAGGACGCACGCCCATGCCGGCGAGTATGCCGACCATCGGTCTGTGATTGACACGGTTAATATATTAAAGCCTGAACGCATTGGGCACGGGGTTTCCGCTGGGCAGAGTGATGAGGCGATTAAGTTGCTTGCGAGCAGTAAAACTCCCGTTGAGATATTGCTGAGTTCAAACCTCCTGACAAAACACTATGTAACAGAAATCGAGAAACACCCCGCAAAGTTGTTTTGGGAGCGCGGGGTGTTTATAACTCTTGGCACCGACGACCCGAATTTGTTTAGTACTTCGCTTTTGCGGGAGTATTGGCTTTTGCATAACAAGTTGGGGTTTTCGATGAATGATATATACTGTGTCATTATCAATGGGTTTCGTGCGAGTTTCTTGCCCGAGGGTGCGAAACGCGCATACATCCGCCTTGTCAATAAAAAGTGGAATCGGCGGTTTACCTTGACCGCAAGGATGAAGCATAAAGGTTGGCAAGATGCTTGCAAAGATGTGTTTGATAATGTAGAGTAGTTGAATATACAAAGTGGAGGGATAAAAAATGAAAGAACAAAAGACTGACATCAAGGAATTTGTGAAGACTCAGGTTGAGGAGTTGCGGGAAAAGTTAAAGGGAAAAAAAGTGCTGTGTGCGTTCTCCGGCGGGGTTGACAGCGCGGTCGTGGCGGCACTTATTCACAAGGCGGCGCCAGAGAGCCTTACGTGCGTGTTCATCGACCATGGGCTTATTCGTAAGGGTGAACCTGAGGAGATTAAGCGCGTGTTTTGCGAGGGGCTGGGGATGAACATTATAATGGTGGACGCGAGCAAAAAGTTCCTTGCCGCCCTGAAATACGTTACTGACCCCGAGCGTAAGCGGAAGATTATAGGTGAGGAATTTATCCGAAGTTTCGAATCCGAGGCGAAGAAAATCGGCAAGGTCAATTTCCTTGCACAGGGGACTATTAAAACCGACGTGACGGAGAGTGGAATTGGCGGGAAGTTGATAAAGAGCCATCATAATGTTGGGGGCTTGCCGAATGTTGTTGATTTCGAGGAGATTATTGAACCACTGCGAAGTTTATACAAAGACGAGGTGCGTGCTGTGGGGGTTGAACTTGGGTTGCCGAAAGAGGCAGTATATCGTCAGCCGTTTCCTGGGCCTGGGCTTGGGATTCGTGTTATCGGCGCGATTACACGCGAGAAACTTGATATTTTGCGTGAGGCGGATTACATATTCCGCGACGAGATTGCAAAGGCGGGTCTTCAAAACGAGATTTGGCAATACTTTGCGGTGTTGACCGACACGCGCACGGTTGGTGTTCGCAACGGCGAGCGGGTTTATTATCATACTGTTGCGCTTAGGGCGGTGAAAAGCGTTGATGCGCGCGAGGCGGACTGGGCGCGGATTCCTTTGGAGGTTTTGGCGAAGGTCAGCAAGCGAATAACGGGCGAAATCGAGCAAGTTACAAAAGTCGTGTACGATATCACAAGCAAGCCGCCGTCAACGATTGAGTGGGAATAAGGAAAGCGAGCGAAGGAGGAACTATGGCAAAGATTATTTGGGAGGCATCAAGAACGTTTGGAGAGTTTCTGCTTTTGCCGAATTTAACAAAGCGAGAGCACAGTCCTGCGAATGTGGATTTGGCTACCCCACTTGTGAGGTTTAAGAAAGGTGAGAAGCCGACGTTGACCCTTGGGATTCCGTTTGCGTCTGCGATGATGCAAAGCGTTTCCGGGGTTGATATGGCGGTGGCGCTTGGCGAGTTTGGTGGGATTGCGTTTATATTTTGCAGTCAAACTGTGGAAAATCAAGCGAGAATGGTTGCGGAGGCGAAAAGGAAAGGCGTGCTTGTCGGTGCCGGGGTTAATACTCATGATTATAAAGACAGGATTCCGCCGCTTGTTGATGCGGGGGCGGATGTTCTTTGTATTGATTCTTCTGATGGATTTTCCGAGTGGCAGGCTGATGTTATTAAATTTGTGCGGGAAAATTACGGCGAGAAAGTGAAAATCGGCGCGGGGAATATTGTTGACGCGCGTGGGTTTGATTACCTCGTGAAGGCGGGGGCGGATTTTGTGAAGATTGGTGTTGGAGGGGGCTCGATTTGTATTACTCGCGAGCAAAAGGGCATTGGGCGGGGTCAGGCAAGTGCGGTCCTTGAAGTCGTCGAGGCTCGCGACAAGCACTTTGAGAAAACCGGCGTGTATGTTCCGATTTGCTCGGATGGCGGGGTTGCGTTTGACAATCATGCGATTATTGCACTTGCGATGGGTGCGGACTTCTTGATGATGGGGCGGAATTTTGCGAGGTA
>Ga0131853_10017521_pt1 | contig 13040 bp, 10 predicted proteins | sample TergutLab28metaG_FD_92764 | JGI IMG/M metagenome (GOLD analysis project Ga0131853, IMG submission 92764) | Labiotermes labralis P1 segment gut microbial communities from Petit-Saut dam, French Guiana - Lab288 P1 (version 2) (version 2) | ecosystem: Host-associated > Arthropoda: Insects >...
CTGCGGCAGGAAGTGGACCTGGAACACTGGCCCTCGTTCGGCGCGTCCTTCGCCGAGCTTGAGGACCTGCTGTCCGGACTGGCCGCCGGCGCCTACGGCGCTCCGCCCGCCACGGTTACGGTGGTTTCCGGGGACGTGCATCACAGCTACCTGGCCCCGGTCTCTGTACCCGGGGCCGGGCCGTCCGGGACCGCCGTCTGGCACGCGGTCTCCTCGCCGGTACGGAACCTGATGCCCGGCAACATGCGCCGCGCCTACGCCCTGGCCAGTTCGGCTCCCGGCGGCCTCGCGGGAACGATGGTCGCCCGGCTGGCCGGCGCCCGGCGCCCCCGGATCAAGTGGAAGGTCACGGCGGGCCCGTGGTTCGCCAACATGCTCGCCACCCTGAGCTACGAGGGCCGCTCCGCCCGGATCCGTTTCGACCGTTCGTCGCCGTCGGGCCTGGAACCGGTCCACGAATCGTCCCTGACGGCCGAGTAGAGGCGCATGTCCCGCCGCTGACCGCCGATCTCCTGATGGCTGCGGAGCAGGCCCTCGAAGGCGTACCCGGCGCGTTCGGCGGTCCGGACCGAGCCGGTGTTCCACGGTTTGATGTAGAGCTCGACGCGGTGCAGTTCCGGGATGGTCCAGGCGAAGGCGGTCAGCGCCCGGAGCGCGGCCGTCGCGAAGCCGTGCCCGCGCGCGCCCGGCGCGACGGAGTACCCGGCGTCGGCCCGGCCGTGCCTCAGCTGGGTCAGCCACAGCCCGATGCCGCCGACGGCGCGCCCGGCGGCCGCGTCGGCGATGGCGAACGAGAACCCGGTCCCTTCGGCCAGCCGCCCGCGCTGACGGTCGATGTAGGCCTGCGCCTCCCCGTCGCTGGCGTCCCGCGGCAGGGTGCCGATTAGTGGGATGTACGGGTCGGCCGACATCTCCCGAACCATGTCCCGGTCCTCGTCGCGGAACCTCCGCAGGACGACCGGACCGCAGGCGGGAAGCTGCTCCGGCCAGGGCGGCAACTGCGGCGTGGTCATGGACCGGCACGCTATCGGCCGGACCGGCGGGAACGGAAACTATTTCCTCCGGCCGTCGCGATTTCCCGCCCTCTGATCAGCGGTACCAGAGAAAGGGTGCCGAGGCCGCCTGCACCGGCGCATCCCGCTCAGCCATGTAGCCGAGCCCCGGACCACGTTCCAAGGTTTTCAACCGGTGGCAAGGATCCGCCGGACCGGAGGCGCCCCGGTCTTGGGCGCCGAGGACCGCCGGATTCGCGGCAGGCCTTTGATCGAAGGCCATCCCGGTCACCCGGGCGCGCGTAGATTTGCAATGACATTATCAACGATCTTGCTCCGGGCGCCGTGACCAGCTCTAATAGTGGAAAGGTGCAATTTCTGGTTGGGGATGCTGGCAGGTTTTGTATTGCCAGATTCCAAACTCGTACCTGCCTTCGTGCGTCACGGCTATCCGCCTTCCACCGGACCGTAATGAATCAAGATGGAATACATCATTCCTGGTCAGAGGCCGTTTTTGCTTGCGTTTTCCTGGAACGTGATGAATCCTGTAATTGGGCTCGCGCAGCGGTCCGGGGGGCGGTCCGCCATGGAGATGGTCTGTTCATTTCCGGTGGATATAAAAAATGCCTCATGAGGGACAGAGTGGCATCATGGAACGGTTGGGGTCTGGCGCCAGTTTCAGTGGCGGTGTGCAAGCGCTGGGGGATGAGAGCCTGACGTTCCGGTATCTCGTCGCGGTAGATGTCGCGGGCTACAGTCAGCGCCACACGGCCCAGCAGGCCAGGACCCAGGATGCTCTGGAGACGGCGCTGGGCCGGGCCGCCGAGGCCGCCGGCCTGAACCGCGACCGCTGGTACCGGCTGCCCAGCGGAGACGGGGAACTCTCCGTTCTCCCGGACGGGACCGACGGTCTGTCACTGGTGGCTGACTACCCGCGCGAACTGGCCTGCAGTCTCGCTGAGGTGAACCGGGAAAACCGGCAGCCCCGGGTACGGGTCCGCCTGGCCATTCACCATGGAGCCATAGCGCCAGGTCGTTTCGGTCCGGTAGGAAAAGCCTTGGTCGCGGTCTCGAGGCTGGTGGACGCCGCGGCCGTGCGGCAGCAGCTTCGCCAGAGAAACGATCTTGATGTCGCGCTGATTGTCTCCGCCGCCCTCTACGACGAGGTTATCGAAAGCAGGCTGCACGGCCTCGACCCCGGTGACTTCCGCCGCGCGACCGTGAGGGCGAAAGGGATTTCCTATGCCGGCTACCTGTGCGAAACTAATCTCGGCGCGCCCGGGGAACGCGTCCTTGGATTAGTCCCGGTCACCGTCCGCCGTTCGCCCAGCGTTCGAAGATCTTCAGGACCGCGATGGCGTCCTGCCCGCCCAGGCCCTGGGCCCGGCCCATCTCGAAGACCTGGTGCACGATGCTGGCCGTCGGCATCACGTAGCCCTCGTCGTGCGCCAGGCGCAGCGCGAGCCGCAGGTCCTTCTCGCCCAGGTCGAGGGAGAACCGGGGCGAGTAATCGTCGGCCAGCACGTACGGGATGCGTTTGGTGAAGTGATGCGACCGGCCGCCGGACCGGCTGAGCACGTCATACAGGCGCTCGGCGTCGAGCCCGAGGGTGGTGCCGAGCGCGAACGCCTCCGCCGCGACGACGACGTTTCCCATCGACATGACGTTGTTGACCAGTTTCACGGCCTTGCCCTGGCCGACCTCGCCGACATGCTCGACGGTCCCGAGGACGTCCAGCACGGCTGAGGCCCGGCGCAGCGCCGTCTCGGGCGCGCCGGCCAGCAGGACCAGCGATCCCTTCAGCGCCTCCGCGGGCCCGCCGCTCACCGGCGCGTCGATCACCGTCACGTCGTGGCTCCGGGCCTCCTCGGCGACCAGGGACATGGTCGCCGGGAGGATCGTGCTCAGCTCAATGAGGACCTTGCCGGAAAGACGGCCGAGCAGACCGCTGTCCAGCACCGCGGCCGTGACCGCCTGATCGTCGGGCAGGCTGGTGAGGACGAAGTCCCCGAGGTCGTCCGACGACGGGTCCACGGCCCGGGCGCCGTCGGCGGCCAGCCGGGCGACCGCGTCGGCTGAGATGTCGTAGACGCCGGTGTCGATGCCGGATTCCGCCAGCCGCCGCGCGACGGATCCGCCCATCACGCCCAGCCCTATCACGGTAACGCTTGTCTGCATCCTTCCTTCGTCGCATGCGGCAGGCCAGTGCGCAAGGCACGTCAGTCGAGCCAGCGCAGGGGGTCTGCGGTTGTCCCGGGCGGGGAAAGACGGGTAACGCCAGCCCACCGGTAGCGCGGAGCGCGTCCAGCTTGACCCGGACTGCGGCGGCCTGGGGGACTTGAAGGTCTTCGTAGATCTCCAGTGCCCGCCGCCAGGCATCCCTGGCCCTGGATGAATCTCCGGCGGCCTGGCAGGTATCGCCGATGTGCACGCGGGTTTCCGCCTCGGACCAGCGGTCACCGAATTCCCGGAAGACGCCGAGCGCGCGCTGGTAGCACGCAGAGGCTTCTGCGAGATTTCCCAGGTGGTGCTCGGCAAAGCCCAAGGTGTCCCAGGACTGTCCCTCAACCATGCGGTTGCCGAAGTCCCGGGCGAGGGAGATTGCCTGTCGGCAATGATCGCGGGCCTTCTCGTAGTCGCCGAGAAGCGTGTGGAACCAGCCCAGGTTGTTGAGCATGTCCGCCTCGGCGTGCCTGTCGCCGACGGCCCGGTAGAGGTGGAGCGCTTCCTCTCCGTGGGCGAGGGCATCAGCGTGGCGACTCTGGCGGTCAGCCAGGACTCCGAGATTCTGGCAGACCTTCGCCTCACCGAGGTGATTGCCGAGCCGCCGGTAGAGCTCCCGGCTGCTGTCGAAGTGGCTGAGAGCCTGCCCGTAGTCGCCGAGCAGCACGAACGCGCCGCCGAGCAGGCGGCTGCAGAAGGCCTGCGCCGCGGTATCGCCCAGCCGGGTCGCGGCCGCCAGGGCCGTGCGCTGGACGGCCGTCGATTCGGAGTAGTAGCCGCGGGTGTCCAGGAACCGCATCATGGTGATGGGGATCTGCCAAGCGTAGGCGTCGAATCCGTCACTGTCCGCGAGGGCGGTAGCGGAGAGCAGCACGCGGAGCTCAGCATCGAACCAGGCCAGGGCCTGCCGATGGTCGGGAAGGGGCTCGGGCGCCGTCCCTGGCCGGGGCGGGACGAGAGCGATGGTCTCCCGGGCCGGGTCGAGCAGCCCGGCGGCGGTGCTGGCAGTGTGCAGGTAGTGGTCGAGGACGCGGCCGACGGCCTCACGACGGTCAGCTTCGCTGTCGGCCTGGCGGGACTGGTCGGCGGCGTAGGCGCGCAGCAGGTCGTGGAAGACGTACCGGCCGGGAGCGTGCTCGGTGATCAGGTGGGCGCGGGCCAGTTCGCGCAGCAGGCGCCGGGCGCCGGCGCGGGTTGTCCCCGTCATGCTGGCGGCGGCCGGAAGCGAGACGTCGGGGCCGGAGTGCAGGCCCAGTAGCCGGAAGAAGCGCGCGGCATCCGTGCCGAGCTGGCTGTAAGACCAGGAGAACACGGCCCGGACGCTCGTGGTCGGGTCACCGGATTCCAGGGCGTCGAGAAGGCCGGCCATGTCCCGCAGTTCCGCGGCGAGAGCGCTGAGCGGAAAGCCGGGCCGGGCGGCGGCGCGCGCCGCCGCGACGGCCAGGGCAAGCGGAAGGTGCCCGCACAGACGGGCGATCTCGTCGACGGCCTCCGGCTCGTCCTCCGCCTGGCTGTTGCCGATCCGGCTGGTCAGCAGCTGAATGGCTTCCTGGCGATCGAGGACATCCAGGGTAAGGAGGCGCGCTCCGTCGGCCGCGGACAGTCCGGACAGCTGGCTGCGGCTGGTGACCAGCACGAGGCTGCCCGGGCTGGGGGGCAGCAGCGGCCGGACCTGCTGTTCATCGCGGGCGTTGTCCAGCACGATCAGCATCTTCCGGTCCGCCAGCAGGCTCCGGTACAGGCCGGCCTGCGCGTCCGGCCGGGCGGGAACGCGCTCGGCGGGCACGCCCAGAGCGTCCAGGAACCCCCGAATAACCTCCTCCGGAGCGACCGGGACCCCGGAGGGGCCGAAGCCGCGCAGGTTCACGTGGAGCTGGCCGTCGCCAAACCGGCCCGCCGCCAGGTGCGCCCAGTGCAGGGCGAGGGCTGTCTTCCCGATGCCGGCGGTGCCGCCGATCGTCGAGATCGCCACCGCCCCTGGTGTGCCCGCCGCATCGTCCAGCAGCCGGGCCAGCGCGGTCAGCTCCGCGGCCCGCCCGGTGAAACCGGCCGCTTCGGCGGGCAGTTGCCGCGGCACCGGCGGCGCGGCACCCGGCCGGACGCCCGTCCGTCTGGGATCCGGCCCGTCCAGCAGTTCCTCGACCCGTTCGGGGGAAACCCGCAGAGCCCTGGCCAGCTTCGGCCGCAGCCAGGGCAGCGGCTGGGTCTCACCGCGCTCCCAGCGCGCCACTGTGGTCGGGTCCACGTCCAGCAGTCCGGCGAGCTGTTCCTGGGTCAGCCCCACCGCCTTGCGTCGCTGCGCCAGCCTCCGCCGACGCGCCACGTGCTTGTCCCCGCTCCCCGACATTGCCGTCTCCGCTGTCCGAAACGATCGGTCTACCGTGCTAGTCGGCATATATATGGCTATGCAATTTTATTGCCCTGAGGTTCCGGCAGGCTAACGGCGTGCATGCACGATCAGTGCCTGATTCGCGCCCTGGATGCCCGGACCTGAGGCTGGTGTCATCGAGGTCGTTACCGGTCGCCAATCTGTAGGAGCGGGACATGACCGACGGCCTTTCTTCCCTGTCCACGGACGAATTCATCAAGAGCGTCGAAGCTGCCGCCGCGAAATTCGACTCGGCCACGTATCCCCAGCAAAATCTCCCCGCTGACGACTGGAGCCTGCTGGTCAAGGCGGGGGTGCTATTGCCTACCCTGCCGCGTGAGTACGGAGGCCGGGACAGTCACGTCGAGATGTGCCGGATCATCGAATCCGTGTCGGAACTGAACCTGCCGCTCGGCATGTACCTGACGGTTATCACCAGCGTGGCGCTGCGTCCCATTGCGCTGTACGCCACCGAGGAGGCCAAGCGGGAAGTCCTTTCCGAATTCGCAGGAGACGACCCGATGATTTGCGGGTTCGCCGCCACCGAGCCGGGCTGCGGGTCGGCGCTGTCCAGTATGACTACCGGTTTCACCGAGACCGGGCACGGCTATCGCATCCAGGGCCGCAAGCACTGGCAGGCGTTCAGTTCCTCCGCGCACTGGTGGCTGGTCGCCGCGAAGAGCACCGTCGGCGGCCGTCGGCGGTACGGCTATTTCATCGTCAAGCGCAGCGAGGGATTCCGCACGATCGAGCCGTACGAGCCGCTTGGCCTCAAGGTCATCGACTACGGGCTCAACGAGATCGACGCCAGCGTGCCCCGGCACCGGCGGATCCAGGCTCCCGACGACGGCCTCCAAGCGGCGGCCGAGATGCTCATGGCGTCCCGCTCGATGATGGCCGCCATGGCCAGCGGCTTTCTGCGCCGTCTCGCACGCGAAGCCCAGGCCTACGCCGATAACCGCCCGGTCGGGCCCGCGCCCCTGTCGGCCATACGGTTCGCCCGCTACCGGCTAAAGGCGATCGAGACATCAGCGGCAATCGCGGCCGCGCTCAACCATTACCTGGAAATCAGCCTCGACATGAAGTCCTCGATGCTCGGCTCGCTACCCGCGGTCCACGCCATCAAGACTGTCGCCACCGAGCGGATGTTCAGCGCGGCCCACCACTACCAGCAGCTCACCGGAGGCGAGGGCTACCGCTGCGGATCGTCCACCAACATCGCCGCGCAGGCGTTCCTCGACGCCCGCGTCTACACCATCTTCGACGGTACCAATGACCTGCTCAGCCAGCAGCTCACCGAGCACTGCCTCGCCCGGCTTGGCGGGAAGACCCTGAGCGATTTCCTCTCCGCCTGGCCACTCACCGCGCCGGCCCTCGCCGGGCACGGCGTTGACCTGACTTTCCTCGACCGGAAGCTTGATCAGGAGCACCGTGTCCTGGCCGGGCGGGCCATCGCGTACGCTTTCGCGATGACGCAGGTCATGAACTGGGCCAGTCGGACCGGGGCCGGTGACACCGCGGGCGACGCCGTCGAATTCCTCAAGGCCGACATCGCCCAGGTCGCCACCGAGTTCGGGCTCCTGGACACCGGAATCCTCGAAACGGCCTTATCTCACCGGTGCCTGACCGGCAGGCGCTTGATGCCGTTGAGTCACTGCGCGGGCAGTTTCCAGCGGACGATGCAGAAGCCGTGGTCGAGCGCCGCCGTCAGGGTCTGCGGCTCCAGGTGGCCGTCGGGCAGCCGGGGAATCGGCACGAACTTCGCGGCCCGAGGGTTCTCGCGGGCGATGACATTCAGCAGCCGCTCCAGCTCGGCGGGCTCGGTGACGAGTTCCGGGGTGGCGGTGACGTCGCGGCCGCGCAGCCGTAGCCGGACCGGCCGGCCGTCGCGGAGGTTCAGCGTCCACCGCCCGCCGCCGAGCGGGGTCGGGAACGGCAGTCCGAGGACCGAACGGATCGGGACGTTGACCGCCCGCATGATCCGGGCGCGTCGCCGCATCGCGGCGGGATCGGGAGCCATGATGATGTTCCTTTCGTTCAGACCATAACCGCGCCGCCGGCGACGTCGAGGACCGTGCCGGTGATCCAGCCGGCCTCGTCGGAGACGAGGAACGCGGCGGCGCGGGCCACGTCCTCGGGGGTGCCGAGGCGCCTGAGCGGGTGGGCGTCGGCCAGTGAATCCTGGACTCCGGCGGGAATTCGCTCCCGGTTCCGGGAGGTCAGGATCGTCTCGGGGGCGATGCAGTTGATCCTGACCCCGCGGGGCCCGGACTGGGTGGCGGCGTCCTGCGTGAGCAGCGCGAGACCCGCCTTGGCCGCCGCGTAGGCGACCGGGGAGCGGTCGCCGGCTCGCCGGCCGGAGGTGGAGCCGATGGTGACGACGCTGCCGTGTCCGCGTTCCTTCATGCCCGGAAGGAAGCACTTCAGGGTGAGGAACGTGGCCAGCAGGTTGGCGTCCACCGTGGCCCGGAATCCCTCTTCCGGGATGTCTTCCAGCGGCGCGGGCGGCGTGAGGTTGCCTCCGGCGTTGGCGACGAGGATGCTCACCGGGCCCCAGGCTTCCTCGACCTGGTGGCGGATCCCGTCGAGGTCCGGCGAGCGGGTGACGTCGCCGGTGACCACGAGGGACGTGCCGCCGTCACGGGCGATCGCGGCAGCGACCGTGTCGGCCGCGTCCCGGTCGCGGCCGTGGACGGCGACCGCGGCGCCGCGGCGGGCGAGTTCGGCGGCGACGGCCGCGCCGATCCCGCGTGAGCTTCCGGTGACCAGGGCGACCTGGCCGTCGAGCGCGTTCATGACATTTAAGTTAGATATCTAAGAGTTAGAAGTCAAACGATTAGATATCGAAGATTTGATAGAGTAGACCGCGTGGCGCCATCGTTTCCCGTCCCGATCGGCCTGTCGCTGAACCAGGCCGCCCGTACCGTCGAGCGCGCCTTCGACGAGGCGCTCGCGGAGGCCGGAGGCACGCTGCCGGTGTGGCTGATCCTGCTCAACCTGAAGATCGGCAAGCCCGGCAACCAGCGGGAACTGGCCGAGGCCGTGGGTGTCCGCGAGGCCACCCTGACCCACCACCTGAACGCCATGGACAAGCGCGGACTGATCACCCGCCGGCGGGACGCCTCGAACCGGCGGGTCCACGTGGTCGAGCTGACCGAGGACGGCGAAGCCGCGTTCCTGCGGCTGCGGGAGGCCGCGATGGCCTTCGACGCGAGGCTCCGCCAGGGGCTGTCCGCCGAGGACGTGGACCGCCTCGGGGTCCTGCTCAGCGTCCTGTCCGCCAACGCCGCCGGGGCGAGGCGTAATGATTCGGTCACGGGACTGACCTTATGAGACTCCCATCAGCCCGGCCAGGTTCCCGCCCATGATCGCGGCCTGGTCGGTCTCCGGCAGTGTCTCCAGCTCGTCGACCCAGGTGACCGGGTCGAACATGCCCTCGGGGTGCGGGTAGTCGGAGCCGAAGACGACGCGGTCGGCCCCGACCGCGGCGACCAGGTCCAGGACGTTCTCCTCGTGGAACGGGTGGACGTAGATGGACCGCTTGAACGTGACCAGCGGATCTTCGTCGAACGCGTCCGGGGCGACGGCGTAGACCTGGCGGAGGGTCTCCAGCAGCGGGTGGACCCAGGAGCTTCCGTTCTCGACCGGCATGAACCGCAGCTTCGGGAACCGGGTGGCCAGCCCGTGGCCGATGATCGAGGAGACCGTGTCCTTGATCATCCGGGCCTCGCCGTGCACGATGTGCCAGAAGCCGCTGCGCGACCGCTTGAACGGCAGGTGCTCCTGTGCGGTGCCGTCCCACTCGTTGATGTAGCGCTGGAAGCCGTCGTCGGAGGCGTGCATGCCGACCAGCACGCCGGATTCCTCGACCTTTTTCCAGAACGGGTCGAACTCCGGCACCGCGAACGAGCGCCGCGCGCCGCCGACGCCGGGCACCGGGGCGGGCCGGACCAGGATCGCCCGCGCCCCGCGGGAGATGACCCGCTCGAACTCGGCGATCGCCTCGTCCACGATGGGCAGCGTGATGACGGGCGTGGGGAAGATCCGGTTCTCGAAGTTGAACGTCCAGTGCTCGTACATCCACTCGTTGAGCGCGTGGACGACGGCGTGGGTGGCCTTCGGGTCGTCGGCCAGCCGCTCCTCCAGGAGGCTGGCCAGGGTGGGCCACATCATGGCCCGGTCCAGGCCGAGCTCGTTCATGAGCTCGAGGCGGTCGGCCGGGTTGAAGTACGCGGGCGGCGACTCGATGTACCGGGGCGGCGCGGTCCGTTCCTTGTCGCCCGGCTTCGGGGCCCGCGGGGCGCGCGCGTGCGGGTTCTTGAGCTGGAACTCCAGCTCCTGGGCCCCGGGCGGCGCGACCTTGTTGAACGTGGGGTTGGGGATGTACTCGCTGATGACGTTGCGAAGAGCGATCTTCGTCCGGCCGTTGACCTGCACGTACTTGACCAGGCCCGCGTACTCGGGATCCAGGTACTTCGTGAACGCGTCGGTCGTCTCGTACATGTGGTTGTCGGCGTCGAACACCGGATAATTCAGCTGACGGGCCATGAGGTCAGACTAGAAACAAAAACTGGACTCTGTCTAGATTCTCCGGCAGCATGACACGCATGATCGAGTTCGGGATCTACCTGCCGCAGGTCGGCCTCGGCTTCGAGGACATCCTCGACCGGGCCCGCACCATGGAGCGTCTCGGCTACGACGCGCTCTGGATGTATGACCACCTCTACGCGCCCGGCGCGCCCCAGGCCCCCTCGCTGGAGGCCTGGACCCTGGCCACCGCGCTGCTCGCCCGGACCTCGCGGCTGCGCGCGGGACACATGGTCACCTGCAACAACTTCCGTCACCCGGCGGTGCTGGCCAAGATGGCGGCCACGCTGGACGTCATCTCCGGCGGGCGGCTCGAATTCGGGATCGGGAGCGGCTCGGTCGAGCTCGAGCATGAGCAGGCGGGCCTGCCCTGGGGGCCGGCCCGGGAACGCTCGGCTCGGCTGGAGGAGTCCCTGGAGATCATCACCCGCATGTTCGCCGAGCCCGGCGGCGCCACCTTCAAGGGCGAGCATTACGAGATCCGCGACCTGCCCTGCCTGCCCGCCCCGGTCCAGCGGCCCCGGCCGCCGGTTCATGTCGGCGGCGCCGGGCCGAAGTTCACCCTGCCGCTGGTCGCCCGGTACGCCGACGTGTGGAACGTCCCGACCTACGCGCTCGACCGCGTCGGGGAGCTCAGCCGCCGCCTGGACGAAGAGTGCGAGAAGATCGGGCGCGACCCGGCGACCATACGCCGTTCGGTCGAAGCCGTTCTTGTCATCGCCGAGCCCGCCGACCTGGATGCCGCCCTGACCCGGGCCCGCCGGCACTACGGGCACCCGGGGTTCGGCCTGGACGCGGGCGGCCTGGCCGGAAACCCCGATCAGATAGCCGAACGGATCTCCGTTCTCGCCGGCGCCGGAATCTCCTCGTTCGTGTTCTTCACCCACGACCGGGCCAGCACGTCCACCCTGGAACTGTTCGCGGAGGCGGTGATGCCCCGTGTCACCGGTAGCGGACCGGCAGGTGCTTGATGCCGTTGAGCCAGCCGGACCGCAGCCGCTCCGGCTCGCCGGCCTTCGCGATGCCGGGCAGGGCGTCGGCGATCGCGCCGAACATCAGCTCGATCTCCAGCCGGGCCAGGCTGGCGCCCAGGCAAAAGTGGGTGCCGGTGCCGCCGAAGCCGAGATGCGGATTGGGGTCGCGCGTGATGTCGAACCGCCCGGGATGGTCGAAGACCTCCTCGTCGAAGTTGGCCGACCGGTAGAAGATGCCGACCCGCTGCCCCTCCTTGATCTCCTGGCCGCCGAGTTCGGTGTCGGCGGTCGCGGTCCGCTGGAACGAGGTCACCGGCGTCGCCCACCGGACGATCTCGTCGGCGGCCGTCTGGGGCCGCTCGGAGCGGTACAGCTCCCACTGGTCCGGATGCTCCAGGAAGGCGAGCATGCCGTGCGTAATCGCGTTGCGGGTGGTCTCGTTGCCCGCGACCGAGAGCATGAGCACGAACCAGCCGAACTCGTCGGCCGACAGGCTGCCGCCCTCGGCCGAGGCGTCGGTCAGCTTCGTGACGATGTCGTCGGCCGGGCACTTGCGGCGCTCTTCCGCCATCTGCATGCTGTAGCCGATGAGCTGGGCGCTCGCGTTCATCTCGTCGGTCTTGTACTCGGGGTCCTCGGCCCCGATCATCTGGTTGGACCACTCGAAGATCTGGTGCCGGTCGGCCTGCGGGATGCCGAGCAGGTCCGCGATCGCCTGCAGCGGAAGCTCGCGGGCCACGTCGATCACGAAGTCGCCGGTGCCGCCCTCCAGCGTGTCGGCCATGATTTTCCCGGCCCGGTCGGCCAGGGCCTGGCGCAGGTTCCCGATCGCCCGGGGCGTGAAGCCGCGCGAGACGATGGACCGCAGCCGGGTGTGGTCGGGCGGGTCGGCGTTGAGCAGGATGAGCCGCTGGAACGGGAGTTCCTCGGGCGTCATGGGGCGGTTGTACCGGATGATCGCCGTCTTGGCCGCGCTGGAGAACAGGCCGCTGTTGCGCGACACGTACTGGACGTCGGCGTGCCGGGTCACCACCCAGTAGCCGTCGTCGTCGAAACCGCCGGTCCCGCGGGGCTGCCGGCTCCACCAGACCGGCGCCGTGCGCCTCAGTTCCGCCAGTTCGGCCGCGGGAAGCCGCCGCTGGTTGAGATCCGGATCGGTGAAATCGAACCCTTCGGGGATATTCGGCGTAACCATGCCGGAATCATCCCACGGGCGTGGCGGCCTCGGGAGTCCCGTCGGGCAGCGGGATCTGGTGGATCCGGAACGGCCCGGTGCCCGGCAGGGCCCCGCGCCGGGCGAAGTACACGTTCTCGCCCACGGCGCCGCGCCGGTCCAGGCCGCGCGCGGCGTCGATCAGGGCGGCGGCCCGCGGGTAGGGGATCATCCCGGTGTCGCCGTCCGAACGCTCGCTGGCCAGCAGCCAGATCACCTCGGAGGCGAGGTTCGCGCCCTCGTCCCAGGCGGTGTCCCGGGCGGTATGCACGACCGGGTTCGCCAGGACCTCGGCGGTCGCCTCACGAGGGCCGACCGAGTACGACAGGTTCAGGTGCCCGCGGGTGACGGTGATGGGGATCTGGCCGTCGTCGGAACGCTCCGGGTCGGCGGGCCCGGCGGCCGCGACGACGGGGCCGGCCTTCCACGCGGCGATCTCGTGGTACCGCTCCGCGTCCGGGTCGATCAGGTGCCGGTACCGGGGCAGCCACAGGATGGTGTGACCGAAGAACCGGCCGTCCTCCCAGTGCGGCCGGGGGATGCCGTGGACGGACTGGGCACCGGTCTTGTTGTCGGTGACGGTCAGTTCCGCCACCCGGATCTGCGCCTCGATGCCCAGTGCCGCGTACGCGTGGGCCAGGAGCAGGCACTCGGCCACGGAGTTCGCCGGGGCGGGCGCGCCC
>Ga0131853_10017523_pt1 | contig 13039 bp, 8 predicted proteins | sample TergutLab28metaG_FD_92764 | JGI IMG/M metagenome (GOLD analysis project Ga0131853, IMG submission 92764) | Labiotermes labralis P1 segment gut microbial communities from Petit-Saut dam, French Guiana - Lab288 P1 (version 2) (version 2) | ecosystem: Host-associated > Arthropoda: Insects >...
GCTAGTCAAGAAATTCCCCACATTTCACGGAACCCGAAGGTTCATTACCGCACTCACAACCGTCCGCCACCTGTCTCTATCCTGGGCCAGCCCAATCCAGTCCATATACCCACATCCCACCTCCTGGAGATACAGCCTGATATTATTCACCCATCTATGCCTAGGTCTCCTCAGTGGTCTCTTTCCCTCCGGTTTCCCCACCAAGACCCTATACACCCCCCTCTCCTCACCCATACGCGCTACATGCACAGCCCATCTCATTCTTCTCGATTTTATCACCCGCACAATATTGGGTGAGGAGTACAAATCATTTAGCTCCTCGTTATGCAATCTCCTCCATATTTTGAAACCTAACCCTAATTAATTTGAGCATATTTTTATATGCTCCTCAATATCATGTTCTCAAACACCCTCAGTTTCCTTTCCTCCCGCAATGTCAACGACCAAGTTTCACACCCATACAATATATACTTTTAATATTACTATTTGGTTTTGATTCAATATATCACATTTATCACTGTGCCAAATGTCTGCCGTCATGTCATTCCTCGTGATCTTTTCTCCCTACAACGGTTACATCAAATTACCTACCCTTCAAGAATGAAATGTAAAGTGTCTTTTAAAAAGCCCAGTCCGTACCGCGCAGTAAACACACTCCGTCTCTGTTACAAAAACCAATCATTTAATGCTGTACTGAGAAGTAATTGCTCTTTGTTCTGAGATCCTCATAAAACAACTTACTATGGGCGGAATGTAGAATTCTTGAGTGTTAAACCCTTTAAACACCGAATTAAATCCCATCTGCCATTTGCTGGCATTATTAGGAGCTCACCATATACTCCACGTTAGCAGGATAAGGGTTAAACATGGCGGTACGTAAAGGAACCGCTCTGCTTTAAAATTTTAAATGTTAGAGAATAATCTTGTGGGGGGGAGGGGGGGATAAGTTTGTGAAAAGTATAGACTATGAAGACATAAATAAACGAAGTAATATTCATTGAAATTTTACTAAATTTTGTGTTGGAAGTACATACTACCTGTTTGTGGGTCTTCACCTTCTTAGTTTATGTAAGTGTAGGTGATGCAGTATAACTGGAACAGTCGGATTAGTCGAGAATTCACTGCACGACGCCCGGAATATTTCCCTGACACAAACAGCTCCTGTCTGCCTGATGTAAAGCGGCCGGGCCCTGAAGCTGATCGCTTTTCTTTGTGTAGTGTCAATGTCTTGAAACCGTCGATCTATCCCTTACATACGAGATGTAATTCTCCGCCGCGGTGTAGTGGAGGTGATTGCCGTACTGGGATCTTGGGCGGTGTTGGATGTTGCCTGGCTACCGACGTTTCGGGACAGCATGTGAGCCCCGTCGTGTCAATGGTCAGGCAGCCTAAGAAGTAGAAGCAGCAATTTTTCTTATATTGCTTGACCTTTGAAGATAGGACCTATATTTTGTCCTGAGACGTCGGTAACCAGCCAGCAACCAGCGCTGGTACATTAGTGAAGACCTCTTGTTTCTAACGTTAATGTTTAATGGGTTGGAAGGAGGAGTGTCTGGACTTGTGCAGTGTGTTTGTATTGACACTGATTATACAACAGGTTAGTAAGGCTGGAGTGCCTCACAGCGGCCAGCATTGAGACTGCGGTATCGAGATTATGAGGACTTTTGCGCTTATATATGAGAACCAGAATTTCAAAGGAACATCTTCCGTCCAGGAAGACGGTGGCAGCGTTTTCCTCCGATATATTGATTCCATGTCTCAGTTCACAGCATCACATTCCACAACACTACATATCAAATATAATCTTACAATTATGTTACAGGATAAACAAACTGGTTATCAGTTCCCGCCAAATACAACAATATATTGGTTATTCTGATTTTAATGGCGACATGTTTCGGTCCTTCCGACCATCATCTGACCATCTTACAGAAACTTAACTTAGGTACATGCAGTACAGTCGTGTATGGGATACCTTAATACTAAGAGTTTTACACAATTTTAAGTTTTGTTGACCGTGCATCCTTGTACAATCTTTTTTCAAATGAAGCCAACTAGATGCACACTGTTTCTTAGTATATTTATTTCAACTTCTGTGCATGTTTCGGGCAACTTTGTGCCCATCATCAGGAGAACATACTGTATCCATGCGAAACTGGTACTTTTCACTCTGAATGGATGGCTGTCTGGTATGCTGGTTGAGAAGAAAAAAAATACCAGTGTCGCATAGATACAGTAAGTTCTCCTGATGATGGGCATATAGTTGCCCGAAACATGTACAGAAGTTGAAATAAATATACTAAGAAATAGTGTGCACCTAGTTGGCTTCATTTGAAAAAGTTTTATACAATATGTTTAAAATATTGAAATTTAGATTACTTGTTTCTTGGCTCTAAATTACATGCAGATAAAAACTTATTAGAACTTTTGACAAAAGAGTATACAATTTAAACTCAACAAGCTTTGAAGTGCAGAATATAATACATATTTTTTCCATTTCAGATTCAAAAACGATCAGTTACTAATATAAAAAATTCCTATACAGCTATACATCCAAAAATTTAATTATAGAGATATATATAGAACTATAATTTTGCCTATTGTTTTTTATGGGTGTGAAAATTGATCGTTGACATTGAGGGAGAAAAGGAAGCTGAGGGTGTTTGAGAATATGGTGTTGAGGAGAATATTTGGACCTAGGAGGGACGAGGTAACGGGGAAATGGAAGAGATTGCATAATGAGTAGCTAAATGATCTGTACTCCTCACCCAATACTGTGCGGGTGATAAAATCGAGAAGAATGAGTTGGGTCGGATTTGTAGCGAGTATGGGGTAGAGAAGAGACGTGTACGGGGCATTGATGGGGAAACCTGACAGAAAAAGGCCACTTGGGAGACCCAGGCGTAGATGGGAGAACAAAATTAAGATGGATCTTTCTTCAGGAAGTTGTATGTGGGGGCATGAATCGAGCTGGCTCAGGATAGAGACAGGTGGCGGACGCTTGTGAGTACGGTAATGAACCTTCGGGTTCCATGAAATGCGGGGAATTTCTTGACTAGCTGCAAACCAATTAGCTTCTCAAGAAGGACTGTGCACCATGCAGTAAGTAAGTGTACAGCAATACAACCACTTAATGTTATACCGTTTTTATAATTCTGTACATGTTGTATACAACAGTTAGTATCACTGGATCCCATACTACATGATTGCACGGCAATTACCTAAGTTAATTACAACTGGTAACCAACAAAATGCAAATATTTTGATTTATTTACTTCTAACCAGTTCTACATGTTTCGGTCGATGTTTTCGCCCATCATCAGGAGTATATCACTGTAACTACAGCTGGCTGTTGTTGCGTATACGCAACAACAGCCAGCAGCAACATCGGTGGACAAGCTGTAGTTACAGTGATATACTCCTGATGATGGGCGAAAACATCGACAGAAACATGTAGAACTGATTAGAAGTAAATAAATCAAAATAATTGCATCTTGTTGGTTATCAATTGTAATTACACTAACGATGCATGGAGACACGAACGTTACATTTACCCAAGTTAATTTTCTGTAAGATGGCCATATGATGGTCGGAAGGATCGAAACATGTGGCCGTAAAAAAAAAGAGTAACTTAATATATTGTTGTGTTTTGACTGCAGCTATAAACAACTTGCTTCTCTTATAATCCATTAAACACCGCGGGATGCCCGCTGTACAGAAATTACAGTTATGTGTTTGTAGGACATAAATGCCAATGTTTTGTTATGTCAGTTACATATATTAATTGAGCTCCGTCTAAAGACACGTTTGTTTCATTTCGATGTACCCTTATCTGATTAACGCCTTAGCAGGCTTATTAGCAGTAAATTTGTAGGTTTTGTTTGTATTGGAGACAGAAAATATTCTGTCATCGAAAATGAGATTTTCCACACCATGAAATACTTCTAAGCATTCAGTTGCTCGAAGTCTGTTTAGACATTGAATTCAGTCTTTACTGGGTTGAAGAAATCCAACTACATGCAACAGTATGCAGATATTTATTTACTGCTAAATTACTGTACATGTTTCGTGCGTCCATCGCACACGTCATCAGGAGTACATAAAACTGTAGTTGCAGCCTCTGGTACAGATCATACTATCTGGGGAGCGAGGTTCCTCAAACCTGACCACATGTGGTCCTATTTGGTCCTTATTTGGTCACGTTTGAGAAAGCTCGCTCCCCAGATAGTATGATCTGTATCAGAGGCTGCAACTACAGTTTTATGTACTCCTGATGATGGGCGCGATGGATGCCCGAAATATGTAGAGTAATTTAGCAATAAATAAATATCTGCATACTGTTAAATCTCGTTGGATTTCTTCAACCTAGAATTACGATGCACAGAACAACGAATATACAAAAAAAAAATCAATCATTACTGTAAGCAGGGTACTTCTGTATTGGAAAGACCAGCCGGTTTAATCTTTGTGTGTTTTTAGAATGTCAGGAAAGATTAGATATGTGGGGAAAAGTACAGTTGCGGTTGGTATGGTATAGTGAACACTGTGCTTTGAAGGGTTATGAATTTCATATTTAGCTGTACGAAATACTTGTTGGTGATTTTAGCGTCGACTGTGACGTCATAGTGTTCCTAGAGAAGGGCACTGTTTTATGTAAAATTAAAGTGCTTGTGTGTGTAGAACTTAGTGCTTCACAGGATTGGACTGCTCTATCGCTAATTCTGTTTGCTTCCAGCTATTTTCTTATAGCAAACGCAATCACCTTTTCTGTCTCGCTTCCTCATTGATGAAATGCAGGTGTACTGACGCTTTTCCTTGCTGTCTGTTTAAATCAAGCCCAGCCATACATACTCCACTACACTCTGTCACTTTTCAGCTTAATTTCCTACTCTTTCAAGTGGGTGTGACTGCTATAATCTGAGTGCCGGGGAAAGACATTCAATAACGACCATTAACCCTTATGTAGAACATCAAGTGCCGTACACATGAAACAGGCCTGAATGTGTGCTAATTGGAGCGTTCATGTGATCCACGTTGCAGAACACGCTGGCTGCACAAGTACTTACTTACCTACTTATTAAATTACTTACCTACTTACATGCTTATTTACATACTTATATTTTTACTTACTTACTTACTTACTTACTTACTTACTTACTTACTCCATGGAGCAGTTTCCTTCTTGAGAAGCTAAACGGTTTGCAGCTGGTCAAGAAATTCCCCGCATTTCATGGAAACCCGAAGGTTCATTACCTCATTCACAAGTGCCCGCCGCCTGTCCCTGTCCCGAGCCAGCTTGATCCAGTCTATGCCCCACCCATCGCACTTCCTGAAGATCAATCTTAATATTATTTTCCCATCTACACCTGGGTCATCCAAGTGGTCACTTTCCCTCAGGTTACCACACAAAAACCTCTTCTCTCCACCGTACATGCTACATTCCCTGCCTATCTCATTCTAGATTATTCACCCGAACAGTATTGGGTGAGGAGTACAGATCATTAAGCTCCTCATTATGCAGATTCCTTCATTCCAGTACTTACACGTAAGTGGTAATTGATAGGCTTATGGTTCCGCCAGATGGCGTTTATCATTGTGAAGAAGTCAAAAGGTAAAGCCAGACCTGTGCTTCGGTGAGAATTCAGCGCTATACTTTGGAATTAATCTGTCTTGCAGCACATCTCCACCGCATCAAAATCTTCAGCCACAAATACAGCACAATATGCAAACTGAAGAACACAATAATGGACAAAGATCACCTCCTTGTCTGCCCAGAACTGGACCATACTTCTAAAGAATTACCAAAGCTGTATTGGGATGCCAGAAGATTAATGGAATAAATCCAAGATCTGCCAATAGACAACAACAACAACAACAACAACAACTTTGGAATTAACTATGAACTACGTTGAATAACTCACCATAGAAACATAATGGTATCTCCATGGCCTACCAATACTCCGTCATATAAATGACAAATAACCAAACAACAGTGCAACGACAATAACGTTACATCACAGTGGTGTCGTGAACTTAAACTAAATAATACGAGTTCCACGACGCAACACAACCGATTGACGGTACAAAAACATATGAGACATAGTGGTTATGTATTTCAATTAACGGTGCTAACGACATATGTTCTTCACTTGGTTTTGGTTAATTAGATACGACACTCAGTGATTAGTAACCACATAGAGGCCCGCAACATTATAGCAACTAAGCATCTGGTAACAAAATTGTATAGGGGCCTGAAGATGACTAACATTTAGTCGAAACATGTAGCCTTACTCTAGAATAAATAGATTGTGCTGACGTACGTTTATGTAATACTAATAGCAACTATACTTGAATTAGTTTAATTACCATTCTATTTTAAGTCTTAGTTTCAAATAACAGTTCTTCATATGCTGTTTTAACTTTTACTGTAAATGAAATGGGATCCCATTGAGTGCTCACTTTATTGTACCTTAAAAATGTTCTTTATTGGCCTGATGATGACCGTTTACGGTCGAAACATGTTGTCATAATGTGATCTGAGTGTGTATACAAATAAATATCAAAAAGGTAAAGCAGTCCCGTTACAGGCCTGGAGTGGCCCAGATGGTTCCAGGAAGTTAAGGTTCCCAGATTTCATGACAACGGCACAGGATAGTGGTAAGGTTGTCAGCCTTACGCACCGGCCGCCTTTACTCCCGGGAAATGCTCCTGGCACTCATTTCTGTTAGAATAAATATCGATAAACTAAAACATAGTTGTGTATAGACAGAATATGTTATATAATTTTGTTAAAACACAACAGGATGAACTCTATCAAAAAAAAAAGTGTATTCTTTTCCGATAAAATTACTGATATTTTTGCCGTGAATATTCATTGAAACTGTGAGCGGTCATTGACATAATCCTTCCGATCGCACTGTGGCCCTGGGTTAGACTCAGCCTCTAACAGAAATGAGTACCAGTAGCATTTCCTGGGGGTAAAGGCGGCTGGTGCGTTGGGCTGACAACCTTACCGACCCTCCGATTTGTAGCACAGCACCTTAACCACTGTGCTACCGTGGTCCCCTCACTGTACAGTAGATGGTTGCGTTAATATTGAGACATTAGTGGGCATTTATACCTGCGTTAGAATCCGAGAGAGATTTTATTGAGACTCTAGGAATGTTATAGAGGTGCCATGATGATTTACGAAGTTTCAGGAACGTTTTAGAGTGACAGGACCAAGGTTAGCGATGTGTAACAACCAAATCGATTCAAGAATTGATGTATGTGACGAAAAATGCCATACATTTGACGAGGAAGAAATACAACGAAATGCAGTGCGTTGGACAATATATTCGTGTGATGGACAGCAGAGTATACAGACGTTTTATTGTGTAAACCTTCGAAATGTGCTGTCTAAATATTGGAAGTCAAGGGGAAAAAATGATATTTAAAGGAGTCGTCGGTGTGGCCATGTGGTGGGAAATGTTATCTGTCTCAACAATGTGCCCAACTGTGGGTTTTATTAGTAGTAATTTTGGATGTTTGGAATGCATTACCATAAATTTAATTAATTTGAAATGAAATACACAAATTCCTTTGTAATTAATTTTATTTTTTCTCCGAAATTGTGTTAGGAGATAAATTTTAGATCATTTAATAACACTGTACCTTGTTCAGAGTTTATGAAGCGTCTAATGAATGTTATTGAATTCTTTGAACATGAGATGATAGGGAGGAATGATCCAATACGTAATTTTTTAAGCATTATCTGGAATTTGCTTCGACGTACTGAGTAAAATCACAAAAAAATGTGAACATAAATCCGTTTCCCGTCCTAGTTTCGAACTACTTTTCTCTGAGGTACAAGTGGCAGGGCTTACCAAAATGTATTTTGTGGCCACTGTACGAATCTGTTAACTGCAATGTTGCTTTGAACACAACCGTCAGTCTTGTGTTGATGAACACAGAGAGCTGTTTGAAGCTGTCATGTTGGTGTACGCTACGCTTTTGAAGGACCGTTTTTATTGAGACATCAGTTTACGTGTACTTTAACCAACAGATGTAGTTAAATCTGTAACTAGAGATGACACATACACTTCATCGAACCCCCCCCCCCAAAAAAAGAAAAGTGATCAATCAAGAATTGCACTAAAAAAGTAATTTAAACTTTGGGAAACGTCTGTATTAATAAATGTCCAAGGAGATGCAACACAAAGCAGTTTATTTATTATTCTGCAAGTTCACTCTACATTTAGTTTATTTAATCAGCACACCAACTAATGCACATACATAAGTTTTTTTACATTAAAACATTTAAAATTGCTCCAACATGTTTCGATCCTAAGATCATCTTCAGGGAGCTACACTGTTCCTTGCTAAAGTCACATTTTAAAAACACTCACTGATTAATTTCCTTACATTAACTTTGTGTTGTGGCAGCATGTCGTATTGTGTAAGTCGTACGCTGCTGAGAATACGCCTGACTATGGGTGTGTGTCGTGTGTTATTCTCTACTTCTTTCGGGTGTCAACCACACCCATCATCAGGAGTACACAAAACTGTAACTACAACCTCCGGTACTGTGCAGCTACCTCCCTCCAACGTGGCCACGCTAGCTTGGCCACGTTGGAGGGAGGTAGCTGCACAAAAATATGACCAGTACCGGAGGCTGTAGTTACAGTTTTGTGTACTCCTGATGATGGGTGTGTTTGACACCCGAAACATGTAGAGTGAATTTTGACGTTTTGATGTCCTTGCATCTCAGTATATTTATCTCAGTAATTAACCAACTTGATGCACAAAATGTTTGTTTTACAATAAGTTTATTTCATGCCTCTACATGTTTCGAGCACATGTGCACGAGACGGCCACCTATAGGTGTGATGATACCAGATGCTGTGTAATGCAGTTTTGACCTCCTGATGATGAGCACATGTGCTCGAAACATGTAGAGTGAACTTGCAGAAAAATAAATAGACTGCTTTGTTTTGCGTCTCATTGGGTAATTATTAATATAGAACAGCGATGCACGGAACCATAGGCATAAAATTTGGAAAAAATGTTAGTACGCAGTAAAGATGTTTTGAAACATTTAGTAAACATTTGAAAAGTACGTAAGTATGTGGGTGTGTCGATGTTGGCAAATTATCAGGGCATATGTGATGCGTTTTGTTATTTTAATTTGAAAGCAGAACGAATCATACTGTATATTCAGAGTTTGTTAGTTTGCCACTGTTTAAAAAAGCTTTAATTTTAGAATCATATTGTTTTTGTTGCTTTGTTTTGCGCGAATTCAGAGATGACATTGACACTTGACATACAAAAACGTCAAGGATCTGTGCTAACTAGCTGATTAGGTCTGTTGAGCAGAATCCTTCTTGAGAATTTAACTTTTCCACAGCCAGTCAAGAAGTTACCCACATTTTTTGGAAGCACAAAGTTCATTCCGGTGTTCACAAACCCGACCGACCAGCCAACATACTGATTTAACGACTGATCGACGTAAATCATACTTTGCATCTAATATGATAAATGATCTTACGTCAAAAAAAGATATTGAAGAGGGGGCGAAACATTTGTTTGCAGATCTGAGTGTGGCAGGAATACTGCTGCTAACGACGGGAGTTTACTTCACGTTTCATTATTTATTATAACCTTTCATTCATTCATTAGTATTCAGCCGTAGGGGCCGGTCCGGCAGAAGCCAGAGCCCGGTTATGGAACCGATGTGGCTCTTGGCACACTGCATCCTAGGCAAATTCTTGGGGGTAGTTTGCCATTGCTTTCCCCGCATTTAGACGTTCCCACTTTCGCCACTACGTGCCTCTGCGTCCTCAGCGACGCGAGAGATCCTAGCAGCGAAAGGTGGAACTGTGGGCGAGAACGATGTCTGGTAGTAATTTTGCCTAAATTCCTACTTCCACGTAAATTTAGGGATCCATTACATGCCGCAAATCTACGACATGGGACCGACGGCTTTACTTCCCCTCAGAAGGAAGGCGTGCTGAGGATTTTTCTCCCTAAAAATCCGACGGCTTCGGCCGGGTTTGAACCCGCTTACTTATAACCTTTATGGTTGCTAAAATTTAACCGACGGTTTTCTGCCTTTCGCTTACCGACAGTTTTGGAACAGCGAAACTTAGAAACTTTTTAAACTATGAAAACGAAAAGGTGTTACGTTCTTTGCTGCAGGCTGTCAAAAGTTGTTGGGACACGACGGCAAAGCTTCACGTAAATTATACCACTTTGTGTGACGGTGGTGCGGAGAGAGCTTCTTACTGATGCTACTGCGAGTAGGTTGGAGTCACTGATATGCATTTGTTAAACTGCAGGCTGACACATTCTCAGTGTACTTGAACATCGTAGCGATTAGAGAGGCACATCACCTCCTCTAATCGCCTCCCCTCATCACCTGTCGTCATCACCCCCTGCCACTATCTCCCGTCATCACCTCCTGTCATTCTCTCCCGTTATCGCCTCCCGTCATCTCCTCGCTTCATTACCTCCCGTCATCGCCTTCCGTTATCACCTCCCGTCATCACCTGTCATTATCTCCTATCATCACCTCCTGTCATCCCCGTCATCACCTCCTGTGGTCATCTCCTTTCATTACCTCCCATCATCGCCTCCCGTCATCACTTCTCGTTATTACCTCCTATCATCATCTCCTGTCATTATCCCCCGTCGTCACCTGTCATCACCTCCCATCATCGCCTACCGTCATCTCCTCTCTTCAATACCTGACATTATCACCTCCCATCGTCGTCTCCCGTCATCACCTCTCGTCACTACCTCCTGTCACCACCTCCCGTCATTATCCCCCGTCATTACCTCCTGTCATCACCTCCTTTCATTACCTCCCATCATGGACTCCCGTCATCACTTCTCGTCATTACTTCCTATCATCACCTCCTGTCACTATCCCCCGTCGTCACCCGTAATCACCTCCCATCATCGCCTCCCGTCATCTCCTCTCGTCAATACCTTTCATTATCACTTTCTGTCAATACCTACCATCATCGCTTCCCGTCACCTCCTCTCGTCAATACCTCCCATTATCACTTTCTGTCAACACCTCCCATCATCGTCTCCCGTCATCACCTCTCGTCACTACCCCCTATCATAACCTCCTGTCGTTATCCCCCGTCGTCACCTGTCATCACCCCCATCATCGCCTCCCGTCATCTACTCTCAATACCTCCCGTTATCACCTCCTGTCATCACCTCCCATCATCGTCTCCCGTCATCACCTCCTGTCATTATACCCCGTCATCACCTCCCATCACCAGCCTGCAGTCGGTCCATTATGTTGCACCACCTCAGGATTAAAAGTTTTAAGAAAAATAATTTTTCTCAATGTAAGAATTTGTTTAGCGTTTAGTGAACGAATCTGTCAGGATATCAGAACATGTAGCAGCCATTGACAGAATGATAATGAGTAATTAATTGGGAACGGTCTGAAAGGAAGCGGTCTTTTTGTTTAAGATGAGGTACTGTCCCGGAATTTTCGTGAATAAAATCACGCAAACCCTCAGGGACTTAAACTTTTCATTTAATTTTGTTATACACCCTGACAGTTTCAACTTCCTTCTGTTAAGTGATTGCTAATGTTAAGTGATTGCTACTAAAATGAGCAGTTGATAATGATGGTCGTTTCTGCGTGTCTCAGTAACTTCTGAAATAATGGAGTATGTCTGGAAGTAAGTTTGATATCTGTTGCACCTTTTGCAGCATGGACATGTGAGTGAGACAAGGGAAAAGTGTGAGCGAGCGTTGTGAGAAGCTTCGTGTTTGTTTCGGTTCGTCCTTCTGGTAAAGTGGTAAGGAGTGAAGGCGACTGATGGAAAGTGGAAGATTTTGAGCTGTTCGGCCGTTGCTGAATTTTTGCAGTAATTTTTAAAGTGCTTATGAGAATTAAATCACGAATTTGTTGAAACGTGAAAGTTGTCTGGATTATATTTCAAATTTCGTTCCCCTCCTCACAGATATCACTCCGCGTCTGCATTATAAAATCCGTTCCCTTAAAATTAGTTAGGAAAATAATCGCTGTATATTGTGATAATTTTAGGAATGACATAAATAACAGTCTTTGAGAGGACGCAGTAATTGTTAATGACTTTGAAGTTAGTGGAATATAGAAATGGTTTGATATTAAGGTTTAAACAATAGGCTTATTAATGTCGTCAGTAATATTTGACATGTTTCATATCAGGGTGTGTGTTATTTACCTAGTTGGTTTGGTAAAGCAGTTTGATAAATTCCATACATCTTTCTGTTAACTTAATACATTTTCCGAAGCCTGATTCTAAAAGGCATATGGAGAAGTTTTGGTTTATAGGGCTATAAAATAAAACGTTGTAGGATAAACTGTCTTGGCCTCTAATATAAACAGGACTAACTTACGAAAATAAATGTAAGTTTAACGGTTTAATTCCTAAAAGCTGTAAGTTGGCCGGAAGTGCTGCTTATAAAATTTAACAATGGAGTCTCCGTTTTGTGGAATCTGCAAACTAAACAAAGTGGTCAACATCAAACAGACATTCAAAATGGTTCTTTGTTCTTGCTGACCTTTTCGCTTTAGCCTCAAGTCCGTTCTGTGCTGGACCATCTTCGTTCTTTATCAACCTTCAAAATCTGTGAAGGACCTAAAATTTTAATGCTTTCTCTTTGTTATTTCTTCTAGATGTACAAAGTCACAAATGCAAATTTTGGGGCTGTAATATCAATAATGTTAAAGACAGGCGTATAACGTAACATCGAGACGTGTTCGAGTAACCTTTGTTGCAGTGGAAACGCTATAAGTGTTGCATATTCTGAGTGTGTGCCTGTAGCCTTAGGTATTCCGCATGCAATGCGCACACAAAGTATTATAATTTTTAAACACGATATCCCCATTGTGTTTTGATTATGCATATACATATATATATATATGTATACATCTATGTGTGTGTGTGTATGTATATATATATATATATATATATATATATATATATGTGTGTGTGTATGTATATATATATATATATATATATATATATATAAGGAGATAGAAAAGACC
>Ga0131853_10017524_pt1 | contig 13038 bp, 6 predicted proteins | sample TergutLab28metaG_FD_92764 | JGI IMG/M metagenome (GOLD analysis project Ga0131853, IMG submission 92764) | Labiotermes labralis P1 segment gut microbial communities from Petit-Saut dam, French Guiana - Lab288 P1 (version 2) (version 2) | ecosystem: Host-associated > Arthropoda: Insects >...
GCGACCGGCCATCTCGACACAGGTTTTTCTCGGTTTCCCTGTGTCTATAAGCAAATGCTGAGACGGTTCCCAACATTCCAAGTTGCCACTACATGCTTCTCATGTAGCCCTCCCGACTTAAATTTAGCAGTAACCAATTTCATATTTTGTATACATGTAAAATAACCACTGCCACCGGGTAACAACCCAATTGCAGTAAATAAGTATATTAATGGGGATAATTAAGGAAAACGAGTACCATGATAATTAATACTGCCTGCTTTATACCTTATTAATTCCGTCTGATCCGGTCAGACAAATTTTCTGTCAGACTAACTAAACTAAGGAATTACACAAAAACTTCTGTTATTACGATTCATTTAGCCACACTTTGCCTATAAAAAAGTTAAAGAACGAATGAACATTCTTTTGCTTCACTTCAGCATTTAAAATTAGATGTGCATATCAGCCTACAAGATGGACTGTGTTGAGTGTGTGTACCGCCATTACTCACCACGATGTTGCCAGGAAATGTGAAGGAAATTATTTCATTAAGCTGGAGTTCCTAAATTTATTAGTTAGTCTCTATTTTAAGCGGATAGGTTGATTACGAATATGTCTATACATTTGTACCGTGAGCTAGAAATTTAGGACAGTATACTGCAATGTGGTGAAGCTTTCAGCTTGCGACAAATTAGTTCAGTATATTAAAAAGCATGTTGAAGAAAGGTAAAGTGATCCCGTTACAGGCCCAGTGTGGCCCAGAGGGTGGGTAGAGGTATAGCTCTACTCTTCCATGACCGCGGCACTAGAAGGGGGTGAATGGTCAGCAGCACGCCCCGGCCGCACTTTACCCCCGCGAAAGACCCGGTACCCATTTTACAGGAGGCTGGGTGGGCCCCAGGGCCGGTCTGGACGGGCGGAAAATCTCGTCCCCACGGGTTTCGATCCCGGACCGTCCAGCCCGTAGTCAGTCGCTATACCGACTGAGCTACCCGGCCCACATTAAAAAGAATGTTGAAACTTAAAATAGACAACAAAGAACACATTCGTGAAAGAAGTATACTAAAAAGTAATAAAATATTATAATAATATTCATGAAATGTGTACAATTTAAAAAAATAAAAGTCTCGACCCCAGAGGATTTAAATGGTACAGCAGCTGCAATATGAGTACAGATAGCTGACAGGTTTCACAGTTAAATTTCATTATTTGTGTAACATTAAATGGGCCCGGTAGCTCAGTCGGTGTAGCGACTGACTACGGGCTGGACGGTCCGGGATCGAATCCCGGTGGGGACGAGATTTTTCGCCCGTCCAGATCGGCCCTGGGGCCCACCCATCCTCCTGTAAAATGGGTACCGGGTCTTTCCCGGGGGTAACGTGCGGCCGGGGCGTGCTGCTGACCACTCACCCCCTTCTAGTGCCGCGGTCATGGAAGAGTAGAGCTATACCTCTACCCACCCTCTGGGCCACACCGGGCCTGTAACGGGAAAACTTTAGCTTTTATATAATATTAAATGCAGGGTGAAAACGGATTATGCAGACGTTTTGCAGGATGTGGTGGCGTGTTAAAAGATAAGTCGGAAGTTTTAAGATGTTATGAGCTGTTTAGTTTCCGAGATACTCATCACCGTCAAATGGGGGAAGGTACCACATGATACAATTATGGACACCTGACGGTTGCAATTGGCTGTCGAAGAGACCTGCACCCTTTCAACGCAGACGGTTGTGTGCCGAACAGCATTTTCTCCTCATGCCATTACGTTATCATCGGCCGCTGTCACGTCTGCTTGAATCCCTTCCACAACGTCTTCCATAGTCCTAGGAGTGTTTGCGCGGATGTGCTACTGCAGGTGTCTCCACATGAAAAAATACACCCGAATTAGACGAGCAATCGAAGGTAGCAATCAGCTGTCCATTTCCAGTACAACATCCTGGATAATTCGCCTTCAAACACCGTGGCACGTCTTTGCAACTGTGTGCTGGAGATTCTTCGTGCTGAAACCACAATTTATACGTCACAGCTAGACACATACCCTTCAGCGTCCTCAGTAGAATACATCCGAGGAAAATGCGATATTAACAAGCAGATGTCGGAGATAGAGGAACATAAAAATATCTCCTAGGATACGGCCTAAAACTTGACGCTATACGAGAATAGCCGTAGGGATCCAATTAGTCGTCACGTTGTATTACGACGGCCGTCGGTTTGGATACTCCCACTTCTTGTGTCATATCGTGTGGGTTCACCCACGACTGTCGTCCCACTCTTTAAATGATGGCACCTTCATTGGCTCCGAAGACGACCCGCAGTCTCGAGCGCCGTAGTTGCATTTCATGTCTGGGGGAGACACTGCTGCTGTCATCGGAACACGTCAGCACCAGAACGACGCAGGGTTATCCGCACTAGAGCCACCGAGAATTAAGAATATGTCGCAATATTCTTAGTGTGCTTATTCGACGACCATTTGATCACAGCTGAGCCCTCGTTGCACCGTGTCTTGATTACACGGAACGACGCCCTTTATCTTCGTGACAAATAACACGGCTTAAGAGCGTTTTAACCCATTTGACGGAGACATTTGTCTCGCAAACTAATCATCTAGCTATATATGCTATATAATATTTTAGACTCATTTAAAAAAATGGAGTCACACAACGGATTACGTTTTCCTGAATTTCTTTTTTTTTTTTACCGTGCTTATAGATACAGGTCTGTAGAACAGGACTGGGGGCGTGCTGAGGAAGATATCTGGGCCTAAGGGAAATGGGGTAACAGGGGAGTGGCAAAGACTACATAAAGAGCAGCTTTATAATCTGTACTTCTCACCCAATATTATTCGGTTGATCAAATTGAGAAGAATGAGATGAGCGGGGCATGTAGCACGTACGGGAGACAGGAGAGTTGTGTACAGGGTTTTAGTGGGAAAACCTGAGAGAAAGACACCACTTGGGAGACCCAGTCTTAAATGGGAGTGTAATATTAAAATGGATCTTGAAGACGTGACATGGGGAGGCATCGACTGGATTGATATGGCTCAGGATGAGGACGGGTGGCGGCTTTTGTAAATGCGGTAATGAACTTTCGGGTTCCTCAAAATGCGGGGAATTTCTTGACTAGCTGAGGATTTGCTAGCTTCTCAGGAAGGACTCCGGTCCATGGAGTTGGTTAGTCAAGCTTTAAAATCTGTGCACGGCGTATATGTTTGAAATAAGTTAGAAGCATGAACCCCAAATGGCGACAGGTCATGTATTTTTGGTTGGATTGTTTGTGAGGTTCTTACGAAGAACAGAAACACATCTTGCAGCAGCTGAAGTGATCATCATTGTTCAACAACAATAACAAACGACCTGCTTCTAAAATTTGTAAGCATATATAAACCACACATTTGCACCGACATCTTTTGAGATATAGCCGAATAAATTTTGGTACTACGCAACCCAAATTTTGAAAGAATTTTGTACAGAGTTGATTCTACGGAATTTCATATTACACTCGGTTCTGTATCTCCGCACATCGAGGTATTCTATTCCGGCACAGCCAGAGAATAAAAATATAATTATGGCCGTCAACATATCTAAGTTTTGGTGTTTATTAAAGAGACGTGTTTCGAACCATGTGAGTCATTTTCAGGCTAAGTACATGTTACAACACACAACGGCAATATACATTGCTCGCTGTGAATATTGAAATGACAGTCTACAAATTCATTACATTATTACAGTACGTGATAAAAATTCTCTTTAAAAGTCTAATTAGAAGCAAGACCTTTAACGAGAATCTTAAAACGTACTGTAATAAAGTAATGAATTTGTACATTGAAATTTCAATGGACTTTACGTGTTCCATATCGGTGCATTTAAAATTTAAAGATTAAGAAATACAGAACTATAATTTTGCCTGTTGTTTTGTATGGGTGTGAAACTTGGTCGTTGACATTGAGGGAGGAAAGCAGGCTGAGGGTGTCTGTAAATAGTGTGTTGAGGAGAATGTTTGGGCCTAAGAGGGACGAGGTAACAGGGGAGTGGAAAAAACTACGTAACAAGGAGCTTAATGATCTGTACTGATCACCCAATATTGTCGGGTGATCAAATCGAGAAGAATGAGATGGGCGGGACACGTAAAGCGTATGGGAGAAAGTAGAGGCGTATACAGGGTTTTGGTGGGGAAACCTGAGGGAAAGAAACCACTTGGAAGTCCTAAGCGTAGATGGGAGGATAAATTTAGCCGGATCTTCAGGAAGTGGGATATGGGGGTATGGACTGGATCGAGCTGGCTCAGGGTAAAGACACGTGGCGGGCACTTGTGAATGCGGTGATGAACTTTCGGGTTCCATAAAATGTGGGGAAGTTCTTGTCTAGCTGAAAACCAAGTAGCTCCTCAAGAAGGACTCTGCTTCATGGAGTAAGTATCTCCATGCATTTAAGAATACTCATACAATGTAACAAACCAACATATGCACATCAAACACAATATGTTTTATCACATATTACTATTCACACGAATGTGAAGCAGGACTAGTGAAGACTGAACCGCTAAAATCTCGTGACCAGTCAACCGACATTCACGAAACTTGACACAGATATAACGCCAGTGGATAGCATCCGATTTGGTACGATGTAACTGACTTCAAGTAAACTTGGTAATAAAACTGATGCAGACATTGTGCCCTTGGAGGGCGTCAAAACTCGTAGGAATTGAGAGATTTCACGGAACTTGGTATGGATATGATGCCATCGGAGGGCATCCCAAACTGATATGATGTCATCGGAGGGTATCCCAAACTGATATGATGTCATCGGAAGGCATCCCAAACTGGATGTGATGTCATCGGAGGGCATCCCAAACAGGAAATGATGCCATCGGAGGGCATCCCAAACTGGATATGTCATAAGAGGGCATCCCAAACTGGATATATCATCGGAGGGCATCCCGAATTGGAAATGTCGTCGGAGGGCATCCCAAACGGGATGTCATCGGAGGGCATCCCAAACTGGATATGATATCATCGGAGGGCATCCCGAATTGGAAATGTCGTAGGAGGGCATCCCAAACGGGATATGATGTCATCGGAGGGCATCCCAAACTGGATGTGATATCATTGGAGGGCATCCCGAATTGGAAATGTCATAGGAGGGCATCCCAAACTGGATATGATGTCATCGGAGGGCATCCCCAACTCCCATCCTTTTAATGCTTAAAGTTAGAGGATAAATCGGAAAGCAAAGAACCAGGTGTTGCACTGCACTTACGTTATCCTAGCTGATTGTTTTACTTTTATGAGAAGTGTCTGTGTCCCTTATCTTTCCTTTATTCTTATGAATGCTGTCATCTCATTAACCTGTGATCAACTGTTCCTCAGGTTTCCGTGCTTACCCCACAAACAACTTGGCAACCGGATAACAATAACAATAACAATAACAAACCGCTCTAAAGTTGAACGGATGCCCGCTGAGCGGTGTCTGCCAGTACTTGGTAAATACGGCTCTTGCTGCTACATTCGCTGAACCGATTCTAAATTTTATATGAAAAATCCCCGCTGGTGTAACAATCATAATATGTATAATTATTTCCAATCGCAACCAACACACACTTTTCGAACAAATTTATTAGACGGTAACTAGTTTCGACCCTAGACTGGGTCATCATCAGGCCAGCTTCATGTTTCTTGCAATTTGGAGGCAAAGTCGAAGAAACATGAAGTTGGCAACCCAGCTCCGTCTAAGGCTGAGTTTAAGAACAAGTGGATTTATAAATCCTCTGCGCTAGGTATTCTCACAGGGACAAATTTACTCTGATATACTCTGCTCTACTTGACTTTGGCCTCGCGGTCTAAGGCGTGTGTCTGGGGCCGCTCGCTTGCTGATATTGTTGGTTCGAATCCCACCGGGGTCATGGAAGTCTCTCTGTTGTGAGTGTATCCAGAGGAGCCCTACCAACTGTGGTGCGTCGTTGTGTGTGAACTAGACACCTCGTGAATGAGGAGGCCCTGGAAGTCGCGCCAAAACAAACTTCACTTTACTATACTTTAATTTACTCTACTTTAGTTTACAGTGTGGGCCCGGTAGCTCAGTCAGTATAGCGACTGACTACGAGCTGGACGGTCGGGGATCGAATCCCGGTGGGTACGAGATATTCCGCCCGTCCAGACCGGCCCTGGGGCCCACCCAGCCTCCTGTAAAATGGGTACCGGGTCTTTCCCGTGGTCAAAGTAAGGCCGGGGCGTGCTGCTGACCACTCACCCCCTTCTAGTGCCGCGGTCAAGGAACAGTAGAGCTATACCTCTACCCACCCTCTGGGCCACACCAGGCCTGTAACGGGATCACTTTACCTTTACCTTATTTTTTACTTCAGTTTACAGTAATTTACAGTCTTATTAAGGGTTTCAAGACTGCAGTACGGAATGTTGTTTTTCTCCGAACACTACGAAGGAACGAAATAGAGGATAAAATTCCCAAAGCTAACGTGAATACCACACATAATCACACGCACTACACTGTCAGTGCCTAACGTCAGTGTTGTCAAGCGTCTAATCTCAGGTCGTTCGAACGGAGAACGGATATTCATTCGGGCTGCTCTTCTGAGTATGACTCTAATCAGATTAAAACAAAGAATTGGACAATAATATTTCAGAAAATTGATTTAGCAACAATAGTTACCAGGATAATCAAGTGGCTATATTACTGTTCTTGATCAATTATCGTTTCACGACGAGGCCGTTATTAAGAAGGTGGCAACATGCAATTGTGTGAAGACCTTCCTGAAACACTATCAGCCGAGACATTTTTTTAATCGACAAATTTCCGAAGACAGGTAGATTTACCACACTTTGGTACTATTTTCATACCATCAGGATCTGAAAGCCATGCATCTAATTTGGAACCTTAATTAATGGCTGCTGAAAGTAACAGAGTTACAGTTCACTGGTGACACTGGGATAATTATGCAGGACCACTGGCTATTATACTTTGACCACGTCAGGAATATAACCGAGAAGGCTGGAGGCGTGACGTTATCATTGAAAATGAAATTGGAAAAGTTATAATTAACCTTTTGGCGCCGGAATTATTTTTTAAATTTTAGCACATCCTGTATATAAAATGTGAATAATACAGGGACCAAATACGTTAGAATTATGATACAAACTGCATTTTGAAGAGAAAAAACGGAGAGTATACACCATGTTTAAAATATTCAGTACCTATATTTGTTGAATAAATATATAAAATGCAACTTTAGAGTTCAGCGGTGCGGTACGACAACTATAGTTGACATTAGGCATCAACAGGTTAAAGTTGAAGCTGGCAGCAGTGGCAAGTATTGCGAGACTAAAGAAGACTGAAGAAGATACACGGCATTGGCTGTGAACACGTTACAGCAAGCGAACGTGGGTTTGGCCAACAGCGACAGCAGTCTAACAATGTCATACGGACCAAGACAGAAGAAAATTAAGCTTCATATGTATAGGGCTAATCTCAACAAATGTCTGTCAACAGTGCATTTCAGGTTACACCATAATAAAATATTGATTCCATTTGTCTCTGAAAACTCCTTATTAGGTCCTTGAATATCGGCGTTTTAGTTCTGGTGTACAAAGAAAATCCCCCCCTCAAATATTCTAGGGTCTTCTAAAATAATTGTACTACTCATATAAACACGGCCGGAACAATGTAGCTGGCGTAGAGGCTAGGCTACAGGTTAGACAAAAAAGAAATCATGGTTTGATTCCCGGCGGGTGCAAGGGACGTTCCTTCCCTGCAATGTGTCTAGACCAAATCAGGGACCAGTCCAACCTCATATTTAATTGGCGTAGGAGAAACTTTCTCCGGGGTAGAGCGGCCGAGGCTTCAAGCTGACCATACTCAACACCCTCTACTGACGAGGTAGACAATTCGTACAGCTGAAGTTCCACTCTCCCATATTATTCACGGCGTGCGTAAAGACATCTTAAATTGATGTTACATTATTTTACTCTTATTAATGGAATTCCATGTACATAAAAACACTCTTGCAAATTTTTATGCAAAATTATAGGGTCACTCAATTATTACACCAACTACTGCACATATATAAAGTTTATAAAATTTACACATTAAAACATTAAAAACGCTCCGACATGTTTCGGTCCTAAGACCATCACCAGGAAGCCATATCGTCCTTGCTAAAGTCACACTATAAAAAGTCACATTAATTTCGCTGTACCGGTTGGGTATTGTGACAGCATGTCATGTTGTGTAATGTTATGTTGCGAAGAGTGCCCTGCTATATAGTGTGACTTTAGCAAGGACGATATGGCTCCCTGATGATGGTCCTAGGACCGAAACATGTCGGAGCGTTTTTAATGTTTTAATGTGTAATTTTTATATATGTGCAGTAGTTGGTGTAATAATTGAGTAACTCGACAACATGCACGGCGTAACAACGGAAATAAAATAAAAATTATACGGACTAACAAGACGTGCTCTTTCCTTCGTGTAGCCTCAGAAACCTCTTCTTAATAAGTGACCAAAATGAAACTCTTAGCACTTCGGATGCCATTTTATATTCATGCGACATCTAAAATTAAAAAAATGGACACCTGTCATGGGGTACAATAGTGTGCCGCGAGGCTTCGGTTATAGGTGAAAGAAAATTGGCGCACATGCTCATCACAGTGTGATTCCTTGTTTAGAAACGAATTTCAAAAAGAAGTTTAGTTTCCTAGATATACCGCGTCACAATTCATGTCTCATGCAGACACTGCTGTAATCTGCGGAACACATTAGGGATTAACTGGCGTCAATCAGGATAATGCTGGGAGAAATCCCGCGCGTCAGTAGCAACAGGACTGCTAACAGGCATTGACGCTTAAGAGCATGTCGCAGTATTCGTACGCAATGATCAGTCGATTGCAACTGATCCCTATCACGCACTGTCAGTCTTGAGGATGCGCCTTACTGAAAAGTGTGTTACCCTCTTTGACGATGACATATGCGTAAACAATATGTCTCAGAACTTGAGTTGTAAAATATTTTCTAGTCTACTTATTTATTTTAAAGACATCACACTATAGAGCGCTTTAAAGCAAAATTTTATTGTACTCTGTACAGAATGAAGTACTTACTCACTCCATGGTGCAGAGTCCTTCTTGAGAAGCTAACTGGTTTGCAGCTAGTCAAGAAATTCCCTGCATTTCACGGAACCTGAAGGTTCATTACTGCACTCACAAGCGCCCACCACCTATCCCTATCCTGGGCCAGCCCAATCCAGTCCATACACCAACGTCCCAACTCCTGGAGATCCATCCTAATATTATCCACCCATCTACGCATTCTGCACTTCGTTGCGTGATACTGCGTATCACGCAACGAAGCACAGAATGCACATCCATAGCAGGGCACTCTTCGCAACATAACATTACACAACACGGCATGCTGACACAATACTCAACCGGTACAGCGAAATTAATGTGACTTTTTATAGTTTGACTTTAGCAAGGACGATATGGCTCCCTGACGATAGTCCTAGGACCGAAACATGTCGGAGCGTTTTAATGTTTAAATTTTATATATGTGCAGTAGTTGGTGTAATAATTGAGTGACTCGACTCCATGCACGGTGTAACAATGAAAATAAGTTGTTCGGAATTACACTTTTAATAAAACACTTTAACACATTTCCGATTTTATGTTAATTTTATACATCTGCAAAATGAATGTCAGTATTTCATTTTTAACAGGCTAGATTACGGTAACACAATTATGTTACAACAAAACAGACACATATAAATCTTACCAGACACAGGACGGTTTACAGATGTCAAGATACGGAAAAACGGGTGTGAGTGGCGACTGTCCATATGTGCGATAATCTGTCGTCTCACAAAACAAAAGAAACTACAGTCGGTGTTCTGGACAGAGTGGCTATCAGCACCGGAGTTCACGCGTTGTGTTACGGTCCGAATCATCCACACGACTCCGTGCTAGCTGTGTTCGAATCAGAATATACACGAAACATAAAAGTGTACTTTTGATAGGAATAATAGAAGAGTGATGATAAACTGCACAGTGAGAGGGGAGGTGTTCAGTGGAGAATGTAATTCAATCTGGAAGCAATTTCCTGGTTGCTAGAAGCCCTTAGTAGTGCGTCAGGCAATAACACCTCACCTTAATGGACTCCATTCACAGACTGTTCACAAATTATATGCACGCTCTTACTAAAATCAATTCGCATTTCTCTGTTTGTTTACAAACATCCACTATGTTCTTGAAAGACATTAGACAATGCGGACAGTGGAATGTTTCAGAAAGTAAGAACACAATTGTCTAAGTAGTGATAGTGACTTATTTTAATACAACCTTCCTTTGGGATATGAGGAAATAGTAAAATCTTCCATTAGAGTATCTACCCTGCTCTGTAAAGTCTGCTATGGTGCTGTATACACTACGTATTGCGCCAGATAGTAGGGAAATAATTATATTTAACGAACTGAAGAACACCCAAAAAGATATTATGCTTCATATTAAGACTAATGGAACGCATGTTAAATTTACACATGGATTTGTGTTAGACAGAAACTTAGAAATTTTATTACTTTCATATCCAGGAAGAGACCGATCAGTCACAGCCGCAGAAGTCAGCAATACCTATCAGTTTATTACTCTTTCACTATGCTTGAACCCGGCAGTGACCTGATCAGATCGTTATACTTTTAGCAATGCATGACTTGTCAGCTCTACTCTATAAAGCCTAGCACAACCCGGTAAACGCCCTCACTCGTTAACAAATTGATTATCGGCTGTCATGTATCTGCGACTGAAGAAATATTATGATTCGGTATAGTTATTACTGAGATTATTGTAACGGCACTACATTGCTTGACCGTCTGCTGTTGGTACAAGGTAAGACACACTGACTGCATTAGAAATTCACTTTACACCGAGTTGAGAAGTTTGGCAATTACACTTTAGGTTTTTTTTTTTCCAAATTTACGCTTTTTGATTTATAGAGAGAGGGGCAAGTTAATTATTTAAATAATTTGTACTACATTTTCGTCAAAGTTTGACTTATTACGTCTGTAGCTAATGATTTGTTAGTTATTGTAATTTAATATTTAGTTGAATAGAATAGAATATACACTTTTTCTATTTTAATTGTAAACGAGTCAAACGATTGTTATAAAAATCCTTGAGTCCTTGCCGTAACAGATTTGTCAAAATATTGGCTGGTGGCGGCGAAAATTACTGCCATACGCTTCAGTGTCCTTTCCCTGGAAAACTGAATGAAAGTCAAGTCATCATTCGAGTAGGAAAGCACTACACTAATGAGACTTTTTGCACAAGATCTAAATAAAAATCTTACTTCTGGATTGTAAGCATCGCTTGGTGAAAGCTGGCAGAACTGGAGGGTCGAGACTGTAATCTCGGAGATTACAGTCACGTTTAATGCATTATATACGACACCATTATTTCGGTTTTTATAAGAAGTGGTGTAACAATTCAGACTATATTTACGATAAGCGTAACTAGTTTATTCTAAGCAAGACCATCTAGTACGTGATCGAAAAAGAGAAAAATGCTTGTGCTGTATTATCACCCCAATGCGACTCCATATACGAGTACCCTGGCTGTTGATTTCTTCATGGGTCCTAAGTCCTAGTGGGACAAGGCCTATTCTTAGTAGAGGTTCTGCCATCACACTCGGTAAAATTCCTCTGGACGGATGATCAGCCCGTCGCAGAGACCTCTACCTGATAACACATAACACTCACAACATCCATGCTCCCGGCGGGATTCGAACCCGCACTCCCAGCAAGCGAGCGGCCGCAGACCGCGCGGCCACTGGAATCGGCGCGCTGTTGATGTAGTGTCATTCAATACGTCCATAACCAAACGAGATATGACTCTCGGTTACACCTGCAGCAGGTCTTTACAGTACAAAAACCAGCCGCGAGGCCACCAAAATACGAAATATCATAAAGCGTACCTTCAAAACCGTCAGATGTGCCGTCAGTTTTCATTACCCTTACGTTTATTTTTCTACACACACATATCAAAGGCCAAACACATAATGTTGATGGAAAATATGAAAACCATGAATATAGGATTAATGACGTGCCTCAGCAGCTTTACTTCACACTTCTAAAACCGAAATTTGTCTAAATAACATCCAAAAAAATTAGTTCGGACTGGACAGAAAGCACACTGCGTCGTCTGTGCAAAGCTGGTCGCTTGATGTTGTCTGAGGGGGAAAAACCCGTTCTTTATTCTGAGAATCACATGAAAAGCAACAATACACTGTACGGGGAAAATCCAGATTTCTTTCATCATCAAAGTAGGCAAAACCTGTTCTTTATTCTGAAAATATAATGAAAAGCAGAAATACAATGTACGGGGAAAATACAGACTTCTTTCGCCATCAAAGCAGGAAAAAACTGTTATTTGTTCTGAGAATCACAGGAAACACAAAAATACAATGTAAGAGGAAAATCCAGACTTCTTTCGCCACCCAGGCGGGCAGTACACACGGTTACCAGCGTGTTTTTAAGGGTGAAATTTGTCATAAGAATATGCGATTGGAGAAATGAGTATTCTTACTGCACACTGGAACGCGTCTGGGGGGGCTCACGATGTAACAGTCGTCGCCCAATATAAGCTTGTTATGGCGCAGTCGGCGCCCAGTCGAGGATATTAAAATTCTCTTAGGGATTCTGCTGGAGTAATGTGAATTCGACTGTTACAGTTGATGGAATTAGACCCAACAATTTGTCGTATAATATACTTGTTGATTGACGGTGACTGCACTTTTGCGGTGACTGCTCTGTTGACGGTGACTGCACTTTTGACGGTGACTGCACTTTTGACGGTGACTGCACTGTTGAAGGTGACTGCTCTGTTGACGGTGACTGCACTGTTGACGGTGACTGCACTGCTGACGGTGACTGCTCTGTTGACGGAGACTGCTCTGTTGACGGTGACTGCACTGTTGACGGTGACTGCTCTGTTGACGGTGACTGCTCTGTTGACGGTGACTGCACTGTTGAAGGTGACTGCTCTGTTGACGGTGACTGCACTGTTGA
>Ga0131853_10017525_pt1 | contig 13038 bp, 7 predicted proteins | sample TergutLab28metaG_FD_92764 | JGI IMG/M metagenome (GOLD analysis project Ga0131853, IMG submission 92764) | Labiotermes labralis P1 segment gut microbial communities from Petit-Saut dam, French Guiana - Lab288 P1 (version 2) (version 2) | ecosystem: Host-associated > Arthropoda: Insects >...
GGGCCATAGTGCGATCGGAAGGATTATGTCAATGAAAAATTCCAGTGACACCATCTGGAATCGAACCAGCGACCTTCCGATTTGTAGCGCAGCATCTTAACCACTGTGCTACCGCGGTCCCCCCTGTATAGTGTATAAATGGTAAATTATAGCACAAATATGAGAGACAATGTTGAGACTGCCATGTACTGCAGGTTAATTGATGATCTTGAGATCAGCGTCACAGAGGGTGTGTCCAGTGGTGATATATCATCGATAACAAGAACTCCAACACTAACTGGCAGTGAGACACAGGATCATCAGCTGGGAACCACGTTCACCGAGAATGAAGACCAGCTGAGAAACGTTCGACGGGTGTGGACACGTGAGGAGTTTCTCCACGAGACAGCTGGGATGGGTGGCCCTGATGTGTCCATGAGACCAAGGTTAGTTAAAGCTCACCAACATACATTTTCCATTGAGTTCTGCCCTTCACATTTTTCTCCCAGCATAAACAAGGGTCAGGTGGTGTATGATAATTTGTGCATTACAAGCACTTACCTCTGCTTTAGGCTACTGAACTAAAATTTAAACTATTTCTCAATGCATTACTTACTTACTTACTCCATGGTGCAGAGTCCTTCTTGAGCAGCTAACTGGTTTGCAGCTAGTCAAGAAATTCCCCGCATTTCACAGAACCCGAATGTTCATTACCGCACTCACAAGCATCTGCCACCTGTCTCTATCCTGGGCCAGCCCAATCCAGTCCATATACCCACATCCCACTCCCATCCTAATATTATCCACCCATCTACGCCTAGGTCTCCCCAGTGGTCTTGTTCCCTCTGGTTTCCCCACCAAGACCTTATACACCCCCTCTCCTCACCCATACGTGCCACATGCCCAGCCCATCTCATTCTTCTCAATTTTATCACCCGCACAATATTGGGTGAGGAGTACAGATCATTTAGCTCCTTGTTATACAATCTCCTCCATTCCCCCATTACCTCGTCCCTCCTAGGTCCAAATATTCTCAACACCACATTCTCAAACACCCTCAGCATTTCTCAATGCATTACACAAATTAAGTTTCTTTGTATACCTTTTTTTTTTTTTTTAATTCAGACACAGGCACTTGTCTTTGGAAACTTGAAACTTGTATTGACATACAATTTGAGTGACAGTAAAAAATTATTTACTATTTAGTCTTTCAGTGAATGTTAATTATGAGCACACCTACAAAGTCCTTGTACTAAAGAGTGTCAACACAGTGAAGGTATGAAAGTATACATTTTATTGTTGACATCAATCTTTTGAAAAATGCAAGACTGACAGGTTCTTAAGGTCAAAAATTTTTTCATGGAGTTCAACTGAACCCAATGTGGAGAGGCTTCATCCATGCGTCTAAATGTTACACCCCCAAAAATATCAAATACATTTCTTTGAAATTTTATTGTCAGGTTGTACACAAAACATTTTTTGGGGGCTTGTGAATATCTTGGTCTACTGCAAGTTATATTTCATATGAAGATGAAATAAAACTCAGTTCTCCTGTTTTTAAAAAAATTCCTGATTTACAACACTTTTATACTTTTCACAAGATACAGTTCATTTTCACATCCTGACCGATGTAAACGATACTTGTGCCATTTGTAACCAGTGTGTACTCTGGCCTGGAAGTGGATCTTCATGACACTTCCTCTAATGGGACTGGTGTTATGGGGAAATTACTCCTTTGGTCTTTACATAATGTGCCCTAATTTCTAGACATGTTGTGTGCAGCCAGTGTGGGGTCTGACCCAGATGTGGATCTTCATGAAGCTTCCTCTATTGGAACTAGAGTTACTGGGGAATAACCCCTTTACTCTTTACGTACAGTGCACTTACTTCTTTACCAATGTACACAAAGGTTGTGTCTTCTGTAGCCAGTGTGGGCTGAGGCCCAGATGTCAATATTTGTGAACCTCCCTCTAATGGGACTGGAGATGAGCAGGAGTAACTCCTTTGGCCATTACGTAATGACCCCTTAATTCTTCAACGATGTCAAGGCATTTTGTGCCATTTGTAACCAGAGTGATCTCTGACTGACATGTGGATCTTCATGAAGCTTCCTGTAGTAGGTCCATAGTTATGGGGGAATAACTCCTTTGGTCTATTCATGAAGTGCCCTTAATTGTTTCTAGATGTTACAGGTATTTGTGTCATGTGTAGCCAGTGTGTGCTGAAGCTCAGATTTCTATCTTTGTGAAGCTTCTTGTAAAGGAACAGGTGACACAGGAGAATAACTCGTTTGAGCTTTGCATTAGGAGCCCTTAATTCCTGACCTATGTAAACGAAGCTTGTATCGTGTGTAGCCAGTGTGGGCTCTGGCCGAGATGCGTGCATTCTTCAAACTTTCTCTGTTGGGCCTTAGAGTTATAGGAGAATAACTCCTTTGGCCTTTATGTAAACTCCCCTTACTTCTTGAAACATGTAAACCAAACTTGTGTGATGTGTAGCCATTGTGTGCTAAGGCCCAGATGTCGATATTTGTGCAGTTCCTTCCAATGGGACTGGGGTTATGGAGGAATAACTCGTATTGCCTTTATACAAATTGCCCTTAATTTTTGACCAATGAACATGAAATTTGCATCAGGCACAAACTGCTATACGAATGAGTACCTTGTAACCCAAGTAAAGTGCTCTTCTTTATTGACCAATCACAAACAAACCTGTGTGGTTTTTGTTGCTCACATGTAAAACTCAGTGCATGAAGATGTTCCCCTCTTGAATGTAATATGAGAGACTTAATGAGCCAGTACATGTGTCTTGAATATAGGAGCAGGAATTTCAAAATTCAACTCTAACTCTCAATACAATTAAATACAATGCATCTAACTGTGACTGTATTTTTCTTTTTCAGACACAAGGACCGTGACCGAGGAAGGGAGCGTTCCTCTAAAAAACGGTGGAAGGAAGAGACCAACTCTAGAAGAAAAACTGAGCCACATGGAGGGACAGATTTCCCCAAAACTGCTTTCAGTATCACAACATCTGCTTCAGCTTCCCAAATTGCAATGTCAGGTCATCAGAAACCTTCCATCATTTCACAGCAACATACCAATGCAGCAGCTAAAATGCGTTCGGCTTCAGTCGACGGCAGCACCACACTCAATGCCACACTGGAGCACGGTGACCTCTTAGAACAAACATATGATGATGAAAATGACAATGGCAGTTCCAGAAGACAGTCATCCCCCATTCTATCAGACAGTGGCAATGGTGGAGATGTTATAACAGCTAGTCTTAAGATTCCAGTACCCAGCGCAACAAGCAGCACATCATTTGCACTGAATTTAGATGATGCAGATATTCCATACATTGAAGATGGTGGTGGTGGTGGTGGTGGTGGTGGTGGGGGTGGTGGGGGTAGTGGGGGTTTCAGTATTTCAACGGACAGTGGACGTCAACATATGGCAATAGGTAAATACAAAATAAGCAGACTACAGTGTCTGATGATGAAATTACATAATGAAATGCTTGACATTTTACTGACAACTTGAGAGTAGCTGGGTGAGTAAAACTGTAAGAATGAAATGAGTGGCATATTCAGTACATGAAAGGGGGGAAATTACACATGCAAATGTTGTGTGAGTGCATCATTTTACTGAAATACTAGGCACCATCAGAAGGGTATGTTACATGCACATCAACAATGAACAGTGTGTGAATGTGGGTCTGCATTTCCCTTAAAAACACCTCAACATTTTTATCAAATTGAACTTTAAAAAGCCATGGCTTCTTTAAATTAATTAATTAATTCTTAATGGAATGATGAGACGGCTTTACCTTGAAAAAGAAATGAATAATTTGAGAAAAATGCAATATAACTGAATTTTTCTCATGAAAACCCTACAAAATACAACACAGTTAAATTGCTACACTCTGTATTGAATTGGAAACGTTCGATGTCTAATATGTAAAAATGCATAAAAGATGTTTGAAAGCATCAGCACATTGAATTCAAAATCACTTACATTCCTTCAGGTATATTTATAAAACAACATTTTTCAATGTAATACTGATAACAAGAGCACTCAGAAGAGCACACACCCTTACAGAATGTGCCAATGTTACTGGTACATATTATTAATTACAGTAGCTCAGCATGCCCACACTAATGTACATGCAATTGTTGAAGAGAGAGAGAGAGAGAAAGAGAAACCGAAAGAGAGAGAGAAAGAGAGAGTGAGTGTGTATGTGTGTGTTTGTATGTTTGTTTGTTTGTGTGCATGTGTGTGTGTGTGTGTGTGTGTGTGGGGGTGGGGCTTGTGTTGGGTGGGAGGTGCGGGGGTGTGTGTGGGGGTGGGGGTGGGGGATGCGAGAGAGAGAGATTTCCTATGATTCTTTACCAAGTGAAGAGTAGTGGCTTTGAAACTTAGTATCCTGTACCTGTCAAGTAAAGCACATTTAAAGAATATGATACAGGAATAACACATTTCCAATCACCATCATCAGAATCTAGCCCTTCAGCATAATTTTGACAGTAACAAATATGTAATCTTGTGATGCTTGTAGGTCTAGTGCGACGTACGGGCTCAGGAGACGGGACCAACAATGCTAACCGACGCAGACGTCAGCATTCAGCCAGCGGCAGTGATTCATCTCAAGCGTCAACTGGTATTCATCCACCAGGCAGCTTGCCAACACTCTTCCAGCAGCAGCAGGGCTGGGACTCAGCTCTCGGTTCAACTGCCACTTTCAGCAGCCCACCTCACAACACGCCTTCCATCTGTAGCAGTGATGCAGGACAATTCAGTTCACCCCCTTCCTGGGCATCCAGTCCGCCCACTTCTCCAGATCCAATGGGTACAACAGTCAACTTCATACCTGAGGAGCTCACCTCTAGAATCCAACATCAATCACAGACTGCAAGGATTTCTATTACAACTTCACCAAAAGTAATATCACAACATGGGACATCAACAGCTCAAGTTGTGCTCCAGAAGGTATCCAAAGATGTGGCACCTGTGATTCTGCAAAAGGTGACATTTACTTCAACGAGTGAGTTACAACAGGTACAAAGAAGTGATACAACAAATGACAGGCAACCTGACATTCGAGGTTCAAAGTTAACAATTCATAAGGTGCAAACTACAGCAGGGGAATTACCAAAGAGTGCCAGCACTTCTGCAGTTAGTAGTAGTCATAAAAAGTCTGTGGATTTTGAAATAGAACCAACAGGAAGTGAGAGGAAGCTGACAACCAGCATAACCAATATCGGCGGTGCTGTCATGAAGTCAAAGACAGCAGACATTGAGAGAATGCTTAGGATAAAGGGAACTGAGGCTAGTAAATTGAAGACTGTAGTAACTGAGCAACCTCAACAAATGTCTGCTGTGGAAGATAAGAAGAAGTACTCAAAACGGCGGTACACTGATTCTAGACACCAAACAAGATACATACCAGATTCGGAGGCACTGCAGGAATGTTCTTCTGGAGGGGACAGGGAGACAGGTGTTAGTCATGAAGATGCAGCCATAACTCAGCAAAGGAAAAGTCAACAGGGACCTGTGTGGAAGAGACGCGAACTCATTGCAAGTGATCCTAAGGACCAAGAAAGTGCATTGTAAATTCAGTGTAAATAAATTTTCAGATGGTAACACACACCTCGAGTGTAATATCACACACTGTTACTGGTACTGAACACTGACAATATCTCTGTATGCTCCTGAAACATTATCTAGTCTTAACTAGTCTCACCAAATAAAATGACACGATATTAAAGCTGTTTTCACACTTGTGATATTTTGGGTTCTAATGGCAGGGACTAGCGGACGCTTGTGAGTGTGGTAATGAACCTTCGGGTTCCATGAAATGCGGGGAATTTCTTGACTAGCTGCAAACCAGTTAGCTGCTCAAGAAGGACTCTGCACCATGGAGTAAGTAAGTAATGGCAGGGACTATGAAGGTTACTGTCACCATGCTGGGAATGACCCTTCTAGCTTAAGAAGTACCACTTTGTCTTAATTTACAGTAAAAACCTCATTTTTAAATAGCCATCAGGACTCACCTTTCAACATATAGATAATTTCATACTGATTTAATTAGAGAGTTGCAAAATTAAAGAGAATTAAAGTTGCATATTTGAAAACTCACGCCAAATTTTACCTTGTGAGAGTGAAAGCACAATGAAGCAAAGATGGTGGAAGAATACTGCTGGGTGATAACTCAGGCATGGAGCAGTCATTCTGACTTGTGCCAGACCTTCAGAAATGTAACTATTGCATATGTCTGGGAGTACCTGTTTTGACTGCCTAACAATCTTGCTGCAGACAGGCTTGTTTTGCCGTTCCACAAAATTCTGCAATTGCTGCAACTTACCTAACATATGTAGACTGGTCTTGCCTCAAAATTTCTGCATTTCCCACATCTTGGATAACCATACCTTCACTGTAAAGTCGGAGAAATTCTTCCTCAGAGAAACCTCCCCACATCTCAAACATCCCTTCATGGCCAGTTCAGAAAAATGGATGGCAAAATGAATATTTTAAACGAAAAAAATTTTGATTTCCTGGGGTCAAAAATTTTTAAATTGAGCTCTTCACTCTTGGAGAATTTTATGCAGTGCAGCTTGATAGTGAAGACACCGACGTTTAAGGACAAATTACCAGTCCAATTTTTGAGGGCCAAGCAGTCCTTCAGCACTGAAGATGCAACAGATAGGTTGTCCCCAAATGAGGAATATCTAACTACCAATCAAGAACTTGAAGCAAGCAAGCACACACTTGCACACTCGTCCACACACACATAACAAATGCAATTCATAACAAATTTTATACTAAACGGTAACATCCTACTTGAACTTGCACAACACTTCTGCAGCTGCAGAGTTATGTACAAGAAATTATAACATTGCAGTGATTGAAAAGTTCAACTGAAATCATCATATACGTTTAACATCTTCTACATGTTGTTGTATCTTACCAGCTTAAGCTTTGCAAACTTCACTATTGGTTACATATAATTTACAGGAGTTAAAGGGAAAAGAAACACAATGTATATAACAATATATAATCTTTTTATATCCTTATAAGAAATTCAGTGTTCAGTTAATATGGAAATGTGAGAAATATATTCAACTATCAAAGTACTGTGGCCCTCTGTGTGTACCAAAATAGACAATGCAACTAATATCAAAATAATCACAGAATGTGGTCCCCTATAACTGAACTAACATGCTTTGTAATAAATTAATTATAATTAGAAGAAACAAAACTTGATCACAATTCAAATTCACATAACTATATAAGACTTTTGCCTTCTATGTAACATGTCAGCACACTGAGAACCAACACTGCTTTCAACGCACACATCCACAAACACATACACACACACGCGCACACACTCTCTCTCTCTCTCTCTCTCTCTCAAAATCAGTTTATAGCATGAAAAAACTTGGAATTGAGAACTGAAGAAAATTAAAACCACAGCATATTCAACATAATTTAATATGACTTTGGTTCAGAACCATCACAAATAAACTATTTTAGAGGCTTTTCCTTACATCACAGGTCATTAATTAAGTGCTTAACGTCTGTTGTGGCAGTTAGAGAACTAAGAAATATGGGACAGTTCTGCCAGCACACCTCAGATCTTACAAGTTGTTTAAAAAGTTACAAGCATCCCACATTTTGGAGAGGTTAAACAGCTTTCATATAGCACACAGTATTGGAAAAAGCTTCCAGTGGTACAGAGCAACTTGCCACCTCCAGCCACCTGCAATGTAAGTGATGGAAGCCGCAATTTCTTCCAGAAAATGTGACTCTTTCCAAGATTATCTAGAAGCCTGAATTCAGTTAATTAAAATGCTCTTTATTCATTAGTTTATTATGTGTAATGCAGCAAGAGACACTGAACGGAACAGTTGAAGATTATTTCTTAGTACTGTGTCTCATCTTTATATTCTTTAAATTCCATCAACCTTTTTAGAAAGTACTTGATGAAATCCTTTTCAGATGTTACATGCAATTAAAATGGCCAATGAAGTTACATTTTACTGTGCCTTTTATAAGGGAACAGGGCTGAACATTCAGATATCAAAATGGAATATAATATCGTACAGAGGGAAGGATCAGAATCCATAAAATTCCCAACAGTGGGAAGGATCAGAATCCATAACATCCCCAACATCCAATCCATGGCATTGGTGGCTCTGAAAACATCACAGCCAATAGCAGAAGTAAGACGAAATAGAGGTTTTCTAAAAATCTGGCTGACTCCAAAAAAACAGTGTGCCTCATGATTCATACAGTTCAGGTTGTCTGAAACACCAAGCACTGTTTATTATGATATGCACAGGACCAAGTTAGTGAATACCAAAACATTAACTTTAAAAACAGGTATCAATCAAGTGTATAAAAGGGATGTGAAGTTGGAGAGTCAGTATAACTAGCTCTGGCTCTTGGGAACATCCAGACCATTGGAGTCATTCAAAAGCAGGGAATTTCTTTGCAGACTGGTTCAACATCAAAATCAAATGATACCATTTGAATAAAAGTTGGGAAATGAATTACTTTCTTTTTATTTTACTTATGGTCCTCAAGCTGCAAACTGGAAAAACTATTCCTTCACAAATTAAGCACTAAATTAATATACCAGTGCCAACATGATTCTTATACCATCGCACAGAAGGACAACCATAATATAAACCAGGAAAGTAGATCAACAAAACAACATCACATAATCCTCCATTATTAAAAGTATAAAATGTGTGCTTAAACAACACATATTTCTGGTACAAAAATATTTCCTTAACCAATAATATGTAGAATTCTGTTACAACTAGGCAAGCTAGACTAATGGACGGAATACACTTTGTTTAAACACTTGTGCGTAGGCCCATATTTTAACTTAATACTTACACTTCCCACTGTATTAACAGGCATAATATTTAACTGCACATGATTGCTAGAAGGAAAGGTACAACATTTATATAACCTAAACATCCTGGGTGCATTAGAGGAAACATGTTCCTATGCCCAATCACAGGGTACAATACTAGGAAAAGGTATGTAGTCAAACACAACTTAATCACTGAGGTGTATTAAATGACTATGTGATGGAAACAACTACATGTTTCAGCCTGTATTGGCCATCAACAGGTTGTCTAGGGAACTCATGCTATATGCATGCGCGTGCGTGGTGTAGAGATCAAGCTATGCGCATGTAGAGATCTCTACACCACGTGCACGCGCATGCATATAGCTAGCCCTTAAGTTCCCTAGACAACCTGATGATGGCCATTACAGGCCGAAATATGTAGTTGTTTCCATCACAGTCATTAAATACACCTCAGTGATTAAGTTGTGTTTGACTACATACCTTCTCCTAGTTTCACACACACAACGGGGATGACACACTTCCTAGACAGAGTACAATACTACACAAACCAGCATCTCCCAATTTTTGTTGACCACATGTCACTTAAAACACATCTGGCACTGTGTGTCACAGCAGTGTGTCACTGGCAGTTGTTGCACATGTGTGTACCAGTGAGAATGGTTTGTGAAACACACTGATATCCTACCAGACTACATGGTACCACACCTCAGAAGATTATATGCTCAATAATCATCACTGTGCAACCCAAAATCTCAAAAACCAACTGAGATTGTCACAGTAGTGCTGCTGAAGATCCATGTTTTATGGGTTGTTAAGTCCATTAGCAAAGAGTTACTGGTGTTTCACAGGACCATAGTGCCTTCAAAACATCAGTAGCCATCTACTGGTTGACACTGTGTAACCTCCTGGAAGACATGGATTCTCAGAATACAATAATTTCCCCAGATATTATTTTGATATCATGATCGCATACAACCTAACTAAAAATTATATCCATTACTAGTGATGATAATGTAACATTCCTCATTATTTAATTAGACACCACTTTCAAAAATAATATTAAAATAATTACGCAAGCAATGCAAGCACATATTACGACCCCAGTTGACTAAAATCCTAGGAGGGACTTTCTGGAAATCTGCTACACAGAATTTCGAACAGGAAGTGGATGTAAATGGTCGGCATTTACGCATATTAAGTTAAAAGAAAAAGAATCATTAAACAAAATAAATCTCACCAAATCAAGTGTCCTTGCACAACGACAGGGAAATCAATTAATTAATAGGCTGTGTGACACCTGATGTTCTCTCACAGTGGTGTAGCTGATGATTCAAGTCTTGTAGAATGTTATGCTGTGTCACTGGGTAAGCAGTTCCCAATTCCATTCAGCCAGTGACACAGTGACCCAACATCCCAGAAAACTTGAACGTTCAATGAAACAAATGTCACTGAATGAAACAAGTGGATAAAAATTATTCTGAGGCTAACTGAAACATTTACTGCACTTGGAAGAATAAAGCATTTTTATGAATAGGAGAGTAGTCGGCTTTGTGTCCTGGCCACTGTATTCCTAGAAAAAGAGCTATCAGGGTCCACTGGCTGGGTGGGCACCAGATCCATTCTGGAGGTTGAGGACATGTGCTTGCCTTTCCTGGAATCAACCCCCTCCCCCCATAGTCTAAATCACTTCCTGACTGAGGAAATTCAAATACCATCCACGTAAACAACTTAGTTAAAATTACGAGTATAAGGATGACAATGATCATGAAATTATTTGTCATTACAATTCAAAAATTTCTGTAACTTGTCTAAATATTTTCAGGTAACAAGTAAGTCTTTAATTTATCATGATAAGTTTGAAATTGATGTCAAAATTCAAAGCAAACTGCGATCAGTTAACACACTGCATGACTGTTCCACTGATTGGCACTCATCAACACAAAAAAATAAATAAATAAAGGTCAATGGAAGTACATTACACCAACTTTTATCTGTCTGAAACAGTACATTATTCCAGACTGGATACCGCCACCACCCACTCCAGTTTCATTGCTTAAAGCCCAGTGTTTTTTGTATGTACAAGCAGAACCCTGAATTCTTCCTAGACACAATATTTATGCATTCTGCATAATGTTTACAAAAAACTGTGATGGTTTCATTTATAATGGAATCACAATGTGTTCTCTGTGAAAACCATAGCAAACTATTTGACCAAAGTGTAATGTTTTTGTCTGATATATGTGCAAAAGTGTAATAAGAGGCTACAGCTGGTCTGTATAAATTGTGAGCCATATTATTAGAACCACATGAAAAGAACAATTACAAGATTAAATGAAACTTGGCCAAGGAACCATCACTATTTTAATAATACTTTACCAGACACCAAGAATAAAGCCTTCTGAATAATGCTAACTGCAAAGTAGTCTTGTACTATATTACAGCACACAGTATCACAAACAGAAGACCACACCAAACGTTAAATCCCGTAAGAATATGGCCATTTTACTTTGATATGGTTTGTAACATGGAACATTTGGGTCCCAAAGTTATAGTTTTGTTGCCAGATTTGCTTGGAATTATCTTGTGAGTGAAGTGTTGTTAAATCCAGCCCCGAGATTCAACACTGGTTGGGAAATGCTGTTTTATGCTGTAGTGCAGATACACTCAGGGCCTGCCTGAACCAATTTTAAAGTAACAAAAAAAAATTTAATGTTTATAAACGTCTACAATTTGTGAAAAATAAAATTTAAAATAATCTCAACAATAATGCAAAGGTGTGCACAAAAAGGCATGAAAAAATCAGTAACAATATTTTTACAGCACATACGCTTTTTCACCTACGCACAAATGCGCACATTGCAACTTGCAAAATATACAGAACCCCTATCTCATTACAACCAATCTGTTTAAATTATGTAGTTTTGAATATAACTCTTCTTTAGAATTTCTGACTTAAGTCTGTTTTCACACCACACAAAAATGATGCTGCTCCATATACAGGCTAATATATCAGTTAAACGGGCAGTAATATATAACTACATATTGCATTTCAAAATATATACACAGAATATCAACAAAGTTGGGTAAATAAAAAGTGGGAAGAAAGGAAATAAATTGAGCACATTTTATGGTTAAACGAAAATGTTATAAATACAAAACAAAAATAATATTCTGTACAAAATACAGTAACAGGGACCATCCCATACATTTTGCCTACGTCACACGCTAGCAGGTAGCTGGAACATAACAACATGTGCTGTGCAAACCAAAGCCCTTACTAACACTGAACTGAGACAGCAAGGTTAACACAGCCTTCACACTGGGAAATAATGATGTCTAATTTGGACATTATGTTGGTGCAGTGTAGTATATGTAGTGACTATGCTATGGTCTGGACGATCAAGGGTTTTAGTCCTGCTGGCAATGGGGCCCACCCAACCACCTAATAAATGGATACTGAGGTCTCTTCCACCTGGCATAAATTGACAAGGGAATGAGGCTGATCAATCAGCTCCATCTAAAACTCACATTAAGAATGAGTGCAGCTAAACATCCACTCCCCCTGTATGCCTCCACGGCATGTATACTGATAACTTCATGTTCATCTTTGTTTGTACACGTAGTATATGCTTTCATTCTTGATACCCATCCCACTCCTCTCATTTTCTGACATTTTTACTTCTAACACAAGTCCAACACGTTACTTCAATCCAGTCATGGTACATCAAATAAACTGACTTCATCCTATTCATGATAGGCTATTTTGTATTTTATCCTCCCACACACCAGAAGCTACTTTTTTCTCTTCCAGTGACATATGTGTAAAAATCGTCCCTTCTCTTGTGCAGCTTTTCACACAACTAGTACACACTGCTGTTATAATTATAGAATGTCACCACATCACTTAATTTGGCTTTTCATACTTGCTAACCTAACAACTTGTCACATCTTATATGCCAGTGTTTCTTAACTGCCGGGCCATGGCCTGGTACCAGGCCCTGGCATCAATTATACTGGGCCGCAAGAGACTCTCCTGGAAATGATAACTAATTTAAATGTAATTTTATATTTGTCAACATGCCACACCATACACATAATTGTACTAATACTCTTTATGATTATGCCATAATTAATTATTAATACTTATGTTAGTTTAATGTATGAACTTAAAAAAAA
>Ga0131853_10017526_pt1 | contig 13038 bp, 14 predicted proteins | sample TergutLab28metaG_FD_92764 | JGI IMG/M metagenome (GOLD analysis project Ga0131853, IMG submission 92764) | Labiotermes labralis P1 segment gut microbial communities from Petit-Saut dam, French Guiana - Lab288 P1 (version 2) (version 2) | ecosystem: Host-associated > Arthropoda: Insects >...
CGTGAAGATAAGTATGTTGACAACAAAATTACATTCATGCAAGAGCGCACGACAGAGCACAAAGCACTGTCAAAACTGATAAAAGCCGAAAAGAAAGCGGCGAAAAAAATTAAACATAGGGGCGCAGAATGATAACATTAAGAGAGACAACAATTTATAATTTTTGGGAGATTGTTTCCCTGAAATACTGATTATAAAAAACTGCGTCAAGAAGGGAAATCCTGTTTGAAAATTTCTAAAATTTCCTTGAACATTAATGCTGAAATATGTTATGATATTAAGCATAAATGTTCAGAAGGTGGCGGTGGGTTTGGATAATTACGGAAAAATAATCGAAATGGTTGAGAAAAACAATGGTTTTATAATGACAGGACAGATTACAGATGCCGGGCTTCAAAGACGTTTGCTTGCAAAGCTTGTGGAGTCTGGTAAGTTATACCGAGTGGAACGTGGCATTTATACTTTACCTGCCACATGGGAAGATGAGATGTACTATCGTCAATATCGTTTTTCGAAAGGCATTTTTTCAAATGAAACCGCTCTATATTTGCATGGCTTGTCTGACAAAACACCGAGTGCATACACCATGACATTCCCCGCAGGTTACAACGCTCAAAATGCAAAAAGAGCCGGAGTAATAGCGAAATTCGTTATTGCAGAAAATTATGATTTGGGGATTACTGCACTACTGTCACCCAGTCAAAATCAACTAAGGGTTTACGACAAAGAGAGAACACTCTGTGATATAGTTAAGGGCAACAATGCCTGTGAAATTGGGCTTGTGAACGCAGCCATGAAAACCTACGCACATTCTCGTGAAAAAAACATATACAAACTAATTTCATATGCTGAGCAGTTGCGTGTTAAACCTAAAATACTACGATACATGGAGGTGCTTTTATGATTACTAAAAATCCCGTGCAATTAAAGGCGTTCATCAAGAACAAGGCGAAAGAGAGCGGGATAACCCCACAACTTGTCATGCAAAGCTTTATGATGGAACGACTGCTTGAACGTATCTCCCTGTCGGATTACAAGCAAGATTTCATACTGAAAGGCGGCTTTTTGATTGCCGCCATTGTTGGTCTGAATACCCGCTCCACAATGGATATGGATGTCACAATAAGAGGGTTTAACCTTACACATGAATCTTTGCAAAAAATGTTTGAAGAAATATGCGGTATTGCAGTGGCGGATAACATCACATTTTCTGTCCGGCGTATTACCGAAATTCGTGAGGGTGATATTTATCCCGGTTTGCGTGTTCAATTAACCGCAAACTACCCGCCACTTGCCGTGCCGTTGGTTGTTGACATCACAACAGGGGATAAAATAACACCTCGTGAGATTGAGTATGATTATCAGATGATGTTTGATGAGCGTAGCATTTCCGTTATGGCATACAACTTGGAAACCATCCTTGCCGAAAAACTAGAAACGGTGCTGTCACGCAGCATCACAACCACAAGGCCGAGAGATTTTTACGACATCTATATCCTTAGTGCCTTGCGTGGCTCGACTTGCGATTTGCCTACGTTGAGGCAAGCACTGACCGAAACCGCCAAAAACCGTGGCAGTGAATACATCATGGCGCAATACCATGAAATCCACGCCACGATACAAGCCAGTTCGAAACTTCGTGGTTTTTGGGAAAAATACCGAAGTGACTACAATTATGCAAAGGATATTACCTTTGATGAAACTTGCGATGCTATCTTGTCACTTATGGAGGGTCTTTCGCAGGCTTAGCGCATATATAAAATGGTTCACAGGGGCAGCTTCCCCGAATTATGCGCCACCCAGATTCCTAGAGTGCTCGTTGAAACACAGTGGACTTGCTAAAAAATGGAGCAATGGCAGGGGTGTTCTTTGAAATATTTGTGATTAGCAAAATTTCAAACAAGACATATAGTTGCCCTGTTTGTTGTTATACTATATAATCGCATTTGAACCTTCGCTTATCAGAATATAAACCAAAAAGGAGGCAGTAGCACATGAAGTTAGACAGACTACTGGGTATACTCACTATTTTGCTGCAAAAGGATAAAGTTACTGCCCCCTATTTAGCGGAAAAGTTTGAAGTAAACCGCCGAACAATAAGCAGAGATATTGATGCGCTTTGCATGGCAGGAATACCCATTGTAACACAGCAGGGCACAGGCGGAGGCATTTCCATAGCAGAGGGTTTCAAGCTTGACAAAAGTGTTTTGACAACAGGTGAGTTGTCGGAAATTATGACGGCGCTAAAAGGCATAGGCAGTGTTTCCGACCAATCACGCATTGAGAGAACACTTGACAAACTTGGAGCAAACTCTGATGCAGTTATATCCATGTCAGAACCTGTTATAATTGACCTTGCATCGTATTACAAAGGAGACCTAACCGAAAAAATTGAAACCATAAAAACAGCCATCTTTGAAAAGCGAATAATTGAATTTGACTACTACTATGACAAAGGCGAAGTCCATAGACATATTGAACCCTACTTGGTTATCTTCCAGTGGTCTTCATGGTATGTATTTGGCTTTTGCCCGGAGCGCAATGACTGGCGCATGTTTAAGCTAAATAGGCTGTGGAATCTGTCAAAATGTGAAAAGCTGTTTACCTTTCGTGATTTGCCGCCGGAGAAATATCATCTTGACAGCCTCCTTGCAGAAGATATCAAACTCTCTGCCTTATTTGATAAGTCGGTAAAGTTTTTGCTGATTGAAGGCTATGGGCTGGACAGCTACCACGAAACTGACGAGGGGCTATACTTTGAAACAGGGTTTTCAAACCGCAACAATATGATAGGTTGGTTACTCAGTTTTGGCGATAAAGTTAAAGTATTAGAACCGCTCGACATAGCAGAGGAAATCCAAGCTATTGCAAAAAATATTTTGAAAATGTACTAATATACATAAAGGAGATATACTAAAATGGCTGAACTAACGTCAATGAGAAACATTGGGCAAACAATGGCAAAAAAGCTTACAGTGGCAGGCATAAAGACACCGGAAGAGCTGCGAGATGCAGGAAGCAAGGATGCATTTTTTCGCATAAAAACACTATATCCGGAAGTTTGCCTCGTGCATCTATATGCACTTGAAGGTGCTATAACAGATACCGATTACAACCAATTGACGGAAGCCGTTAAAAAAGACTTGAAAAGTTTCAGTGACCGCATGTAATTGTATATTTAACTACCTTGTACCCTTACCGGACAGCCTTAACATGAGCGCTACTATGTCATGTTTTATTTTCCTATACTCAAAAGGAAAACTAAGCAGGAGCGAAGCAAGGCTGAAATATACAAATGACGGAATTATTAGCCAGACTATCGGCCAGTAGAAAACTTCTCCGACGTTTGGCCCTATGGGAACTGTACGGAAAATCTCAGGAGTGAGGGTGTTAAAAATTACCCCTATAAACTCAACTTCGGCAAGCGGTCCAAAAATCAGCGTGTGGTTTCTGATTTCCCTGCTAAACAAAATGTCAGCATTAACAAAACCTGCGCCGATGAGGATTACCTCATTTACAAGAATAATGCACAAGATAAGATAAAAAATAAAAGGAACCTTGATGATACGCTTATAATCCAGAGTGTGCAGTTTGAGTACCACCATAAGAAGCGGAATAATCCACAAAAGCGCATGACTAAAATGATATCTGAAAGTCTCAAATTCAAAAGCACTTCTGCCAATAACATCTATTGGCAAAACTGTTGCGCCAATACCGCTGAAAATTCCAACATAGAACATATAATCTTTCAGCAGAGGATTTTTTGAAAGAAAGAAAAATGGGAAAATCAGGACACTGACAGCGCAAATATTCTCCGGTGTTATTGTCCTTATAGAGTAGGGCATCCAAGCCTGATAAAACTCATCAAAGAGCTTGAGGAAATGCAAAACAAAGCTTAAAAGCAATATGCTAAAAAGCACCCACTTTGATGCGCTTGCACTCTTATGCCGCAACAGAAAATAAAGACCAAAAAACAGTCCAAAAGCAAGTGCAAGATATAAAAAATAATAGAAATTAAAATACTCAATCACCGGCATTATCTCTAAACTCCGACTGCTAAAATGGTTGTTCTGACGGTAATGAGCATATCATTTGACTATATGCAAGTCAAGACGGCACTAATATACCTGCCACAATCTTTGCACAGTTATTTCAAAAACGAAGTACTCGGCAGTTTTTTATGCATATAGGATAAAACCGAAAACAGTGACAAATGTCACTACTAACCATTCGACATTGTATGTATAATCACATCATAAAAAGAAATCAGGAGGGCAAATATTAATGATAGCTACTATGAAAAATGTTGTGAAACGCTATGGGGATATCCTAGCTCTGGATCACTTAAACCTAAATGTTGCGGAAGGCGAAATACTCGGACTACTCGGCCCAAATGGGGCAGGCAAGACAACAGCCATTCGCACACTATGCGGCCTGCTTGATGCAGATTCAGGTGAGACGACAGTAATGGGGAAAAAGCAAAGCATCAAAAACCTGGACGCACGCAGAAAAATTGGATTGGTGACACAGGAAATTACAGTTTTTACAGACCTCTCTGCGAGTGAAAACCTAAAATACTTCGGTGGCCTATATGGCCTGCGTGGTGCACAGCTCCAAGCCAATGTCAAAGAAATGCTTGAGTTTGTCGGACTGAGCGACAGAGCATCAAAAAAGCCCGGAACATTTTCCGGCGGTATGCAGAGAAGGCTTAATATAGCCTGCGCCCTTGTTCACAAGCCAAAGCTTGTAATTATGGACGAACCCACTGTAGGCATTGACCCGCAATCACGCAATCATATTTTAGAATCAGTAAAAGAGATTGCAAAAAAAGGGACAACAGTGGTTTACACAACTCACTATATGGAAGAAGTTCAAGCAATCTGCGATCGCATATCTATTATGGATGCAGGGCGTGTAATTGCTGAAGGTACGCTTGAGGAGCTAGTAGGACGCATATCACATGAGCAAAGAGTTTATATGACTGCGCTTGTACCATCAGATACTCTTACAGAAGAACTAAAAGCAATCTCAGGAGTAAAGCATGTTGTGCTAAAAGACAACAACTATATCATTACCTCTGCTACAGGCAGTGGCAATGTAAGCCGGATTATGGAAATTGCGGGGCGCAATGGTGGAGTAAGTGCTTTCACTGAGGACAAACCTAATCTGGAAAATGTATTCCTGACACTGACAGGCAAGAAACTGCGTGACGAAGGAGAGATATAGGCATGAGTAATTTTCTGTTGATATTGGGCTTTACCTTTAAGCGCTCACTTAATGAAATTAAATCAATTATAATTCTTGTGATAATCCCTATAGGACTGATAGTTATAAACAGCATGTTCACAGACACTTTTGTGCTCGATGGCTATAATGCGACAGCAAGCAACAACATGCCGGCATTTATGCTCGCCTTTCAGTTTTTCAATATGGGCATCGTACTACAGTACCTGTATAACGACTTTAGAGGAGATATGCGCTGGCGTCTGCGCTCAACACCACATTCGCTACTTTCGTTTATAATACCCACCTTTGTAGCAAACTGGATATTTTCCGTTGGGTTGGGCATAGTGATTATCATTGTTTCAGCTTTATTCCTAAACGCATATCTTGGAAATCTTCTGATTCTTGCGACAGTGCTAATACTTGTTTCACTTATTGCAACCCTCCTGGCAATGATAATATTCCTTTTGACAAAAAAAGCTTCTCTTGCAAATGGACTGGTATATATTATTTCCTTTGGGCTTATGATCCTAAGCGGATATATGTTCCCGTTGGGGCGCAGTGCGGTGGCAATATTCTTAAACACCTATGGCACACCGCTGTCTCTTGGTGTACGTGCCATAATGTACAGTGGTGCACTAAGCGAGATACTCCCGTCTCTTATAGGATATGGAATGAGTGATGCAATTTTTAACATAGGGATTCTGGCAGCAATTGTAGCTATACTGGCACTCATCGTCTTGGCCATATCTTTACTTAGGAGGAAGGACATATGACAATATTTCGTTTTGCGATAATAAAGGGTCTCAGAAACCCTGTCACCATGCTGTTTAACTGCATTGCTCCTATCTTGTTGCTATTGGTGCGCTCGCTATGGGTAATAGACGGTGCCACGTCAGGATTTGGTTTTATGTCAGGGTTTGGGCTTATGCTGATTGTCATATGGGGCGGTTCATTCCTAATAGCACAAGGAACAATAAACGATAGGGAAAGCGGAGCAATAACTCGCATACTCTCTGCCCCAATCTCTATGAAAAACTATCTGGCGCAAAACCTTCTGGCCTACATGGTGCCGCTTACGGTACAAGTTGCCGTGATTTCCGTACTGGGAATGATATTATATGATTGGAATGCAGCCCTTGCTCTTGGATTGTTCATTTGCTATACTGTGTTTACGATTGCATCTGTAACTATGAGCTTTGCATGGAATTGCCTGTTCAAGAGAAAAGAAAGTGCTTTTACGACATTTAGTGCGGTGGTAACATTTGGAAGTATGCTCGGAGGAGCATTCGTGCCTATAGCTCTCTTGCCGACAGCCCTGCAAAATGTAGGAGCAATATTTCCGGTGTTTTGGGCGATGAGAGGGATTAACGCCCTCAGAGAACTGGGCGGCGCAATAAGCACTGATTATATGATGGGGCTTGGTGTAATGATTCTGTTTGCAATCGCATTTTTACTATATGGCGGCAAACGAAGGATGATATGAGCGTTTTAACAAAACCCGAAATCACATTTATATTATGCAAAGTAGCAGGATTTGGTCTACTATTCGTTCTCTGGCTCAGAGATAGCGAAATGGCAGGCTTTTTCCTGCTAATGTCATTATTGTTGCTTTCACTCTTACGCTGGCGTTTTCCAAAGCTAAGAGCAACGATAATTATTGACTGTGCATTGTGTGTTTTTCTTGCGTCAATGTGGGTATATGCCATGTATGCTCTTATTTTAGTTATGTTTGAGGGGCTATACAGACGCTTTTACCTTGTCGCCGCTGCAGGTGCATTTTCATTTTATTTTATCGGGCAATTTGAAATTTCATTTGCACTAATGCTAACATTAGGCGCCATTTGCGGACTGTTTCTCGGATTTTGGGAACATGAACTTAAACAAAAACTCACAACCAGAGACACACAGGTCGAAAGATATTATGAACTCGAAACTCAGCAGTCGGACATACTTACCACCCTGTCACAGGTTGAGCGCATGACGGCTGTAGCAGAAAGAGCGAAGATTGCTAGAGATATTCATGACAATGCAGGACACGAAATTGTTGCGGCATACATTTCCTTGCAAACGGCAAGAGGACTGTTTGTAAGTGAGAACGCAGATGCATTGGAGTTATATGATGCGGCGATGAAACGCCTCAATAATGGAGTCACAAAAATAAGAGAAACAGCACATAACCTGCAAACAGTCACAAGCTTGGGTATAGAGAACCTGATTGAAACCTGTGAGAGATTTCCTGTTTGTACTGCAAAATTCAGTGCTTATGGAGATACTTCAAAAGTTCCCATGTATGTTTGGAATATGCTCGAAGCATGTCTAAATGAAAGTCTAACCAATGCGGCAAAACATGCAAACCCCACCTATGTTTCGGTAGAGCTTGATGCAAACAAGAACCTGGTAAGACTTAGCGTTGAAAATGACGGTGGAGAAAAGACTACAGGCTCAATAGGAAGCGGCCTTAAAAATCTTCGCCACCGTGCTATTGCAATTGGCGGAACACTTTCTGTAAATGCAGGGGATATCTTTAGGGTGATATGTACCATTCCAATTCAGGAGGAAAGTAATGAAAGTATTAATAGTTGACGATGATGTTCTTATCCGAAAAAGCTTGTCACTCATGCTGGGAAATGAGGCAGATGTAACCATAGTCGGAACAGCGGAAAATGGCGAGGAAGCCTTTGAGCTGTGCAAGAAGCATTTGCCGGATGTCGTTCTTATGGATATTCGTATGCCGATTGTGGACGGTATAGCGGCCACTCGCATGATAAAAAAGGCTTATCCGGAAATGCGCATAATGATGCTTACAACATTTGATGATAAACCCAACATTCAACAAGCACTTACAGCCGGAGCAGACGGATATTTGTTAAAAACAGATGAAATATCAGCGATTGCAGGGAAGCTTCGCACCTTAGTAGAGGGCGTGGGCGTATTAGACGCAAATGTACTGAAAAAGCTGACAGCTCAGGAAAACCCTATGCTGGAAAAACTAACACCCAGAGAAATGGATATAGCAAGGTTAGTCTCACAGGGCATGACAAACAAAGAAATTGCGGCGCAACTTTTTTTGAGTGAAGGAACTGTAAGAAACAACCTTGCCGTAGTTATGGAAAAACTAAACGTTACCAATCGCACACAACTGGGCATGACTTATTTTAATTAGCTTATAATAGCTGAATTGCGGCTACAGCTAATAATAATTACTTAATGCGGGAAATTTCCAGAGCACCTAAAGAAACATTTCCGTATACGGTCAATGTGGGAGGATTTGGGACAGACTCAAAGCGCTTGTTATTAATCTCTGCAGCCCCTAATGTACATCTCGTCTCATTGATTATACGCCAGTGTCTGGGTACATATAATTCTACCGAACCAAACGAGCACTCAACAAAAACTTCGGCGCCGTCCGGGTGAAGCTCCGCTTGGTCAAAGTATACCTCCAATGAACCAAACGAGCATTTTAACCTTGCTGTTTTTAAGGCATTAGCGTGCAAATATCTGTTTGCCTCACCAAAGGATACGCTAATTGTTGGATTGTTTTCAGAATTGTAATCTGCGGAGGGTCTTTTAGACCCTTCGTTTTCTTGTCGGTCAAACCTATCCTCTGATGTACCCTCATAAGAATCGTCATAATTATTAGAGCCATTATCATAACCCCAGCCATCGCCGTCATCATCCCAACCATTGTATTGCCCCGCTCCACGATAGGTTTTCTTCCACCTATTCGGAAGCAAAATAGAAAGGCCGACAGAAGAAACCAGTGCCACTAAAGTTAATGTCCAAAAACCAACAAAAGGCAAGTTGAGCGGGACTTGGAAAATAAAATAAAGCAGTGACAAGGGAATAGGCAACACACCAAAAGTGAAATTTTTAATACTGCTGATGATGATAACAAGAGCCAGAGCGGTTCCCATAATGCTCCAAATACCCAGCTCGACAAATTCGCCGAAATGATTCATCAGGACAAGCGCTGCAACAGCGAGCAAAGACAAGCCCCAAACAAGTTTTGATAGACTAAAACCATTCATATCATAAACCTCTTTCCTTCATTTTATCTTTTAGAGTTTTGTAATAATGCCTTGACACATAAACCTGCTTATGAGTTCCGCCAAAACTGACTTGGCTTGATGAGGTAATATTACGATTTATTGCATAAATGCGTGATGTATTTACTATTGTTCCCTTTGCCGCTCGGATAAATGCGTGGGGCAATATGCCCTCAAGCTCATAGAGCTTATGTTTGACTAAAAATGCGTCATTTTTAGTGTGAGCGTATATTTGTTCATTGTCGGTTTCAAAAAACAGTATTTCTTCAAGGGGGAGGAAATACTCCTGTGTTCCCTTAAAAAACGTAAGCTTTGGTTGAGATAGACTCTGCACAAAAGCCTGCAACTTTCGCACATTTTCATCAATGGAACTACATCTTATAATAAGCTCATCTTCTGCACCATCATCTATCACTTCAATTCGTAACTTCAAGAAAACACCCCCTTTCGCCTGATGATTATATCAAGACTTAATATGCTCTTCAAGGAAAAAACGGAGCAAATTTCCCATTTCGGGCGGCACATGTACAGCAACTTAAGTGGTGTGCTGTTTTTGGTAGTCTTTCCACATGCGACGTGAATATAAAATGACGACAGCAGTTAATGCTATGGTGGCAAAAATGACGACGGAGGGGATAGCAGAAAGTACTTCAAACACAGCTCCAAAGAAAAGCTGACCGATTGCATTTGCGAGCATGGGCATAATCATTATGACAGAGAGAACTTTTCCGATTAATTCCAAAGGTGTTTCACTCTGTATAAAGGTCATGATGGCAATTTGAGCCATGAACATTGAGAAAGCGACAATTGCGGAAGATGCAGTCATTACTACAAATGAAACCATAGGAGTGGTGTCAATTAAGAAGATTATGCCCATTGGAATAACAAATAAAATCCCGGCAATTAAACATACTAAAGACTTTGAAATATTGAGCCTTGCCCCAAGTGCGCCCGCAGCAACTCCACCGAGAAGCCCGCCGAGCATCATTATGCTTTGGTTTATTCCTACAAGCTCCATACTCAGTCCCAGATTTTGGGTTATCAGAACAGGCATTCCGACAAAAAGCATAGAGGACATGAGCATGTTGAAAAGGAAAAATATGAACGCAAACTTTGCAAGAATGGGCTTTTCTTTGAGTGTAAACCTGATGGCATCTGTCATGTCGCCTTTTATTAAGCTCAAAATATTTTGAGAGGAAGGCTGTTTTTTATATGGCATACGTATAAATAAGTCCATTACAGCCGTTATTGCAAAGCAGATAGAACTGACAAAAAGAATGGGAGTGAGACCGAATCTACCGTAAAGCAGACCGGCGGTAGCCAGACCTACCATAGTTGACAAAGAATTAACTACACCTACTGCGGCATTTCCGGCAGTTAGATTGTTTTCACTACAAAGAGCAGGTACGCTTGACTGAACGGCCGGCATATAAATACCTTGAATTGCATTTAGTGCAAGGAGTTTTACCAGAATTATCGGCAAAACAGTGTCCATCATATTGTGCGCTACCATAAAAATCAGTATTAATACCGTTGTGGAAGCATCAAGCCAAAACATAATGCGCTGCTTGCGAAGCCGGTCAGCCATAATTCCCCCTATTGGAGTTAATAGAAGCAGCGAAATGATAGGCAGACCAAGCACAAGCCCATATTGAGCGGCAGAGCCTGTTACATCAAGTATATAAAGCGGGAGGGCAAAGCTTAAAATCATGTTGCCGAAGATTGATATTATTTGCCCAAAAACAACGAGGGAGAAATCTCTATTCCAGAGTTTGTTTATTACAATTTCCATTTTGTACGACCAGTCCTTTTAATAATTGATTGCTTTGGACGCAGTGTAGCAGACGAAAAATCTACATACAATACAAAAGAAGCAAAAGGTGATGATAAAAAGGTAAGAGGTAAGAAAACAAAGGCAAGAGGTAAGGAAAAAGCGGAAATAAAAGCGCAAAAAGAGGCGAAAATGCTTCTTTTTGCGTTGTAGGGCACATATTATGTGACTGCGGGCGAACGCCTAACCTAACAGGCGTTAAATCCTATTTGGGTCAAACACAATACTTACACCGTCTTGCTCATATGAATATCCGCCGAGCTGTTCAAACTTGTAACCATATGGTGTGGACTTGCTAAAGTCAATGTTTTCAGCAACATTAATATACTTAATAAAATCAGACTTGGGATATAAAAGCTCACTGTGGCTCATATAAAATGCGTTAAAATCAAGATCTAGATTTCGCTTTAGCATGGCGATATATATATCCATATGGAGGCAATCTTCAAGAAACATCCAGCAACTGCCATTGGTAGCATCGCCGACTAATAAAAGCTTGTGTTCACGCACCAAAACACCAACAGAACCTGCGGTATGTCCTTCCATTGGCACCACCTCAACCGTTACGCCGCCAAGGTCAAAAACCTGCCCATGCTCAAGCGGCTTGAGTTTTGGGTTGCGGCTTATGCTAATATACTTTTCCCTGTCAAATTTGTAAGGATTTTTCTCGCCTAATTGCTCTATGTACATATCGGCAATACTGCGTCTTGTATCTTCATTAAAATGTCGTAGGCAAAGCTCATTATCGCCCGGATGAAGCCAAACTTCTTCAAACCGGTATGCCCCACCGGTGTGATCCCAATGCCCATGACTTAAAACCACGTCAACCGGCAAGTTGCAAATCTGTGAAATGGCATCGCCCAAAGGCGCAATCCCATGGCAGGTGTCATATAGTAATGCTTTGTTTTCACCTACAATAAGATAACAATAGACTCCAAGCGGGTCGTAAATGGTATATAACCAAGGTTGTATTTTTTCAATTTTATAATAATTCATATCACTATATTATATTTCGTTTGCATTTAAGTCAACGGAAATAAAAAATTTTTTTTCGATGGTGAAGAAAAGAGTTAATATTGTGAAAATTAACTTTGCTTTTATTAATTTGAGTGTGAAAAATGTGGAAAATATGTAGAATAAATTAGCAAATAACGATAAAATAAAAGATAAATAATGATATTTGTTGTTGACTAAGGAGGAAATCTGTTGTACACTTCACTCCTAATGACCGCCCGGCGGAAGTGAAAGGATTGTTCATGAAATGAGAATTAAACTACTTGTTGCAACATATGAAGCCGATTATGCGCAGCACCTTTCAAACCATATATCGAAGCATTATGCCGATTCAATTATTGTGTACATGTGTAAAACTGAAAACAGTTTGAGCGAAGCACTCAAAGCTCAAAAATTTGATGTAGCTCTTTTTGAAAATGAAATTTTTGAAAATGAGGACATTAGCTCCGTGGACATGCCACTGATACTCACCACAGAAGCTGAAATGTATGGCATAAAAGACGAAACAAAGGCAATAATAAAATATCAGAGAATATCCTCGATTGTTTCGGAAATTATGACAAAATGTGCAAAAATTTCTAAATACATAATGGGAATAAACTCACTAAGAGCAAACATTACAGCAGTATGGTCGCCTGCGGGCGGAGTTGGAAAAACAACAGTGGCGCTCTCATACGCCGCAAAAAAAGTTGCTGAAGGAAAGCAAGTTTTATACCTAAATCTGGAACCATTTTCCAGTGTGCCGGCGTACTTCTCCGAAAACGGAAAAAGCATAAGCACCGTATTTGAAATGTTGGGAGAGGGTGAGGGTAACATAAAAATGCTTATAAGAGGAATTTGCCAGCAAGACAGTGGTGTGGGAGTGGCATACTTCTGTCACCCGGAGAATTTTGATGATATGTATGCACTATCGGCAGAAAA
>Ga0131853_10017527_pt1 | contig 13038 bp, 5 predicted proteins | sample TergutLab28metaG_FD_92764 | JGI IMG/M metagenome (GOLD analysis project Ga0131853, IMG submission 92764) | Labiotermes labralis P1 segment gut microbial communities from Petit-Saut dam, French Guiana - Lab288 P1 (version 2) (version 2) | ecosystem: Host-associated > Arthropoda: Insects >...
AGTTAGGGCAAGCATCTCCGTCATCATTAATAGGTAAAATGCCAAAACAGGAAGTGCAACACTTATTAAGCTTACAATCAAGCTAATAAATGCCAATTTTTTATATTCTTCGATTAAGCTCATCCCCCAAAATTTTCCTTGTAAAACATTATAGCACATTATAAAACAGTTTTCAAATACTGCCCAGTATAAGATTTTTTAATTTTTGCAACCTGCTCAGGAGTACCTTTTGCTATTATTTGTCCGCCTTTTGTTCCGCCATCAGGCCCCAAGTCAATGATATAATCCGCTATTTTTATAACGTCGAGATTATGCTCGATAATGACAATCGTATTACCTCCGTCGGCAAGCCTTTGCAAAATCCCGATAAGTTTATGAACATCAGCAGAATGAAGGCCGGTTGTTGGTTCGTCAAGTACGTACATTGTCCTGCCTGTGCTTCTGCGGCTTAGCTCTGTAGCAAGCTTTACTCTTTGCGCTTCTCCCCCCGATAAAGTCGTTGAACTTTGCCCCAGTCTGACGTATGAAAGGCCAACATCGCTTAAAGTTTGAAGTTTTTCGCGCAGCTTTGAAATATTTTCGAAAAACACAAGCCCTTCTTCGACCGTCATTTCTAAAACCTCTGAAATCGACTTGCCTTTATAGCGAACTTCAAGCGTTTCGCGATTATATCTTTTGCCTTTACAAACTTCACAAGGAACATATACATCCGGCAAAAAGTGCATTTCAACTTTTACAATTCCACCACCTGCACAAGCTTCGCAGCGCCCGCCCGGGATATTAAAGCTAAAACGCCCCTTGCTGTACCCTCGCACTTTAGCTTCCGTTGTTTGCGCAAATAAGTCACGTATAAGGTCAAAAAGCCCGGTGTACGTCGCCGGATTTGATCTTGGCGTTCTTCCGATTGGCGATTGATTAATGTCAATAATTTTATCGAGATTTTCAATTCCTAAAATATCTTTATGCTTGCCCGGCTTGATTTTGGCACGGTTAAGCTCTCTCGCTAAGCGTTTATAAAGTATCTCGTTTATCAAAGAGCTTTTCCCCGAGCCGGAAACGCCTGTTACACATGTCAAAACGTTAAGCGGAATGTCAACACTGACATTTTTAAGATTGTTTTCTGCTGCGCCTTTTATTGTAAGAAACTTGTCGCTCGCTTTGCGTCGTTCTTCGGGTACTTCTATTTTCTTTTCGCCGCTTAAATATGCCCCGGTAAGAGAGTTTTCACAGCTATAAATACCTCCAACTTCCCCCGCATACACGATCTCACCGCCATGAACTCCGGCTAACGGCCCAATATCAACTAAAAAATCCGATTGCATTATCGTGTCTGTATCATGCTCAACGACGATAAGAGTATTCCCAATATTTGTAAGATGTCTAAGCGTTTTAAGAAGCTTTGAGTTATCTTTTTGATGAAGTCCTATGCTCGGCTCGTCTAAAATGTAAACAACGCCAACAAGTCCCGAGCCTATTTGTGTGGCAAGGCGAATCCTTTGCGCCTCGCCACCCGACAAAGTGCTTGCAGTGCGTGAAAGCGTTAAATAATCTAGCCCTACATCGACTAAAAAACCGAGGCGGGCGTTAATTTCTTTAAGAATTTGTACAGCAATCATCTTACCTATTTCGTCAAGTTCAAGGCAGGCAAAAAAATCTCGCGCATTTGAAATTGTCATTTGCGTTACTTCCGAGATGTTTTTGTCAGCGATAGTTACTGCCAATATTTCCGGTTTAAGCTTTTTGCCGCCGCATGTTGCACATGGTGTATTTGTCATATATGATTCATACTCTTGCTTTGCGTAATCAGAGGTCGTTTCTTTATATCTCCTCTGCATATTGTTAATTACACCTTCAAATGCCCAACGATAAGTCTTTTCTTCTCCATGTGAATTTATATATTCAACGACTACTCTTTCACCATTTGTTCCATAAAGCACTATATTTTTAGATTCTTCAGACAAATCTCTATATGGCGTATCAATATCAAAGTCATATTTTTCGGCAAGACCTCTAAAAATTGCACTGCTCATCCCGTTTGCTGACGCAATGGAGTTCCAACCCATAACGTTTATCGCGCCTTGTGAAAGCGCAAGCTGATTGTTTGGTATGATTAAATCAGGGTCAAATTTCATTTGTACACCGAGGCCTGTACAATCAGGGCAAGCGCCTGACGGGGCATTAAACGAAAACATACGCGGTTCAATATCTTCAAGGCTTACGCCGCAGTCTGCACACGCAAAATGCTGGCTAAACGTAAGCTCCTCCGTTTTGCCTTCCGAATTTTCTGCCACAACAATAAGCGTTCCACCTGATAATGCCATAACCGTTTCGATTGATTCTGACAATCTTTTTTTAATATCTTCCTTAATAATAAGCCTGTCTATAATTATTTCTATGTTATGGCGCTTGTTTTTGTCCAGTTTAATCTCTTCTGCCAATTCATAAGTTATTCCGTTAATGCGGCAGCGGACGTATCCGCTTTTTTTCGCATCTTCCAAAACTTTAATATGCTCGCCTTTTCGGTTACGGACAACGGGTGAAAGAAGCAGAATTTTCGTACGTTCAGGCAGTTCTGCGATTTGGTCTACAATTTGATCAATCGTTTGCTTTTTAATTTCTTTGCCGCAAAGATGGCAGTGCGGCGTCCCAACCCTCGCGAATAATAAACGCAAATAGTCATAAATTTCTGTGACTGTTCCTACCGTTGATCTCGGGTTATGATTAGTTGTTTTTTGATCAATTGAAATCGCAGGTGAAAGACCTTCGATAAAATCAACATCGGGCTTTTCCATTTGGCCCAAAAATTGACGTGCGTATGATGATAAAGACTCGACATATCGCCTTTGCCCTTCGGCATAAATTGTATCAAAAGCAAGAGACGACTTACCCGACCCGCTTAGGCCTGTAAATACTACAAACTTATCCCTCGGTATTTCAAGGGTTATATTTTTAAGATTGTTCTCTCTCGCACCTTTAATTACTATAGTTGATTGCGACATTTTAAACTCCTTGGCAAGTGAAAGTATGGCTTTGTTCGACCGACACGAATGATGCCGAAACATGCCACTCTATAATATACAATAATTTTTAAAGGAACACAAGTTAAATATTTTTCATCTTACTTCCAAATAAATACTTTACTTATTTTTTAATTGTGATATAATAGTCTCTGAATAGTAATTTTGTAACATTTGCAATACTCACATCATTTTTAATACCCATATACTCAAGGAGGTTTACAAATGGCAAAAATCATGAAAACCATGGACGGTAATACCGCTGCTGCGTATATTTCTTACGCATTTACAGAAGTAGCCGGTATTTACCCCATCACCCCATCTTCAGGCATGGCAGAGCTTACTGACGAATGGGCGGCACAAGGCATGAAAAACATTTTTGGACAAACTGTAAGTGTCGTTGAAATGCAATCAGAAGCGGGTGCTGCGGGCACTGTTCACGGATCGCTTGCTGCAGGCGCTTTAACTACTACCTATACAGCTTCTCAAGGGCTTTTACTTATGATTCCTAATATGTATAAAATCGCCGGAGAGCTTTTACCAACTGTTTTCCATGTTTCTGCACGCGCATTATCAGCACACGCATTGTCAATTTTTGGCGATCACCAAGACGTTATGGCTTGCCGTCAAACAGGCTTTGCAATGCTTGCAGGTTCAAATGTACAAGAAGTTATGGATATTGGCGCAGTTGCTCACTTATCGACTTTAACAAGCCGTGTTCCCTTCCTCCACTTCTTCGATGGCTTCAGAACATCTCATGAAGTTCAAAAAATCGAATGCCTTGATTATGAAGACCTAAAAACAGTATTTGATTATGACGCGCTTAAAAAGTTCAGAGCAAGCGCGCTTAATCCTGAAAATCCTGTCCTTAGAGGTTCAGCACAAAACCCTGACATTTATTTCCAAGGACGCGAAATGTCAAACCGTTTCTACGATGCTGTTCCCGGCGTTGTGGAAGAATATATGGGTAAAATTAACAAACTTACAGGCAGAAATTACAAACTGTTTAACTATTACGGTGCGCCTGATGCTGATCGCGTTATTATCGCGATGGGCTCAGCTTGCGATGCAATTACAGAAACTGTTGACTTTATGAACAAAAACGGTGAAAAAGTCGGCCTTGTTAACGTTCATTTGTACAGACCGTTTTCTATTAAACATTTCCTTGATTCAATGCCGAAAACAGTTAAGAAGATCGCTGTTCTTGACAGAACAAAAGAACCTGGCTCACTCGGCGAACCTTTATATCTTGATGTTTGCACTGCATACTTTGAAGCAGGTGAAAAACCTCTCATCGTCGGCGGACGTTACGGTCTTGGTTCAAAAGAATTCAACCCTGCTCATGTTATGGCGGTTTATGAGAACTTAAACCAAGCTGCACCTAAAAACCACTTTACAGTCGGCATCGTTGATGATGTGACTAACCTTTCACTTCCTGTTGGAAAATTGGTTGACACTGCTCCTGATGATATCATCTCTTGTAAGTTCTGGGGTCTTGGTGCTGATGGCACTGTTGGTGCTAGTAAAAATTCTATTAAAATCATCGGCGATAATACTGACCAGTATGTACAAGCATACTTTGGCTATGACTCTAAAAAGTCAGGTGGTATAACAACTTCTTATCTTCGTTTCGGTCATTCTCCGATTCGCTCTACTTACCTTATAAATAGAGCTAACTTTATCGCCTGCCATAACGCATCATATGTTGACAAGTATGATATGGTACAAGACGTAAAAGAAGGCGGGACTTTCCTTCTTAACTGCTCATGGGATGCAAAAGAGTTGGATGAAAACCTTCCGGGCAAAATGAAACGCTACATCGCTGAGAACAATATTAAGTTCTACACTATCGATGGTGTTGAAATTGCTGAACGACTTGGTCTTGGTGGTCACATCAATACTATCCTTCAAGCTGCTTTCTTTAAGCTTGCTAACATCATCCCAATTGACGATGCGGTTAAGCACATGAAGGACGCTGTTAATGAAACATACGGCAAAAAAGGTGACAAAGTTCTTAACATGAACTATGCAGCTATTGATGAAGGCGTTAAAGGCATCGTTGAAGTTAATGTACCTGCTTCTTGGAAAGATGCGGTTGATGCACCTGCGCAAGAAGATAAAACGCTTCCTGAATTTATTTCTAAAATACTTAAACCTGTTAACAACTTAAAAGGCGACCTTCTCCCTGTAAGTACATTTAACGGAAGAGAAGACGGTCATCTTGACCAAGGTTCATCTGCGTACGAAAAACGCGGAATCGCAGTTTTCAACCCAAAATGGCTGCCTGAAAACTGTATCCAATGTAATCAATGTTCATTTGTATGTCCTCATGCTACCATCAGACCTTTCCTTCTCAATGAAGAAGAAAAAACTGCTGCGCCTGAAGATTTTGTTACAATAAAAGCAATTGGCAAAGGTCTTGAAGGTCTTGAATACAGAATTCAAGTTAACCCTGTTGACTGCCCGGGCTGCGGTAACTGCGCGCAAGTTTGCCCTGCGAAAACAAAAGCTCTCGTTATGGAGCCTATGGAATCTCAACAGCACCAAATGGAAAACTTTAACTATGCGTTTGGCCTTAAGAGAAGACCAAATCCGATGACTAAGTCAACGGTTAAAGGCAGTCAGTTTGAGCTTCCGTTGTTCGAATATTCAGGCGCATGTACAGGCTGTGGCGAAACTCCGTATATCAAGCTTATCACTCAACTTTATGGCGACAGAATGTACATTGCTAACGCAACAGGATGTACGTCTATTTACGGTGGTTCTGCTCCTTCAACTCCGTACACTAAAAACCAAAAAGGACAAGGCCCTGCATGGGCCAGCTCACTTTTTGAAGATAATGCAGAGTACGGATACGGTATGTTCTTAGGGGTTAAGAAAATCAGAGATGCTCTTAGAGAAAAAGCGGCTAAACTTATGGAAGAAGCATCCCATCAAGGACTTAAAGATGCTCTTAAAAACTGGCTTGACACTATGATGGACGGCGAAGCAAGCAAAGCGTCATCTGATGCTTTAATAGAAGCGCTTAAAGGCTGTGACTGCGAAGCTTGCAAAGAGCTCCTTGAAAACAAAAACCACTTTGTTAAAAAATCTCAATGGATCATTGGTGGCGATGGTTGGGCATATGACATCGGCTTTGGCGGTCTTGACCATGTTATTGCTGAAGGCGGCAACGTAAATCTCCTCGTTCTTGACACAGAAGTTTACTCAAACACAGGCGGGCAGTCAAGTAAAGCAACTCCAACTGCTGCTATCGCTAAGTTCTCTGCAAGCGGAAAAAAAATCCGTAAAAAAGACCTTGGCAGAATTGCTATGACTTACGGATATGTATACGTTGCACAAGTTGCTATGGGCGCTGACCAAAATCAATTTATAAAAGCAGTTACAGAAGCGGAAGCATTCGATGGTCCATCTGTAATTATAGCTTATGCTCCTTGTATCGCCCACGGCATTGATATGGGTCGTACACAGCTTGAGCAAAAGCTTGCAGTTGACTGCGGATACTGGCATTTATGGAGATATAATCCTAATCTTGAAGCAGAAGGCAAAAATCCATTCGTTCTTGACTCCAAAGAGCCAACGGGAGATTATCAGCAGTACTTGAGCAGCGAAGGTAGATTTGCTTCCCTCAAGCTTGCTTTTCCTGATGTTGCTGACGAAATGTTTAAACAAGCTGAATTAGATGCAAAAGCTCGCTATAAAGCTTACAAAAAACTTGCAGAATAATAAATGAGTTAGAGCCCAAAAGGGAAGCTCTCATCTTCCCTTTTGGAACTTCTCTATTGAACCATAAACTACATACAGTGGCACCAATTAAATCACTTATTAATTTGGTGACTTGGGGGATTATAGTCTCAAAGGAGATTATTATGAATGCAAAAGTGAAGTATTGGGTTGAAGAAATTGTCTCTATGTGTGAACCGAATGAAGTCGTTTGGATAACCGGCTCTAAAGAACAGTATGACGCGCTTTATGAAGAGGCATGCACAAATGGGGAGCTTATAAAGCTTAATGAGGAAAAGCATCCTAACTGCTACCTTCATCGTTCAAACCAAAACGACGTTGCAAGAACAGAAGATAAGACGTTCATTTGCAGCGACGCAAAAGAAGATGCCGGGCCCACAAACAATTGGTGTGACCCGGAAGAAATGTATGATAAACTCAAAAAGCTTTACAAAGGCTCAATGAAAGGCAAAAAGATGTATCTTATTCCTTTTGCTATGGGCGTTATAGGCTCTGATTTTGCAAAATACGGTATCGAAGCAAGCGATTCCATATACGTAGTCCTTAATATGGAGAAAATGGCTAGGGTTGGACAAGATGCTCTTGATAAAATCAACGAAACGGGCCAATTTGTTAAATGTCTTCATGCGTGCAAAGATTTAAACTTTGATGACAGATATATAACTCATTTTCCGCAAGACGACACAATTTGGTCAATCAACTCTGCTTACGGCGGCAATGCTCTTTTGAGCAAAAAATGCTTTGCCCTGAGAATTGCGTCATGTAACGCACGCGATGAAGGTTGGCTTGCTGAGCATATGCTTATTCTAGGAATTGAAAATCCTGATGGCGAAATTAATTATATTGCGGCGGCATTTCCTTCTGCTTGCGGAAAGACTAATCTTGCGATGCTCATTCCGCCTGAACTATACGCTAAAAAAGGATATAAAGTTTGGTGCGTGGGAGATGATATAGCTTGGATCAGAGCCGGTGAGGACGGCAGATTATGGGCCATGAACGCAGAAAATGGATTTTTCGGGGTTGCGCCCGGGACGAATAAAAATTCTAACCCCAACATGGTTAAAACTCTTGAAAGTGATGTGATTTTCACAAACGTAGCGCATGATATTGATGATAACACGATTTGGTGGGAAGGACTTACGAGCTTGCTCGAGAGTGATCGAATTGTCGACTGGAAAAGCGAAAAATGGACTCCTAATGACGGCACTAAAGGCGCGCATCCCAACTCAAGATTCACTGTTAAAGCAGAAAATTGCCCTTGCTTGTCAAAAGAATTTGACAATCCTGATGGTGTTCCTCTTTCGGCCATTGTATTTGGAGGTCGCCGCGCAAAAACGTTCCCTCTTGTCGTTCAATCAAAAGACTGGGAACACGGCGTGTTTATCGGCTCGATAATGGGCTCTGAAACGACGGCCGCGGCAACAAGTGCAATCGGCATAGTAAGGCGCGATCCGATGGCTATGCTACCGTTTTGTGGGTATAATATGGCTGACTACTTTGAACACTGGCTAAATGTAGGCGAAAAGCTTACGAACCCGCCTAAGATATTTAATGTAAATTGGTTTAGAACTGATGAAAACGGAAGATTTATTTGGCCAGGCTTTAGCGAAAACATGAGGGTTCTCGACTGGATCATAAAGCGATCCAAAGGCGACGGCAATGCTGAACTTACGCCGATTGGATTCATACCAGCACCTGATGAAATTAATATTAAGGATCTTAAAAACGTAACAACTGACATTATTAAAAACCTTCTTTCACTGGATAACTCGCTCTGGAAAGAAGAAATTATAAACATTAAATCCTTCTACGACACGTTTGAAGGGAAAGTACCAAAAAGCCTTAAGAAGGCGCTTTTGGATCTTGAAAAAGATTTAATTTAATAATCAAATTTAACTAAACGGAGGACAAAATTATGTTAAAAAAACTTACTGCTTTACTTCTTGCATTTGCAATGGTGCTTGGCGCAACTTCTATGGCTATGGCTAATGAAAATGGTTATGATGATGAAAACGGCTATGAAAATGGTTATGGCTATGAAAATGGCTATGAAAATGGCGACGAATATGAAGACATCGTTGCGACAAATGATGATGTTGAAGAAGAAGTCGTTCACGAATTATCTGTTACAATTAACGGCGCAACTGTTGTTTTTCCTGATGCTCAACCTATGATTGACGCTAACGGCAGAACTTTAGTGCCTCTTCGTCCTGTTGCTGACGCTTTAGAAATGGAAGTTAGATGGGACCCTGAAACTCGCGTAGCTACTTTCTACAGATTCGTTGATTGCGAAGTTGAAGACAGAGTATTGGTTGAATCAGTGATTTTCACAGTTGGATATGACACTGCTACGCACCAAATCGCAGTTTATGGCGAAGGTGAAGATTCTGAAATCGTTGAATCACACTTAATCGAAATGGTTACAGAAGCTGTTATCGTTGACGACCGTACTTTAGCTCCTGTTCGCTATTTAGTTCAAGCTTTAGGCTTTGAAGTTGACTGGGACGCGGAAACTCGTACAGTTTTAGTTTTTGACGTCGAAGAAGAAGTTGTCGACGAAGAAGACGAAGAAGAATCTGAAGAATCTGATACTGAAGACGATGAAGAAGATGAAGAGTCTGACGAAGAAGACGAGGACAACGAAGAGGAAGACGAAGAAGACGAGGAATAGTTTTAACATGCAATAATTATCATTCATGTTTGAGCGAGTTGAGTGATTAAGTACTGTTTGAAGTTAAATATATTTGAAAAGGCTTAATAAACAAAAGCGCTATCAGCGGAAAATGCCGATAGCGCTTTTGTTGTTGCTTCTTTTGATTTATTACAATTTGAAGTAGGCTACAAGCTGTTGCAAGATTTCAGCTTGCGAATTTAACTCCTGTGATGCAGCCGCCGTTTCTTCAGAGACTGCCGAATTAATTTGCGTTACTCTTGATATTTGCGAAAGCCCCTCGCTTACTTGTGTAATCGCTTCTGCCTGCTCTTTTGAAGCAGCAGAAATGTTATTTATAAGCTCTGATACTTCGGTAGCGTTTTTAACAATTGTGTATAAGGTACGCGATGTAGATTCCGCAATGATGGATCCGCTTTCAACCCGGTTTATTGATGTCTCTATAAGATCGGTTGTTTCAGTTGCGGATCCTTGGCTACGTCCTGCCAAATTGCGCACTTCTTCTGCAACCACACTAAAGCCTTTACCATGCTCACCTGCTCGTGCCGCTTCCACTGCCGCATTAAGCGCAAGTAGATTGGTTTGGAACGCAATGTCTTGAATAACTTTTATAATCTTGGAAATATCACTGGACGATTCCTTGATTTGCGTCATTGCATTGACCATCTCGTTCATTGAATCGTTGCCTTCTTTTGCATTGACTGTAGATATATTGGAAAGTTCATTGGCTTCTGTTGCGCTATCAGCATTTTGCCTTATCTGCTGACTTATCATGTCAATCGTGGCGTTAATTTCTTGCACAGAACTCGCTTGTTCTTGTGCACCGTTAGCCAAGTCCATTGAGTTGGAGGAAATTTGCTTAGCTCCCGATAAAACCTGTTCAGATGCCGAAGAAATTTCCGATATGGTTTTGTGCAACGCTTCGGAAATATCATTTAACGACTCTTTGATGATACTAAAGCTGCCAACATATTCGCGTGTAATTACTGTTGTCAAATCACCGCTTTTAATCGATAACAAATCATCGGATATTTCTTTTACATAGGTTGAAAGCGCATCAATAGTATCGTTAACAGCATTTTTAATCATAAGGAAGTCACCGACATAATTTCCAGTAACTTTCGCATCGAAATTGCCCTGTGCTAATTTATCCATAGCATCTCGAATTTCAACAACGGGCTTGTCAACAGCTTCGGCGATATTATCTAACCCAACCATAATTTCACGCCAACCGCCTTTATACTTGTTTTCATCAATGCGGTAATGAAGGTCGCCCAAAACTGTTGCCGCGTTTATCATACCGTTCATTTCCATGACAACAGCGTTAATGCCCTCCATCAGACTATCAACTTTTTCGTTAATCATGGCCTTCTGCCCCGGATATTTTTTTAACTTAATATCGAAGTCACCCTGACCAATGCTTTCCAACACGCTTATCACCGCTAGCAAATCTTCATTGGAAAGCTCTTCAAACGTGTTAAGTTCCGCTACCATTTCCTTGAAACTTCCATGATATTTGTTTTCGTCTATACGCAAATCAAGGTTTCCGTTTGCTATTGTTTCATGGGTGAAATGCTTTACCTCATCCACTACGCTCTTTACTATATTCACAAGATTGTAAACATCCTGTGTCATCATCCCTATTTCATCTCTTGACATGCTTGATTGGTTTATATTCAAGTTTAACTTTCCGGCAGCCACATCACTTACTAATGCACTAACATTTTTAATAGGCTTGGTTATTGTGCCCGAAACGTAAACGGCGAGGAAAATCATAATGAATATAGTAGCGGCAAGAACGACAACACTTGTCGTAATGCTTGTCCTCAAACTTGCCATTGCCCGCTCTGCGCTTACATAACCAAGCTCCGAACTATGGGATGATAGAAAGGAAATATCCTCTTTTATCGCCGCATCAATAGGCCCTAAATAATCATGCAGAATACGAAACGCAGCAGGAACAGAGCGTTCCCCGCCAAATCCCATTATTGGCATCAACTGATTCATGGCAATATCTGTATATTCAAGTATTGCGTGGTAGGCTCTTTGCGCCGCTTCATACATGGATTGGTTTCGGTTAGAATCAGCCGCAAGCATTTCATAATATGCTCTTAAATACCGAATGGCAGAATCCAACTCATCCATAGAAGCCGTTATATATATCTGTATATCTTCTTCCAGCACAACAGCATGTCCTAAATCGCGTATAGAGGAACGAGCATGCCCATATGCAATCGAAAACCTCACCATCAAATCCAAAGGTTCTGTGATATTATGTTGATTATACACCGTTTCGTTTGCCAAATTGCTCATTGATACTAAGGAAGCAATTGTTGGGATAATCGTCAACAAAATAACGATTATAAAACATACTGCGAGTTTATTGGATATTTTTAAGTTTTTCATTGCTCATCCTAACCTCTCTTCGTTTTTGCTTTAACAAGTTTAACTTTAACATTGTAGTACCTTCTTAAAGTTTTTGAAACCCCGCCCGATTCCGATTAACCGTATTGCAGTAGGAACTGATAGGGAGCAGTCAATTAATCATAAAGCATCCCCTATATTCAATTTAAGAAAATTACTGTTTCTTTACCTTTTTTTGCCGTTCGTGCATTATGAATAATAATGCCGCAGCAACTATAGAAAGTGATAACCCTAGAAGAGCAATAAGCATCCTTGTGTTGTTCGCGATTCCTGTTTGTGGCATTAGCGCCCCTAAAGGAACAGGCAGTTCTTCAAATACCCACTCTTCTTCTTCTTCATCCCAAGTCCATATGCCAAGCGGTACGCCTGCTTCATCAAGCTCTATCCATGTGCCGTTTTCACCCGGAACAAGCTCATTGCCTTCGACCGTTGCAGTTGGAGGGCCTCCGTTGTCGACATCAGGAGCCAACTCACTTCCGCCATTACCCGGAGCCAACTCACTTCCGCCGCCACCGCTACCGGGAGGCAGCTCATCATCCTCATTGCTGTCATCACCATCGTCGTTCTCATTGCCGCCATTATTGTCACCACCGCCGTTCTCCGGAGGCTGCTCTCCGCCACCGCCGTTGCCCGGAGGTTGTTGACCACCGCCTGAGATCGGATCCCATTGGGCAGTAAACGTTGTACTAAACATTATCGTTGGTGGATCGGTAATGTCAAATGCTGTACTGCCATTAAACCAACCTGTTAAAACATGTCCTTGACGGGTGACACCCGGAGGTAAAGGAGATCTCATGCCAACAAGTAACAATCTAGTTTCATAAGTATCGTCATCATCTCCGTTACCATCAAAGGTTACTGAAATATCGTTAGGAGGTTGTTCAAATGAAAGCACATCATAGTTATTAAATACATGAGTGTTGTTCGGGCGCGCAGATTCAGATAAGCTCGCCCACCTAATCCTTGTGCCAGCCCTTGCAGGTATTGGGTTCAGATTATGACGGTAGTTTAAGTTGTCATCTATTCTCATACCGGCCGTGGCCACGTTATCGTAGAAATTTACAGTATCGCTTACGCTTAAACGGGTAAGATATATTTCATTTGCAAAGAATATATTTGGTGCAGATGGCCAACCTATGCCGCCGCCGTGCATAGCTGTATTGTCTATTATATCAACACCGA
>Ga0131853_10017529_pt1 | contig 13037 bp, 12 predicted proteins | sample TergutLab28metaG_FD_92764 | JGI IMG/M metagenome (GOLD analysis project Ga0131853, IMG submission 92764) | Labiotermes labralis P1 segment gut microbial communities from Petit-Saut dam, French Guiana - Lab288 P1 (version 2) (version 2) | ecosystem: Host-associated > Arthropoda: Insects >...
AAACGGTCATAACTCCGTAACCGTTCAAAATCGGACACATGTTTATATGAACTTTTTTGATCACAAAGACCTAGGAAATCACCTCCTGCAGTTATGCCCTAAAGTCGTGAAACACCCTGTATACCGCATATAAACAGGCTGTCATTCGTATTATTGCCCCAAATCCCTATCTGTTCCATTATTTGTTACTTACGCCCATTTTTTGAAGAAAAAACTACGGCCCAAAACAAAGGCTAACATGTGTATTCTCCGGTGAGTGCGGCGGTGAGCACCGCTTGTTAAGAGTGAATGCGCCGAAGACACTGTGTAATGGCGCTCGTAGTTCGAGTGTCGTAAATTTTATTTCCAGCAGGGGTCATAGCGCGCCGACTTGCTGGTGTGACGGTGTTATATACCGCTGATAGTAGTCAGACGTGCTGCGGAGGCTTGTGACTCCTTTCTACCTTAAATTGGTCCAAGCGAGTTGAAGTGCCGTTAAGTGTGAGTCAGTCACTTCTTCAGTACTCCAACCAAATCCACGTTGTATATTTCTATATATATTTTTCACCAAATCTCTCCTATATGTTTCGGTGTATTATACACCATCCTCAGGGATAACTTCGTGTACTTGCCCAAAATTGTCATCTTTTTACGAGGTTATAACAGAAAATGTGTTATAAAGGATAAAATATATTTTACAATTTATAGCATATAAACGTACACTATATTTTATACTTATGTGTGTTATACTTATAACACGTAAGTATAAAATATACCGTATATTTATGTGTTTATACTTTATAACGCATCTTATGTAATAACCTTGTAAATAGCTTTCAATCTAGAGCAAGCACATGAAGTTATCCCAGAGGACTGCATAGAAACACACCGAAGCATATAGGAAAGACTTGGTGAAAATGTATGTAGAAATATATAATGTGCATTTGATTGGAGTATTGAAAAAAGCGATATATGTTCGAGAATGTACGGAAAGGAAAACTTCACAATCAGTTTGAGTTGTTCGAAAATGTGTCAAGAGTGCGAGTATCGTGGAATGAAAGTAACAGATAAAAATTGCATTTACTCAGAAATGAAGACGAATGTTGGGTCACTGTTGGTACTGCTGCTGAGATCAGATTCGTTTGATTTTGCATGTTTTATCGAAAGTCCTTAAGATTGGACTGAAATACATAAAAATATTATTTCCTTTTCTTATGTTGCGGTCGTGAGACTTGGTTTATCGCCGTAAGAGAAGAACGTAAATTGGGTGGTGACAGAGAATAATGAGGAGCGTAATGTGGACTCACTACCAAATATTATTAGGGCTGCTTCAAGAAACAGGAGAGTGTTTGTGCGTGTAGAATGTAGGGACGTGTCGAAAAGGTCTGGACTGGGTATACGTTAAGCCTCATGCAAGAGAACGTGAGATATATTTCACACGTCAAACAGAGACCCAAAGTAACTCGTGGCACTTTGTTCCGCATATCTTATTCTGCGCAGTAAAATGAAAACGCATCAGTACCTTGTCGTAGTTGTAGTGTACGATAACACGTTTTAATGTTAAATCGCCGCTGGAAAAGAGTAAGTGAAATTTCACCCTGGAGACCAAGCGGTACGTGAAGTTTTATTCTGTGAACAAAGGGTACTTTTAATTTCTCCGTGATATCAAGGGGTACGTGAAGTTTTATTGAGACCGAGAGGTACGTGAAATTTCTCTTTGACACCAAAGGGTACGTGAAATTCCATCGTGAGACCAAACAGTACTTGAAGTTTTATTGCGAGACCAAATGGTACGTGAAATTTCTCCCTGATACCAAGGGCTACTTGAAATTTCTCCGTGATATCAAGGAGTACGTGAAGTTTTATTGAAACCAAGAGATACGTGAAATTTCTCCCTAATATCAAGGGGCACATGAAATATCTCCGTGATACGAAGGGGTACATGAAATATGTCCGTGATACCAAGGGGTACCTGAAATATCTCCGTGATACCAAGGGGTAGTGAAATTCCATCGTGAGGCAAACAGTACGTCAAATTTTTTTTTTGGTAAGGGGGGGGGGTCTAGACTAAGAGGTACGTTCAGCTTCTCCGTGATACCCAGGGGTACGGCGAGCTTCACTTAGACCGAAGGGTACCGTGTTTTCCTTGTCTGAGACAAGATATGTATCTGCTGCAGAAACGCTGGGAAGGTAGGTGAATGATCTTTCTTAAAATGAGTTGACAAGTAGGGGTTGGGTGTGTGGACTGACTATGCAAGGTTCGGGAGAGTTTCATTGGCGGATTTTTGTGACCTGAACACTGAAACTTCGGGTTTAATAAAAGGCTGGACAGTTTTACCGAAGGGGCTGTCAGTTTAGATGAACCGCGATTCTTGTAGTTAGTGTTACATTTGTAACAGTGGTATTGAGTTCATTTATACCGCGTTGCCCGTAGATGAAGGGGACTCGAACGAACGAATGGGCCATTGCTGCATACTTGTTAGCGGTAGTGTTATGACAGTTTATTTGTCGATACGAAATATTACGCTAACGATCATTCTGTGAAAGTCAGGAGCTTATCTGCAGTCATGTGATAAATGGTGACGCAGTAGTGATGTGTGCAGTCACGTGATCACCGTGGCTGTTATGAGACCGATTCATAATGCCATAGCTTGGCCTTGGAGTGTTCTGTACTCCGTTGTAGGAGGTACTGTACGTTGCCGGTATGGTTAAGTGGTCGTGTCGGAAACACTGAACTGTCGTCTCGTGCGGACGTTAAAACCTAATTATGGCGTTTTACTTCGGTAAGGAAAAAACTGCTGTTCGCAGTGTTCGGGTAAGTGAAGACGAGCTGTAGTGATGAGGCTTATTTGGATGCCTTGAATTGGAACACTTTGCGAGCTACCTGTCATGTCACGCGTGTCAGTAAGTAGGTACGAGTCTTGTACTTAGCAGCTCTTCTCAGCTAAAGTGGGTGATTTTCATTTAGCGATGTTATGCCGCGTATTCTGCCTGTTAGGTGGTTAATGTTGAATGGGAAGTAGTGTGGTAATCACGAAACGCGCGCCCGCGCGTGTGTCAGGACAGTATGTAACACGTTTCAATACACTGAGCGCAAAACTACAGCGTATAGTGTCGAGATGTCCGGTCACCAATGCGGTGTTCGAACCCGGAAGGTACTAAAAATGAAACGGGAGTGCCAACTGCTACAGTATTATCTCCAGTGCTTCCAATTATTATGCAACATAAAAATTTTCAGGTTTTGAGAGCAGTGATTGTTCACATTTCGCTGTTCTAGTTTGTGACACCCTGTCTTCCTATAGGTGGAGTTTAGCGGTAGCGTGCGTTCGAAAAATCTGTTTCTGTTTCACGCGTTTGTGTTTTATAATACACGTGACTACCATATGCGACAGTCCATTGTCTTCAGTCCCCCCTCCCTCCTACATAAAGTTACGGAAGCTGTATCTTTGTCAGCACGTGTACCACTTAGTTTGGTTCTTCAGATGTCTCTACTCGCGATCACCGACCCAGTACAGTTTTGCCGGTTGTGAACTGAATTCATTAACACAGGGGCCAGCAGTGAAACACGATGGTTAAAGGCGGGGAATTACCGACTAGCTGAGCAAATTGTTGGCTTCTGTACTGTGGTGCTGGAGGCAGTGTGTTGGCTTATCACTTTGGCGGATCGTATGCGACCGCGGCTGCAGTGCTCTGGTGCTTAGGTGTACTGCAGAGTTGGTGCGGTTTGACAAATGGAACTGTGGCACACCAGAAACTGCTCAGCCCACTTGCTGTACTCCCACCGTGGGCCATTCTTCCTGCCCTCGGAAGAGCAGGAGGGGCTGGGTGCACAGTTAGCGAAGTTGAGGTTAACAGTACTATTTGAATTATACGATTCCTGTTTTGCACGCAAAAATTTTGGGGTCCCGCTTTAAGTATCGTTATATCCACTTATTACGATATGTAGCCAAAGGCCAAGATGAGGTTTGTCACATTCCATTCTTGAAGGATCATGCATGTAAAGCGGAAATGGAGGTTGAATTATTCGTCCATTTTTAGTGTGTTTGTGGAGTCCAGACCCAGAACACAAATAAATTGCCCATTTTGGTGGTCAAAGAGTAGTTGGGTGCCCGGTGCCGAAACGCTGAATAACGAATATCTTTTGACACTGCTTTATATCCCATAACTACACTGCTTTCGAAAGCCTCATACCTGCCCGCATCTTGGCATTTATTCCATATCGATAAAATGCTGGTACAAATGTTAGTTTTCTTGCACATCCATGTCAATTTGCATGGTGAAAAATCATTTTATTTTTGTGTGCCTGCTTGTCACATGGCTTGTTTATGATTCATAAAGGTAACTTGACATTTGTTGTCTGACAATGTTGACATTTGTTGCAGATTGCTGGATACCTCAGACGTGCCAAGACAGACAAGCTGCATGATATTTTCAACAAGGTAAGAAATTGCAGCTTTATGCTTTGGGCTGTTACAAAGGGTAAAGATCATGGAGAATGGATGTACAACCTTTCATGTCCCATAAAAATGAGGAAAAAGAGTTGGTGTTGACAGAGTAAGATAATCCTACAGATCAAATTGGCCATTAACCCCATGTTCAGAATCACCAAATACTTTTTGAACTTCCACTTGTGGTGGAGGCACAACTGTTGAATGTGGCGTCTATGTGGATGTAAAAGTGGGAGGCAGATTAGTCACCATTATAATGTTTTCATTTATTCTGTACCACTTTTAAGCCATTAAGATGTCTGAAAGACCGATTACAAGTTTTGAAAGTCCTGAAAGCCTGTGACCCTCCATGTTAAACAGAAAGTGGTCAATGGCAGTGAAGAGGTAAAGTGACAAAGTTGGTTGTGTGAATTTGACAATCTGCAGTATAAGAAAGCATAAGGAGGTGTTACTGAAAGATTTTGCTGGTACTGATGTTTTGAAAATGATTGATATGTTTGTGTGTAGTAATGACTTTGTAGACACTTGATGAGACCGATGAAGGGACAAATGAACACATCTCAGGCTATGTGTGCATTTGTTTAACAAATCTGTTTTAACTGAAATGTTTTATGTGTGAGCGTCATATTGTGTAGGTAAATAAATTACAAAAGGCTTTACTAAAGAAGCTTAAATGCACAAAACACTGACCTATGCAAAGCATTGAAAAAACTTAATGCCATTCTGCTGACAGAAGTGATAACCCTGGCTGTTATTATTCATCTTCAAGCATTGTTTAGGTGAAGAAGGTGTGAGTAAGTGATTTTAATTGTTGAATTGACATGTGTTCTATTTTGCTTGGCTGATTGATACAAAATCCAGAAAATCTCAAAATCTGTAAAGCCTTTGGTTGCAAGCTTTCGGGATAGTGTGTCCCATACTGTATTGAAGATTTAATTTGTACCACGCAGTAAAGACACACATGATTATAAAAACTGATGAGTTAATACTGCAGAGAAGTAAGTTCTGTGTGTTTTGAGGACGAATTAACACTGTGGACAGAACATGGAATTTTTGAGTGTTAATCTTGGTAGCACATAAAATAGTCATAAAGCTTTAAGTAGTTACAGCACCAACCCCTAAAAATATAGAGGAAATTACAGTTGCAGCTTTCCACATTGTTGACCTTGTCACTGGTTGGTGATCAGTTGTCAGCTTCATGCTGCGACTGCTTTAAACTTTGCGGATGAGAGCCAGTTTCAGTAGAGTAACAAAGAGAAAAATCTCCTTGTGCTAGGAATTAAACCCTAATTACCGAGGTATGTGTATAGTCAATATACTGACTGCACTATCCCATTCTTTCACATTATGTGTGGAGTATAAGGGATGGGGATTTGTTAGTAGTGTTAGCCATTCCTTTTGTGACTGGGCTTCTATCTCATCCTTTAAAATTCACAGCAGATTTTTATTATCCCACTTAAATTTGATTTTGATTCGTTCTTTCATTGTTATTTGGGTGATGAGACATGAAAAATGAGGTGGGTGGGGCATGGAGCACATATGGGGGAGAGGAAAGGGGCATAGCAAAATTTTGTTGGGAAATTGAGGGAAAGAGACCACTTGGAAGGCCTAGGCATAGATGGGAGGATAATATTAAAATGGATCTTCAGGCCCGGGGGGGGGGGAGCATGGACGGGATTGATCTGGCTCAGATGGTGGGCTCTTGTGAATGCAGTAATTAATCTTTGGGTTCCATAAAATTTGTGGAGTTTCTTGACTAGCTGAGGACCTGCTAGCTTCTCAAGAAGGACTCGGCTCCATGGTTAATTAGTTTGTTCCTTCATCTTGTGACTGAAACGTCTTCTTGGTTTTATGGTGGTGGGATAGAAAATGTCATTACCATGAAGGTATAATAGAGTGGTTACAAACAAACAGTCTGTGCTGGACGCATTACTGGAACATGTCATGTATTCAGGAGGTTTTACCACTGCATAATTTTGGTTTTATAAATACTTATAATAATGCGAGTGGCCAGTGTAACTCTGAAGCCACGTTTTAAAAGGTGTTTTACAAATCTCTTTTTGGAAAATCTTAGGTCAGATATGAACATCAAGCTAACTCACACCAGATGCCCTTGAAAATGATACAGGGGTTAAAAATGTGTTGGTTTATTGTTAAAAGTAATAAAATATATTCTTGTGTTGTATTTGGTGATTATTAATTAAAGCTATTTATACAGAATTCAGTCCAACAATTGCACAAGTAACAACAATCAATCAATCAATGTGCCTGCTACATGTTCCTGCATTAGCTTGGCCATCATCTTGGAAGTCACCAAAAAAGAGTAGCGTAGTCTCCAATTCTGCGTCAAGATTTCCATATGTGGAGTCAAAGTATAGTGTTTTTAATTAAAATTATTGAAATATTTAAAATATAAACTAATTACAAATGTTTTTCATGTAAATGTTTTACATTTCATGTGAATATTTCCTCTATCTAATGTTGTAGACAAACATTTGTATGAATATGTCATCTTAATTCTGTGCAGTTATCCCTGTGTTGTCAGTCGGTGCTTACACCATCGTGGATCGCTGTGTACCCACTAATCGAACAGTATACTTTTGCTTGCCGTTTGTCGGAAATGAGGTTTGTCACCTCAAGAACATATTCTCAAAAAAGATAACAGCAGTTGGTGTGGCTACAATATTGGCTGGCTTTTGAGTGGTAAATTTTTGTGCAGAAGCAGGTGAACTGTCTACCAGGAGAGCTCATGAAATCATTGTACTCAAGACAGCTGGAAAAAAAGTATTTGTGAGATCTGAAGTAGTGTGATTCCACAAGATTCCATGCTCTAGCCATATCCCCGTTGACACAGGAATGTCAGCTTTTCACTACACAGATGTTTTCTTACCTGCTTACCACCCACCCATCCACCATTCTCTTGATCATCACTGTGGATATTGTGTCCTTGCCTGGTACACATGAGCCCACCACTCACATATATGTCATTCATGTAATGTACCCAGATCTCCCTGCATGGACATATTTTTTCTCAGGCTGTTTGAACCTGAAGATGATGACACTGCAGTCCTTTGAAATAGAAATTGTAACCCTAACAGCACAATGTAACATTCCAGAAGACTTGAATTCTCAGAAAATTGATACATAAAATTTGTAGTCTGTACAGTCGCACATGAAGTTGAAGGTATCAGTGGTAACATTGCACTGCAATGAAAGGTATGAGCTCTCAGATTTGAATGGTTTTACGTTGTGCTTCGTGACGACAGCTCTTGTTTTTGGTGGAATTTATAATCAATGTACTTCATGGTAAGACTAGCTGCAGTACATAGTATGCATGGTACCAGGATGTGTGAAGATGTCTCTCAAAAAGTGGAGGAGTGTCTGTAGCTTTTCCTTCTCAATTTTGAATACTGTATGGCATAGCTAATGAATGAATGGGCCTAGAAAAGTAGTGAAATGTTACTGATGGAAGAGCTGAGGAACCTGAAGAGAAACCTAATATCCTGTCCCAGTGTCTTTTTCAACCACAAGTCCTATGTCGACTGGCTTGGCATCAAAACATTGCCCTTGTGGTGAGAGACCAGCGATTAAGTGGTATGGCCTAAATGTCTTACATATTTATCTTCGGTAGGATCAATTAATTTGCATTAAAACTGGTGGAAATGCAGATAAAATATTAGGAGGACAAATGTGTCGTGGCTGAAACACCAAGCTGTTGCAGATATCGTTTTCTTCAGTGCAGTTGATTCGTTACCAGGTTCTTGGAAAATTGTTGGCTGCTTTGCGTTGTTATCAGTTTTTTCCACAGGAAATTTGTCTGTGGCCATGGGTTGTATCATCACCAAGTTCATATTTTCTTTGAAGACAGTCGTAATGAGTACAGTGACGTTCCATATCACACTGCAGTCATCCTTAGGTTGGGGTCATTACTGATGAGATTCTCCTACCTTCATATTCAAATTTATAAGTTCTGAAGTGAGAGAAATGGACCTGTGGCTGTCAGTTAGTGGGTATGTAAGGTAGCTTTTGTAGCTGATGTGTAAGCAAATGAGCAGTTCAAATTTGAGGGTGTGGCAGATGGATGCCATAATCTGCGATCTGTAATTTCAAGTAAGGTTTTTTAGACAAAGGTACTTTTTGAGAATCAGCTTTCAAGAAACAGTTTATTTCATAAAGTAAGTAGGTCCAGTAGTCACCAGCCTGTCATCGTGGAGGCCTGGGATTGATCCCAGGCCATTTCATGTGGTGGTGAAAGTGTCACTGGGACAGGTATATCTCTGAGTATTCTGTTTTCTCCTTTTAATATCAGTTCACCAGTGCTCCATACTCATGCATTTATTTATCACCAACAGTATATTCTTAGCAGTTAACAGCAATCACACATTGTCGTAAACATTTAGCATGTTATCATTTCCAAATAATTTCATCTTGGAGATAGAACATAGCTGAATTAGAGCAACTGTTTTGGGGCAGTTTCAAGGACATTATAAGCATGCTCATGAAACATCTTTTGCATGGTTTATTCAGTTGTAACTTTTTAGTAGTTCCTGTATCTGCAGTTGGAATTAATAAACATCCTGACTAGTCATACACAAAAAAAACAAAATATAAAGACAGAAATTTAGTAGCCTTCAACAGAGTACCCACGATTCCCTGCCAGTCACTTCATTCCTGGCTGTGTTGTCCTGTGTTGAAAGCTTCTTCTTCCACTGTTCTGCAGCATGTACATCCTAGGCAACCTCTTCTTCTACTACCTTGGGTATACCAATCCAAAGCAGTCCTCTGTTGCTTCCTGTGGTGTTGTAAGTGTATGGCCAATCCATTTACACTTACTCCTTTTCATTTGCTCAGCAGTTGATATCTGTATAGTTGTATTCCATAGGTCTTCATTTGTTATTGGTTTTGACCATTTTATGTTAATATTTTCCTTAGGCAACTTTTGATGTACACTTGTAGATGATTTTCATTGTTCTTTCCCAAGTTTTGCACCCATAGATTAGGACTGCTTTCACATTCATCTCAAATAGATGTGACTTGGCTGTTGAGTGTAACTGCCTAGATTTCTGTATCAGAAGTAGCTGGATGAATGATGGTGATTGTGTCTTGCTGATGCAATTTTTTATATCTTGTTCAGTTCCTACCTCTTTAGTTACTACAGATCCAAGGTACAAGTATGTTTTTACCTTCCTCACTGGTTCTCCCATTGAATGTTAAATTTCTTTCCTCTTATGTTTGATTTTCATAACTTTGGTCATATTTGGATTTCTTTTAAGACCATTCTTTCCTTCCTCTTTTTTGATGTCAGTTTGTTTTTTTGTATCTTTGAAGGCATAGGAGTTGTGGCAGACATAGATATAGATCTTCTAATCTTTCCATCAAACCCCTACATAATTCCCCTTTTTATGCCTTCTGTTACATTTTCCACAATGCTCTCAGTAACTATCAAAACCAGTGTAAGTAAGAGAATACAGCCTTGTTTATATCCTTATTTGACTACTTTGGTCCATCTGAGAGATCCTTTGTGTACTGCATTACAAGTAAATGACTTACACATTTCTTTTGTGAAACTTAATATTCCTTGTGGTATCTCATATTGTGATAGAATTTGCCACATTTCATTTCTCTTGACCAAGCCAAGAGCTTTCTCAAAATATTTGCAAAGTAGGTGCAGTGCCATTCTCCAATCAACAGTTTGTGCTATTATGACCTATAGAGTATTTGTTTGGTAGATGTAGGAAGTTTTTCTGTCTAAAACTAGCTTGTGTTTTTACATGAAGTAGATAGAGTACCTTTTAATCCTGACCAACATGGCAGCTGTATTGCAGAAAATGTCTGCATTCGCTGCAATATCCCACAAGTGCTGCATCACTCAAGTCGGTGGTAAAAGACACTCCCTGTATGATTTCCATCTTCAGTACCGTCTGTATTTGTGGAAATGAAATGAATACAATTTTTTATGTTTAAATATTGAACTTCTATGTTTGATGAAGATTTGCACTCAGTTCAGATGATAAAAAAGTAAAAGGTAAATTTTACACTGTAACATGCCATGAAGGCACAGAGAAGGAGTGGCGGTATAGCTCTACTCTTTCTTTAATCAGGGCGCTGAGTGAGGGTGGGTGGTTAATGCCAAGTCTGGGCCTGTTTATCCTCGAGAATGATTGGTACCCCTTGTATAGGAGGCTGGGTGGGCCTCAGGGAGGGTCTAGACGGTTGCAGAAAATCTCACCCTCACTGGGATTAGATCCCTGGACTGTCTAGCTTGTAGCATGCCATCAATTCAGATGATAAGCAGTGCAGGCTTTAAGGTCAGTTTGGGATGGAGGAAAATGGCTGATAAAACTGTATTACAAGTCTCATTAAATGTATGTCCTCTACAACTGTATTTCTGCATCGGGACCACAAGGGCTCGAACCAAACTATTAATCTAAATCTGATATATAGAAATCAGTGGCAGTGGCCAGGGTTTGAGACTGACTGCGCGTCGTCATGTTTGGAAGGCACAGAACTGATTGTGTACTTTTTGTTGCCCTATTATTATGGTATGGTGCTGTATGAAACACAAGGATGATGTGATCTGTCCTTATATGAGGGCTTCCAGCAAATACCAACAACACATTGGAGCCCTCGAATGAACACTGTGTGTGAGCAAACACAGGGAGATGTAGTGGGGGGGGACTTATTTATATCAATGTCTTTTAAAAGAGATAATGAAGATGTTCAGGTCCATGATGTCTTCACACTGAGTGTGTTTCTGAGCTGCTAAGAAAGGCTGGTAAACAAAGTTATCATTTTATTCTCTGTAAAACTGTGTTTGTTGACAGTTTGAGAGATGACAATCCACTAATGCTGTTCATTTATTTGCTTTTGTACAGTATGCATCAAGAGAGAAGAATGGCGAGAAGTACATGACACCGGCTGACTTTGTGCAGAAGTACCTTGGGCTGTACAGAGGAGTAAATTTCAATTCCGACTCTGTTAAACTCGTGGCTGGAATTGTTGATACTAGCAAGGATGGGTGTGTATCCGATTTGTCAATAGATGCTTGTTGTTTTGAACTGTCTTAATATTTCTTAGTTGTTATTTATTTTGAGTAAGAAACTATTATCTCAACATTGGAGGAGTTAATTGTCTTACTTATTTACTTGAAGGGCAGTAAAACTGTTTGCAATCATTATTGAAGTATATCAGATATGACATACAAAATTAGATTTGAAACTCATCTCTCAGTATTAATTCCGTGTGTAGACATAATAGAAGGTGGTAGATTTAGTCTGTTGGTTAACATTATCAAATTCTGAGACAAAAAGTGGCAGTACAGCAGCTAGAATGTGGTTCTGTTATAATCTTATTTGGTTTTATATTATTATGGCTGCTGTTAGTAGACATATGTAATCAATTAGGACAATGAAAATACATTTAAATGCAAACCGTGATGAAGTCGGTGGAGGTGAACTTTTGGCAGATATGTTTTCTGTTCACAATGGTTTGAAAAAGTGTTTATCACAGTGGCTTTTTGACTTGACTTTGGAATTTGCCATTAAGAAGGAAATCAGAAGAAACTGAAATTGAATGGAACACAGTGGCTTTTAGTGTATGCTGCTGATGATAATTTATTGGGAGGCAACTGTAGACTATACAGAAATATACGGAAGCACTGGTGCAGTTGTTGCCAGTGTGTGGGTTTCGGCCCCCGAGGGGCAGGGTGGGTCAAGTTATATTATAAGGGGTCTGTAAATTCATGTGTGCAGGAAGCATTGTTATTTTGATCTCTGTCTAGCTGTAATACAGTATGCAGTGTGAATAGGGGGTTTTGTGTCTGGTTTTTTATTACTGAAGCTTCATGTATGCCTGATAGGAATTTTATTCTGGCCTCTGTTTACTGAAATATGACATTTCTTTTGCTGAGACGCCACTCGAGTGGATTGTTTGTATGTGCACTCCATCATCTCGTATGGTATAATTTTCTGGGGTAACTCCAGTCACAGTAACATAATATTTAAAATACAAAAAAGAATCATTAGGATAATCACACACTCCCATCATAGGACTTCATGTCGAGATCATTTTAAAAACTTAAACATCATTCCCCTACAATCACAATATGTACTGTCACTGGCAATGTTTGTGGTAGAGAATCCTGGAGAGTTTATAACAAATTCTGACATACACTCCCTCAACACACGTCAAAAATCCCACCTACACCCCCCATCAGCACTGACGACTAAAGTCCAAAAGGGAGTCCATTACATGGGTGTTAACCTTTAGACGCCTAACGTCAACTATAGTGGTTATACCGCACCGCTAACCTCTAAAGTTGCATTTTATATATTTATTCAACAAATATAGGTACCGAATATTTTAAACATGGTGTATACTCTCCGTTTTTTCTCTTCAAAATGCAGTTTGCTTCATAATTCTAACTTATTTGGTTCCTGTATTATTCACATTTTATATACAGAATGTGCTAAAATTAAAAAAATAATTCCGGCGCCAAAAGGTTAAGATATATAATAAACTCCCCCCCCCCCAAAATTCAGTCCCTGTCTACTAATAAAAAACAATTTTATAAGACACTAAAAAAATTCTTACTATTGGGCTCATTCTACA
>Ga0131853_10017530_pt1 | contig 13037 bp, 9 predicted proteins | sample TergutLab28metaG_FD_92764 | JGI IMG/M metagenome (GOLD analysis project Ga0131853, IMG submission 92764) | Labiotermes labralis P1 segment gut microbial communities from Petit-Saut dam, French Guiana - Lab288 P1 (version 2) (version 2) | ecosystem: Host-associated > Arthropoda: Insects >...
GCGCTGACCACGTGACACCCCTCTATCCGCAAAAGTTGGCACTAACTTCGCCGACCGGCGGCGGCCGCTCTGTCGGTATAGTTCGCGTGCGGACTAAGGCCACGGAGTTTAGTTTAGTATGTGCAGTTTTGAGCTCCTGATGATGGACGGAAAACCCATCTGAAACATTTAGAGCGTCTTACAGAAATAAATAAATTGTGAACGGTTGCATGTTGTTGGTTGTAATCTACGAACATTTATTACCAGCCTATGAGATCCACAACCAGCCTTATAGGAGGGCGAGTCACATGAAAACCTTAAATTGCATGTTGCAAGCGGGACTGCCATCTTTACACTACTACTGCGCCGTCGTGTTGTATTCCTACATCGTACTGCCACCTGTCGGCCACTCTTCAAACCATGAGTATCAATGTTGTCAACTTAAGGGCATTCGAGCTGTTTTTCGAATTTTTATCGCACTTTTGAGGTTTTCATTTGACTCTCCCTCTTATACTCGGGACAGGCAAAGTGAGGCTACTGTTCTTGGTTACTTACTTGTATAGAAAAAATATGTGTGCCCGTCGCTTACATCCCCAGCTTCTTTATTGTTTTAAAGGTTTTGTTGGATGAACTGTGTGTATCACATATTTCCTTCCTCTGTACTTTGTTTTCAAATATCTTTAGGACCAAAGACCCTCTCTGCTCATATTCCACGTCATTAAAGAAAATAAATTTGTATTACTGAACGCTGCACTTTGATATCAATTCGTAGACGCTGGGAAAATAATCGCGAAGCTCTGTTCATACATGAGCATGTTCATTAAATTATTTAGAGTTAATTGAGACTAATGTTTATTTATAGTATTCTACTAGGCAGAGTAATTACAGTCAATAACACAACAATGTATATGTAATTGATGTTTATTAGAAAATGATAAAAAACTACATGTTTCGGCCAAACTGGCCATCATCAGGTTGGCCGAAACATGTAGTTTTTATTATTTTCTAATAAACATCAATTAGATACACATTGTTGTGTTATTGACTGTAATTACCCTACCTATTAATTACTACACACAATGGGGATGGCACATTTCAAAATTATTTTAATAGGCCTTTGTGCTCCTATTTGACGTCACTTGAGCACACATTTTGTCGAAGCTTGTTCAGTACTTTGTAATTACTTGTCATTTTCTATAGTCAGTTTTTCTGTTGACATATTGATGATTTCAATAATTCCTATGGTAAGTAAAGGCTGTAATCTGTTGCATTATACATTCAACGGGTACATTTATTGCCGAGTTTGTATTTATAAGAAATAACGCTTTATATAAGAACTGAAGTTACATGTTGATATTATTCCTGTATTTCGTGATGGATATTAATATAGGCAGTGATTTGTCAGAAATTTGCAATAAATTTGAAAAGACTAACCCGCTGCTTATTAATGAATACGCCATTACATATTTTAGTCACCATTTTGTCCATTCCTTTACCATCTTGGTGTTAATGGAGTATTACACAATATATAAGAATCTCGCCTTAATAAACGTAATAAACCTAAGTACATGGGTGTTCCTTTCATCGTGTCCCAGTACATGGTAGCTGTCATGGCTGGCACAAATTGTTGTGTGATAAACTTGCCATCGTCAGGGACAAGATAAGAGGGACACTCTGGATGACACATCAAAAAATACTTTTCGGGGTATATTATTTGCTGTTTTTAAATGTTGATTTCAAGTTCAGGCTGCTCTGCAAATTATCTTTTTTTTTTTTTTTTTAAATTTAAACCACAAAGAGAGATTTGAGTACCCATATATATCTTCGTGGTTGAGCGCATGTCACTTTTCATTCGAAGCGTCCTTCCAGACAGCCACGTCATCTCGTCAAGGCATGCGGGCTGGGGTAGCTCAGGGTGGATTGATCTTCCCTGTTCTCTTCAGTCTGTATGTCAACGACATGCCCCCCCCCCCATCCCTTGCACCACGTCGAGTTGGCCCTCTACGCGGACGCCACGGCCATCATAGCCACGTCCCGCAACCTGACGCTGCTTGTCAGCTACCTGGAGTCATACCTCAACGGCCTTCAACGGCGGTTGAGTGAATGGAGAATCGCCATTAATGTCTCTAAGAGCACCGTGATAATCTTCGCGTGTGCCGGACGGCGCTTTGTCCAACCCCGACCAGTAACACTCTTCGGGGAACCAATCGAATGGGTCGAAACTACTCGTTATCTGGGGGTGACCCTAGATACACAACTCACCTGGTCGCCTCACATCGACAAGTTCAGGAAGAGGACTGCTCAAAGGATGGGTATGCTGGGCCCCCTCCTGAATACGAAGAGTGATCTATCGGTCAGGAACGGAGTCCTGCTATATAAGCAGCTCATCCGGCCCCTGATGGACTATGCGTGCCCCGCGTGTAGGTCCGCTGCCCGCTCCCATGTCCGGAAGTTACTGGTGTTACAATCCAAGTGTCTTCGCCTCGCTACTGGTGCCCCCCATTACGTAAGTAACAGGCAGATACACGAGGATCTGGGCGTTCCGCTGTTTGCCGACCACATCGGAGCCCTGACCGAGAGCTTTGACTCAAAGTTAGCTGATGTGGGGGAAACCCCTAGTACGGCAACTCGGCAGATACTTACGCTGACCGAGGGTTGACCCCGTCGCCTGACGCGAAAGCCAAGGGCGGCAGGGGACAGCAGGTCAGTCGAGGCCATCGCTCGCGATGGTCACGTCGACAAAATGAATCGCGCTCGGCGCTGAACAGCCGAGCGCCATTCGGTTACCCTGACTGAGGTTTTCCGTGATTTTCCTCAGTTGTAAGGCAAATGGCAGGGTATTCGATGCAAAGTCGGGGCACGGCCCGCACTCCCCTCCCCCAGGCGCGGCGGCTTCACCTAAGCGCCTGACAAATGTCGCATAACTCCAGTATGCGACAGAGCCAATCTGGGCTCGGAACCCAGACAGCCAAACAACCAAAGTTTATCCCTCCCATACTTAGTCCAGGGCAACCTAGGCCCTAGTCTTTGGCACAATCAGTCAAGGCCCTCAGCCTGACTTCCAAATCGTTAGCGTTAGCATATTCTCTGTTAGAGTTTAGGTGTCTGTTACTGAGCCCAGCAATACGGTCAAACGCAGGAATGGCTAACAGAGTGGGAGACGTCGACTTGCGCGAAGCCCAAGTCTCCGCCCCCAGTTAACACTTTGGCTTGGCTTGGCTTGCTACCCTTCCACGTACTGCAGTGGGAATGCCATTAACACGCTGGGTCATGACTATATTTAGGGAGATAAGGCTGTCTTAAACGATTCGATTAATCTAACTGCCGTACCATGCTCCATTCCTCTCTTAGTCGGAAAGGGGAAGAGCCTCATCATGTATTGAATGCCAGAAGCGTTAAATCATTACAGAACGGAGCAAAGGAAGATAAGGGAGTGAAATCGACCTTCACTTTTTTTTTCTCTCTCTGTATAAACATATAGTAATGTCGCGGATTGCGACTTAATGAAGTGAAGTTGGCATGAAGTACATTGATTAGTACGTTTCTTAGATATATGAACACGATAGTTGTAACGAATTAACTGGATCAAAAATAGTTTTAATTAATTAAATAAATCAGCACTGTGTTTGTAAGGAATTAAGTGGACTACAACGGTAGATATAATCAGTTAACTTGATCAACATAGTAGTCGTCATGAATTAACTAGATCAACAGGATAGTCTTCATGGATTAACTATATCTACACTGTAGTTGTAATTTAACTACGGCAACAGGATAGTCGTCATGAATTAACTACATCTACACTGTAGTCGTCATGAATTTAACGCCGTGGCTGCCTTCTCTTCTCCTGTCGCTGTGCCTGGATCGCGCAGCACGGTGCGAGGCACTTTTCACTAATTATCACAAATTTATGTAGAGACTATCCAGAGAAAAAAACGGTTCTGGACAGAAGTAATTAAATCTACTGCGAAGAAACCTTTTTGTGAGAGGTAACAGTGTCCAAACATGTTTCGAGCACATAGTGCTCGAAACATGTAGAGGCATATAATAAACTTATTACGAGATAAGATTTTGTGCATTAAGTTGGTTAATTATTAAGATTATACAGAGCTGCAGGGTCAGCAAAACATAAAAAAGTCCTGTACTTGATCGTGTTTTTTTTTTAATGAATTGAATACATTTGTATAACAATTTACTCTGACACATTAAACGAAGTGATACATAATAATATGCAGAATTAACGAACATCTTAGGTTCAGACAGATAAAGATTTATGTTTCGTATCCATTATATAAATAATACCACAACACACGATAGCATAGTACTAGTACAATTAGTTTCACTCGAAGGACAGTCGCTGTTCGAATTAATTTTCCCTTGCTGGCGGTGATGGTTTATGTTACAAATGTAGATTTTCAAGAAAATTCCGTTTGTTTGCGTGTGTAATGGGTTTATATAACTGTAATAAGGTCATGTATAAGTGGGCTAATTTGAAGGAACGAAAAGAAAACAAACTGATACTGGAAAAGGGGAAACATTCGCAAATATTTTAATAAAATAAAAATAAATTATCCAAATATGGCAGTTTTTGTAGGTTTTCTAAAAAGAATACGTTGTTAGGTTCATAATGTACGTGGTGGTGTTAGAAGGAAGTTTACCAAAATTCAGACTGACTTTTTTTGGCCATATTGCTCACCATAGATAACAATTCAAAAATCAAATCAAATTTAAATGCAGTTATTAAACTATTCAAGGGCATATTAACATCGAACTTCTTTGAAAGACTGAATTTTTCTCATGGCATGTATTTATGTGTCATACAATTCTCAAAGCATCAACCAACTGCTCTTTGTAATATAGACGAATTTCATGAGAGGTAGGAATTAATTTTGATTTGGATGAAATCTGTTCTTCAATGGCAGGGTTTGGTTCGATATCGGGTCAGTCCAAGCGGCACTGAGGCATGTAGAGCTTCGATTTTAGACTGTCAGGGCGAAAGTATCGGTGCCCCATATTCACTTTGATCTTAATATTTCTCTTGTCAGAAAGAGAAGGAGGCCAAGCTTAGGAACCTTCAAAATAAAAATGCTCTTTCTAAAGGCATTGGACACAAAAGTATTTTCACAATTTTTCATGCTTCACTTTAAATTTATTAAAATTAAATTCCGAGTAGATGAGGCTACCCAATCTTTTTTTTAAATTATAAATTCACCATTATATCAAAACTCTTCATTATGTCCAAATTCCGCAGACCTTATCTCTGCTGACTAATCATGTTATTGGCGGATTTCTCTCTTATGAAGCCCCAAAACACTTACGATCCATTATGTACTAACAAAGCTTTTTTACTAATGACCCAGAGTAGCGAGCATTGCTCATTTTCTGCATGAATTTCATGCTCGACGGTGACATACAAAGTCGCCGGCATTATATTTTCCTTAGAATTTTTCTCTCCTTCATTCGTTGTTTTAAAAGTACGTGCACTTTGATTAAAGGTGCAGAATTTGGCATTTGGTGCAGAGATTCCCACTTCATTCTCAAACCTAGAAAGTAAATCTGCTGAAGATCGTTAGCCGAATTAACATCATAAAAAACTGTTACGTTTTGTGTGAGGAGAGAACTGAACTTCTATATATCATTTAGGATAGATTCATTCTTTAAAGGTTTAGAGGACATTTTACTTTAGATGCCGGACTGCTGGCTAGAAGTCATTATTCGGAAGGTCCTGCGACCGGCATCTCGACACAGGTTTTTTTTTGGTTTCCCTGTGCCTAAAAGCCAATGCTGAGATGGTTCCTAAGATTAGAAGTTGCCACTACATGCTTCTCATGTAACCCTCCAGACTTAAATTTAGTAGTAACCAGTTTCATGTTTTGTATACATGTAAAATAACCACTGCCACCGGGTAACAACCCAAATACAGTAAATAATAATAATAATAATTATTATTATTATTATTGTGCACAAATTATTATCGTAAAAATAGTGAGAAGGGATTTAAAGAGGAAGCAGCCGAAGTTGTCACATGGCTGTTTTGAGCTGATTCCCGACTTAAATCCGAGGAAGAGGATCGATATTTCCTCTAGAATACCCGAATGCCGGCCGAGAAGACCATTGACAGAGCTCGTTCGCTGACCATTACTCCGGTAAGACAGTCACGCTCTGCAAATTCCCATGGCTTCGCACCATGTCTTGCGATTTTCGTCATTGCTTTGTTTATACTGTTGTTATTTTGTGATAAGTAAAACGTGAATTTATTTACAGTCGTTACGGACTTCGTAATAGCTCTTTGTGACTACTTTTTAAAAAACTAATGGAGCTTAAAATACACCTACGTATTATCATGCGGGGTTCCGCAGATTTTTTTTAAAGTTAGGAATGTGTCATGATCCTCGAAAATTTGGGAACCACTGACGTACACGGAGAAGACTACACGAACTTCCTAAGTCGTTTGTTTGCCGGACAATATTCCGCATATTCTTCCCAGGTGCAGCCCGCAGTGTTGAGGCAGCACTCGTCCGTGATGGAGGGGTCCGGCCCACGATTTCGCTGCCGCCTGCGGTCTCTCAGGAACACGCGAGCCTCCACCACGCTGAGAAACGGGTAACCTGCCACCATTCACAAAGAAACAAGCGTTAGATAAAGACAGATACCGGAATCTTATTCTTGTAATTGGCTGACTGAAGAAAATTGTCATGATGACGTAGGGGGCTGTGGGAAATAGAGGTTCAACTTGGCACTAAGTGGAGGTTAGTAGCAAGCATTATTTCCGGCCCGACGTGAAGCCACCAGCGACACGGGATAGGAGGCACATGGTCCGCACAGTCCAGTTGTTCTGAACGCAGTAGCGAACACAGATCACCTAGTACGGTAGCGAAGAAGTCGCTGTGCCTGCCCCTGCTGGCCTACGACTCAACCAGTCGTCCATCTTATAGTCTGATCACTATACTGACGGAGATATTCTGGCCCACTCTGATTACAGTGGACAACTCAATGGCATCTGAGCCGGTCTCAAGATCCTCTTTCATGAATATTCAATCTTTGCAGATTCTGCTCTGTATATTTATAATTCCGTGCTGTGATCTTTTACAGGTTTGTAAAGAACGTTCTCTTGACATAACCTTCTTTTTCATCGTTGTTACTACCTGTTTTAACTTTCAATGTATAAACTCGGCTTTGATACATCAACATGCAAAATTAGTAAAGCAGGGCCCGTGTAACTTTGTTATCTGGTTTTTGGAATGTCTTCATTATTCAATTTAGCCTACCGTTCGAGCAATCACACTTATAAACAATTATACATATTTCAACCAAAGTATGTACTTATTCATTCCCCTTAATTATTTCACTTACAATTATATCAGTTCTGTGTTCGTGTTCTCTTGTTTTCCATGGGCTTTATTTTCCCTTCTAAAGCATCCTCGTATGTGTAATATGCGATTTAAATTTTGAAGTGCCAGGACTTGCAAGATCTGTACCCTTTATGGTTCAATTTAAATCCCATCCGCTGGTGATCACTGCCGTGGCTGAAAAACAGTGGTTTTTAAATGCAGCATTATAACTTTTGACACTCCAGCAGGACAAAACACGCATGTAGTTTTAAGTGTGGAAATATGTATCTCCTGCGGTGTAAAATAAATATTTTTCAGCAGTAATTTTAAGAACGAAGCGGTTGTTTTCTACGATTATTAGCCCATAACTGACTAATTCAGTAAAGTATGCAGGACGTGCGTTATTATTCCTTTGCCAAATTCCATATATTTTATACGGAAAGTTTTTCTAGTGAATCCAGCATGGTGTTATTTTTTATTGCATGTATTACTGCTTCATTAACGAGGCTATCGCTGTAAAAAAAAATCAAACGTTAGGATGGTAATTTTATAATGAGGGGAAGAAACGGGTACTGTCCTTTCACTCACATGTACAAACCGAGAAAAACTGCAGAAAACCTCAAGATATCAGGCCTCTGGACAGAGATGTAAAATCCATACCTCCGAAACACGAAAAATTATTGCCCGCCTGGTCTCAGCCTAAACAAAGAAAGGCGTAGAACCATTTTCGATGTTAAGTACCCCTACTGTCACCCAATGGTAAGGTGATCAAGAAAGTTACGAACTCTTACAGCTTAACATGGACATCGGAACTTGAGGGACAGAGGAGGGAGCTGGTATTTTGTACATTCGGATTGTTTATATTTGGAAAAGCCGAAGGCCTCGATCCCTGAGTTGAAGAATCCTTACAGATATGATGAGACCGAACTCAAAACCCTTAGACCGAAATCATCAGGTCCCCACATGAGAAATAGCAACGTTAAATTTTGTTACAGTTTTTTTTTTTTACTGTAACACCTTGGAGCCTGGTAGGTAGTTACGAAAATTACGTAGGAAAGTCGTATAAGGTATAGGTAGACGTTTTTCTGGACGCCTGTTATTCACTCGCCAGACTAGACGACTTCAGTGACCTAGTTGATGTAATGATAATGATCTAGAAGTAAATTCCAAGGAAGGCTCTTCGAGTCTTGAGCAGGACAAAGTCTATCCTGACTAGGTTTTTCGTGATTTTTGAGGCAAATTCTGGGCTAATATTTCGACAGGGCCGCGACAGCTACCTTCGGAATTTTGTCCGACTGATTTTACGCTTTGATCTTTGAATTTTTTTTTTTCTGTACGACATCTATGTTTCATCATTTAGAAGCATCACGGATATAAGGAAGAAGTTCCAACAAATGACCAAGAGATGGCAGAAAATGGTGGTATAATTACGGCTCCAGTGAAAATAATCGGATGGCAAATATTTCGTAGAAATCACTGCTGGCCAGGTAGCTTTAAACAATAGCCTAGCGGTCATAGAGTTTTAATTGATCATTGCATCATTCGACGTTACAGAGTACTGAGTTCTTGAGGGCGTCATAAAATAAATAACAAAAACAAGGCAGAAGTTAGTAACGTTGTACGCTTGATATGAGTCTTCAGCCTCGTAAATCTCAAATCAAATGAATGCCCACTTCCCCACAACCACTGCTTTTCTATTATGAAGATTTTAACCGAAGTTTTTCCCGGGTTGCAAGCTCTGACAAAAATACTTACGTGGGTCAGTTTTACCATGGAGAAATTCTTGCTGCTGATCTTCGTAGGCATTTCTCCGTGACAAGCGATAGATGTCCTTCTCGCACGCCCAGTACAGATGCCGCAGCAAAGTCTCTTGGCACCTGGCATGTCGCTCCTGATGCCACGCGTTAAGCCAATCTTCATCAGTCCTACACCATCCATTGGCGATTTTCTCATTAGTCAGCAATTCCGTTGTGACGATAAATAATATCCCCTTATTCATTCACCTAATACTATCACACTGCATTAGAAATAAATTTTGCAACATCGCAATACATAGAAAAACAGTTATTAGGTAGATCTTATAGACCATTTTAATTCCATGCATACAGTGCAGCTTTTATTGCGTACGGTGATAGTCAGGTCCCTGCCTTTCATTGAACATAATTGTTGTGTCCACAAACTCATTTTGACGTTACTACGCTTCATCATTAGTGTGCACACACTGTGGGTTATGCACGATAATATCGAAAAGCTTTTGTGGAAACAAAAATAATATCAAGTGCCAGGCAGTGTACAAGAATAATATTGTTGAACAATTTTCCCTCACCTGGCATACACAAAACAGTAATATGACGGAGAAAAGTTTTTAAAAAGTGGAAGTATATTTTAAGGAAGCGAAAATTTGTTTTAAATTCGTGCGTCCTCCTCTATTTAGATTCATGCATTCACACAGTTCTTGAATGCATGATGGTTCTTTGGGCGATCTTAATACAAGAAATTGAAACGTGAAAGCGCATTATGAGATGCCTGGAATTCTTACAGCTGTGCTGATAAAAATTTAAGGTTTCAGGAACACTGGTAATTATATAGCGACTTAGAGGAGGAGATAAAATTTGATACGGTAGACATCTGCTAATAACCGTTTTCGTTAAATTTGTATTCGACTCGGTTCATTTGAATTATCGCTTTATAAGATTCTATGTGAAGATATAGACTGTAGTCTTCTGGATTAGAGAACTCCGTAATTTGACTGATGGTTAATACTCGTAATTTCTGGAGACAGTTACTGACTCTACCGTTTACACTGACTAAGAAGGCAGAAGATTCGTCCGAAGTTTGGAACCTACCTATTCTAACTCACTATCAGTAAACTACAGTCTAAAATACTCAACAAACTTTTATGTTAGCGTATATAGCTCGAGTAGTTTGACAGAGTTTGAAGAAAACCTGTACACAGTAATTCTAATAGAAATTTTTCCAGAACCTAGGCCAAGTTCCTTCCACACACGGCACGACTGGATATCAACACTGATGATTCTGCAGGAGTTTTTTACTCTTGCCATATGTGGACTGTGTTTCGTTTCATTTCCTCTTAAGTCGAACATAAATTAGGGACATGAAGACATTTTTTAACTCGGACAGAGAGGAAAATATTGAATAAGTGTAAAAGTACCTGTTACAATAGCATGTCTCATGAAAACGTATCTGTAAATCCTTGAAAGAAGTTAAGTGTTCAACATCGAAGATATTTTCCATGATCCCTTAAGCTCTCTAAACCAAACAATTGCTTATAACTCTCGGGTTTCTTCTGCAACTCCCCAAACTCCCACCTCACCCTCCCACGAGTAATATTCTCAAACTTGGTTTGATGTGAAAAGAGGCACAAAAAACAAAATTGAGTCAATTGCCCGAATAAATAAGACATTGTCTGAAAGCAAATATAATAAGTGAGAACTCCGGAAATCTTTTGGGGAAACGACGGAAGAAATAAGTTTGAAGTGCGAAAAAGAAATATCTTAATTTGTGGAGAAAGAATGGGGCTTATGACAGTGAGACTGCTCCACAGTGAGTGACAAACAGTAGGACAAAATGGATGAAGAAACATAAGAAGGGGAGGAGTGTGAGGAGCAGGGAAGGAGAAGAGCGAAAATAAATGGAGCTAAGAATGAGAAGAGGAATTCGTTCAGCGAATTTTAGATAATCAAGAATCTTCCCACACACGAAATGAATCCGCCAGAAGAAAAGGAAACAAAACACTTGGAAAAACTTCAAATTTTTTAAAATTAATTGACATGACTTTTAAAATTGCCTTAAGGATTCGAGAATGATTTAATTTTCTTAGGGAAGTGAATAACTCCTGTAATACAAACAAATGCACAATTTTGTAATTTATGCTTACAATATTTTGCATGCTTCCTACATGTTTCGGCGCTGTTATCTCACCATCTTCTGGAAGCTGACACCAAAATTTCTTGACAACATACAGCAGCTCCATTAAGATAGAGCGATAATAGCGCCGAAACAATTCAGAGCTATCTAAGAGACTTTACGCACAAGTTACAGAATAGTGTGACGTCCTTTACTTATCCAACTAAATGCACAATTGTGCATTTAGTTGGATAAGTAAAGGACGTGATAATATCAAGATGCACGGTAAAACTGTGAAAATTACAGAATGGTGTATTGGCTGGCATTACATGAGTTATTTACTACATCATAATGCAGGAATTTTCAGTGTAAGGTTTTCTTAAGGAACTTTGCGAATCATAAAATGTACATAAGAGACACGATTAGCACTCCTGTTTCGAACTAGGAAGATCCAAGTTTGAGATCTCAGCCTGAAGACTGGCTGTCTTGAAGCTTCTCATGGTTACCCTCTGCCTCGCCAGGGTGACGCCGGATTATTGTATGCACGTAGGCGAAGATCACTATACAACATTCTTTCAAATTTATTATTCATAAATCCTTCTATTACTCGACTTTACCTGCGTAATCTGAGCTAACGAGAGCCAGTTAACTAAAATTATTTAACAAGTAAATAAATTAAATAAGCATAGAAATTAATGCAATGTAAAGCGTGATATGATTCTGTTGGTACTGCAATCGATGTGTTCACGTAAACACAGCTGATTCAAAATAATAACTGTATTCATTTCTTTATTGTTAATGTCCTTGTGCTAGTGTCGCATTTTTATATGTATAAACCCAATAAGTAAAACTGAAGTAAACTTTTTTGTATACAGCTGACACAATACTCATATGGACAATTAGAGCATAGAACTATACAATTAAAACGCAGTATATCAGTCAACAACGCTCATACGAACACACAGAGAAAGGTGAAAACGAACAGATAACATTAGAGGACAGCCTGCGTGGCCGATTTTAAGAGATCATTAAAGGTAAAGCGGTTCGTTACAGGTTTGGAGTGGCCCAGAGGGTTCCAGGAAGTTAAGGTTCCCAGATTTCATGACAACGGAACAGGATGGTGATAAGTTTGTCAGCCTTACGCACCGGCCGCCTTTACCCCCAGAAAATGCTCCTGCTGCTCATTTCTGTTAGAGGCTGAGTAGGCCCCAGGGCCATAGTGCGATCGGAAGGAGTTTATGTCAATGAAAGATTACGATGACACCAACTGGGATCGAACCAGCGACCTTCCGATTTGTAGTACAGCACCTTAGCCACCGCGCCACCGCGGTGCCCCCTTAGAGATGATTATGCGAAATTAATTCGCTCCTAACACTCGTATATGGGAAACTTTCGTAGACAATACACTGGTGCACGCCTGTAATAAGCACAGTTTCGACATGTAAAAGCAACACCAAAATGCCATATCTATGATATTCCGGTTTGCCGCACAATTAAATCGGCAGTCACCTAACAAAAATATTAAAAATAATAAACTCTACATCTTACCGACGAAGATGATTGAGTGGATAGCTGCCGGACTTTTCTCGTACATGTGTTAATCTCTGAATTGCAATAGCATTAAATTTTTCAGCACCAATTAAATGTAAATAGATTTAAAATTAATAAATTTTATAAATGGTTAATCTTGCCGTGTGTACTTATTTCCATAAAATAGAGTTCCGTAACTTTTCTTCGTCAAGGTATTCTATCTAACGAAGACGAAACAGCGATGCTTAGACCTGACTTTACCTATTTTAATCCAATCCCTAGTGCTAGAAATCAACGGATATCTAAGAAGTCGGAAGATGGATTACGCGA
>Ga0131853_10017531_pt1 | contig 13037 bp, 9 predicted proteins | sample TergutLab28metaG_FD_92764 | JGI IMG/M metagenome (GOLD analysis project Ga0131853, IMG submission 92764) | Labiotermes labralis P1 segment gut microbial communities from Petit-Saut dam, French Guiana - Lab288 P1 (version 2) (version 2) | ecosystem: Host-associated > Arthropoda: Insects >...
GTGTAAATAAGATTTTAGTATCACATATTGGTGCAATTAGTTGGTTATATTTTAATAAACCTCTGTATATATTTGTTAAGAATAAGTAAAACCCATTAAGATTCGTTTAAAAATGATTTAAACGAAAGGGGAGAGCCTTTGATAGACGATATAACATTCACCCAACTGTCCTTTGTTCCTTTACAACATGAATATTCATAGATGAGAGGTTTCAGTTCCATTTTTGTTACGAATCGGACATGAAGCAGTAGATGCTGGGTAGGGTAATCATAAAACCATTCAGCACCCCAGTTTCAGTGACTGTTTTCCACAACCACAACTGACAGGATAAATTTTATTTTCCATAATTCAAGCTTATGTATGCACTTCTTGATGACGTATATTTACAATCACTATGTAGAAGCAGATATAGCCCAGGAATCGAACAAAGTTGGTTGCTTGTGTTAGCTCACTGTTGTGTAGACTCGATTCAGGATAAGAGCACCTGAATGGTGAGAGAAGCAAACATAAATGCAGCATTTAATTTAATAATCATAATAAGAACAAACATAGATTTGAGGTCCGCAAGACAGTGGAGAGTTATATTGTGTCCTTCTGGGCTGTGACGCGGTTCAGTCTGATAGGTGGGCAAAATACTGGTTTCCCAGGAATATTCATCTTCAAATGGAAGCATAACTTGTTTGTTGGGTCTTAACGGCGAATGGTAGAGAAGATTGGAGAACATTACTATAACGTAATGAAGTTTCAAGCTCTCTGGGATAGAATGCCTTGTTGTTTAGCCTATAACTAATAGTCTGATGGGGACTGCTGCCTCAGACTCTACTGAAGATCTCTTGGACTTCCCCGAAGATGAAGGTAGCAAGCTTCTACGACATGTTGAAACCTGTATACATTTATCGTGGAACGGGATGGTATAGTCGGTATAGAGACCCTCATGGTCCGGAGAACGAATCCCAGTGGGGAAGAAATTTTCCGCACCCGTCCGGAATAGCCTTCGGATACGCCCAGCCTCCTGTACAATACGTACTGGATCTCTTTGTGGGGGGCAAACGGGCCGTTGCGTGGCGTTGACAAAGCACAATATCCAGCGCCTAGTTAAAAAAACAGTAGTCCTATAACTCCCCCTCTCGGGAAATTTACCTTGCATACACTCATCCCTCCTGCGGGAGTGGTTCTACGACCCCCGCGAAAAATGAAAAAGGGCAAAAAATTTACTGCCCACCTTAATAAAGTTTTAGTATTTTTTAGTGTTTTTCTTTTCTTACCTGAAACATTGTGACGAACGCTGCTTCTCCCCCACCCCCCTCAAATCTTTGATCATCATGTGGTTTGGCTCGAAGGCCTGATTGAGTTGTCAAGCAGTTTTGACGTTCCTGTCCAGTGAGGGGTTCGCGGGATGTGAAGATAAAGGTTCAGTGTATCCTTAACTTTGCTTCTAGAGGAAGGTGAAATGTCAGCTTTACATTTCGGCCGTTTTATCCCTTGCGTCATCTGCAGTTTTCTTATCAACTACTGTCTATCTGATAGGAAACTAAAAAAACCTAGCTGCTTCTTCGCTGTGTCTCATAGAATAAAGAAACACTGCAAGCGTGTTGCTTGGAGTTTAGCGGGGTGGCAGGTGTATGGTGGGAATTCGATTTGAATTAATAACAACACACTTATCCAGGCGGCCGCACTAACCTCCGTAATTCTAAGATATCACCCAGTTTACGCGGTGGATATGTCAGGACGGCCGCCCGGCCAAGATTCTCCTTGATCGTTAAAATGGAATTCCTGCCATGCACCTGTTACCCCGCTAACCTCTAAGCAACGCGACTGCTGTGTGTCTGTACGGTTAGTAGCCAAGATACATGTTAGAATTAAAAAGAATCATAGTCCATAGACATAGGTGCTGGCTTTCTTCATGCGAATAGAAGCCAAAGACAAGCGAGCAGAGACAGAACTTAATTATGGACTCGAATGCTTGCCAGCAGCTAGTGAAGTGTTCAGTTTTATACCCACTCAAACTTGATGCTTATTATGAGCCACTATATATAATTCTGTGATCTCTTTGCTGTCCGTCTCCACTTTCACATCAACCAAGCTCACAGCAACACGCTGACCCCAACCCCAACCCTCCAAAAATAAAATCAGTTGTCGCTCTAAGGACAGGACTATAGAAACAAATTAACTAACTTTATTTCACAACAAGACAGACAATGCACTATAACGTAACAATGGGGTGCGTACATTTAACCATTGTTGTCGTTGACAAGAAGTAAGTATTAAATATTCTGAGAGTATCTTTACAGCCTTAGGTATCCAGCCAGCATAAAATGCGCATGCGCCATATTGTCATCTGTAGCCTGCCCGGTTCTGCAATATTTTTCCAAATTATTTCAAGAACGGCACCATATTTTGAAAAAAAATGTGTTTTAATTTTCTCTACACCTTTTGTCTGAAGAATTTGTAATTCTAAGAAGAACTCAAGAAAGATAGTACCACAAATGTACACAGGCATTCACGTAATGTATCCGTTGTTCTTGTCACATTTTAATGAAACTTTCATATTTTCGAAAAATCCTCAAATGTAAAATTTCATTAAAATCCGTCCAATGGGACCCGGGTTGTTCCATGCGGACGGACGGACGCACAAACTTGTCGAAGCTAATAGCCAATTTTCGCAATTTTGCAAAGGGGCCTAGATCGTTTAATGTTACAAATAAGTATGACTTCCCTTCCGGAACACAGTCCATGAATAAGCCAAGCTTACATTCTAGCCTTTAAGATCGTTCGTTACATAAAGATACAAACGCAAAACGAAGATCTCCATGAAGGCTGTATTATATATTACGCAGTGGCTTTCTTTACATTAACATTACATCAATACCAATCTAAATTTTGTATCGTTGATGATACACCAAGGAGCCAGAACAGCTCAGGTGGTGCAGTGATCAGGCTACGGGCTGAACCACTGAGGAACTGTTCGATTCCCGGCACAGGAAATTAATCTTTCTGTTCTCCAAAGCGTCCTTGCCGGCTTTGGGGCAAACCCAGTCACTTTTCAGAATGTACCGGCAGCTCTGTACCCAGAAATAAAGCGGCCTGATAGCGAAACTGACCACTTATCTATCCCCCCTCTAGTGCCGAAGTTAGGAGTGAGTGGAGCTAAACTTCGTCTTCCACATACACTGTTTTGGTAGGCGCGAGGACGACTATACCTACATTTCATCCTAAAGATAATTGCATTTCATTGCTGGTATATGGGTATTGGAGTAATCTGGAACAGTATGCTAGCAAACGCAGGTTTCCACACGAAAAATTTCTCCGAAAATTATCCGAAACTTGGGCACGCGTCCTCGTTAATGTTGACCAGCCCGATCCTACGCAGAAAAATTTTAAAGAATATCGGTCGGTGGCACCAAATTATTATCCAGCCTGGGGCGCCCTGCTGTCGTACTTAAGGTTATCAAAACCCAGATTATGTGGTCCCTCTTCTTAAATATATGACACTGTATAGTCTGGTAGCAGTGAACCGAAATGCCACAAAAACCTCTTTCCGAGCGTTTATGATGAGGGTAGTAAAAGGCTCCTGTTAAATATCAGTGGATTACTACCAGACTATACGGCCTCATATGCCAGAGAAATGTTCGGAATATGCTTACTCTTCAATTTATTGTGCTACTATTTTGTTCCCAACAACATTATCAGAGCTTAACTACGGACAATTATAAAGGAGCAGCTGGAAGCTTAAAATAGAGAAAGCCGGCTGAGTTTGTCTGTAATACTGACAACTCACGACATTTCCTTTCAAGAAGTCTGGTACAGATGCAAAGATAACGACGTCTGAGCCAATCTTTGTTAACAGTTTCATTTGATTTTCAAGGAAACGTAAGGTAGCACAAATCCGCAACTTTTCCACTCTCCTGTGTTCATCACATCATAATACTGGAACGAATACAAACGACTTTGAAATGGAGATAGGCAACGTTTTGATGACAATTTCATAATTACAATAATCGTCTCTATAGTTCATAACTCTGAAATGTCATACTGAGGTTGAAATGAATTTCCCGAAATGCAGAGCGAGAAGGTACCTTAACTCCACCGGACGTGTTTTGACGTGTCTGTCAGTTCAGGTATCATGACATGACGTCAGCAGGAATACAGAGAGTCTGGCAACAAATTCAACTAATTGTTGAGTCAAGTACAAGCTACGGGCATGACAGTCCCACAATTCTCACACGAAGATGAACAATACACTCGAACCGGCGAAAGTTCAAAGTTCACATCTCGTAATTGACGTAGAATCCCGATACAGAATATGTTTGGCGCTTCCACAGTAAATGTGAAAGTGCACTCAATTTTACTACATCCTTGGAGAAGAGTACTTCTTGAGAAGCTGAACTTTTTCAGCTAGTCAAGAAACAATCGCGTTTTATGGAAGCCGAATGTTCATTACCGTGCTAACAACAGCCAGCTAGTTGCCCCTATCCTGAACCAGATCAATCCAATTTACCTTCTCCCATCCCTTTCCTTGAACATCCAGCCTAGATCTCTCATGTGGTCTCTCTGTTCTTCAGATTCCTCCATAAAATTGCTGTACGAAATTTTCTCCCCCCCCCAACACGCAATCCATGCTACGCCTTTCTCGTCCTTCTTAGGGTTACAAAAATTTAAGCTCTTCCTTATGCAGTCTTCTCCATTCACCTTTTACCATCATTTATCCTCCTCAATACCTTCTTCTCCAACACCCTCAGCTTAAGTACATCCTTCAACATTAGATACCAAGTTTCACACCCATATTAAACAAGAGGCAAAGTAAAAGTTGTGTATATTTTAGTTTTCATATTCTACGTTAGCATAACAGGACGTTTCTTTTACTTAACATTTGCAGGACAGTTCCAAATCTTGAAGCAAATAAATCTGCACTGAATTGTGGCGTTTCGTTAAGAATATTTAATTTTTAATCAAATTACTATGTCGCTTCAATTACGCTTTTAGGCGCTTTCGCAAAATTGTGAACAGCGAATGTTAGCTTCGTCATGTCCGTGTTTGTCGGTCCGTCTATCCTTCTGCATGGAACAAAGCGACTCCCACTGGAAGTATTTTCGTGAAATTTGATATTTGAGTATCATTCGTAAACATCTCGAGAAAATTCAAGTTTCATTAAAACTGAATTAGAATAACGGGTACTGTACATGGAAACCAATATGCATTTATGATCAAATCTCGTTCAGTTCTTACAATGAAAAATATTTCAGACAAAAGTTGCAGAGACAACAAAACACATATTTTGTGTTTCTAGTCAAAATTTGGTACACAAATCCCTTTTTTCCGTGCCTTCTACATGCTTCGATACATTGCTTTACTCCACATTATCACCATACTGATAAGCATGTCTGACTGCAAAAGGTAAACGGACAAAAACTGCAAAGAGTGATTTATTAATTAAATCCACGAATTAAAGTTTTTCTTGGGAAGCTAACCGGTCCTTAGATTTTCAAGGATTACCAGTATTATATGGAACCATAAGTTTCATTACCACGTTCACATCAGACCACATATTCTCCATATCCTGAGCCAAATTGATCAAGTCCACACCCAACCTTCCGATCCTATTATTTTAAGATCTGTTTCAGTATTATTTCCCATTCATGTCTGGATATGCCAATAATCTCTTTCCTTCAAGTTTTCCAACCAAAATTCTGTATGCATTTCCCTTCTCCCAAGTGCGTAAGGAATTCCCCGTCCATTTCACCGTCCTTGATTTGATAACTGTAATATGTGACAGGGATGCAAATCGTAATGTTCCCAATTGTGCGACTTTCTGCACACTCCTGTTGATTCTTTCTTCTTAAGGCCCAATATTTCTCCAGCGCCGTTTTCTCGGATACCCTCACCCTACGGTCCTACATTGGGTTACGTGGCGGCGCAGTTTGACGAGGCGCTGCTTACCGTCATTTAACACTTAATTCGTCTTTCTTAGCAGTCGTCGTTTGTAACCAACATAAGCTGCTTACATAGAACGTTATTATTAGCAATACTGAATGGATTCATACAATGACCTTCTTTGGCACCAACACAATATATGTGTGTTGTTGATGATGATGATGGTGATTGTGTGATGTGACAACAAGGACTTGTGCGCCACTCTGTACAATTTTCTTCCAGTGTATGTGATGACAAGCACTTCTGCACCACTCTGTATATATCGTTAATACGCTGCAAGCTACAGTGTCGTAATTTAATACAGCGCTAAACCTAAAACGTGAAACAAAACTCTTCTCACCACAGCCTAATAAGACTCGAGATTTCTGTCTTCTTTTCGAGCGGCAGGACGGACAAACCTACCTTCAGAACCATTTTGAACTGTCCATTGTCCAAATTCAGTTACGTACATATTGCATTTTTAATGTTTTTTTACACCGTGCTTTGCGATAAAATTATGCAACAGAAACCAAAGAAATGCACACTCTTCAAACAAATGCTTTAATTCGATTTTTGACGTCTTCTTCGTATTTCGAACATCATGTGTTCACCATCAGGAAGACGGTTTGTACAGGTAGTTTTTTAATGGTATGTTTTTCATGCATTTACTCATATGTAAGCAGTCTAGAATGTGGACGAACGAGTTCGAAAACTTTTGTGTACAAACTGTCTTCCTGATGTTGAACCCATTAGGTTCAAAACATGTAGAAGACGTCAAAAATCGAATTAAAGCATTAATTTGAAAAGCGCCATTTCGTTGGATTATGTTGCATAATAATTCTTTAATAGCTGCGAAAACCGCAAGACATTTATTGGACACCACAAAACTCTCTCAAATTCTTTTAGGAACATTTTTTCCCCTGATATTTAGAAAGTTACCGTGGTGATGCGTTCAGGAAACTACATAGGATATCATGAAGGGTCCATTATTTGTGTCCGATTTTAATAAACCCTGGAATAACCCCGCTATTACATTCAAATGTTCTCTAATATTAAATTTAACAAAAAAATTCAAACGAGTTCCAGGGCTATTAAACGCGCACAGACGTACGGACAGAGCTATTTTAACAGGTATTATGCAAGGGTGCCAACGCACCCATAATAAATCTACTTTTCTTTAGAGCACTCCCTTTTCAGATAACGACCGAGGGCTTATGCATGACGTACTATACACCTCAGCGGTCGTGTTGTGCCTGTTCACAGCTGCGTGAACTGTTTCAATGGACTGGGCAAACAAGGTGTGCAGATATATGTAACCTCTGTTTCCACCATCAAAACACAGCAACGTACAGCGTTATTGGGGTGGCAGCAAATTACATGGCAGTAATATCAACAAACATATAATATAACAATGTGTACTCTGATATACCATAATGCTATGTAAATTCGCCATTTATTCTTAAGGTAATGCGACTTGTTGCTAACTAGTTAGACAGTTAACTAACTCTAAATAGCACCGACCTTAGTTAACGAAAACTTACGGTATGTCAACTTAATTATCCGTATTTTATATAACATGCAGATTCAATCTCATGACCACAACATTCCGCCAGTGCACATTAGGACGTCACCCTAAGCCATACCAGTCTAGGGTGCACCCAAGCTACACCACAGTTGCAGTACCTTCGGCACTATTTTTCGTTCATGTTTTATTCTAAAATTTCGAGATCTGCTTCTATTTCCTTCTTCGGGTAAAAGGTGAGACATAGTGGTATGGATCCGTTGGGAAGTATCAGCCAGTCACAGTCACTAGAAATGAGGCTCAATTCTGCCTTCTTCCTGAGGACGGAAACAGAACTACCTTCCAAAATGTTGCATGTATAATACGAAAACTCGGCAGTGGATAATGTGAAAACAAGTTTGTCCCTTTGCATGCCACGAAGGCACATGGAGGGGAATACAAGTTTATATCCATTCATTCTTAAACTCGGCACAAGATGGAGATGAATAGTTCATAGTACGCCCCGGCCGTTTTACCCCCAGAGAAAGACTAACCAGTACCCACCGGATAGGAGGCTAGTTAGGACCAACAGTCGGTCTTGAAGTATAAGAGAAACCAGAAATTTAACCTTATCCGTATTCCGTGCAATAGACTGACCACCATAATATGAACATCAACGCACAACAAAGGGATATAACTCCCTTAGAATTAAGGCGACAGTAGTGACATTAGACGTTTGTCTGTAGCTCAACATGAAGTTACCAAAAAGTGTTACATACCTATAATTAAGCTACATTTTATAAATTTTAGCGCCATTTTAATTGGTAACGTCTTATTTTGAGTTCGTAAAAGCACATCTTGGGCAGCATTTAGTATAAACGCATTCCATTCTCAACGAATCCCCTACAATGACTCACAGGGGCAGAAATATGTAAGAGGAACATCACAAAATGACAAATAGTTGTTCACGGTTGTGTGTGATTAGTTGGATTAAATAATCTACAAACGGGAGTAACAACTTGGTTCCCCGATCGACCTACCTGATGCCTGGTCACTACACCGCACAAACCATCCCCGGATAATGTCAATGATGTTAACACGAACAACGCAAATAGCAAGTCCTTGACCTAGTCTCATAAAATGCGCGTATAGGAGTGAGATGTTGCAGACTGGCGACCAGAAAGTCACACTGTAGCAACCATCAATCATCAACACGGTGACATGGCGACTGTGCTTGCAAAGTTACAGGCTCCACGAGATTAACATGCACAGTAAAGTAGTTGGTGAGAAAAATATGATTAGCGGCGTTATAATGCGTGAGTGGCGTCCTTAAACGTCAATCTGCTCCTCCTGTTGCACGACGATGAAGCCGAGTTTCGATACCTCTGCTTCATGCTGAATTACACTACACACGGAACCCCGCCTGTTACGTACACGTGACGTAAGAGCGTTCTCACAAATAAACAAAGCTGTTATATTCTATAACGTCTTAATTCCTCCGTCACTGGAACTTCATATACATGTAGATTTATCGCTCGTGGGAACTATGTCCTTGAGCGAGAGACGGTTGTAGTGTCTACACTAAAAGAAAGAATGCAAAGTGAAACGAAGGAAGAAAAACAAACAAAAAAAAATTAAGACAACTCCCAAGAATATAGGTGTAGTTTTCGGAATTTATATAAAAGAAGAACTTTTTATCGCTTTGACGGTCTTTCTGCTCTGCTTCATGACCGGAATTGCAACAGCGTTGCATAGTAACGTTATTAATTTTAAATATACTAAATCTACAGATTTCATCCTAATTACAGACTAAACAAATAATTTGGGCTGGCTTTCTGTGTCTATAGAATATCTGGTTTGCATTTAATAAAATGAAACTTGTGCAGTTTTGAGACACGAACTACAACTAGAGGGTTTCTATTATGGAAGGTGTTTTCCTGATAAGATCTTCCGTAATAAAATGGGTGCCACGGATTTAGGCACTGGAAAGCGCGATTTCTTATCTTTAAGGGAAATGTGGTGGTAACGGAGAAACTGCACACAGAAGACAAAGACAAAGAAACACATAGACTATGTTCAGCAGCTGAAAGCCTGGGAATGGGTGACTACGTTGCTTCAGTAACTCCCAAGTTCCGAAGCGAGGCAAAGCTAATAACTAAGACCTAACTAATTTAATCTTAATTCATTCATTACGTTGCCCGTCTTCAGACAGATCCACAGCCTCTTACAAACCGAGTTCTCCGGAGAGTGCCATTTAATGCGCCTTTCAAATTCCAGTATCTCTTTTTTCCTTAAGGTCATTCAGCAGCTGCTTACGTCTTCTTTCTCGTCTTTTTTTTTCCTTTTTTAAGAGGGAGAGTTAAATGAAAACTTTAAAAGTGCGATAAAAATTCGAAACACAGCTCGATTGTCTTGTTAGTTGACAACAATGATACTCATGGTTTGAAGAGTGGCTAACAGGTGGCAATGGAGACTACATAGGAAAATGAAGTCATTGTGTACCTTTTGTGTTCAATAAATTACGACATAAAAATATCTAAGGTTTTCATTTGACTCACCCTCGTATCTTTCCCTCATAACGTGTTTTAGGGGGCAGATCGTAAGCAAGATGTGACCAACAGTTGGCCGCCTTTCGTTTTATTTTACGTAGGACGCTCCTTTCTAACTTGACGTTATGTAATTCATTTTTATGCTGTCAGCCCAACAGATCTCCTCCATCCTTCTCCAGTACTAAATCTTATCATTATATATATATATTCTGTTGCTACTAAGGTGAAAGAGAACGCAACTATTGCGAATATAGTGCAGTAGCATTAGTAAACAGTTGGAGGTAATAACTCTAATAAAGATAAAAAGAATAAAGAACTTGTAATAACTTATCCTATTTCACTTGGTCAGACACTTTCTGAGCCTTAAATTCATATGTCAAATTTTACAGGTTTCTATCACCGAAATTAACCCGCGAAAAATACAGCACAGCACCGAACCTTCTTTCTCACGTCAGACAAAATCTCATAAAATTTACACTCCTGCAGCTATCAAAATCGAACTCTCGACCTGAAAGCGTATGACATATAGAAAAAGGGAGCCCGTTGTCCATTATATAGAACAGTACTTCTAAAATTTTTCTACTCTGACAGAGCAGGCAAGCACTGAAATGAAGCTCGAAAAAAATGGAATAAATACCACAAACAGCCACATGTGCAGGACCTAAGTAAATAAGTGCCCGGTGCAATCCTTCCGGAGATGGTAATAATCTCGCGCTTAGTCACAAATATTCTTAGTTAGCTGCGCCGGAAATTTAATTATCGTGTTCCCAAGATCCGGCACATTCCAAGCTATTATCTTGCACGCGCCTCCGTACATATTTGCATTGCTTCAAGCATGGGCGTAAATTTGGTTTTGATATCACCTGCTGTCTTCATCATATTCCGGAATGCACAGGATAAGATCCCTAAAGGCAGGGCTGCCCAACTTCAACCCACAGGAAGGCCGCATAATTCGGTAAGGACTCGCCTGAAAACCACACCTGTGTATACATATATTTAAAGGGGGCATTCACTAGAAAATCATTTTTACAAACAATAATTTGAGGTTAAAGTACTGTTGAACGACAAGGGACGACGCCGCACTGAACTCGATAAACACAAAAAAGACTGGCTTACTGTGTACTAAATTAATAGTGATGAGTTATAGATTGTAACTTTTCTGTGCAATAAAAGTTGCCATATTATGCTCTGTAGGTCTATTACACTATGTCTGTTCAATTATATACTGACAATATTCAGGTGACCGAGGGCCGGAAACACTTTCCTCGAGGACCGCAGTTTGGTCAGCTCCACCCACAAGCTTAGTTACTTTCTTCTTTGACCTGACAGTTGCTAATTTCCAATGCGGTGGCTATTCTGGTTACAATCTCTTACTGTGAATTTCGATGTGGTTCCTCTGCTTCCTAAGGTTACTCAGTTCTGGAAGTGGTACTAGTGGTACAACCACCTCTCACGCTCATGTGTTTACCTTGTTGTCACTACCCACGGCAGGAAGGCAAAAATTACCAGCTCGGAGTGCCCTCCAGTGGCAAGATATTCATATAAAGTTTCACCGAAATCAATCCAGAGTTTCTCACGCAAAACAAGCAAGTAGATAGACATGACCTCCACTTGTTGCATTCTTTTTACGTACATCGTGAGATTGCTTGTTAAATGAAAGTAAAACATGAAAAGTACACATTACCTCTGGAAGTTACGGTGGGACCAGATTCATCAGGCTGAGTGCCAGGCCCTTGTGACAAAGTACTGAGTCTTCAGGTTCCTGTCTTGTCCAAATGAATGACCATGAACTTATCATGACGGAGACTTCCCGCTGAAATAGTTTCACAACTGTGTTAAAGGACAGAGTACAGTTTGGATCAACTGCCACGACAGATTTTGGGGGAACTTTTTGGATACCAAAGTGCTCCATCTTGTCAAGATTTGACTTGCTTTTCTTAGCTTAAGTTGGGGGTGGGGGTGTGCGCGCACAATATCTGATATAATAAAAGCTGCAATATCCATCATCTTTGGGACCAAACGTTTGCTGGGTATTAGTGTTCTGGCTGCTACAACGTTACACATAACGTGCATTTTTGTGAACATACCAACCTCCCAACAGGCCGAACTCTTAAACTGTCACTTAACAACTTGTCCTGGTTTCCCCACTGCATTTCTATTCCCTTTTCATCACTACTTACATTAACATGATGTAGATCCATACACAAAGCTAAAAAAGACCAAAAACACCAAGAAGTAAAGACCGCACTTTTGGAAACAATGCCAGGTGTTAACGGTTCATTGTATAGTGAAATTTAATGGGCCTATCAGTCAGTTTCCGGTTAACTGAAGCTTCTGGATCACCCAGTGCTAGATATTACTGCTTTTACTGTAATATAAACTTTTATCACGAGCTGAAAATAATACTTAAACACACTGTCAGTTCTAATACAGAGTGTTCTTTTATTGTGTCGCCGCACACAGCAGCTGTATCGCATAGAAAGATGGCATCTGCTGGATCATCCTGTACAGGCTTCTGTGCTCAGGGACATGATAGAAGGAATTCACTGTATAATGCTGCACAAGAGAGGCCATGTTGAAATTAATAAACATCTGCAAATACCAGTTTCACTGATAGGATAGCTAATTGAGAAAAATCAAACTCATGGAGTGACAGTAAATGTGTTAAAAGTCAGAAAACCTATGGGAAGTAAACAGGCTTGTTGTGCATCCTGCTGATTACGCCACACTTCACCTGAAATTATTGTATGATAAAGCACAGACAAGTCACGCTTTTAACGTTCATTTGTCATGAATTAAGTCCACTAACACATTAAAAAACATGCAAGGGCAGGAAAACACCGAATACTTATAGTATCGTTTTATCCCATTCCTCTAAGATATGTCTTAATAGTATTCTCCAGTACATGTTTGGATCCACAAGTTGTCTCTTCATGACCACAATTTTGCAAGCAGTTTTTTCATCTCCCCTTTGTATGCCACATGCTTTCTCAATCACACAATACTTGATTTCAGCAACATAATTTCTTGCCAAGTCCAGTTCCCTGTTTACACACACACACACACACACACACACA
>Ga0131853_10017532_pt1 | contig 13036 bp, 11 predicted proteins | sample TergutLab28metaG_FD_92764 | JGI IMG/M metagenome (GOLD analysis project Ga0131853, IMG submission 92764) | Labiotermes labralis P1 segment gut microbial communities from Petit-Saut dam, French Guiana - Lab288 P1 (version 2) (version 2) | ecosystem: Host-associated > Arthropoda: Insects >...
CTTCTTTTGCTTACTTTTCTTGGCGGAGCAAGAAAAGTAAGTGCCCCCGCGGCATGAGCGGTTCAATATTCTCTGCCCGCAGGCAGAATTAGTATTGGGACCTTGACCTTGAACTTGACCTTAAAGACCTTAATGACCTTGACCTTAAAAATAGCAAAACAACATTATTTACTTTGCCTTAACCACCGGCATATCACATTTGTGCAAGATTCCCTTGGAAAGCGAAAAACATATGACCGCCGCAATAAGCTGCCACGCCGCCAAAATAACCAGCCCGGCCAAAACTCCCCAGCCATCTATCACACTGCCGACAACTATAGCGGCAACCAGCCCGGGCAGCATAATTACAATAACCGCGATAATATAAACCGTAATGAGTATACCCGCGCTCATATCCGCGCCCGTCCAGCGTAGGGAAAGATAATTTACGCCGATGAGCAGCAGAGAAAACAGCGTGTAAACCACGATAGCCATGCCAATTATCAGCGGCGACTCGCGCAGGATGACGCCGGCCGGCACGAACACGAACAAGCTCTCTACCAGAACCTTGAGGACAACCTCTAGGTTGCTCCACACGACCTTGGAAAAAGCCGACTGCGGGATCATATAGATATACTGGGAGTACAGCTCTTTGAGCCCGCGCCCGGTGCCGATTAAGAATATCTGCGCCCACATAAGCACCTGCAAAATGGTCAAAAAGCCCCCGTCGGGCAAAAGCAGCGCAAAGCCCACAGCGCCCGCGGCCATTATTACTGAGGGCATCCCCCACAGCCCCAGCCGGTTGACCCTAAAAGACTCCCGCAGGTGTTTGTAAAAAATCGCGGAAGCGCCCAGGCCGCCGACACCTGTCGCCGCTACCTTGATATTTTTCTCGGAGGTCGCCTCGGTGTTTATCTGCCCCTCGGCCATTGCGCGCTTTTTCTCAAAAGCGGTCTCGGAGGCGACCAGCACGTCTTCGTAGTAGTCCGGGTTGCTCAGCACGACATAAGTTATAAGCAGGGCACCCAGCGCGGCAAGCGTGCCAAAGAACGCAAGACCGCCCCCGGCGTCGCCGGAGATTATCGCGACTGTCCCCGCAGAAGCCCAGCCAACAACCGGCGTCCAAGCTGTGATGGGTGAGCGCAGCAGCAACTCAACCGCCGCTATCATATCGCCGCCGGTTTGGGCCGCTTGCCAGACCACGTAACCGGCCATCGGCGCAAACGTAGCCCCGGCAAGAATCTTGACAACCAGCTTGCGCACCGGCCTGCCGTTTGTCAAGCTGTAGATCAAAAGGGAGAGCACCTGCATCAGGCTGACCGCGAGAATAAACCCCGCCAGAATCAGCAGGATCCCGCCAAAGTTCACCCCGAACCACCTGCCGAGGTTGTGGCTTTGGAAGAGTATGAAAAAGCCCGCCAAAAACGACGTACCGGCCATGCGCACGACACCGTAGAGCAGTATGCTCTGCGACCGTATAGGCGAGACGAACAGAAGATTAACATCGCTCATATCGAAGATAACGTCGCCGCTGCGCAGCCCTTTTTGCACGGCCATTATAAAGAAAAGCAGTATAAGCGCAAACAGGATTCCCTTTAGCCAAACTATGTCCAAAAGGTTTTCCGGCTGGCTCTGGTCTGTTATCGACATTATAACGGTGAACGCGATCAGCGCGAGAACCAGCAGGTACAAAGCAAGCTTGCCGGGCTTGCGCAGCAATTCAAGGAATTTGTTTTTAGCGCTTTTTGCGATTATATAGACAAGGCTGCTCACCGGCTCTCACCCTGCCCTTCGCCCTCGGTAATCGCGAAGTAAATGTCCTCCAGGCTTTTGGTGTCGCACACATCGCCTGGCCGGCACTCCCGCACAAGCTTGCCTCGCTGCATTATGTAGGTTATGTCCCAGTTTTCCGCCACGCTGTCAATCATATGGGTGCTGACCAGCAGCGCGCAGCCTTCGCTTTGGAGGTCGGCTATAACGGCCTTTAGCTCCCGGATACCGTGGGGGTCTAGCCCCACCAGCGGCTCGTCGAGTATTACGGCCTTTGGCCGGGGCAGCAGGGCGCAGCAAAGGCTTACCTTCTGCTGCATACCCTTAGAAAGCTCTTTGCCCAGCTTTTTGCGCTTGTCCTCCAGCTGGAACCGGTGCAGCAGTTTTTCGGCGTATTCCTCCCAGCCCTCAAGGCGGTAGGCCCTCGCTATAAACTCGAGGTGCTCCGCTACCGTCAGCATTGGGTAGACCACCGGGAATTCCGGCACGTAGCCCAAAAGCCGCTTGGCCTCGGGTGTGTGGTTTTCGTGGCCGCCTACGGTTATTGCTCCCTCAAAGCGCAAAAGCCCGCAGATGGATTTTATCAGCGTTGACTTGCCGGCCCCGTTAGGGCCGAGCAAAATAGCCAGCTCGCCGCTCTCTACCGACAGGCTTATGTCGTCGCCCGCGAGAAACTTGCCATATTTTTTAGTTAAGTTTTGGACTTTAATCATATATACGCACCACCAAAATACGAAAATGCGCGCCGGGAGGTCTCCCTCCCGGCGCTTTAGGCTATGAATACAGACTCTTAATGTATATGACGTGCCTTACCGACGCTCAAGCGCGCTGGTTGTAATTACAATATCCCCGGCCATTGAGGTTGTAAAGTGCAAAAATCCGCTCGAGCATACCGACAATGCGCTGGGGGTAAAGCTGCGGTAACGGTTTTCCGCCCTGTCGTAAGAGTGGAAGCGCAGGTTTTGCAGGTTAAAACCGGCAGGCACGTCGACCCTTGCGGCAATGCGCACCTCCATGCCAAAGTCGCCCTGTTGGCCCAGGCTCACGACCGATACCGTATTGGTAAAGTGCTGCTGGAAAAAGTTTTGTGTCGCTATAGCACCGGTTGAAATTGTAGAACCCGAAAGGTTTACACCGGTTGTGGCAAGGGCTGGGTTAAGCCTTATGCGCACGTCCACATCACCCGCCGGCCGCAGAAGGAGCGTGTCTGCGTTTATAACGATATCCCGGCCCTGAGCCGCGCTCGCTACCGCCTGCAAGGAAGCAAGGTCTACAACACCCGGGTTGGTCAGGCGAATGGACGGGGTAGCTTCGGGTCCGGCCGCCTGCAAAGCCTGCGAAACCAGGGTCTGCGCCCCCGCAGGAGTTATAGCCCTTGCTACGGCTGGCGGCGGAGCAGGGGCTGTCGTTGTCCTTCCGGTGGTGGCAGCGGGGCGTGTCTGCACGGTGTCAGCTGCAGCTGTGCCGAAATTAATCGGGCTGCTGGAAAGGAAGAACCGGGAGGAAAAATAATGCACGTTTTCGGTGGTGCCCACAAACCGGCGTTGCGCGTCGTATACGTACAACCTGCGGTCACGGCTTATGGAAACGGTAGCGTCGCGCGTACCGGCACCTCTGACCGAGATGTCAAGAATCTCGACCAAGGCGTTGTGGGTGCGGAACAGCCCGCTGTCCACCACTCGCGTGACACGCACCTCGGGGTCGTCTTCCCGCCTATCGTCTCGGTCGCGCAAAACTACCGTTACCGAAACGCCTCGTTCCGCGTTTACCGTCACCAGACGCTCTTCAGTAGATGAAGCAAACGCGGCCGGGACGGCCCCGATAATCAAAATCGCGGTAAGTAAAAAAATCATTATCTTGCGGTGTCTTCTCATAACTATCACATTCCTTTTCAAGTGATTTGCACTGGGCCTGCCGCCCGGTATGCCGGACTTTTGGCTATCCCCCTGCCTTGTCCGCGCACCTATAGCTTTTATATTGCCGACAGCTCCAAATTAAGTATAGCAAAAACCTTAGGAAAAAACAAACTAATTTTGCTGTTTTTTTCTGGCAGGAAAACAGGTAAAAAGCAGGCTCTGCTATTTGCAAAGCCTGCTTTTTGTTGTCTCGGGTCGAATTGATAACATATTACAACAAAATCTTCACCACTGTGGCAGTAAAGATTTATCGGCCTTTACTTTGTTTACAACCTCTTTACCTGAGCGGCAGTTGTCAAACTTCCCTTTGTAGATCTCGTCAATTACCGCGTTCATTAACGTGCCGTAATAAGCCTCCGGCGTAATTCCTGAAGTGGTGTCGTGAAAATGCTGCTGCCCTGCGCTAAAGCGGATATTCTCGTACTCTTCTCTCACTTCTTCTATTAGCTGCTCGCGGGTCATGTTTGCTCATACCCCTCTCAAAGATTTTGCCTTTAGAACCTGCATTCTCGTTATTGAATACAGGTTCTTATAGTATTTGCAAGCATGGTCGGCTTTATTAACGCCGGTTCAAAGCGCGAGCTTGGGTGGTTACGCCTCGTGGTAGTTTTTGCGGTTAATCCAATCGGTGGAAACATCCATGGCGGCGCGGGTGGCGTTTGTTTGGTCCAGGGCGTTTAGCATTACAAAATCGTGTATAATGCCCTGGAATCTAACCGCGGTAACATCTACTCCGCTTTCTCTGAGCTTTACGGCATAAGCCTCCCCCTCGTCGCGCAACACATCGGCTTCCCCGTTGATAATCATCGCTTGAGGTAGGCCCTGGAGCTCTTCTTTTGTCGCGCGCAGCGGCGAGGCGGTGACCTGCCCCCGCTCGCTCTCTGAGGTCGTGTATTGATCCCAGAACCACATCATACCGGCGCGGTAGAGGTAATAACCCTCCGCGAACTGGAGGTAGGATGGAGTGTCGAAATACGCATTGGTAACGGGGTAATACATCAGCTGCTTGTGGATTTTGGGGCCGCCGCGCCGCTTTGCCAGGATAGTCATCACAGTGGCCATGTTGCCGCCAACGCTGTCGCCAGCCACTGTCAAGGTGTCAAGGTTCACGCTGTGGCCTATGTAAGCGGCGATATCAGGCAGAGCAGATAGAACCGCGTAGCACTGCTCGACGGCCGTGGGGTATTTCGCTTCCGGAGATAAGCTGTACTCGGGAAATACAACCACGCTGTTTGTGCGCGCTGCCAGCTCTCTTACGAGCTTGTCGTGGGTATGCAGGTTACCGAACACCCACCCGGCGCCGTGTATGTAAAAAATCAAATTGGGAGCGCCGTCAATGTTTTTCGGCAATATGCAGTGTACATTGATCTTGCCCCAGTTGCCGGTATCTACCGACAGAGTGGTGACCTCGGCTGAGTATTTAAAGACCGGCGTGTCCTGGGCGGCATTTAGCCGCTCACGCCCTTGTTCCGGCGGAAGCTGAAAGATCAGCGGCGGCTTGGAGCTTGATATGCATAGTTCTCTGGCGGCCGGCTCCAGCGATATAAGTCGTTCCATCTGTACACTCTCCTAAAATTATAGATAGTTTTACACGGCTGTTCGTGATATTATTTTATGACCATTTTGCGAAAGTTGTGTCAGTTATATATCGTGATCGATTTTTACGCTTTGACGCAACATACTTAAAAAGCGAATATGTTGAGGCAAAAATTCCTCAACACATTCGCTCATTGCTTAATCATTTTTGTTCCCAACGCAGTCAAATTACATGAGGGACACGGCTTAACTTATGATGACTGCCCTGCGGCATGCGCCAGTTCCTTTACGTTCCGCTGGCGTCCACCGATTTTACGGGGGGCGTAACGTTTTGCACAAGCTGCATATGCACAGTGAGCTTGGGCGGTTTTGGCGACTGAGTATTATAGCACGAGAACCAGTCCTTATATTCCGCTCTATATCGGTCGGTAACCTCTGCCGCCTTTTGCTCCAACTGCCCATACCCCAAGGGACCATTTTCCTGTAGGTATTGAAGTATTGCCGCGGCCCTAAGGTCGCTAATCATATTGTTCCATTGCTCACACGCAGGGACTTCAGCAGCAGATACGGCCTTGCCGCCCTCATACCCTGCGCCAGACACCGGCGTTAGCGTCTCTTCTCCCTGTTCTTCTAAATCTTCCGTTTTAACGCTGCCCCTTGTACCCCAGCCATCATTGGTGATAGTAAGCGCTGCATGGATACGAGTATATGTCAGTGACAAGCCATACGCCAAAAAATAAACCGGTGCAAACAAAAAGCGGACAGGGTTATACAAGAGATAGAATCCATTCTGCTTATACGTGATAATGATAAAATACAAAACAACGTCTACGATATCCATGTAAAAACCATGTGCCATTATTGACAACGCAAAGATAACTAGAGCGATCAACCAAAAATAAGCCTCGGCAAACGCCCAAAACATGAACCATATGTTTTTTGGGAACGTGCCTTTTATAGACGCCAAGCTGCCAATGTATGCGGAACGCTGCCACCTTCTGCGCTGTGACTGAAATTTTCGCCAATTGTCCGGCGCCTCTGTTTCGCAATATGCGGTGCTTTGGTATCGAGTTTTTCCGCCAGACATTTTGGAAAACGCTGTAAGTTCACGATCATCCCCTGCGGAAACGTGTATGCCAAACAAAGATGTCCGTTTGAACTTGTACAGGTTTCGCAAGATAAAATCTTTTTTATGTACGCTAAATGCTCCGCTGCAAATCGCCACATTACCAGTTACGGATTGCGCGGCCCTCCCCAGCTGGAAGGCACTGAAGTATGAGATAGACTGCAACTTTGTAAGAAAGTTTTTGTTTTTATTAAGGATACCGATATTCCCTACGCAGGAAGTTGTTTTACCGTCTTCGAATGGTCGCAAAAGTTCTGTTAGCGCATTGGGCAAAATCTCACTGTCTGAGTCCAACAGAAAAACATAGTCGCCGCTTGCTCGCTTAAAGCCGTCAATCAATACTTCGCGCTTGCCGCGGTTTTCCTTAAAGCGTATAATCTTAAACTGTGGTACATTGGGGTTGCCCCGATGGTCTACGGCAAAGGATTTCGCAACCTCAAATGCCAAGGTATCTGAGCTGCCGTCGTCTAAAAAAAGTATCTCGTGCACAGGGTAATCAAGCGCCAAAATATTCTCAAATATTGATACGACAGATGTTGGGTTTTCGTTAAAGCAAGTAATGATAGCCGTTACCTTATATTCTTTGGTAAGCTCTCTTTTGCAAGGCCGATAAATCAAAGTCAACTGCACAGTTTCTGATTTCCCAGTCGCCTACTTCTTTGGTGGGGTCTATGCCTTGCCGATATATCTGTATTTTTTCTTCGTTTACGTCAAACCCAATTGTATCAACTTTTTTCGAAAAAGCTACGGCAAGCGGCATACCGACATAACCCAAACCAATTACCGCTAACTTTTCTTCTTTGCTTTGAAGTTTATTATATAAATTCTTCATGTATATACCTTTCTCGATTTAAATTTAAAATACGATTATGCATCAGAAAACGCAGGGCATAGTATGTCTTTTTCCCTGCGTTATGTCAATATATAATGTTTAACTTTTATGTCAATTTATTTCTATAGATCTATGTGACATATTCTTTTAGTTTGGTTTATTGATTCGCAATATGCTTTTTATATCGAATCGCTTACAGAGGTTATTCTCTCATAAAGGTTTATTTTTTTCATTACTTAATTGTTTCTGACTTTTTACAATATGCACAGTATAATATGGAAGTTAAAATGGTTGTTTATGTTTTAAAGATTATGAAAAAAATAACAGTTTATAATTACCGAATTTAGCCCAGACACCACCGGTAGGTGGGTAAAGCAAAAACCAGAAAAACGATTACTATTGTTGTAGACAACAGTATGCTTGGCTCGCATTTGCCCATAGGGAGGGAGCAGTAGTGAGGTATAATTGATGGCATTGTTTTGTGTTGGCGTTGACATGTAAGGATTTATGTGATACAATTTCATTAAGCGCTCAAGATGAGGCTGCGTTTTAAGCTGTCAAAATTTTGATGGAAATTTGCTAGTATTAACATGCGGATATGGCGGAATCGGCAGACGCGCTAGATTCAGGTTCTAGTGAAGGCAACTTCGTGGAGGTTCAAGTCCTCTTATCCGCACCAAGCTAAACCCGGACAATATGTGCAGCAAGATACGCTAGATCGCTTAAAGCAATGCCTGGCAGAATAGGCCCCCTATTGGGGGCCTATTTTATAGGGAAAGGATGTGCTCGTGGGTGTTCAAGGTTGGCTTTATAGGCGGTGGGAATATGGCCTCCGCGATTATTGGCGGGGCGCTTGGCAGCGGGTTTCTCTCCCCGGATAACATCGCTGTCTCAGATGTGGTCCCACAAGCAAGCGCAGCCCTTGCCCAAAAATTTGGGGTGGCTGAGTTTGAGGAAAACTGTGGTATTGCCGCCCGCTCCTGGCTTATTGTGCTGGCGGTAAAGCCCCAGTTCTACGAGGACGTCATCGAGCAGATTAAGGCCGAGACCCTAGCCGGCGGGCAAAAAATCGTTATGACCCTGGCCCCCGGCTGGAGCCTAGCCCGCACTCAGGCGGCCTTTGGCGGCCCGCTAAAAGTCGTGCGGGCAATGCCAAATACCCCGGCGCTGGTGGGGCAGGGCATTACCGGCTTTTGCACCAGCGAGCTTGTAAGCGCAAACGAAGCCCAGTGGGTAAGCGATCTGCTGTCCAGCTTTGGTAAAGCAGAACCCTTGCCCGAGCGCTTGATGGACACCTTTGTCGGCCTGTGTGGCAGCTCCCCCGCCTTTGTATTCATGATGATAGAGGCGCTGGCCGACGCCGCGGTGCACGAGGGCTTCCCACGCGCGCAAGCGTACACACTGGCTGCTCAAGCCGTGCTGGGCAGCGCGCAGATGGTCCGCGACCTCGGCAAACACCCCGCCCAGCTAAAAGACATGGTTTGCTCCCCCGGCGGCTCCACCATAGAAGGCGTGCGCGTACTTGAGGAAAAAGGCATGCGCTCGGCCCTTTTCGAGGCAGCGCTGCGCACAATTGCCAAAGCGCGGGAGCTATAAGCACTGGATGCAGGAGCCGCACACTGGGCGCCCCTGACAGGTTGCGTGCCGGCGCGTCGTGGCCGCTTCGCTGCAAACCCGGGTGCGACCGGCAATCGCTCCCCCTCCTACAACGTTAGGCTCTAGGAAAACCTGGGGATGCCCGGGGACGCGCCCTCTGCAACTCCACTGCCGCGAACTTGGATTGACGAGGTAAACTCATTTGGTAGAAACATTCACAGAAATCTTCACCCAATATATTCCCTACCAGCTAACGGTGCTGGTTCTTTCCGCCATGCCTGCGATTGGGCTGCATGGAGGGTTTGTGGCGGCCGCGCTTTTGGACGTACCTTGGCAGCAGGCTCTCTGGCTGACTATTATAGGCAATATTTTGCCTGTACCGCTTATACTGCTGTTTGTGCGCAAGGTGTTCGAGATTATGCACCGCATAAAATACCTTGACCGGCTAGCCCGGCTGCTTGAAGAGAAAGCGCTAAACAAGGCGGCCCGCCTGGCGGAAAAGTACCCGCTGTATATGTCTTTGGGGTTGTTTGTCTTTGTGCTCGTGCCCCTGCCGGGTTCGGGAGCGTGGACCGGCTCGCTTATAGCAGCCCTAATAAAAATGCCTTTCCGGCAAGCCTTCCCGGCTATTGCCCTGGGGGTGGTGACCGCCTGCGTAATTATGGTGCTTTTTATCTATGCTTTCCCCGCTGCTATAAGATACTAGAGCGCGTCCCAAAATTCATTGTCATACCCTAGAATATACCTTGATGCGCTATAAAGCAGTGCAAAAAGCTTTTGCCAGAATGTACCGGCAGTAATTTTTGTATATACGGGAATTTTACACTTTCATATTTGGGAGATATGTGGTACAATGAGTGCCTAGGGTTTTCCCGGGGAGGGCGGCCTCAAGCTTTGCGGCTGTGCTTTCCCCGCGCGAGAGTACCTTACCGCGCTACCGCAAGACGGGTATCTTTTGCGCGAAGCAAACTTTGACACTATTAGACACAACAGCAAAGCCACTGGGGGGCGCCACGCCAGCCAGAGCATTTTTTGACCTTGAGCGGTTTTTCTTAGATAAGACGAGCTTTTTAGCGATAGCGCTTTGTACGCTTGAAAAAAGCAACGAAAAATAGTACGCAAACCGCCAAAAGGCATAAAGGCAACGACCGGCGCTAAGCTCCCTAAACAAGAGGAGAGTGTTAGTCATGTTCAAAAGAAGTAAAAAATTTATAGCTCTACTAGTGGTTGTGACCGTACTGGTGAGCACCCTGAGCATTGGGGCCTCGGCCTCAACGCAGGGGCGCACCGGAACCGATTTTGTAGCACAATACTTAGCTGAGCGCGGCATAACCATTGAGCAAGCCGGAATTGTGTCCAGAGGCGGGGCCGCAGCACCGGCTGCCGGCACTACTCCCGCCGGCTTTGCCGCCGGGCGCGGAATGGGCGGTTTTACCCCCAGCACCCGGACCGGGGTTACCCACGCCGCAATGCAAGCTAATATTCGCTCGCACGCAGCGCAGGCCCCAGGCGTGGTTGGCTGGATGACTATCCCCAACACCAACATGAACTTCCCTGTAACCCTTAACACCACAAGCAACAGCCACTACCTCTACAGAGACTGGCGGGGGAACGACTACACCGGCCGCCTCAACTGGCGCAACTGGAACCAGTTCCCGGACACCGCCACATACTTAGACTTCCGCACCACAATAGGCAGCACCTGGCAAGGTACCTCGCGCAACATAAACGTCTACGGCCATAACTGGACCAACCTGCGTCCACCATGGCGGATTGGCAACCACCCGCAAGACCGGATGTTCGCCCAGCTAAAGTCTTACCTTGACCCGGAGTGGGCTGCGGCCAACGCGCACATCTACTTCTCCACAGGCGAGCTTGAGGGCGTTTGGCGGGTGTTCGCGGTTGGGTACGCACACACCACCCCCCTCTTCTTCTACAACAACCCCAACCCCAACAGGGCAGCTATGCAGAATATCGTAGACGAGTGGAGAGCCCGCAGCCACATTAACTTCGACGTGCCGGTGGACGGCGACGACCGCCTGCTCACCCTGACTACCTGCACCCGATTCCACGGCGACATGCTCACCCAGCGTTATGTGGTTGTAGCCCGTCTGCTCCGCCCGGGTGAGAGCGACACCGACGTAGTTACCGCAACCCGCAACCCCAACATAAGGCACCCCGACTTTACCCAGCCGGTAAATGTTCCCCGCCCGGCACCTGCGCCTGCCGCACCCGCAGCGCCCGCAGCTGAGGCTGCCCCGGCTGCTGCTGCAGCTGCAAACAGTGCGGCTACTACTCCAGCCGCTGCCCCCACATTCCCATCTGTCAGCGCTCCCGCTGCTGCACCGGCCGCCCCTGCAGCTCCCGCTGCCCCAGCGGCGCCAGCCACGGGTGCCCATACTTTGGTGCGCAACAGCACCACCAGGTCTACCGGATAGTATAGATTACACCTGGATAATAGAAGTACAAAAGAGAGGATGGAGCGCTTGCCGCTTCCATCCTCCTTTTACAAAAAACTAGATTATAGAAAAATATAGGGCAGAAGTGTCCTTTTGGAGTATCCGCTTTTTTTACCTCTCACTTCTATAAAGGAGGCGCGTATGAATATTTCCGCTAAGCTGTTTGGCGAAATTCCCGAGGGGGGCAAAGTCTACTGCTATACACTGGAAAGCGAGAGCCTGAAGGTGGAGATACTAAACTACGGTGGTGCCATACGCGCGGTCTACCTGCCCGACAAAAACGGTCGGGTGGCCGACGTTGTGCTGGGCCACAAAAACTTTGAGGATTACCTTGAAAACAAAGGGTGCCTGGGCTGCGCGGTGGGCCGCAACGCCGGCAGAATCTCCGGGGCGTCCTTCCGCTTGTTTGACGAAAAAATAACCCTGGAGGCCAACGACGGCGAGAACAGTTTGCACAGCGGCGCTGGCGGGCTGCACCGCCGCTTGTTCACCGGGGAGGTGCATACCTTCAACAACCTGCCCGCCCTGCTGCTCAGCCATACTATCGAAGAGGGTAGCGACGGTTTTCCGGGGAATTTAATTGTCACCATAGCCTACGCCCTCACCGAAGACGGTGCCTTGATGATAGACTACCGGGCGGTCAGCGACAAAAACACCCTGATAAACTTGACCAACCACTCTTACTTCAACCTCGGGGGGCACGACAGCGGGAATATATACGGCCACATTCTTGAGTTGGACGCACCTTTCTACACCCCCGCAAGCCCCCAAAACATCCCCACCGGGGAGATCCTGCGGGTAAAGGACACCCCCTTCGACTTCCTTACCCAGCCAAAGCCCCTGGGCAGGGATATCCACAGCGCGCTCACCCAGATAAGCCAGTTTGAGGGGTACGACCACAACTTTGTGCTGCGCGGGGTAGGCTACCGCAAAGTCGCTACCCTAACCGAGCCGGAAAGCGGCCGGGTGATGAGCGTGCTGACCGACCTGCCCGGCGTGCAACTATATACCGGCAACCACTTCGACGGCGAGGCTACCTACAAAGACGGCGTAAAGTACCCCAAGCACGCCGGTGTTTGTCTTGAGACACAGTTCTTCCCGAACGCTGCGAACACGCCGTGGTTCCCTTCGCCGTTCTTTGCCGCGCGGGAGGAGTATGCGTTTACTACGACTTATCAGTTTTCGGTTAAGGAGGAGTAGGCGGGGGTGTCCTGCGGGCAGGGGATAGGGTGTCGCTTGTGTTGCGGGTTAAGGTCAAGTTCTTAAGGTCAAGGTCCCAATATTAATTCTGCCTGCGGGCAGGGGATAAGGTGCCGCTTGTGCCGCGGAGGCACTTACTTTCTTTGCTCCGCCAAAGAAAGTAAGCAAAGAAAGGCGGCTGGGGGGAGGACCAGTATTGCTTCACTCACTGAGGGGCGTTCGCTTCGCATACAACTCCCCCCAGACCCCCCACTGGTAGGTCAAGGACAGGTTTATGGGGGTTAGCAGGTTGTGCGGCAACCGGATTCGTCTGCAAGAGCGGAAGGTTTTAGTGGGTAGAGGCACCGTTTTGTTAAGGCGGTAAGCTGCGGTTCCGTATTGGTTACGTTTGCGCGAAGGTCAAGGGCGTGGTTAGGGGCTGGTGGCAGGACTTCGTCTGCCTTAGCTGTTGGTAGATGACCCGGCAAATGCGCTGGTGCGCAGAGAACCTGCTGTAGTCGGCTGCGCTAAAACAAACCTACCCTGCGGCTATGCCAGCACGGGTGTAATAAAGTAACGAGTCTTCGCGGTAAGGTGTTTGCTGATGATTAGGGCTAGTGCAAAACACATCACTCTATGGAAC
>Ga0131853_10017533_pt1 | contig 13036 bp, 3 predicted proteins | sample TergutLab28metaG_FD_92764 | JGI IMG/M metagenome (GOLD analysis project Ga0131853, IMG submission 92764) | Labiotermes labralis P1 segment gut microbial communities from Petit-Saut dam, French Guiana - Lab288 P1 (version 2) (version 2) | ecosystem: Host-associated > Arthropoda: Insects >...
ATCTCGCAGAGTAGGTCCACAGGTTTGGAAGGTTCTCTTTATGCAGTTCTGTGCATCCCTTTCGTACATCATCTATGTTAGATTTAGCATCTTTGTCGATTGAGCAGTATGGTGTAGCTGTAACGCTGTAGGATTTTATTCGGTACGTGTCCGGCTTCAAAATCGGCCAACACACCGTCTGTTCTGCTGAATTTTTTGTGGTTTTCCGCAGTCCCTCTAGGAAAATATCGGAATAGTATCTCGATTTAGTCGAGGCCATTTATTCCCAACCCCTTCCCAAATCATCAAGAAGAAGCAAACAATAAAAATATCTTATTAAACGTTTATTTCTCCAAAGTTTTATCAATTATTTCGATTTTGCACTGTGTACTCTGCGCTAACTCGACGAGTTCTAAAAAGTGAGATAGCATGCTGTGCATGTAATACTCTCAGGAATTCAGATCTCAATATGAATGCTGACCTGCTTTATATGGCAGCATTGTCCGTATTCCAGTTACTCTTTTTGAAGTGAATTCGTATGCTTTTAACTTTTAAAAAATGTTTGTACTTTTTTAAGGATTCGTATCTTCTTTCCACAATTTGCGATGGATTCAATGGAAGCCCCTCTTCACTGACATTCTACCCACGGATAGGCCTAACAGCATCTATTTTTTATTTAACTGCTATTTTAACGGACCCCTAAGCAATTATCCCACGCCCACTCTTAATGGCCCGTCTAGTGTAACAGACCACGTTTCACTTTCATATTCAACAGGGTGCACGCTTAAGATCTTCTATACAAAAAAAGGTAAAGTGATCCCGTTACAGGTGTAGCCCAGAGGTTGGGTAGAGGTATAGCTCTACTCTTCCATGACCGCGGCACTAGAAGGGGGTGAGTGATCAGCAGCACGCCCTGGCCGCACTTTACCCCCGGGAAAAACTCGGTACCCATTTTACAGGAGGCTAGGTGGGCCCCAGGGCCGGTCTGGATGAGCGGAAAATCTCGTCCCCACCGGGATTCGATCCCGGACCGTCCAGCCCGTAGTCAGTCGTTATACCGACTGAGCTACCCGGCCCACAAGATCTTCTAAATAGGAACTGATAATCAGTAACATGCCGGCAACAAGTGTCTGTCGGAAAACGAGAAAATTATAAAGAAGTTCCTTACATTCAGTCGCACTACCTACCTACCTACCTACCTACCTAACTAACTATCTAACTAACTAACTCCGTGGATCAGACTCTGTCCTGACAAGCTAACTAGTCCTCATCTATTCGAGAAATTCCCCGCATTTTATGGAATCAGAAGGTTTACTACTGCATTTGAAACAGCTTTCTACCGGTCCCTTATACTGAACAAGATCAAGCTAGTCCGTGCCCCATCCTACTTCTTAAAGATCCATATTTATATTATCATTCCATCAATGCCTAGGTTTTCCAAGTGTCCTCCATCCCTCGGGTCTCCCCATCAACACTCTGTACGCACCTCTTCTGTCGCCCATGCATGCTACATGCTCCGTCCATATCACTCTTCTTGACTTTATCACACGAATAATATTTCGTGAACAGTACAGATCATGAAGCTCCCCGTATGCAGTCGTCTCTACTCCCCTCTTACCTCATCCTTCTTAGGCCCAAATATTATCTTTAGCACCCTATTGTCTAACACCCTCAGCCTACTTCCCTCTCTCAATGTAAGCGACCATGTTTCACACCCGTACAAAACAACAAGCAAAATTATATTTCTGTGTATCTTAATCTTTATATTTTTGGTCAACAAGCTGAAAGACAAAAGATACTGCACGAAATGGAGGTTGAATGGAGTCTTTGCCAAGCTGAAGTTGTAACGTTATACAGCGCTGGGAAACCGCCGAATTTATACAAACTATATAAATTTATATTCCTATGGAAACATCTTTCTGCTTTACTGTAACTATATTTTTCAATAATAAATCGTATTATTTAGAAGCAGGTGTCGTGATCTTGTTAATTTAGTTATCTATTTTAATTCTAGTTTTTTCACGAAAGCAACTAATGTCGAAGGTGCCGCGAGCACACAAACTTTGCGAACCACTGTTTTAGACGTTCTTTCTGAATCGGAACAGGCCAGAGGGCTATTTTCAGGAGAAATGAAGAGAGCAAAGAATTATAGCAGATAGAAATTCTTTTCGCTTGAGTAAGTTTCAAGGTGTAGAATTTATAATTATTAGTTATTTATGTGGAGACCTAAGAGCAGATGGGAGGATATTGTTAAATTGAAACTTGAGAAAATTTTAGAAGGGCGGAGATTAAATACGAATGGTGTGCTTTGGTTTTAGTGTAATGAAAACAGATATGGCATGAAGGACGGACTTTCTTGAACATCTGAGCCACAATAAGTTTTTCAGGAATGACTGTGCCACCTACAGTTAGTTTAGTTAGACAGTTATTAATTTATGTCTGTGCAATTACAAAGAAGGAAAACAGGCTTCAAGATCCAACAAGATAGGCAATGCACTGTGACGTAACATTATGGCGCTTGCGCGTAACCATTGTTGCAATAAAAAAAGCAAAAATGAATTTTGTGTGTCGTGTTGAGCTGCCTATCCCTGTCAACAATACACAGTTGCTGTGTTGCACAAACACAATTTAACACTTTACACACCGAGTTAAATCCCATCTGCCCTTTGCTAGGATTATTCGGAGCTCACCGTGTTCACCACGTTAGCAGGTAAAGGGTTAATGGCGGATTTATGCCGCCGGCACAAATAAAACGTGCTTAGGTCTTCATGCAAAGTGCTCGATATATTTGTCCGATTTTGACAAAATTTGGAGTTCGTTGACAGACTTTTTTAGAAGCCCCCCAGTTATCAAATTTTATAGAAATCCATCTAGTAGGAGTCACACTCTTACATGCGGACAGACGGACAGACGGGCAGAAGAACAGACAGACAGACGGAAGGACTGATGTATATGACGAAATTAACAGGCGCCTTTCGCGACTATGCGAACGCTTCTACAAACGATTTGATGTTTTGTAGTGAAATTACGTCACATCTGAATATCATCTGAAGGTATCCTGTTAAACACCGCTCTCTTTGTAAGATACATTTTGCTTTTATATGAGGGCTGACTGGTAAATACGCATAAATATATGACAGAGCGACCCGCGAGAGGCCTGATTGTATGGACAGTGTCTCTGAATGCATCCTCCAAGCAAGGACCGCTTGCGTGTGGTGGAGTTGGCTCGCTGCAGAAATTACTCGACCGGAAACTGACATGGTGAAAAGAGGACGTAGCGGGAAATAACAGGGCGGGAATGACCCCGAAGACACTTTGCAGGGTCAGTTACCACTGTCCGTTTTACGAGTGGGAAATTCCCGGAGGTGGGGGATAGAGCTGATTCAGTCGGATTACAAAAATATATTGTCTTACCACGTACCGTTCCATTGTGTGTTAAGTTCTGATTGGCTAGGTTGTGTGAATTCCTCTACGACTACTGATTACAAAATAGACTTAGGCGATGACTCTTGACAGACAGACACTGCCGCACGCACGCCCCAGTGTGTATGCAGCACCGTGACGAGGGAGGCCGTTCTGAGGTAAGTCCAGGGTATGTGTAGTGTTTCGATTTACTGTCGGCTGAAGGGGATGTATTTCATCAAATACTAATATATGTAAGGGATTGGGAACGATAGACAAGGAAGTAGTCATACCTTGTTTTAAATTCATGTATCAGAAATTGCCTGGAGACCCAGAGAAAAACCGCGAAAACTTCAAACACGGTAGTCTATTACGTAGGAGTATTAGAAACCAGCAGTTATCGAAAGCAAACCAGGAAGATCAGCCACTGCACCAGGATATTTGTGAGAGGAATTTTATTTTGAGACTTATTTAATAACTTGTGCGTGTGACGTAGATGGGAATGGTTGTGAATTATGCACCAGGAAAAATGTGTAAGCAAATGGTCCCAGCCCACAGAAAGGTACGTACTTTCCCACATGTTGTCTGAGGGATGGAAGAAGACCTAAAATATCAGAACAATCAATCTGCGGATGAGGAAATTGACCCAGGAATATCTGGATGATGAATCGGAGGAGCTGACCACCACACTGTGACGTTTATTGGGTGGATTTTAAGGCAAAGATTTAAGATTTTTTTTAGTACCAATTGTGCAGAATCATATATTCAGTTGAATATACAGGCTAATGAAGTAATAAAGCTTTACACTGCAGATTGTTAATGTAGATTTGGGAAGGTGTTTGTAGACTCTATCAGCGGTTTCCCATTCCACCTGGAAATCCTGTGGTAGGCTGTAGATATTAAGAACATGTGAAATTTTAAATCGTCACTGCCAAAATTTTATTTTAAAGTGAAATACATTAGAAAATGCTAGAGAATACTTTTTAGTTTAAGGAGAGAGACATAGAATGATGACATTCACAAGCATTGTTAAACTGCAGTCAGACACAACTTTTAATATTTATATTGCTAAGAGGTGCTTCTACATAGCCTGTCTTAACAGCTACATGTTTCGGCCTCTATATCGACCATCATCATGTTGTACACTTTCTTATTATAAAGCAAACTATACAATGTACAATGTTTTGTTTTTGTCGACGATATCTCGTTCACATCTGTAAAAATTTGCATTTAAAATATTTACATTAGTGGTAGAATTAAAAAGTTACTCTAATGTAAAAGATACAAACATTAGAAACCATTAGAAAAATTCACTGTTGCACTAATGAAAACGAAACAAAGAAACCAGCATTGCCATAAAGGAATACCCCCCAGTTCGACACTAAACCCCCCCCCCTCCCGAAAGCACAACACCCAACTTTTTTTTCTAATGTTTTATAATGTTTGTATCTTTTACATTAGAATAACTTTTTAATTCTACCGCTAGTGTAATTATTTTAAATGCAAATTTTGCAGATGTGAACGAGAAATCGTCGACAAAAACAAAACATTGTACACTGTATAGTTTGTTTATAATAAGAAAGTGTAAACCTGATGATGACCGATATAGAGGCCGAAACATGTAGCTGTTAAGACAAGCTATGTAGAAGCACCTCTTAGCAATATAAATATTAAAAGTTGTGTCTGACTGCAGTTTAATTATACTTATGCTCCTATCAACACGATGGGGATGTCTCACCTGAATGTGACGATATTCTTTCACAAGGCGACAGTGAATTTGCTGTGCCCAGAATTTCTTTCAATATTAAAATAAGCTTTAATCAGTGCCGACGGGAGGAAAGGGAAGCCGGTAAAAATTAATGGGACAAACCGCCCGGTAGGGGGCCCGGTGCCGAATTAAGTTGCTTAAGTTTTTTTGTTTTTCTCTCAGTAGTATCATTATTTATCGATTTTACAAATTAACCCTTTCAGGCCAAGCACACAAGTCACGCTGCAACTGAGAGTCAGGCTCTTTTATTCATTATAAAGATTTTTAGCTGCTCCGCCTTTGCTGGGCTGCCCCCCCCCCCCCCCGGGGAAGCCTGAACCCTTTCTCGACAGCACTGGCCTTAACGAGTATCCTGCTAAATTGGAGAATAGGGTGAGATCCTAATAATGCCAGTAAATGGCACACGGGATTTAATTCGGCATTTAAAGGGTTAAGCAGATAATTTGTAGTGCAAATATCGTGCCTATTTTACTCGCGTTTGTTTGGGAGGGGTGGGAGAAAAGGTGTGTAATGAAAGTCTCCATGAGTTTTGCTACTATTACTGAGTAGGCAGTTTAGTGTAACCCGCGGTAACACACGCTGGGATTTCCACTTTCTGGAAACTGTCTTCCGGCGAGTGACTTGTTTTCCAAATAAACGGCTCCTCAAGGCTGAAAGCAGTGGTCAGTATACAGGGTAATCGGGAAATCACTACTTGGTTTCGAAGTTGATAAACCTTGAACACTTCTTTTATTTCGAGGCATACAATCATGAAGCATATTGCGAAATGTCCAACGATTAAAAAAGCTTCCCTTCCTCGCTTTCTGAGCATGTGAATACACATTCACACTGGGATGTTTTGATACAGTAAGATTGTGTGCCTAATACTGTCAGTAAGATTGTGTGCCTAATGCTGTCAGTACGACTGTGTGCCTAATGCTGTCAGTACGATTGTGTGCCTAATGCTGTCAGTACGACTGTGTGCCTAATGCTGTCAGTACGATTCAATTTAAAAAATAAGAAACTCAGAAGAATAAAATTTATAAGACGTCAGGTCATGCAAATACTCTTTATGACAGAGGTACCTGGACTACAAACGTCACAGACAAATTCAAAATAAAATGTATAAGATGTTAGGTCATGCAAATACTCTTCATGACAGAGGTACCTGGACTACAAACGTCACAGACAATTCCAAAATAAAATATATAAGATGTTAGGTCATGCAAATACTCTTCATGACAGAGGTACCTGGACTACAAACGTCACAGACAAATTCAAAATAAAATGTATAAGATGTTAGGTCATGCAAATACTCTTCATGACAGAGGTACCTGGACAAAAACGTCACAGACAAATCCAAAATAAAAAATCTGAGATAAAATCCATGAGAGGGGTAGCACAAGGAATCACGACACTCGTGACGTCATCAAGGGCGCGTCGAAATTGCAAAGAATCGTGGTGCAGAGAAAATATATTTTTTCCGTGTTGATAGAAATCGGAGAAGGGGGGCAGAGACTTGACATTAATTGTGTAATAGAAAATGATTGTAAGAAGGGAGAAAATGTCAGTTGAAGAGGTTATGACACGACTGAGACAATAACAGGCGAACAGATTGCCGTGTTCTGAAGCCACGAGAATTACAAATGTTTAGGGGAATGTAGGTCAATATCCACATATTCTCACCTTTGACCATGGTTGGATGTGTGATTATGTTAACGTATGTTACATACATTCACATGTGTATATAAAACTTCTGTTGTTAAAACAGTAGCTGTGCCCACTCCCGGACGACATTCGAATGAAGACGCCCGCTTGCCTTCGTTTTAAAAATAAAACATAATTATTTTTTTTATATATGTGTTTCATATTGTGGTCATATTTTTGGAATGTAAAAAAGCACGTTATATTTACGTTTTAGCTGCCTGAATTTGTAATATTTATCTAATGCGTCGCCGTCCCTGTAGGTACCGACCGGTATGCCGCATCGTTGATTATCGTAATGTAATAAGGACTCTATCTATTTGTGCATATCTACGCTGTGTGTACCGTGTGGCCCAATATTATGTTTACTACATAGACATGATTCAGCTGCGTAATTGGTTGATTGCTCGATTATTATATTAATTTGTGGTGCTTTGCCTGTTTCTGTGCTGCATAGCGTCGAATGAGGATGAAGAATGACAATTGAATGTGAATATTAAGAATTAGGTAAGAGAAGTTTATAGTCCGCAGGAGGTCCCATCCTGTGTTCAATTATAGCAATGGTTCCCAGTCTGGTGGTACTTACGCTACTCTGCCAGGGGCGGTTAGATAAACACAATTCTGATCAGTAGATTAATTAAGCAAAACATGTTTTTTATTATTATTTAACCGAAAGAAATGCTCCTGTTAATAAAATGTCAGAGTAAACGAAATAAAATAAGAATGATTAATCATACTTTTTCTTTTGTCAGTTGCCGTTTAAAAGAAGAGGACAGATAATAATGGATTATTGGTTAATCTGAAAGGTTTAAGAGCCATCAGTTAAATTAAGAACCGTTGACTTAGACACAGCAAACTTCCAAAGGAACTCAATACAGCAGGTATTCTGGTCTGAAGTCGACCACGTGTAAGGTATGAATTGAACGTATTGGTGGTGGTGGTGGTGGTGGTAGTAGTAGTAGTAGAAGTAGTAGTAATCCTTTCCTTCCATTAGGAACATAAGGCATTTGTAAAGTTTGCTTCAAATTTATTTATTTAATCAGAATTGATTTAAGAAGTCTCAGGTGATTTGCCTTGGTGGAACTACCATCTTACGGCCCAGGAATTAGCTAGGTCGCTGATGTTCGTGGCAATGGAACAGTCATATCCTCCTGTCCCTGTAAAGGTAACTGGTTATTCCGTCAGTAATTCAGTCGCTAGAGCCTCATTCGCGATATCACGGTGCACCACGAGAAGGCAAAGTTGACATTTGATTAACAGAGGCTATATATTCGCATTATTAGCCCTTGCACCCCATTATTTTGAGATAGTAGGTTGTTATCCTATTCGTGTGTGAGGTTAGACTGTCTGAAGAGGGACAGCACATACAGTATCGAAATATAGACAGGTCGAAAGATAATTAGCAATGTTCCAACAAAAAAAAAAACTAGATGAAGCTCGAACCCAGAGTACAAAGGAATACGAGAGTTAAGAAAGCTTAGAATTTTAATTTCTCCCCGCCGTTTGTCTTCATGGCTTATTTCTTAAACACAGGGACAAACTGGTACGACCGTGACTGATTATCTAATTAACTAACTTCTTACTTGAGAAGCTAATATTTCTTCAGCTGATGTTATCCTCCCTTCTGTATTTAGGTCTTCCTAGTTGTTTCTTTGCTTCATGTTTCCCCACTAAAATTCTGACGAAATTTGTCTCATCACCATGCGTGTAACGAGGAATACGAATCATGAATCTTTTCACAGTGCAGTTTTCTTCAGCCTCCTCTTTCTTTCTCTCTCGTAGCCTCAAATATGTTTGTCATCAACCTATTCTCCGACATGCCTTTTTGTTCCCTTTATATCAAATAAAAAACAAGAAAATTGCAGTTCTGTATATTTGAATTTATATATTTTCAAATGTCGATTTGGAAGACAAAAACCTATGGACGACGTATAAGCACACAATCCCCGAAATTAATACGCTTTTAGTTTATTAATATATGTAATTTACAAATTGGATTTGGCGTTCGAAAACGTAGAGTAGTTATGTAATTGTTTTGCATAACCCTATATTTGGGTGGGAAACTTGGTCACTCACATAGAGGGGGGAACGTAGGCTGAGGGCGTTTGAGAATGGGGTGCTGGGGAGAATATTTGGGCCTGAGAGGGACCAGTAACAGGAGACTGGAGAAAACTACATAAAGAAGAGCTTAATGATCTGTACTCCTCACTCAGTATTGTTCGGGTGATGAAATTGAGAAGAATGATATGGGCGGGACATGAAACACTTATGGGGGAAAGCAGAGGTGTATACAGGGTTTTGGTGGGGAATCCCGAGGGAAAGAGACCACTTTGAAGAGCCAGGCATAGATGGGAGGATAATATAAAAACGGATCTTGAGGAAGTGGGATGTGGGGGCATGGACTGGTTCGATCTGGCTCAAGATAGGGACAGGTGGCGGGCACTTGTGAATGCGGTAATGAACCTTTGGGTTCCATAAAATGTGGGGAATTTCTTGACTAGCTGCGAACCGCTTAGTTTCTCAAGAAGGACTTTGCTTCATGAAGTAAGTAAGTAAATGAACCTATCTCGTAAGTAAAGAACATTTCTACCGATTTTCCGTACGTGTTTAAGTCCAACGAAAAAAAAGTCCTACTTAGAAACAACAGTGACGGAGGGATATACGAAGGAAATATGATGAAGTTTATAAAGTTATGCCTGGAGGGATATAGTAAGGAAATGTGCAAGTCTAATCTCTTCACGTAGATAATGGAAGTTCCGTTTCTCGGTGGAGGGCTTAAATTACCGGTTGATGAGGGCTTTTACATCTTCCTCCTACATAATCTCTTAGACAAGCCACAGCACAGACTATGTCATTACACAGGCATCTGAGAGCTACACGGAACACTTTCTACAAAGTTTCAGATTCAGGTTTTCTGAGATTTTAAACTTCGATTTCCTTTAAGTTAACATGGTGTCATCTCCTAGTTCCTGAAGTCTGAAGGGCGGCCAGTTTTTCTTAACATTTCTTAATTATTTAATCTTCGTGCTTCGTAGAATATAATTGACTTAGAGCTGGCAGCGATTACACATAATACACAACACTTGCTAACAAGATGTAATGCAGCAAACAGACTTTAAGAAACACTGCCGTGCACACACACACACACACACACACACACATACACACACACACACACCACACACACCACACACACACACACCACACATACACACACACACACACACCACACACACACACACCAAACACACACACACACACACACACACACACTCACACACACACACACACCACACACATACACACACACACACCACACATACACACACACACACATACACACATATAATATATGTACATATATATGATGATTGTTAATTTAGCCGAGAAGGAATTCCGTACTTGTCACCAGCAGGCAGAATTGTCGGTGCTTTATACCACAAGCTGCAAACACAGTCTAGTACTCCTGAGGATGGGTGAAATTATCGCCCGAAACATTTTGAGCTGATTGAAATTATTAATAATAAAATTATTATTGTTGCATCTACCTGGCTATTTATATTTTTAAATTGCAATGTCCAGTTGGCACCTTAAATTTTTAATATATTTCAGGTTACTTTACGTCCTTCTAAACTTCAGTCTCTAAATTAATATCCTACTGTGGCACTTCTCGACAAACTTTCATTAGGTATGTATTTATTATTTTGTCCTATGCAAAAATACAGAAATTTGCTTGAGAAATAAGTAGATTTTTTTTTCTTTCTGTTCCCACTTTGTACGTAGATACTTTCGCGGCAGGTAAACATAATTCTCTCCTACTGTCATTAAGCTGTGCCTACAGTTCCCGAAAGGGGCTGTAGACCGGAACTGCACATGAAACATTAATGTGCCCTGACTACTTCAGATGGAGTATGAGGAATCTTTGGAACTGGCCCTAGCTTCCTCTACTGAGGAAATGAGTGCCAAGGTCGAGCAAAAATAAGAAGCCTTCGAAGAAGTTTATATTGTCATTGTACCAATATATATTTTTCCTTTCTGGAACTATATGTTACTATATTATTCTACTGAACAGTGATATTAATATCGCTCAGCAAGACAGTGTGTTATGTTGCAACCCAAAGGAGGTTACGGGGAGAAATAAGCCGAAGGTTTGGACAATGACGAATTCTTTGCTTTCAGATGAAGCCCAATGGATTCGTGGGGTGCAGAGTTGCCATTGTGACGTGCTCTTTTATTGCGAACATTCTAGCGGTTACTGCTGATGGTGAGTGCTGCTCCATTCAGTCAAATGCGGTTGTAATTGAGTGCTTTCTAGTTGGAAACTTTGAAATGACCGAACCGCAAGCCTAACTTCAAAATGTACAATTTATGAAATACATTTTATGTTAAGGATTCAATTATTATTATTAACAAAGCCGAGAAATTTATGTGGTTGTAAGTTTATAGACTTGTATTCAGGAGGTGTACAGTGCAAATCTCGGCCTCGTTACCGGCTCTCATTACAGTATCTTTGCAGGTTTCTCCAGTACATCCAGGAAAAATACCCGATTGTTTTCATCCAAGTCCTCTCTAATTTGTCAGTCAGCAGTCACATCTGCCGTCGGTGCTATGAAACACTGAAATGTACCACACAACTCATTGACACAAGAAATACACATGCAAATAACCATCGTAACTGCTCAAATTTTCTTTCAATTTTTGGGGTAGATTAATATTGATGAGAAGCATGGTACTGCGTTTTTTGCAGGAATATCGTAATACTTGTGCAAATGTGTGCAGTCGGTTTGTCCCGTATCCTTTTTTAAATTGATAATCATGGCAGATTTGGAAATGTGATCGCTTGTAAATGCTGTATATTATCTAAATTGTTGCAGTAGCAATTTTAATATTTAGGCCTTTTGGTTTTCTCATAAGTTGTCACAAGGAATTTTAAGGACGTCCTGGACGGTATAATCCAGACTGAAACGTAATATATATATATGACAAAAACGTATGGTGACTTACGTACGTGGAACTGAAACACGATATGTACAAATTTTGGCTGTTTTGGACATAGGTTCTTGGATGGTAAGAAAATTGACAGCCCGACATTAAGATGAGAGAAGAACGAATGGAACACGAAGTCGTGTGTTTGCCGTATGTATTTGGCTCCGAATAAGGTAAAGTGATGGGATGTTTTGGACACAATCATCAGCCTTCCAGTTACATGAATGGCGGGAAATCTGACTACCTGGCCGGTTATTACACGCTTTCATATAATTAATTTTTTGTTGGTGGATGGATAGACATAAGGAGATTATTATTAAGAATTACAAAAAAAGTAATTATACTACTTTAGAACCACAAAAAACTCGAATTTATATGGGACGAATATATTTACATGTAAAGGCTGAACAATTGTGAATATATTTACTTGGCTTAGATCGTGAGATTTAAATCAAGGAATCTCATCACTCCTTCCGGCAGCACAGTCAACGCGGCTTGACTGCGAAATGCACATCACGTTGTAACTCGCTGTCCAGTTTAAGGGTATGACCCGTTTGATAGCTTACCGCTGGAATTGATTTGATTGTCTTTGCGATAGTATAAAGAACCAGGTAGGTTTTCGAACGAATTCACTCAGTATCTCTTATATGGTGGTCAGAGGATTTATTAACGATTGTCCGCAAATTCAAGTTATGAACTGCTCTTGTTATGCTATCTAAAGAGCTTTTTATACGTTCGTGTTTTTCTTAGAAGAAATTGAAATGGAACAAATTACTTATTACGACAGTGAATATTGAGTAAGGCTTCCTATTTACACCATAACATAACATAACGACGGATTATTACTTACAGTTTGTGAAATCAGGCTCACAACAATTACAGGTTTCCGAAATGATAAGTGTTTGTACCAAGTGATCTCCTAAAGCCACAGGCTTCTAGGATTATTCTAACTGTATGATACAAGATATAGAAAAGATTAAACTCTTTTCACAGTTTCTGTCTTACAAAGTTTCCGACACAGTTGCATGGACGTGGAAATTATACTACAATTACCAAAAAAACGAGGGCATGAAGCATAAATTTTTATTTGAATAATTTAATAAAGGTAGACCAACTTGATGACACTTGCTTTATTATGTCAATTTACTGCTCAACATGTTTCAGATGTTAATACATCCATCTTCAGGAGCTTGCGACTACTTGGTGCGTTATTGTGTA
>Ga0131853_10017534_pt1 | contig 13035 bp, 13 predicted proteins | sample TergutLab28metaG_FD_92764 | JGI IMG/M metagenome (GOLD analysis project Ga0131853, IMG submission 92764) | Labiotermes labralis P1 segment gut microbial communities from Petit-Saut dam, French Guiana - Lab288 P1 (version 2) (version 2) | ecosystem: Host-associated > Arthropoda: Insects >...
AACCACATATTCCTGCCAGTTTCAATATGTATTTGGTAATCAATAAGTGAGTAATAGCTGTCAAAGTTTCAAACTTCTCTGGCCAATATCTCCATAACCATTGAACTTTGGATATAGGTGTTTGGGTTATATCGTTATAGTTTGACCTAAGGAACACTCTCCCGAAGTTAGGTCCTTTCCTCCTGGGACACCCTGTATTGCCATCAAACACAATGAATTGTTTGTTTGTTGTGCTCGTCGGCAGTATATAAATTACTACTAATTTGGCACAGCACAACAGGATGAATTCCGACATAATGTAAAAATTACATGATAACTGGAGTTTAATTGTGCTGTAATTGTATTTCAGTGAGGATCCATATGCAGCTGCAATGCATTTAGTCCGTGAAGTTCTGTACAGTAGTCGTGATAATGTCAATTTTGTTCATGAGGTATACCGGCAGGCATTTCTTCTTAACTTCACGCATTCCCCTGCAATCCGAAAAGCCATTGCTGTATACAAGGATTGGGTTCAAATGAATGTAAGTGATAGAAATGTAAGAAATGTAAGAGATCGTCCAGAGGGATTTTAATGAGCTGATCTCAACAACTGGTAATATAACCTGAATGTTCAATGCTGGCAGTACCAAAACCCACTTTTCAATCCTTGCAATGTATGTACAAAAGACTTGTCCTAATATTTTCCTTTAGATTCTTTCTCAGCTTTGAAGTGCCACTGTGTCAGATGTTTCCTCCTTGAAATCTATGTGCATTGCTTGTTTCACCACTGAATGAACATATGCATTCCATTGTAGACTGCCTGATTATATATTCTCCCAAAGGAAGAGACTACATTTTGTAATCACACAAATGTTAAAATTTTTTCTTAATATACCCTATGTACTTGAATGCAAGATGAAGTTTTTTACTTAAATTTGGTGCTTACATATGTGAGGTTTTCTTAAATTCATGTATGAAGTGCCAAACTGGACCATGCTGAACCAGACTGCTCTGAACTGGACTATGTGCAGCGAAACCAAGGCCTGCATTTCCAAATCTTGTGTGAGATCTCTGCTGTTCTGAGATATTATGCAGTGTAAAGTGGTAATTCGTGACCGATGTTTCAGTAAAATGTATCAGCCCGATCTTCAGAGTTCAAGAAATCCAAAAGAGAGAACAGAGCATGCCTGAAGTTCAGTGGAACAATTTTTTTTTTTTGGGGGGGAGGGGTTTGTGGGGTAGGGTATGCCTTGTCCATCATCTAAGCTTTTAAAGAACCATGATGCTGGTTGTGTTTCCATTTTCAGGCAAAGAAACACCTAACCTGATGTACCCTTGGATCGATCTTTTCTCAGTTACTGGGCACCACATACACAGTTAACTTGTTAAGATATGCACCTACAAACGGATCTAGTCGAAGGGTAGTGACAAGAAAATGGCTGTTGAAAGATTAAAAATTAACTACAAGGCTCAAAAAAAAAAAAACTGGACCAATCCACAAATTAGAAACCATACAAAGGGCCATGAACTCACACTGACCAGACCACAAACACAACACAAAAAACTAGAACACATGTATTTAAATTTCTCAGCACCCCTAATACCATCTGTGGAGAAAATTGTCAATCTTCGTGGGTTTGAGTAAATTTATAAACCCAGAAGCATACATGTGTTGTTTAGTCAATGTGGTACAAAATGGAACAGCAGTGTCTCACCAGAAATGATTGTGAAGGGTTGTAAGAAGTGTTGTTTGTCCAATGCAATAAATCGGACTGATGACAATACGTTGTGGATTGGCAGTAAGGAGGATGGGAATTTTATGTTTTTTGCATTGTAATCTAGTCATATAATATAAACCAACAAAATGCACCTTTGTTTAACTATTATTTTAATTTTTATGATATCTTCCACATGTTTCAAACCCAAGGGTTCATCTTCAGGAAGACAGTTGTATTGTAATTTCAGCATGCAAACAAATTTTACCATACCTGTATGTACAACTGTCTTCCTGAAGATGAACCTTTGGGTTCAAAACATGTAGAAGACATCATAATAATTAAAATATTAGATTAACAGATTCTATTAAATGATGATGGGAATTATAGAATTTAGTGTGAGGAAAATGAAGGCACTGACTCTGAAAATGGAGACAGTGATACTGATTGATAAAGGCAGATAGAATCTGACATGCCTTGTGTACTGAGTGTATGCAGTTAATAGTGAAATAATTTTCTTAGCAGACCTATTATTTTCAGGAGATCGTCTTAGATTTGAATAAATACATTTTCCCTTGGCAGATGTGTGGTCTTAGATTAGAGTCACGTGGCATTTGGGTAAATATGGTGAAATAAATAGTAATTGCAGCTGTGATTAAAAATGTGAAGCAGAGTGGAAGACTAGCAGTTAGTGCTTTTGTGAGTAAATATTTGTTCATATTGCATCTCTCTTACTTAAAAAAAACTGTAATGACCAATTGCTAACACTCATATCCCAACAGCACTAAGGGCCCCATATAGCTTAGTATACTAACTAGTCTGTTGGCTTCTCCTGTATGCCCTTATGGTGTGCCCAGAGACAACTTTACTTTTACCTGTAGAATGAAAATCACTTATTCAATAAGTTAAAACTTCCAGACTGATTCTAAACTGTTGCATCCACCGAACACGAGACTTCCCTTGCATTATGTGGCAGTAGTGAGCAATTATTCAGTTGGTGTGTTGGCTTACAAGCAGATGGTTTATAGTCAAGTGTGAATGGTTGTGTTTATTTACACAATTTATTCCTCTTCATACTTTTCACACCCCTGCTTTTAGGCAGGAAGGGTAAAGCCATGTAAGTAAGAGATCAGGTACAGAAATATGAATTATGTTGCAGGTTGAAATAGTCTGGCAAGTGGACTGCAAGGCATGTTGTATTTTTTTGGGCTTTTGATGGTTACATTGACAGTTGGGGATGCTGGCATATTTTGTACACATTCAAATGAATTTATTTTTTGTTAACCATTCCCAGTTGTTGTGCTGAAGTTTTTTACACTTGCCGCACATTTGCTGACTGTAGCATTGTATGGAACTAAGTATGGTGTGTTGTTCAGGTTCCAGAACTGCCACCCTTTATGCTGGAGCCTCTGGAAAGTCAGAGAGAAGAACACTACAAGAATGGTCCACCTTCCTATGAATATTCATCCATGGAGGTAGTGTCATTTTTTTTTTATCCTTATGTCAACTTCAATAATGCTACAAGTAATGTAATTCTATATTGCTGTCTCTACAGAGATGTACAGTAAAATATTTAGTAGCATTTTGTGGTTGTAGTTTAACTCATTTTTTAACAGACGTGTTAACTTTAGTGTAAATTTGATTTGCTTTTCCATTTTTCCACAACATGACAGTAAAATAAATGAAATTCACAGAATGTGAAGCAAAAGTCAGAATACTACCTTATGTTTTAAAGTGTCTCGGATGTTATTTTGGAATTAAATGCAGCTAAAATTTATAGTAGATGATGTGAGTTGGAGAGGTGAAGTCCATACGACAGTTAGTACAGTTTCTGTGTCTGTTCTTTCCACCTTCACATTCTTGATGTTCCTGTTTTATCACAGCACCTCTTGTCACTGTCCGTGCACTTGCTAGGTGTGTTTTCTATAGCCAAAGTCTAAATATGTAAGTGCACTATATACAATACCTTCTGCATCCTGCCAAAATATGGGTGTGGACATGTGTATATATTTGTTTCAGCTTTGAAATTTTTCACTTTGATTACTTTGGCTAGTGTTACTCTTGTTCCTGCACATATTGGAGTTATGATTAGTTGCTCTGCTGTCCCAGTATCACAAGTGATAAAAGTAACACCTTTTTTTTTTTTAAGACTTATTGGCAAATGTCGCTAGAGGATACTAAAGTGGGTGGTGCTAGTTGTGCACCCTCCTGTGGTTTGTGTGTATGCCACACATTACCAGTTGTATTACAGTAAAACCTTTGAGGTGTCCTGTACAGTGTCATAGGTTTCACATGAAATGTAATGAAAATCTGCTCAGCTGATCTTGGCTTGTAAAATGAATGGATAGACATGACCTGCCATGTGTGCATTTGCACATTTTGCAAAGAATTTATAATGACTGTTTTCTTTTGCTACAAGAAATTTAAACTGTTATTCATAATATATACAGGTGACAAGGTTGAGGTTTGACAAAGGACATGTTTAAAAACATACTTTTATGAGATTTATAAAAACATACTTCCTTTTGGCCTTAAATTTCATGAGGACACTGCCCCACATGCATTTTGAGAGCATCTAATGGGGAAGTATCATTCCTGTACCAGTTGGCTGATATATATATTTGAATTCATTTATATGAATAATTACCTGATTTGTTTGTTTACTGGAAGGAATTTTGAAGTTTCTAATATTGTGAGATATGAGGTTCTCGCAGCAATCTTGAGTAAGATTTGAGTTCCCTGGGCTGTAGTGATGTACTGACTAGTAAACAATAACCAGTGTCTTGGACAAATACTCTTCTTTGACTGCATGGAACCTGAAGATGGAGGCAGCACGCTTTCCTGAAATGTTGATAAAATTCAAGAAACAAAATGGCATTATATCCTAGAAGACATGAAGCTTTTATTATTGTCACATGATTTGTTAATAATTTGTGTCCTCCAGGGTATTGGGGCTTATTGTTATGTCCTGATGGCATTTAACTGGATTTGAGATCCATCTGGTTGTGGAACATGTGTAAGTTCTGAATAGTGTGTTACACAGGTTAATGTGCTAGAATAGCTCAGCCAGTATACTAACTGTTTGCTGGGTATACGGCTTGATTCCTGGCAGCAGCAGGGATTCTTCTGTTTGCCACTTTGAACTGACCAGGGTTCACATACCTCTTATCCATTGTGCACTCGATGCTCGTTTTCACTAGTGAACAGCCAAGTTTGAAGCTAAATGTACATTTCATACTTGTTGGTTTTAAATATTTCTCTTGTCATATCAATACAGAGTTGTCTTGTTTTGCAGGGCAGCGAAGTGTCAGAATCATGTCGTGGAACTAGACTCAGGAATGACTCATACTTAGGAGCAATTCATAGAGAAAACCTCCTTGTTCGAGCTGGTTTGCAGGTTTGTTACTTATTACTAATACTGGTTCCTCAGTGAAGTCCATAGTGTTCTTAATATTACATTATGTATAAAGATATGCTTAAAATGTTCAATGAAATTGTGCTGTAGAATTTCTATGAAGGTCTGTAAATTAATAAGTGGAATGGCCATTAGGGAAAGGTAATGGGACCATGGCCATTGAAATGAGCTGAAGGAAAGCCTATGTTTGATTTAGTAAGAATTAGATACCGGCTTTCAAATGTCTGCAAGTGTATGTTTAGAGGAATATATGCATTTTGGGTTGGTGGAGAATGTACTATATGCAGGCAGTAAGCATACTTGAATTTTAGTGTCACAGAGTGCAATGAGTTTGAACATGTGACATATAGAAACTTTTAATTTATTCTTGATTTTCTTTTGACTGTTTGAGATGGTGTTATCTCAGAGCTGGTGAAATCTTGAAGAGAACGGACAGTATATTAACAGTGGATTGTGCAGATAAGATGTGACTGAAACCTAATACTTTTAATCTAAAATTGTGTCAGAGCAGGAGGTCATTAGAGAAGTGTATATGGCAGTGGGGAAAATTAGGCTTGCTTGAAATGAGAGGGTGTTTTAGTGTCGCAGTCTTAACCATTCAACCATTTACACTACAGGCAATTGGTCATAGTACTACTATATGTGGCCGATAAAGGTTAATAAGGATGTCTCTCTTGGTCCAACAGAATGTACTGCAAGTGTTCATAACTCATGCAGCAAATGTGTTCATGCTGGAAGTTAGTCCAGAGTACCCCCTGTTGCTGGAGGAACAGGTGGATACATGTAAACGAGTTCTTAACATCTATCGATACATGGTGATGCACACCCGCATGGAGTCCAAGACCTGGTAAGTTGATTACTGTTTATAGATTGGCATGCTTTGTATGCCAAATTAATGCAATTTTGTATCGTTTGAAGTGTTCTAATGCAGAAATTCTACAGACCAAGTGTTCTGTTGTCTAAACTGAAGAATGTAGGATAACTGGGTGTCCCTGTTTGTCCGTCTTGAGCCATTTATTACCTTTCGTTGAATTTTTCTGAGAAATCTTAACCAAATCTATGAAGACAGTACAGATTTGGGATGACATGACTGCATATACTGCAGACAAAATTTTGAGGTTAAAATTATAGATACTTGTGATTTGTTTTTTGCTGTGTTGTTTGTTTGTTTGTGTGTGTGTGTGTGTACACATTGCTTTTATCACATTTCTGCCCTAACACATTTTCAGTAATACCTTGGATTTCTAAATGACTGACATGCTAGTGATTGTTCTTGTGTGATGTAATGTTGAGACAATGCAGTGGTGGTTTTGCCAGTAGATGGCAGGGAAGTACTGAAAATTTTTATTCAGGAGGAGTAACTTATACTAAAATGTTGCTTTTTATATGGACCATACCGCACCCAGCCAACTAGTAGGCAATGCTTTACATGCATTGTTTTTGACAAATTTGACAGGTTTGTGATTTTGTAGTGTAGAATGTCTGAGACTGCTGTAAGTATGCATTTTTCCACTCTGTTCTTAATTGTTCCATTCCATAATGTTACAGATTATTTTTTCCTTCCACATGAAAATTGCAGTGAACTCAAATTGATGTGTATCAAGTGCTTTAATTTATTTGATAGGGAGCAACTCCTATTAGTGTTACTGCAAATTACATCCCTTATCCTAAGTAAAACTCCGCCGAAACGCAAGGAGGAAACCCTTGGTGGAAAACTTGCACCAGCAATATTTCAGGTAAGACGGCATGACGGCATTGTTTATATTGATGATAAAATGGTGGTTCATTTGCTTCTTATTTTTGAGACTCAGATCTAGAGGTTATAAAACCACCAGAAAGTAAACTGGACATTGCCTCAGTTCAGGTTGAAAAGTTACGCAGGACTGGCCGAGCTGTTCAACAACAAAAACTTATCAATTTTACATGACTTTCTTATGTGTGGAAGCATAATTGAAATAATGTAGTGGATCATGTTATCACAATTAGTTGTACACCTTTTAGTGATATATAAGTGATGATGCTGTACTCTGTATGCCTTATATGTGATTCACTGTTTTATTATGAACACAGCCTTCTTACACCAGAACAAATAATATGCACACACATGCACACGCATGCACCCAGGTTATATGGACAAGTGACTAATACATCATACTGAATGTCAGTGATATTAGTGTGCTGGTTATATTGTAAATGAAAGGCTCTTTGAAGCCTCTTTGTTCATGCAGCAGTCTTTGGTTTCTTGTTGGTAAGGATTATGTGCCTTAAATCATGAACTTCAGTACAAGAAACACATTAAACAAGGGGCAGACCCTTGGAGTAGAAACAGAGACTTCTTGTCTGTTGTCTGTGGTTATATAACTAATAACCTGCATGGGTCAGAGCCCTCTTTAAAAAGCTTATAGTCCATTCAGTTTGTTGAGAAATACTTTTTATAGAGCGTGTGGGGTCATAACCATCCTGACAGAAACCTGCCAATGGACTGTATCCTGAGCTGACAGAAACCTGCCAATGGACTGTATCGTGAGCTGACAGGAACCTGCCAATGGACTGTATCATGAGCTGACAGAAACCTGCCAATGGACTGTATCCTGAGCCACTTCCATCCATTCTACACTCCCACAACATTTTGCTTGTGAGATCCATTTTAATATCCTTCCACCTACACTGTGGTCATACATGCTTATGAACATACATACATATATATATATATATATACACACACGTACATACATACATACCGTGGATTCATAATTGTGTCGTAAATGCAGTAGGATGTGGAACAAGTCATAAATACACATATACAGATTTACATTGTAAAATACTAGACATTTTACAAAAATGTTATAAATCATCTTTGCACATAAAAAATTCATCTACAGAGTAAAAGGGAGTGTGTATGTAGGTATTGTCTTAAGACTGCTGTAAATTTTGCCATGTAATTCTTGAGGATTGTCACACTAGGTGGTAAACTGTTGAAAATTGTTATGCCAGCATAGACTGTACTTTTTGAAAACAAGGTAGGTCTGCCTCCATCTTCAGGATAATGGGGGTCATGTCCATATAGATGTTGAAGTGATGAAGAAGAGTAAATTGATTAATTGTATAGGTGTGTTGTATGGAATGTGGTTAATCAGAACCTCAGAAGGAGGGAAGGGGTAGTCTTGGTATGTGCCAATAGGGATGGTGGAATGGTGGGATTGGGGTAAACCAGGTTAATGACAGACCCCTTCTCACAGCCCCTGAGGGTGACAACATGAATAATTGACCCACTTGCTTTACCTAACCACAACAGTGTCTACCTGAATGTAATTCTGTCACTGTACAGATGGAGGCAGCACATTCCACTGGTATATCAACACACTGTCAAAACCCAGTACCCAGAAGACTTTAATCTGATAATTACCCACCATGACAGCCTGCAACTTTATACTTTGTTATGTCCACCACATGATGCATATTCCACTGCTCTCTTTTTTTTAAATTTGTTTAGTTACTGTAATGATATTTGGTGAAGAGTACAAGCTAGGAAGATCTTCAAATGCAGTTTTCTCAGTGAACATGTGTTCTCTCATGAAAAAAGAAATATTCATAATTATTCTCCTTAGTGGCCAAGACAGATATTGTAAGTCCAGGCAGCAGGTCAGTTTAAATAAGCTGCTGTAAATTAAGATCCTAAAGGGACCTTCATCTTATTATACATTTCGTGTGAACTTGTATTATTTGAATCTTTAGTCTTTATGTTTATATTCTGTGTTTCATTATTGCAGACACTGATAGTGACATGGATCAAAGCAAACCTTAATGTTGTTATATCCCCAGAGTTATGGGATCAGTTCCTGATGGTTCTGTCATCCCTCACACAATGGGAAGAACTGATAAGGGAGTGGGCAGTGAGTAACACATTGTCTTTATAAATGCTTGCTATACAACAGAATGGAAGCAGCTAAATGTGGAAGGTTGCCTGCTCAACATGCATATAGCAGGGAGCAGAATCTGAGTGTGGCGTGTCATAAAAATTAAGGAGGTGTAGAGTACTTTGTGTTGTAATGCAGATTGTATTGCTTTTCCAATACCATGCAGTCCCACTGTCATGTTAAAATGTTATACAAGTGAGGGAAAAGTGTCCTCAAGTTTCAGATAATTTGCTAGTTCATTATTTATTTATTATTATATTTTTGTATTATTTGTGGGCCTTGGTATTCGATTATTTTGAGATGCACATACATTCTTGGAGGTATGAATCCATAGTCACAATACTAACCATGTTGTAGGTAGATTGTGAGAAATTATTTTTGTTAACATTTTCTCTGTTGAAAATTGTTTAAAAGATACAGGATAAATCCAGTAAAAACACAAATGTATATTTTAGTTCACAAATCATCTACATTTTTGACCAACCATGGTCATCATCCAGCTGGCCACATGAAAGAAAAGACAGCCTGATGATGACCGTGTTCGGTCAAAACATGTAGCTGATATGTGAACTAAAAGACTTGATTGTGTTTTGACCAGATATGTCTTTGTCTTTGACTGTCTGGTAATACAGCGGAGATGAACTGTCTATAAAAAATTGTTTCACATAAAAGTGATGTTCGTAACGAGATCTACATTTTATTTCATGTACCAAATATTGGTTGAACCATTTTTGATAAGTTCTATTTGTTATTCATATATGGGTTGTACTAGAGTGGCATAAACTACAAGTAAACTCTCCACCAACTCTTGATATAGACCCCAATACCAAGTTTTTTGTCAGTTTGTCCATTTTTTTCTGGAGATATGTCAGCATACGAACATAACTTACCTGTAATATGTTCATGGTATGCACTTCATGCACACATTTCATAGCAATATTGTATTTATAAAATATAAACTCTCTTTATCTGTAAGCATGCTGGATTGCATTTATTTCAAATAATTTTGTGTATAATTATAAAATATTTTTTACTGTAGTAAGTGTTTTATTTTTGTTTCAGAAAACCTTGGAAACTTTGACCCGTGTATTAGCTCGTCATGTGTACAATCTCGACTTAACTGACTTGCCACTTGATAGACTGACTGAACAGAAGGCAAAGAAACGGAGAGGTGGAAAGCAGCAGTGTGCAGCTGTGGATCAACCACAGGCAAGCTTCAGTAATATAGGAAGAAGGGGAAGTGAAATGTCTTCACACTGCAAGGCTTCTTCTCAGTCCCAGTGTCCTGCTCAGCCTGAAGAAGGCTGTAGCAGTTACACCTCTCCTGGTTAGTAAATTCTAATGTCTTTATATGCACCATCAGCTTCAAGGATGTTTTATTCTGTTTATTGGTATGTTTAGTTGCAGTGTGTGATCATCCATGACAGAGCTTAGGTTTTGTCACCGTCTTCATACTAAGACTGTCAAAGGACTCATATTTGTCACCCATGTGTTAACACATCCATACAATCTTCCATTCAACCGACCACCCAACCATTTGACCAATAGCCTTATCAACCGACGAAACAAACTCTGTGGTGCAATGTTTAAAAAGGTAATATTTATTCATCTAGCCAAGATATTGCCCATTTTGACCCATATGAATCCAGTTGGCATGTTTCCACCCTGTTTGTTATGGTTCATTTTTAAGCGCCAACATTGCTGTCTGAAAGAGGAAATTTCAATTTAATTTGCTGTAAATTATTAAGAGTTTCAGAAATGATAATATTTAACTTTAATAATAAAATGTTCTTACAGAGAATTAATATTATCTTAGTTTCTGTTCTTAGGTGTTTTCAGAGTGGTCACTTTCCTTCAGTTTTTCTAACCATAATTTTCTATGTGCTTATGAACCTCTTATGTGTGCACTTGAAATAATGCTGTCTTGATTTTCTTAAACTAATAATTTTACGTGAAGAGTACAAATTATGAAGCTTCTCATTATGAACCTTTCTTTGCCTTCTTGTTGCTGTCATCTTTCAGGGTCCAGATAGTATTCTTACACCCTCAATCCATGTTTCTCTCATAAAGAGAACAAACTTCACATGCGTATGAATAACAAGTGAAATTGTAGTACTGTGTTGTTTAATTTCCATGTTCTGTGGTTGGAGTTTATGAAGACAACTGTGAACTTTACCGTATCAGGAATTTCCAGAATTTAATTTGCTCTTAATTTCTGAATGACCACTATCTTTTGTTTCACTAATTTTCTAGAGTCAAACCTTTATATCAGTCCTTAATTTGACAGACATTGTGAAAACTCCCCTACTATCCTGGACCATCTTGCTGTCATCAGTGAACAGAACCCTGTACAATGCACATTTCTGTCTCAGAATATGGATTCCTTTGTCTTCACCCAGTGGGCTGAAGACAGGTAGCAAGAATGTCTGAAAATGGTATTCAAAATTTAGATGCATATCACACTTGTGTTTCATGTGTGAAAATTTTGTATTGTTCTCTCTAAAAATGAAATTTTCATCACCTTTTTCAGTCAGCATGCTGCTTAAAACTGGACATGCCCTTTTAAAATGACATAATCTATTTATAAATTGTTCCACTTAATTTCTGTATCAATCCTGGAAGCAGTTTTATTCGTACAAAGCTGCAGTAAGATGAGTGAAGTGCATGTAGCGAGTATTGAATCTGTAAGTTGGAAGTGCTTAAATTTCTGCAAGATATTTGGAACAGAGTAACAGCAAGAAAGTATGACAACATAGGAACATATGTGAGGGATTGCAAACATAGGAAATTTCTGTCTTGAAAATATTTCCAAGATATAAAAGTGTCATATTTTTGAAGGTCAGAAGAGGCTTCAGTCATTACCTACTGATGTATAAAACAATAAAGTTGATGTTTTGCCTGCCAAGTGTCAGGTTACATTTGGAACAATAATATGTCGAGAAAAAAAGTGGAAAGAGATTATCTAGAACAATTCATTGCTCTGTACTGGCCAAGGGGGTACAAAGACTTTGGACAACTAAAATTGCAGTGAAGAGCAAAGATCACCTTTGGATTCATTGAGAAAAACCTTGATGACCCGCTGGTGCTGGTGCTGGTGGTGGTGGTGGTGGCGGCGGCGGTGGTGGTGGTGGCGGCGGTGGTGGTGGCGGCAGCAGGAATGACCATTATATGGTGTCCGTTTGAAGCTCAGTGTGTGGATGTTGGCCTCAATCAGATTTGTTTTTGAAACTTCCCATTCTATAATGAGCTTGCATATTCCACAGCATTTAATTTCATCAGTTTCCTCATGCATTTGTCAATTCATTTTGTGGTCATAAACACTGTGAAGTGGTTAATTCTTGAAATAAATTACCTGTTTTGAGAAGAAAGCTGCCATTAATTTCTTAAAGCTTCTTTAACTACTTATTAAAGTATTCGATGGCATTCTTCTGAATTCTGTTATCTTTGTTTATGTACGCAGCTTGATTTTATGAATTATGTGATTGTTTCATGAACTGTGTGTACTGAAGGAGCATATGTCATATATTTTTGGCATTGTTTGAATGAGGACAGTCTGATGTATTTTTGAATAGTGTATTGTAAATTTCAGATCTGGCAACACAATATTAAACTTGAACAACATGTTGATAGATGTTATGAAAACTAAGACTGGTCTTCTCCTGCACTTTTTTTTTTCCAGAAATAGGGCTAGGTTCATTACGTCTTCATGGGAGTCCACGAAAGCGGCAAGGTAGCTCAGGTGATTCATCGCAGCACTCACATCTGCCTCGAAGTGTGAGTGAAAGCAATTTGACGTACAGTCGAAGTTCTGCTACAAGAAGGAGGACAGTCCATACCTCAAGGCAACTGAATAATACAGTTGTCATCCCAGGTACTAATGACAAGATTATCTTGTTGTAGAACCTGTTAGTTGCCTACTTTTATCATTGACTTCAGTAGTTGTAGTTCTTATTTTTATAGATTAACTCCTAGTAGTGCAGCTTTAATATATATATATATATATATATAT
>Ga0131853_10017537_pt1 | contig 13034 bp, 5 predicted proteins | sample TergutLab28metaG_FD_92764 | JGI IMG/M metagenome (GOLD analysis project Ga0131853, IMG submission 92764) | Labiotermes labralis P1 segment gut microbial communities from Petit-Saut dam, French Guiana - Lab288 P1 (version 2) (version 2) | ecosystem: Host-associated > Arthropoda: Insects >...
TATCGGCACTACAGTATCGGCACCACAGTATCAGCACCACAGTATCAGCACTACAGTATCGGCACCACAATATCAGCACCACAGTATCAGCACTACAGCATCAGCACTACAGTATCAGGCACCACAGTATCAGCACTACAGTATCAGCACCACAGTATCAGGCACCACAGTATCAGCACCACAGTTTCAGGCACCACAGTATCAGGCACTACAGTATCAGGCATCACAGTATCAGCACTACAGTATCAACACCACAGTATCAGCACCACAGTATCGGCACCACAGTATCAGGCACCACAGTATCAGGCACTACAGTATCAGCACCACAGTATCAGGCACCACAGTATCAGCACCACAGTATTAGGCACTGCAGTATCAGCACCACAATATCAGGCACTACAGTATCAGGCCCCACAGTATCAGCACCACGGTATCAGGCACCACAGTATCAGACACCACAGTATCAGGCACCACAATATCAGGCACTACCATATCAGCACCACAGTATCAGGCACTACAGTATCAGCACCACAGTATCAGCACTACAGTATCAGCACCACGGTATCAGCACTACAGTATCAGGCACCACAATATCAGGCACTACCATATCAGCACCACAGTATCAGGCACCACAATATCAGGCACTACAGTATCAGCACCACAGTATCAGGCACTACAGTATCAGCACTACAGTATCAGCACCACAGTATCAGGCACCACAGTCGCTTTCCCGTGTTCAGAAGTTGTGAAACTGATCTTTAAATACAGTGCTTGGTCTAGCTACGTGTCTAAGGCCATTGCCGGTAAAAGGGGTGTAGCCGGTGCAAATTACCGGTCCCCGGTGCCCCGGGCCCGGCTATGCTGCACATGTTTCGGTCTCTCTCGGCAGTAACCTCGCCTGTCAACTGCACAAACTAACCCTCTCACACCAACCGCAGTCAGTCTGCAACTGACAGCCACTATTTCGGCTTTAGTGTCCAGTTAGCCGGTCCGCCCTTGCTGGGGGGCCCGAACCCGCCCTCGGCGGCCGTGTGTCCACCGTCCTATTGGCATGTACAGAACAAGGTAGGAAATGTCCGCAGTACGTCACGCTGCAGTCTCGTCCGCTCTGTTACTGTTCCTGCACGCACAGCATGCGAACACCTGCCAACCAAAGACCCAATGTTACTTCCCACGTCGTACCAAACTCACAATGCACAATTTCTCCGTACACTAGACACAGTTCACAACCGATCGCAACTTTCTGTCGCTCTTCTCTCGTGGCAGACGCTGTCTCCCTCCCCCACCAACGGATTTCTTGCAGTAAAATGCGCGGTGCCTACATATTGTGTGCGACAAATGTATAAAGGCAGTCGCGTGGAGTGCCAGTTACATTTGTCCGATTATGACCAAACTTTGATTCTGTCGACAAATGTCGGTAAAAGTCCCCAATACAGAGTTTCACAAAAATCCGACCGGTTGGAGCCGAGTTGTTCCATGCCGACAGGTAGACAGACGGACGGACGGACGACAGACAGGCAGGCAGGCGCGCAGACAGACAGACAGACGGACGAAGACAGGCAGGCAGGCAGGCAGACGGACGGACGGGCGGGCAGGCAGGCAGACAGACAGACGGACGGCAGGCAGCCAGACAGACAGGCAGGCAGGCAGACAGACAGAGACAGGCAGACAGACGGACGGACGGGCGGGCAGGCAGGCGGGCGGGCAGACAGACAGAGAGACGGACGCAAGGCAGGCAGGCAGGCAGGCAGACAGACAGAGACAGGCAGACAGACGGACGGACGGGCGGGCGGGCAGGCAGGCAGGCGGGCTGGTAGACAGACAGACAGACAGACGGACGGCAGGCAGGCAGGCAGGCAGGCAGGAAGACAGACAGACAGGGCGAAGCTGACGGTTGGTTTTCGCAGGTACTTAGTAAACAAGCCTAAAATGGATGTCAAGGCGTGGGATGGAAAGATGTGACACGACATTTCTCACATTTATGTGACCCCAGTGTTCATTACCGCGTTCACAACAGCCCTCCACTGCTTCCTATCCTGAGCCACACATATCCAATCAACACCGGCACACCCAATTTCCCATTCACACCGGTGCTGACATTTTTTTCCCATGTTTTTCCAACTTAAATTCTCTAAGTTTTCGTCACCTCTCTCATGCGTGCTACATGCCCAACAGTCTGTCACTTATGTACGTGTATTTTATTTAACTATGTTCTCAGTTACTGTCACTCCTCAACAATATTATTTGGGCTAGATGGGCTGGACATGTGGCAAGCACGGGGCAGAGAAGTGCACACACACTTTTGGAGGGGAAGCTGAAAGAAAGGGACCACTTGGAAGACCTATGGTACCTATGGACTGGTGTTCAGTAAACCTCATTGTGCGGTTTTGTCGGCACATATGTTTGTAATAAAATGGATTACCAGACGCGTTAAACAAACGACGCAGTGTGTGGATAAAGGTAGAAATGTCAGGGTGCGCGACGTGGCAGCATACAGTGCCTGTAGGTACGGAGCACTTACCTAAACCTGGGTCCAGTGTGGGGTGAGCAGTCAACTTTATACCTCGGCTGCTTTACCCCTGGAAAGAAGCCCGGTGTATCCTAACGTGGGGTGAGATATCTGGCTTAGGATAGGGAAAATGATCGGCTGTTGTGAAGGCGGTAATGAACCTTCGGGTTATATGCAATGCGGGGAAATGCTTGAGTAGCTGAGGAACTGTTAGCTTCTCAGGAAGGACTGTGCTGCATACAGCTAGTTAGTTAGTTGCATTATATAGTGCTAGATCACTGAATGACAGCGAATAACAAACTCAAAGGACATGCAAGAATACTACCATGACGTCATGTAACGTATTAAAGCCAGGTCAAGGTAAAGCAAACCCTGTGCAGGCCTGGAGGAGGTTGAGGCTCCCAGATTTCAAGAGGTAAGGTTGTCAGCCTTACGCACCGACCGCCTTTACCCCCAAGAAATATTCCTGGTACTCATTTCAGTTACAGGCTGAGTCGACCCCAGAGCCACAGTGCGGCCGGAAGGATTATGTCAATGGAAAATTCCGATGACGCCATCAAGAATGGAATTGTAGCGCGGTGCCTCAACCGACCGCAGGCCCCCGGAAGTTACGTATCACCACGGTCTTTTGCCACAAGGACTGAACACAACCACGAGGCAAGACCTGTCAGGATATCGGTGCACTGTCCGAGAGTCAAATCCCCCGACTCTAAGTCAGAAGCCTCAGCAATGCACCAACACTTTGACACATGTTCGGTGAAGAGGCTGTAATCCTTCGGAACCTCATCAAGCAAGCGACGTCGACAGAACGTCGCTGCGCTATGGCAACGGACAGGGCGAGACACGCCACTGGATGTCGAGTCAGGCTCGGGACATTTCGTGCCCGAATTGATGGGGCCTGCGCAAAACACTGCACACGGGGGCCATGAGCACAGCTGGAGAGCAGAGCGCTCATCACGTCACGTCATTAGAGACGCTGTCAGTTGCTACGTTTATACAGCGTCGGTGAGGGATGAACGAGTACGGAGCACTGGTGAAATGAGACTGACAGGGGAAAACTGAAGTACTGGGAGAGAAAATATGGCCCATTGCCACTTCGTCGACCACAAATCCAACATGGACTGGCCTGGTACCAAAGCCAGGCCTCCGCCTGAGCCTGGCGCGGCTCTTTTCTCAAACACACAGCATAAAGCGAACTGAATTCAGTGTTACGATGTTTGAAGGCCTTGCAGCCACGACTACGAAAAGCACCGTCTTGTGGGAGGTGACGCCGTGTAGTCTGGTACTTTAACGCTATAATCGGTAGGTTATTCCGAAACGCTGGTAGCCCACACACCGCACTCGACCGTACTCATGAACACTCGCCGCAGTGAGGACCTCAAACCTCACGAAGCATATCAACGTGCAGCTTCCAGCGTCATACACGAGGTTCCCCCTCTTTCCCATCTTCCTCTCCTATCGTCACAGCGAATCCTTACGACCTGCACTGTAGAAATGCGTTGGGACAACACAAACAATTATGTGACAACTTCTTTGGAGCCAGAACAGCTGACAAAACAGATGTGTTGTTTGAGTAATGATTCATGTGTGCTGGCTGCGAATGTTGGCGGTAATTTGGCACTTCTCGTGACGCGATGTTGGCAGTCCTGTCTGAAGACATTTAAATATTGTTACAGAGATGTTTGTGTTTGCGCCACAGTCATTGTACATTAATCATTGTCTAGACCAATTCAACATTACATTTATGAATTTGACACTCAGAGGATCGTGCATCGTGATATATTCTTGTAATAAAACCAACGAGAAGCACCAATTTCTCAAATTTATTTATGGAATAGGATTCTACATGTTTCGGACAGTATCTCTGTCCATCATCAAGAGTCTAGCACTGTATACACAGCAATGGTACAGGTCAGACAGGTTATGCTGACTGCCTATTGTTGTGTGTATAGTGCCAGACTCCTGATGATGGAAAGATACTGCCCGAAACATGTAGAATCCTATTCCAAAAATAAATTTGAGAAATTAGTGCTTCTTGTTGGTTTTCTTACGAGAATTATATTTATGACTTAATTTCAAGTTAGCATTAGCAGTAGCTCCAGAGACAGGAGCGAAACAAAACTTGGGGACTCAACGTAAATTAGCTGGTATCAGTGAACACCCTGGGTGGTAACATTGCCCAGACCCTGAATACCTTCGACGCTCGAACCAAGCCGCCAAACTTGCTGCGTCCTCATCGCATTTTGAAAGCAAGCCACATTGCACAACACACCAGACGACAGTAGGCTGTAAATCTGCACCACCAGAACACGTCACGGTTCACCTGCAATAGGCCAACATCACGCCGTTGCGAGATTCTGAGTTTCTCGCAGCGGCATTGCTGCGATGTAGCGCCATGGCGTTGAGCATTTGCCGAAGTTTCGACAGATCGTAGAGCCTTCGTCAAGCAGTCCAAGAAGAAGGTCTTCTTTACTGCTTGACGCTGTATATGAAGTCACTACGATTCTTCGAGAAGTCAGGAAATACTCGCCCGACCATATGACGTCACACAGTTACTTATTTGCGTAAGGGAAGTTGAGGCGAAGTTCCATGTATTCATTGCGTTAGCATTAGGAGGATGTGATTAATTACATGATCCGAAAGGCTTTAATTTGAAATAGAGGCAGAAGAAAGGCCAGAAGACATTGTAGATAATTAACATTTAACCTAATTATATACAAAGTTTCAGTCCGTACCGCGCAGTAAACACAATCCACCTCGGTTATACAAACCAGTCAGTTAATGCTGTGTAGGGAAATAATCGCTGTTTGTTCTCAGGTCCACACAAAACACATAACCTGAATTATATATTAAGACCCAGTCCGTACCGCGCAGTAAACACACTCTGTCTCTCTTATAGAAACCAGTCAGTCAATGCTGTATAGGGAAATAATCACTGTTTGTTCTCAGATCCACACAAAACACATAACCTGAATTATATATTAAGACCCAGTCCGTACCGCGCAGTAAACACACCCCGTCTCGGTTATACAAACCAGTCAGTTAACTCTGTATAGGGAAATAATCGCTGTTTGTTCTGAGATCCACACAAAACACATAACCTGAATTCTATGTAAAGACCCAGTCCGTACCGTGCAGTAAACACTCTCAGTCTCGGTTATAAAAACCAGTCAGTTAACGCTGTATAGGGAAATAATCGCTGTTTGTTCTGAGATCCAGACAAAACACATAACCTGAATTCTATATAAACATCCAGTCCGTACCGCGCAGTAAACACACTCCGTCTTGATAATACAAACCAGTCAGTTAATACTGTATAGGGAAATAATCGCTGTTTGTTCTCAGATCCACACAAAACACATAACCTGAATTATATATAAAGACCCAGTCCGTACCGCGCAGTAAACACTCTCCGTCTCGGTTATAGAAACCTGTCAGTTAATGTTGTATAGGGAAATGATCGCTAGTAATTTTAAGGACGTAATCGCTGTGTTTAAATGGCAACACCTGACGCAAATCGAGAAACAAACAAACACCGCACATTTTGCGTGCATTCAATAAACAGAAACTAACAAACAAACTAGCACTGTGTTCATCACACAAAATACAATGTTTTCAAAACACCTGCTAACATTTTCTTGTCTCATTAGACCAAAAACTGGTCAATGATCCACGTCCAAGCAAAACACATTCCTATCACAATTGGCATGAGTCTATTTCTGAACAAAGTCATGTCCTGGCTTCAGAGCCAAATAGTCACGCGCGTTGTCCACGTGCTGACAATAATCAGTAAAAAAATTCAAGAAATCCTTTTCTTCATCAGTCAGCGATTTCTCTCTTTTCGGCTTCTCCTTCCTGATGGGCGGGGGTTCTGATCTCGGTTTAAGTGGTTTACCGCAGCTGTAGACAGGTGGCCCCAGTGCCCGTCTGAGCTTCCGCGTCAGCTTCTCCATTAGCTTCCTTCTGACTTCCACTAATTCAGCCTCCTTCTTGACTCTCGCCTGCCCTTCATATATCCTATTCTCGGCCACTCTAACAATCTCAGACGGCAAGTAGTCCAGACTGAGCAGCAAGCACTCCATCTTCATCTCGATGGCACTCATCATCTCGGCCAGTCCACGGTTGCTGTCCGTCCTCGCTAGGCACGTCTCGTAGACATCTTCGACAATGACGTGCAGCCTCACGGTATTTGCACCCTCCACCTGGTCCTTAAACAATCCGCATAACAGTTCTCGGGTTTGATCTCTAAGCGACTGAATTCTGTCCCCTTCCCAGGCTATAGCCGTCTCAAGGTCCTTGATCTTGTCCGCGATGTATGCGCGCTCTGTGTCAATTCGCTGCTGTGTTGCTGTCATCTCCCGCTGAATTGTCTGTGATGGATCTGTCAAGTCCTCGGAATGCAGCAAACAGTTCAAATTCTGTAGCTCCATATTTTGAAATACCCGAAGAAGCTCGCGCGGTTCAGCAAAGTACAGTAACGGTTCTTCCCCTGTCTTTATATCGGCTAAGAACAGATCCAACAGTTTATCCAACGAAACTTCCGATTCTGTCGATAATAATCGATATCGCCCAAACAGTGTCGACATCTCGCTTACCAGCAAGACGGAATTCTGTCCTGTTCTGTGTATGTAGTCATGCTGCTTCCTCCACTGCATGGGGCTTGCCATATACAAGAACTTCTGCAACACCTTGCAGTTTCTCCAACTTTCCTCCAGGGCTGACACTTCACACTTCACATCCTCCAGCTGCTTCTCAAGTTCCCTCAATTGATTGGTCATATCAGTTGATTTCTCAGTTTCTATTTGAGCACCATGAAGGACCTTCATAGTTGATTCGTGGTCTTCTTCTAAAAATTCGTTGTAACTGTCTGCCAGCACTTCATACATCGTTTCGGTGTCGCTGAGCCTTCTGTCTTCCGCCTTAAACTGCTCCTCCATGTTCATTGCCTCATCCAGTTGGTATCCTATTTTCAGTTTCGTCTTCAACGTTTCCCTTACGTCCTCCACGTACTTTCTCACGTTCAGCTTCTCTTTTATCGGACGTCCTTCCAATATCTTAAAGTACTGAGGGTCGATGTCGAGAAGACCAGGCTCCTTGCACTCCACTTCTTCATCTGGTATATACAGCCTCTTCAGAATATCCATGTTCTGACGCGACCTGTAATTCGGCCTTGTGATAACGTCATACCGTGCTTCCTCCTCTCTGCGCAGCTTGCTCCACACTTTGCACAACACCCTGTAGCAGAACTCGTCTGTATCCCGCGGGAACCAGAAAGGCGCCGGCTCTGCGTTGACATCCCTCATGTTACCTTTGTCCACGGCGGTCCCGGTGGTGAAGTAATGAACGGACCGGCTTGTGTATCTCCTGCTGAAGTTGCACTCCTGCAGAGATGGCCGTTTCACCTTGCGGGTTAATCCCAACTTCCTGTCGGCATCATGTTTCTTTTTAGGGCCGACCGAACACGGTTCGATTCCAGATGTCATTTTATCGATCGGATTAGGTATACGAACTAACGATATCTGGTGCAGACACAGTTCCCGGTAGATTTGGGTCCTACAGGATGTGGCGGTGTGTTCTGTGAGCACTTCCAGGCGTTGCTTTCACCTTCAGGGCCATGCTGTCCAAGAAATGTCAGGAACCAGTCACCCAACGACACGGCATCACAACCCGGAAGACGTGTATCCTCAAATGACCCCGCTGCTGAGAACCTCAAATCTCGTCAACAGTTCCTATAGCTTGTACAAGCACAAACACAATTCGGGGCACAGGAGGCCTCCAGTTGCCTTTTTCAAACACAAAGAATCATCCTGTAGATTAAACTGAGGAAAACAGCGAACGATTAAATGTAAAGACTACAATAAACATTGGTGCAAATGAGGGTGGAGAGTGGCAGTGTGGACTGCAGGACAGTGGTGGTGTGGACTGAAGGACAGTGGTAAGTGCACCTGTGCAGTGACAGCTTAAACACGTCTTGCGTTCCGAGCTGTATCCTGTGACAGATGACGACGGACTGTCATCGCCTGAACGGGACTCTAACCTCGGACCTCGTGTGTTTAATACGATGTGACTGGCCGGTGTACAAAACGCTGTTAACGATCCACACTGCTCCGCGACTCGTGCCAGCCCGTACCAGCTGGGGTGCCGGGGTGCCACTACTTCGCTAACGCCGGCGGACTGACCCCGCTACGAGAGTCAGAGACAGCCCCCTCTGTTACTGGCTCAAGTAAACTGGAGACCAAACATAACGGGGGCTGTATATGTGTGACTGGCACTTATGGTTTGTTTAACGATGCCGTCAGTAGCTCAGAATATATGGCTTCAAATAATGCGATACTTAATGAATGAGCTGGAAAGGGAGGTCAAAGGAAGTGGTCGTGACCCAATCTTAAGTACTCTTCACGAAATTTGTATGGGGGACTCCGGAAAACGAACAGGCAGTCGCTGAACAGAACTGTTAACCCAGGACCCAGGACCTCCCTAGTGCTACGCAGTCGATAGCAACATTCAGTTTGATGTCAAAATCTGCTGCAAGTCGGTCACCGGAAACACCAGTAAGATGTCACGATGGCAGGTGTGTAGAGCTGGCTCATGATCGTGCCGCAAGGCGAGCCTTGGTATTTACAGTGTTGATGCGATTTTTAGTAGATGCAATCTAGTATGACAGTCCGCAACAGCAGCGTGTTCCGATGTGGAAGCCGTGCCCACACAGAGCCAGGACATGTTCTTCCAGTCAGCGCAGATAAATCCTGATCCAGTTTCATTGACACAGGAAGCCATACGCATACCGGCGGCGCTGTGTGGCTTCCTGTTCTGCGCAAATGCGACAGCACGGCCAGTCTGTGTCGATGTAATGTCACAGAGTAACGTGCTAACTGCAGGAAACAAGTTCTTATTAACTTATTTGCTGAACTGCCCGCTTATTTGCTTATCCTTTTATCTTATTTATCTATTCCGTTTCCTTCTCTGCCTGTTTGCCAGCCTATCTACCTATATCTCTGTCTGTATGTCCGTCCGTCCATCCATCCATCCATTCATTCATTCAACCACCCACCCATCCAACAATCCCATCTATCTTATCTTATCTATCTATCTTATCTTATCTATCTATCTTATCTTATCTATCTATATATCTATCTTATCTATCCATCTATCCATCCATCCATCCAAACATGTACCTGTTCCTACAGCTGTACATTCGCCACTCCCTGTACCGCCGCACATTTCCTTACAACCAGTCGCACTGTTTACGAACGCTGTTCGCACCTCCGACTACACACAGCCGAATTATACGACCATTACGTAAGATCTGGAGCTTTCACTGCGAGAACGTGCGAAGAAGTCCTGTTAGTGCAGGCAGGCAGTCAGCCGTGCTGCTATCGGACTGCGCACGGTGCGGAGTGTACCAGTTGTGATACTGGTCCAGTATTTCTTGGGGGGGGGCTGACGAAAAACCCAAAGAATCTATAAATGCACGCACAGCATAACCACAATCTGATACTCCAGATAGTTTGTGGAGTCATGCGTCCTAGCAAAGGAGCTAAATTCGATGCGCTGTCCACATCACGCTCCACTGACAAAACGATTTAAAGTACCGGACTTTCATTTTTGGCGCACAGAACTTAAATTGTGCGGACTTTAATTGTACATCCCTAACTGCGTAGGGTCAAAACAGGGAATCGAACCCACTTGTAAGTGGCAGTATATGTAGCCCCATCTCCGTGAACACGGATTTTCAAACAGAAAAGCATTAGCTGAAAATACATGCTTCCAAGATTTTAGGCGTCAGGGTGACCTGCTGTCGGCAATTTGTCCACCCCTGGTCAACGAGATTGGGAGGTCAAAGGTCAGAGCAATAACACGCTCCTACTGTCTCCCTTAAACTCCACTTTTCGTCACCGTCTTGTGACTGACTGCCGGGCGTTCATGCAAACAGTGCAACAGGAGGACGAAATGCGTCGTGTGTAGCAGTTCATACCTCACAGAGAACACCGTCCGTCCACATTACAAAGACCAGCCGCTGTTAATGGTGAGAAACGTACCAAACAGACAGGCTCACGTCGTGTGGACATGTTGTAGCGTTTTTGAGTGCATACAGTGAAATTTGAATCTGAAAATAAAAAAAAAGAAGCCGCTTGGAAGAACTAGCCATAGATGGAAGGATAGCGCAGCGGATCTTCAACAAAAAAGGGTGCGAGGGTTGTACTTGCATTGAAGTGGCTTGGGACAGGTGTCAGTGGCACGACCGTGTTGACACCGTACGGAAACTGTGGCGTCCATGATGGAAAACGTCTTGATTGGCTACGCAAACACTAGCTTGTCGCGAGGGTCTGTGCACCGGGGAGTTGGCGCGATGATTCGACGGCGGTGCTTGCGGGGGCGGGTGTTGTCTGATAACGGCTGTGCATGTACCACCTGGCGCCCACACACACCGGGTGAGAGCACCTAGCAATCTTGAAGTCTTGGTAACACAATTCCATAATCGGCACACACGGTCGTTAATCTAGCAGGTGTGCATAGCGGTAATGTATCGGACTGGTATTATGACGGCATTTGGTTCGAATACCATCAGTGTAGTGGCTACTGTAAACAGCACCAGGTTTAACATTCAGCATTTCTCCGTTCTGCCCACACAGTGAGTGTATTTATGTGTTTTGTGTGGATCTCAGAACAAACAGCGATTATTTCCCTATACAGCATTAACTGATTGGTTTGTATAACCGAGACGGAGTGTGTTTACTGCGTGGTACGGACTGGGTCTTTATATATAATTCAGGTTATGTGTTTTGTGTGGATCTGAGAACAAACAGCGATTATTTCCCTATACAATATTAACTGGCTGGTTTTTAGGCGCGTTCGCGAAACTGCGAAAAGCGACTGCTGGCTTCGTCGCATCTGTTCGTCTGTCTATTCGCATTAACCTTTAGGCACCATGCAACCTATATATAGGACAGACGGGCCGAAACTCCCCAGAGTACTCTTTTTATATATTTAGTCAACAAATATATTTAATTATTTTTTTAGACTTTGTCTCACCATCTTCGTTTATTCCTCCACAAAATGTCGTGTATTTCCTAATGTCACCCTTCTTGGTTCATAAAATATTTACATTGTACATAAATGGTGTGCTAAACTGTAAATGTCCAGCTCCAGGGCCAAATGGTTAAACAACTTGGCTCCAGCTGGACGGATTTTCATGAAGTTCAAATGAATATTTTTCGAAAATCTGTCGATAAAATTACACTTTCATGAAACTCTAACAACAATAACTGCACTTTACATGCAGACCGATATACATTTCTGATCATATCTCGCTCATTTCTTCTGAGAATGAGAAATGTTGCAGACAAACGTTGTACAGAAGATCAATACACACTTTTTGTTTTCAATGACTGTTTTTAGAAAATCGTACCGTTTATGAGATAATGTGGAAAATACAGGAGAGCCAGACAGGCCAGCGATGACAAAATGGCGCGTGCACATTTCACAGTTGGTAACTAAAGCTACAAACACACACTCAGAATATGTAATACGTATTGCTTTTCCACTGCAACAATGGTTGCACGAACGCGCCTGTAAGTTACGTTATACGTACTGTACAGTGGCTGTCTTGTGTAACTGTGAGGGAGTGTGTTCACTGCGCGGTGCGAACTGAATATTTGTATATAATTGGGATCAATTAATTATAGCATTTAAAGGCAGTGCCATAGCACAAGCAGTCAGTTGCTTTCCTTTCACCGCAGAGGTCCTCGTGCGATCCCAGGCCAGTCCACGCGACATTTGTGGTGGACAAAGTGGCACTGTGACAGGGTTTTCTCTCAGTACCTCGGTTTCCCCTGTCACTATCATTCCACCATTCTTCCATACTCATCTTCATCTACACTTTGATCTTACCAGAAGGACAAACGCTCTAAGCCTGGGACCCTCTAAAACTTATGCTCTTCCGGATATCGGGGAGGATTGGGTAGAAAATTACTTTCAATTTTGAATCTTCAAATGGTCAATCTGAATTCAGCTTACGGTGTATACCGACTGCGGCAGGAGGTCGTTGATAAAATCAGTGCGTTACATGGAACCACCCTAAGGGTTCATCATCGTGTTCACAAAAGCATGCCAGTGGATCCCAAAGCACATAATCTACGTCACCCTTCCAGATTATTTCATTGCGATAAAAGCAACGTTGGATGTATGCTTAATTAACCATCACGGTAATTGAAGACGTATTGGGGAATAAAGGTACAACTCCATGCATTGTCTACTTCCGTAATATCTGTATGAGTGGTCAACTGCAAACTCCGGCCGCCTTTACCATGGTGAAAGAGTCCCAGGAGTGGTTGGATGGGAGGCTGGGTGGACTGCAGAGTCGGGACGGACGCTGAGAATAGGAGAGAAATGTCTTCTGCCGGGAGTCGAGATGGTTGCCCTGTCGTCCAACCCGCACCCCCCCCCCCCCCCGGGCCCCTCCGGGAAAACCCCCCAAACAAGAGAACGACGCCCACCCCCCGCGACCCCCCCCCACTAAAAAAAA
>Ga0131853_10017538_pt1 | contig 13034 bp, 2 predicted proteins | sample TergutLab28metaG_FD_92764 | JGI IMG/M metagenome (GOLD analysis project Ga0131853, IMG submission 92764) | Labiotermes labralis P1 segment gut microbial communities from Petit-Saut dam, French Guiana - Lab288 P1 (version 2) (version 2) | ecosystem: Host-associated > Arthropoda: Insects >...
CACACACACACACACACACACATGCAAACACACACACATACACACATATACACACACACTCACACACACACACACACGCACACACACTCACACACACATACATACACACATATACATACACACACATACATACACACACACACCACACACACACATATACACACATACATATACACACATACACACATACATATACACACACTTACACACACACACACACAAACACACACTCACACACACACACACATAAACACTCACATACACTCACACACACATACATACATACACACACACATACATACATACATACATACACACATACACACACTCACACACACATACATACACACACATACACGCACTCCCACACACACACACACACACATACATACACACACTCACACACACACTCACACTCACACACACATATACACACACTCACACACATACACACACTCACACACACACACACACACTCACACACACACATACATACACACATACATACACACACACTTTCACACACTCACACACACATACACACTCATATATACACAAATACACACTCACACACACACTCACACACACACACACACACAAACATATTTCCTGAACGGTCTTAGTTTCTTTTGTTAAAATTTCTGGTATTTATTGCCGCGTTTGGTAGTACTTTATTAGCTTTACAGGCTCCCTTTAGGCTCTTTCGTATACGTACTGCTGTTATATGTTACGTAATTACTCATTACAAATATGGATTTTTATGTTACGTCATTAGATGTCTGCAATCAGCGACAGTTAGATATTTTTACTATAAAAGTTCGGTGTGCTGCTAATTTCATGAATCACAATGTTAGTAAAACTGAAGCCATTTCCTTCTGTAGAAAAGCAAAGAGTTTTTAAAATACAAACTTTGCGAATCTTATCCCACGTACCGATTATGTTAAGGACCTAACAGTTTTAGGCGATCTGAAATTATATTTTCATCACTCTACTGTTTATGTAATTTTTCACTCTAATAGAGCTTTGAATCCTCTTCCCACTGTTATTTTATTCTTTTTCAGCTTCTGATAATTCATTTGTATTACATTTGCATATATTAGACTCTACGTCTGCCTCGACGGATGATGTATAGCTAGAACGAGTATAGATGAACGTTGTATTTGTTCATTATATATTTTTTTTTACCAAGGACTACAATTATGCTCATGCATTTAAATTTCTAAATTTGCACACACTACAAGAGACAATGTTTCAGTTTGACGCAGTTTTCGTAATCAGTGTTTTGGAAGTTCTAAACTTTGTCTATATTCCACTCGCGTATTAGGACTGAGATTTAATACTCAAATAGTCTTAGAGGGTTTTCTGTGTTTCAGCTCGTTCTGTCTAATCCATCTTTCTGCCAGATATTCATCTGCGGCTAATCTCGTTTGCAGAAATACGGATATATTTATAAAGTAAAATGTTATACTCAACCAGATATCATTCTAATGTTTTATATATATCATTAACTTGTTTTCATATATTAATTATTTTTTTTGTTATGTGTCTTTTTATTGTTATTGTTTTGTGTATGTTTCTGTAGCTGTCCTCTTTTTCATTGTTTTGTGCGTAAGTTTATGCTGTGCATGTTATTGACCACAAAGCCCTTTACTGTTAGCATTACCATCGTTATTATGTGTGACTTCTTTTTACCCGGTATTGGCTGTACTAAAAACCAAGGAGTAATGATTGATTCGGAATTCTTTAACTTGGCGGGCTTTGCTCGCACTGTAACCTTGTCTTTTGATTCCCCTCATTGTTTATTGATGTTAAATTTTATACTCGACTTAAATTAGAGTACGCCTCTGTTATCTGTAATTCTATTACTTCTACTGATGCCAACCAGCTGGAAAGCATCCAGCGAAAACTTTCAGCTATCTGTTGTAATAGTTTCTTTCCCCATGCTTCTAATACGTGCTTATGCAACAGAGTACCCAAAACAGCGTACGTTACGATACAGGGGTCCTCATCTTGATTAACTACTTTCTGTTTATGAAGTTTTATCTTGGCTCAGAAACTTTGTTCTTCTGTTTTGGGCACTGTAGGTCTTTGAGTTCCTTCCTTGGAATCTTAGAGACTTTTTGTTCCTACATTCTTTAAATAAATGTTCAGTGTCGGCTGTCAGTACAAATGTTGTCCTTCTTCTGCTTATAATAGGCAAACTTGATATATTGAGACGTTGATATATGGAGTTTAGAAAACACCTTGTCCCGAATACAACTAATCATATTTTACATTAGCAATTTATTTTTATCTATTAAACCCCCTTATAAGGTGTGAAATTTTATTCTGCATGACAATATAAAATAATTTTAATCTGTGTTTGGATACCTGAATGCTATTCGATTGTTTTATTGGTTTTAGTACGTATGTGGGTGTTCTTCTATGTACGTTACGTGTGTGCTTTAGTGGCGATTTTGTAATTGACCGTTATACTGTTGAGTCAGCACGTAAATGAAGCATTATTATTATTATTATTATTATTTTATCATCATCATAATCATCGTTATCATCGCCGCCTTCGTTGTCATCGTTTTCTATAATATGCAAGCCTCTTCTATTTCCCTAAGATGCATCTGAATATTAACTTACATTTCTTTCTCGCTATCCAGTCGATCCCTTTGTTAGAAGTTTTATTGCGAAATTTTCTTATACGTTAACTGGTTCTCACCATCCGAAATTTAAGCTGAACTTGCCATACATTCATAGATGTCACTGCTGTAACCGGACCTGTGTATGTATCAATGTACAAGTTATCCTTGAACAACAGCTGTAGTAGTAGCGTTAGTAGTAATAGTAACAGTAATAGTAATAATTACAGTAGTGCTAGTAGTAAATGTTATGAGTGGGCTCTCAATCCTTGCAAGGGATTGAATTGTACGTCAGGTTGACGGGCAAGAAGCAATGCAACTGCAGGTCGGAAAGTCATTAATTTTATAAATTTGCAATTTTCGAATATTGGCGTCGAAAATGTAAACGATTTGAAGTTAGTGATTCACACGAAGATCCTTTCAAAGACAAAATAATCCGCTAGACGAAACTGTGTCTTGTAATACTGGGAGTAATTGGGAACAGCGGGTCAATGTTTTCTAAACCACCAATACCTGGCTGGTCGTGGTTTAGCTGGTTGTCATGGTAACTAGAAACTTTGATTACGCTTAGAAAAAAGGGAGCGGGGGGGGGGTAAAGGTTTTTTCTCATCCATAATTACTGTTATGGTCAGAACCTTATGCATAAATGTAACGTAATCCAGCTGTGCTACTGGCTGTCCGCAACACATGTTGCACGGGTGGCGTAAGGGCCGCATTCTTGCAGGGGCGCAATGTTGATTAAATTTCCTGTTTTAAATACTGTGACGTACAATTTCTCTCGTTGGGCTCAGAGACAGGCTTTTACTTCTGCGGCCGTGCATCTTCGTTTTCTATAAGAGCAAAGAATATTTTGACCAGACAGTTAACCATACTGTTGGTACTTTGGACATTTATTTTCTAATCAAACGAAAGACGATAAACATGAGGCCCGTATAGGAAGGTATGTCAGCATTGGTTATCCTTCTCAACTAATGCGAAACATATTGTGACATCTGGCCCTCGTGAATCTTGCAGCCTTCCGTTTAGGTTAACGTGCGTTCTAAATATTTAACGGCTGCGTATAGACTGAAGATACGAGATATCTCAGTTTTGGCTAAGGTAGTGATGAACGGCAAGTAATTGGAGCTTGATTTATCGGTCAGCGCAGAGAATTTTGTTCATCTTTCACAGCGTGCAGACTGTCGTTGGTGCCCACATTTCCTCCTCTACAGTGGGTATGTCGGGCGCTATACATGCAATAGAGCGACCGGAGTTGAATGTGATTACTCATTTCCGCCTACTGCTGAGGCCAGTGCGTGGAGCTCTTCTTCCACCTAACCATTTTTCTTCATGGTGTTCAGTTTTTGTTATTTTACATTTATCCTTTCACATTTAACACCAAGCTCTTTTGTAGCACAGATTCCTCAAATATAGGGCCTATACATATTTATGTGTACTGTTTCACTCCCGCTGCAGCCACTTTTCTTCTCTAATAATTTATTAGTTTCTGTTTCTTTAAATTTGTCTCCAATAAGGGCTGTGTCTTACTGACTCTGTCTTTATATTTGCAGCTGATGTTTAATTTAGGTTTTTCCATGTTTTTATCTCCGTATCTCCCTTCCGTTTCTTCAGTTTAATGTAATCTCACAGTCCACGTTCTTAATCACAAGCAGCCATTTACTACATACCAATTGTTTTCTCCGCTTTTTCATTTCTGAACGTTTTGTAACTCTTCTGTTTTTCATCCTTCACTCCCAACATATTGGACATCTTCCAGTCTAGAATTTTCTTCTGATATCCCTTAGCCTGCCGTTACTTGATGTCTGCCATATTACGAATATTCATATTTTCCTCTTTTGTCGTACAGCCTTCAAACACCACCATAAGCGGTGCTTAATCGAACACGACGGCAAATATTCTTTACTAACAAACGAAAAAATAAATCTGGACTGTCACTTTTTCAGTAGTTTGATAAGCTGCCCGTATGCCTATTATTTCGCTATTAGAAATTTTATGTACTTTGCAAAGGGGCGTGACAAAAAGGCCGACATAGAACGATGAAATACTAATATAGTTTTTGCCTGGATGGAAGAAAAAATGTAAAAACAGAATTGGACTAATTTGAAGCGGTGATCTCCCAAATACAATGTAAAAACAGAATTGGACTGTTTTGAAGCGGTTATCTCCCTAATACAGGGCAGATATTTGGCATCTTCTTAGCGTCGAAATAATTTGGAAGGCTGCGGTCACTCACCCATCTTTCAAGACAGTTCCTTTTATGTGGCCTATTCATACAGTTATCAGTTTAGTGTCTTCGCATGATCCAGTTCGCTGCAACCATATGATAATCGTGTTAACTGCCTGCTGATGGCCGTGGCGTTTGTAAATCAGAAGGCTTTGTTTTATTTCCCCCATAGTGTCTGCAGAAGTTCTTGTCTCCTCTCTGAGTATGCACTCTACCTAAAAATCATTTTGATTTAAGGGAGATACGCTTGTTAAGAGGGTGCCTTTATGAATCTCATCTGATCTACTTGTCTCACAGAGTTGAAGTCTGACGTAATTAATGGTGCACCATTGTTACACCATTGCATTAAAGTAATACAGTGATACCTAATTCTGTTGTAACATAAGAAATTTTGCACCTTGTTTACACTGATTCTCTAAAGCGTTTAGGAATTTGTCATTGTAGTGGAGGGACACTCTATTTTCTGTGAGGTATGAAATTAAATTGTAACCAATTTTATGAGAATTTCAAGCGACAAAGCTGTAACGGACCATGGATCTCGGTTCGAGTCTCGGACAGGCTGCCTAGGATACGACAATAAACTGGGAAATTTGGCAGGGGATGATGCAGTTTATGGTATAACAAAGCCAGTGTAATTGTTGCTTTGACTTAAAAAAACGCCGCGCATCCCACAAATGTTTATTCCAACCGGCGTCGATTTTTCGGTGGTCTTTGTGACCATAGAGGTAACAGAAAAAGGCTTGAGCGCGAAAGAAATATTTGTACGTGTTAACAGAATTGCGGAAGAAATTGGGTTAAATGACATAAATGAAAGAATAAGATTTGAATCAGCTTCTTCTCCCAGTCTTGGTGTTTACAAAGTGAATGGCTCCAAGTCAATAGAAGAATTAAATCGCAAATTTGTAACTGTCTGCTCGAAGGAACGCGATGTATTGCGCCAAGCTTCGGTGTGGGCAAGCAGTCGTGATTGGATTTCTAAAAACCAACTAAAATAAACTTGTGTTATGAGACACCCCAAATATCTTTGGGCCCCAGGGCCGGTCTGGACGGGCGAAAAATCTCGTCCACACCGGGATTCGATCCCGGACCATCCAGCCCTTAGTCGCCATACCGACTGAGCTACCCGGCCCACAGTTGTTTTGTGTTTGTGTGAAGAATTAAAAAATCCACGGATATCATGCTATGCTAAAAATGTAATCCTGATATTGAAATTGCTGGCTATGTAATGTTATTCGACGTATAGATGCGCAAAGACAGTCGACGTCTCTATGCATGTGCATATTACTGTGAGTTTGAATTTCACAGACATGGGCACTTGTAAGTCTCTTCTTGGCAGTCAACATTCAAGTATAAATAGCAAGCGTAAATAATGGTTGGTAAACAAGCGAAGCAAATTAGCCGAAATTAAAGAGAGTATCCTTCAGTAGCGTTTTTGTAGACATTGAAATCCTAGTGACGTAAGAGCAGCCATCCCAGAACTTGCCGTTTACAGTGAAGAAACGGAAAGTAAATTAATGTTCAAACCAAACGTTAGTACGTCATTGTTGTGTCGTACTGTCAGGTACAAGATTTTCGTTGGTCAGGATCAGATTTGCCCTCGAATATTCCCCGAGACATATTTCATGCTTACTGCTGGGCGCTGTTAATAATGTCCAGGCTATCGAGGATGGCTGAGAAGTCTTGATTTACAGTGTTTCCGGATGAGATTCCACTGCGGGAGAGATTCCACACTTGCTATATTTCGAACTTCTGGCACTATAAGGAAGTTGTTGGCACACCTCATTAATTTATTAGGCGGCTAAAGGAAAGTGAGCTGATACATTTGTGTCTCTTCTCTGCTTACGAATCATTGTTTCTGATAATGTCAACAAAGTTGTTGATTTTTTTTCGTGATTTTGTGGATGATTTTTCATTTCGCGTGTCACTTAGTCAGTAAAACGTGTTGGTTACATCTCTGCGAGTTTGGAGGATCAGTTAACGGATTTAACATTACTTGTCTATAGGTTTCAACCGTAAGGAATTCTGCAGGCCATGAAGCAAAAAGTGGCGTCTCTCCCTCAAAAAGTGATACAGTCTGTACAAATCAAGAAGGAAAAATTCCACGATCAGCAAAGCATGTGTTTATACGGACGCGAGAGAAGACACGATATTTATGTTTACTGGCTATTTGTATTGCCGCTTGAACCGATACATAACTCAGTTTCTTATTTATTCAGCTCTGCGTATACATGTCAAGAAAGTACTTGCGAAAACTTGTTTGTTTAATTTTGACAGTGATAGACCTTGGAAGATCGCAAGGAAGCCGTAAAACGTTTAGAACAAAGCGACTGCAGGATTCAATCAGAATACTGAATAGGAGAAGGAAATCTGGCGGTTTGGCACGGAAGAAGCTAGTCCCACCAGATATATCTTCCAACACTATGTGTGCAGCTCCTGGAACCAATCTACTAATTTTAGATGGAATGTTTTCCGCCGTAAATTCACAGAATTACTGCAGGTTACAAAAGAGAACCGTGTTATAATTTCGATTTTTTCGAGTTACACCACTGTAGCTTTGCATTATCGTGGCAGGATAATTTTTGGCCCATTCCAAACATTTTTACAGCAGTTTGTTAACATCAGGTTCAACACGTATCAGAGTGGAAAAGTGTCAGGGGTACACCTGGGAACTGTAACTGGTGAAGTGTGGAAGCAGGGCGTTTACGTAGAAAACAGTGTAAGGACGTTTAAGACACGGTAATATTTTCCTAACATCTAAATTGTATCCTAGATAATTGTTGTTCAATTTGTGCTGCAGTTGAGACGGGGCGAAGAAAGTGAATTTACCGCTTCGGAATCATCAAGTAATAATTCGTAAATTTCGTCAGGAAGCTCAGAAGTACTCCATATCACTGGATCCTCGAACCCTCCCCTTTCTCCGTATTCGGTGCTAAAGAAACATCCTTAAGTACTTAACATTCCTGTGAAGAAGCCCACAAAGAAATGATAAACCAACGTCACCATTCCAAGGGTTTATCGAAAACACAGAAATACTGCTGTTGGTCTCGAATTCGATTCGCACAGTTATGCTGAATATTTGGAATGTCTGGCTCGATGTTTAAGGTAATCAGAGTGGCTACGTGGAAGCTCTTCACTCTATGTAACCTAACGCACAAATTGAAGACGGTGCGCTGTCATTGATAAATTAAAAGAAAAAAGCAAAGCATATAATAGAAGAAACTTTTTCAGATTTTACTGGCGTTTTCTTTTGTAGTGTTTAATTTATTGGTCTTTTTTTGGTCGGACTTCTTCTGCGTACTCATTGTAGATGCACAGTATTATGTTGCACTTGATCATATTCAGTGGGGCGCACATAGGTCTCCCCTGGATAAGGGATATGACCGTCGCATAGACCTCTACCTGACAACATACATAACTCACAAAAGAGAAACTTCCTTGCTCCAGGCGGGATTCGAAACCGAAATAGCAGTAAGCGAGCGGCCGCAGATGAACGCATTAGATTGTGCGGTCATTGGGATCGGCCGGTTGGTCTTATTATTAAGCCATTTGTGATTCTGTATGTTGAATTTTGGGCGCGCTCACAAAATTGTGAAAAGCGACTATTAGGCTCGTCATGTCTGTCTATTCGTCCGTCTGCATGGAACAACCGGGCTTCCGCTGGGCGGATTTTCATGGAATTTTACGTTTGAATATTTTTCGCAAATATGTTGATAAAATTGAAGTTTCATTTCAATCCGACAAGAATAACGGGCTATATATATATATATATATATATATGTATATATGGGGTAGGCGGTGGCGCAGTTAGTTGAAGCACTGCGCTACAAGTCGGAAGGTCGCGGGTTCGATTCCCGATGGTGTCATTGGAATTTTGCATTGACATAATCTTCCCGGCCACACTATGGCCCTGGGGTTGACTCAGCCTAACAGAAATGAGTACCAGGAATATTTCCTGGTGGGTAAAGGTGGTCGGTGCCTAGGGCTGACAACCTTACCACCTTCATGTGCCGATTGTCTTAGAAATCTGGGAGCCTGAAACTCCTGGAACCCTCTGGGCCTGTCCAGGCCTATAATGGGATTGCTTTACCTTTATATATATGTATATATATGTTTCGGACAAAATTATAAAGAAATTCAAAATTCACACTTCATGTGAAGTAACATTTTTTTTGCTTTGCTTTTCCTCTGCAACAATAGTTGCACAAACGTGCCTCAATGTTATTTTATACGTACGTTGCCTGTCTTGTTACTTTAATACGGATTTATAAATGTTCATTCTGTGACCTCTTAGTTACGCAAAATAGAAGATGCAAAATTATTTCCAATTAATACATGTACGAAACATATAATTCATTTATTTACCTTAATGAATATTTATTCACTGTCATGTTTCTTCTTCTCTGTTCGAAAATATATTGTTTTATTTCTCTTAAAAATGGAAAGCAATTTTTGAGACACCTGCTTGGAATAACAAAACTAGATAAAGAAAATAATCAATGTATAAGGCAAAAAACGGGAGTACAGAACACAGAAAAGGAAATAGAACAGTACCAGGAAAAGCGGCTACAACACGTACAGAGGATGAACACAAAAACTACCAAAACAAGCACTACATTATCAACCAAAAGGACGAAGGAACATAGGACGACCGAGGAAGAGATGGAGGGACCAACTTAATCTTGAGGATCAAGGAACAGGAAACACGCCTAACCCTTCAGGAACACGATGATGATGAAAAATGGAAAGCACTGTCTTTTTATTGTGCCACTAGTTAATGATTTCTCAAATTTTGGTATCTCATCCCGACGTGTTCCGTCGACTGTGTTCAGAACACGTAACTTGTAACAACTACATGACACACGAGCAGTCTGTTACTTTATAAACACGACCTTTTCATACCGTCACTTTGGAACAGATGAAAGTATATGCTCGGTATACAACAAAACAAACCATAGAGTCCATTAACCTCCGTCCTCAGCACAGGGTGTTTCAGAGCAAGGAATGCTGTATACGTACGTCCAAGAATATTGTATGTGAAAATTTGTGCCGTACTTCACAAAGAAGCACTCAGTGTATTGATAACTAAGATGGCGACAAATATCGCCAATTACTTGAACCACATCCACCGTACTATTTTATGCTATACTATACTGTACTGTACTGTACTTAATGACATCTCTCTTAACTAAAATTAAACAATAAATATATCTTAATTTTTAGGCAATTTTAACGACTATTGTTTGTTCTGTTATTCCCTTGTAGGAAAAAAATGATCTAAAAGTTTACGTATTTCACTGTATTAACCATGAAAGGGTATTATTTTCCATGCACCATGTTATAAAATATACTCGATGATGCCTTTACCTATTTATAGGTGGCGTCACTGTCTAGGAATGTGGCGGATATTTCCATCCGTTTTGGGGAGAAACTCCACAAACAACCCTTAATTAAATTACGAATATTGGATAATTGTTTTACTTATTTCGTGAATTTGCTGTATGTACACATAATAAATGTACCGGGGTTTAATATGACAAAAGTCTTATTTTTTCGCTCTAATACCGAAACCCACAGATAATTTCCGAGAAGTGTTACATCTTTCCCGGAATTACTATATAGATGTAAGTAGTGACCTACCTTCCCACGTTTGGTGGGTAACTTGTATTACGCTGCTTTCCGTCACTTGTGATAAGAGAGGATGCTTTTACAGGACAGTGCTACGGTACCAGAAAAGATCGACGTAAGCATTAAATGAAAGGAGTATGGGGAATTTTCAGAGCGTTGTTTGTAGATCACATTCTCTTGTCCTCTTCCTGGAGCAACCATGGTGATACAAGGCCGCTGTCAGTAGATGAGAGACTTTGAAAGGCTTTTAATGTGTGTAGTGTCTGTCATATATCTGATTCAACTGAGAGACTGAGCAGACAACTTTCGTACTGATTAGGCCTAATGCAATAGAGGATCGCGAGGAGTAAACAAATGATGGTGAATTCAGACGCTTTCTTTACACGTTTACACGAGTTTCTACTAAATACCTCGTTTTAACACTGTCGTATTTCACTGCTAAATCATGACTGTTTCATTAACACTTACATTGATTCTTATCGTTATGATTTGTCCAAAAGGTTCAAGTACTTTACTTTAAGTAACTGACGGTCTAACCTTTATGTGGTGCCTCGGAAGGGATTCATTTTGTATGTGCCGTAATGATAAGGTTCGGACAGAACATTCTGTTTGAACTGGTATTGAAGGTGTCCACAAGAACTCATAATACAATCATCTTTGCTGACACAGAAAATGCTCGTGGTCACGGTGAAAAACGTCGTATGGGACGATGTCCATTGAAGGAAAGTTGGTGTTTACTCTGTGCGGCTGACTACTGTCTAGCTATGTTATTTGCAACTGAAAGACTCTTTTGTTGTTAGCACGTGCTTTACAATGGTCCATTGTATTTGTTTATAAAGCTGTTTTTCTTATACAGCTTGGACCCTTCAAAGCCAAGTGTTTAGTGAACATGCCGCCTGTTTAGAAATTATAAAATGCTTTGCATTCAGCTCGCAGAGCGTAGTTATGTTATCTGTGATTCTCACAATAAACTATCATTCTTTCCCCCAACAACATTAAGCGTTCGGTCTTTGGAGACCAGGAGTGTTAATTTAAAGCCTAATATTCTGAATGAAGGCATCACGATGTGCTTTTAATTCAATTAACGTTACACAGTATACGTCAGTACAATCTTTTTTTTATTCTTAAGCAAGGCTACAGGTTTCGGCTAAAAGTTAGTCATCTTCAGGCCCTTACAACAACAACAAAAAAATGTAAGGGCCTGAAGATGACTAACGTTTAGTCGAAACATGTAGCCTTGCTTAAGAATAAAAAGAGATTGGGGTGACGTATACTGTGTAACGTTAATTGAAGTTAATTCAAGCCTAAGCATTACTATATGTGCCACAAGGTTTAACATTCATAAATTCTTTATTCTGCTCACAATGTATTTACGTTTTTTTAGTGGACTTAAGAAAAAAACAGCGATTATTTCTGCATGCAATATTAACGTATCTCTTTTTATAACCGAGGCAGAGAGTGTTTACTGTGCGGTACGGCCCGGCTCTTTAACTGCGACAGATTCAATTTCGTCCTTAAAGTTTTCTGTGGGGTGCAATCTGAATTATTTCTGTTTTACGGGAGGCTTGTGCTTCAGACGATTAACGCATTTCCAACAACGACTGTAACAGAAGGATTGCCCACACAAAAGAATAAGTACATTTGTGTGGCACGAAAGATAAAGAATTGGACTCTTTGTTCAGACATCACGATACCTTTTTCATTTTGCTGAGTAGAGTATAGTTTGAAGAAGGACACAAGCCTTTGCCATGGTCTTGTTTACTATTCCTTTCTACTGCCTATATCAGCGTCTTCCAAACAAGCGATCCGCGGAAAAATCTGTAGTTGTTCCGCGAGAGATATTGAAATAAATAAATATTTCGAAGTTCGGTGAAAAATCCCAAATACCCCTTAGAATATCATGGGAAGTTTTGTCCGACAATTGGCATTTCTGGAGTAGAATATTTTTGTCATCGGAGTGCGTGGTTTAGGAGTCCTTTTGTCGAGTTCTTGTGAAATTCACAAAGTTTACTCCATCAGCAGCAGTTACAACAACAGACTGAATCACATGGCGATCGAAATTTGGTGATAAAAATCAATGAAATATCGCTTTACTTGTTTTGAATTCCAAAAAAAGTGTCGTCTGATCTCGGTGAAAACCTTGAACGTCTCTCTTCGTTTTTCAGCTCTATACCTTCTCGAACAAGCTTTCTCATGTCTGACAAACATTAAAAACGGAAGTCGTCTGCTATCTGTCAAGAGGATCTCCATGTCAAAAATGCGGCTAAGAATTCAACAGTTGTGCAAAATGAAAGAAGCCCAAGTGTCATACTGAAATTATAAGTTATATTGATTTGGATGGGAAATGTATTTGATATTTATGTAAACTTTATTTTGATTTGATGTTTTAATATTTAAAAAGTTTAGGTAATAAAAAACAAAAGCGCTGTCATATTCTTCTTAAAATGTAATTTGGATTTATACTAGCTATGTACAACTAAATTTTTTGAAAATAACTTGCCCACCCTGCTATCTATCTATCTATCTATCTATCTATCTATCTATCTATCTATCTA
>Ga0131853_10017540_pt1 | contig 13034 bp, 9 predicted proteins | sample TergutLab28metaG_FD_92764 | JGI IMG/M metagenome (GOLD analysis project Ga0131853, IMG submission 92764) | Labiotermes labralis P1 segment gut microbial communities from Petit-Saut dam, French Guiana - Lab288 P1 (version 2) (version 2) | ecosystem: Host-associated > Arthropoda: Insects >...
AAAAAAAAAAAAAAAAAAAAAAAAAAAAAAAAAAAAAAAAAAAAAAAAAAAAAAAAAAAAAAAAAAAAAAAAAAAAAAAAAAAAAAAAAAAAAAAAAAGAAAACAAAAAAAAAGAGGGGGGGGGGGGGGGGGGGGGGGGGGCCACTGCAATGCTAGGGGCAAATGAGTGCAAAATGTTAAGATGTACTGACCAGAATTAACCCTTAGTTTACTGACTGGGTACAAAAGGTACCCAGGCATGATCTTTTCTTGAACATTTCTCACTGGTAACAATCTTACCAATTTTTCTATCTCTTCTTTGAAGTCCCACTGAATAATCATTATTCAGTGAGTATATTGTTTTTTGCATATGCTACATTTTTTCAAATCCAAATGGACCATTTTGTACCCATGTTAGTAAAAAATGTCTCAAATACATGTTCTGCCAAAACGTGTTACATAAATCGTCTAATACGTAACAAATGCAAGAGTGTCACCACTAGCTCCTCTACAGGACAGCTGACTGACTACTGAGCTCAGATTTTACAGTCACATGTTGGTAATTCTTATTTCTCGAGTTGTAACTCATGATTCCACTGCCACTCCTCAGTTCAGTACAGCCTGAATCATTCAAAGGTTGTGACTGCTTGTCTGTGAACAGTTTGGATCCTTATGAAGCAAGACTGGATGCAGTAGAAAAAATGCTGCTGAGAAACTTGAAGCCCAGTCATATAACAGTGACCTACGTGACAGTGACACAGACAGAATTGTCACAAGTGACAATGAATATGTGCCAAATGAACATTCTGATCAAGAAGAATGTGTCCATGTCTGTAGAAATGAAAATGATTCTGATGGAGATAACGTGACTGCATCAGATGATAGTGATACTGATAGCAAAAGAGGAGGGTTATGAAACAAAAAATGGACAAATTTGGAATAAACTATCCCTCTTGTAAGTTGCCACAGGAAATATAACATAGTTATAGGAATGCCAGGACTGACTTCTTATAGTGAAAATATTTCATGTTTAGCTGAGGCCCTCAAACTCTACATTACTGCTGACACATTGAATGAAATATGTCAACATACTAATGCTGAGGGCAGTTCCTGAATTCCAAATTTGTGGAGAGATATCAGTTCAGAACAGCTGTTTGCTTTCTTGGGTTTGTGTGTTGTTTCTGGCATTCTGAGGACAAGAAAGGAACGAGAAGCAAATCTGTGGACAACAAATGTTGCCTAAGCCACAATGATTTTTCGTGCACCAATGGTAAAGATCGATTCATTCAAATTCTACATGTCATTCATTTCTATGAAAAACTATAAGAAATCAATGGAGATCAACAGACAAAATAGCTCCAATCAGTGACGTATTTGAAGGTATAATTAGCAGGTTTCAAATGGCATACAAACTGTATGAACAGGTAACTAGTGATGAACAGTTAGTGATGTTTAGAGGTAAATGTCCATTTCACGTGTTTATGAAGTTCAAACCAGGAAAAGTATGGAATCAAATTATGGGCTGCTGCTCATGACATAAATACTTTTTACACCTGCAACATGCAAGTATATACTGGCAAGAATGATGGGGTAAGGGAGAAGGAGCAGGGCCTTCGAGTCGTAAAAGAAATGGCCTGTCACCAGTATGGATCCAGAAGAGGTGTTATTACTGATAATTTCTTTACAATTTACGAACTAGTAAATTTCCCTTTAACTAAGAATATGACACTGATTGGCAAACTAAGGAAGAACAATCAAGAAATTTCATAAGTATTTCTCAATGGAAAACCAAGACATGTCCATTCTTTTACCTTCGCTTTTACCAATGTTCTAACACTGGTATCATATGTACCAGCAAGAAACAAGATTATCATCCTCCTTTTACCAGGGCATGATGACAACACATGCATGGGAGAAGGAAAAGATCAGAAACCTGAAATCATCATGCATATAATGCCACTAAAAGTGGGGTTGACAATCTGGACAAGCTTGTGAGGAAATACAATTGTACTAGATCAACAAGGCACTGGCCTTTGAAACTATTCTTAAACTTGACTGACGTTGCTTGTGTAAATGCATTTGTACTGTATCTGACAAAATATACTAATTGGCGACAAAAAAAGAAGAAGAATCAAAGATGCCTGTATCTGCCTTCTCTGCAAGAAGAAACACCACAAGCAAGAAGAAGGGCTGGTAGTGGAAATGTCAACAGACATACTCACAGGGCCATGACAGCAATGGGTGTCGCTTGCAAACAACCAGCTTCAACTACAAATGTGAAGAAAACAGAGGAATATGGTGTGGAAGGTGCTCTATTTGTCCAACAGCTAAGGACAGAAAAATAAACTGAATATGTTGCCAGTGCTTAGAATGGGTGTGAAAGGACCACTCTATGAAGACAATTCAAACAACATGCAACAGTTGCAAGGAACAATCATATTAGAGACATATTTCATTCACATTTACATTCTAAACTAAATTTTCTTGCCGTCTAATATTTTATGAATTTCACTCTATATAGCTGATGAGAAATGAAAATTCTGAATAAAAGCAATGTTTTGACTTCAGTTGAGTCTATAAATCGAAACTTAAAAAAAAGAAGAAGAAGAAGAAGAAAGAAAGTTGAGAAAATCATTTTGAATATATGGGTTAAAAAATGTACCCAGTCCAGTAAAAGTAGGAAGTTTTTTGGCTCCAAAATCCAAGGGTTAGCAATAACAGAAAGCAACTTACCGACCGAATATCTTCTTGATGCCCTTATTCCTGCCAGCCTGGAATGAAGGACTTGGATGTGGTGAAAGTCCAATGGAATCTGTTGTTTCGTCTACTTCTTCTTCCGCAAAAACGTCCGTTGATGGAGATGATACCACGTCCTCAATTATCACTCGCTCTGCATCAGCTTCAGATTGTTGAAAAGAACAACATTACAGACACATTTTTTGCAACAACAAGCTTACTTAAGTCAACAAACATTAAAAGCCTCTGATTTATGGTCCATGATAACAGAGATTCATAACTGATGAAACGAATAACAAAACACACAAACACGGCCATGACACGCACATGGTTTGCAGGCATGTAACATCTATTTCAGAACATAAATCTATGCATCAGGAACTTTAATTTCAACACCTACTACATATAATCATTATAAAAATACAATATAAGGAGTTGAGCATAAAATTATTGGACTGAATTTATTGTGTGTCAATAACACACTAGAGATTTGGTAGGTACACCACAGATATTAAGTTACATTTGATGTAACACTTGGCACAGGGTAGTCACTGTTCCACTCTGTCATGAAGTAAATCAGTGAGGATCAAGACAGACATTTGGAAATACGTACATTTTAAAGATATTAAAAACCTAAAAATCACAAGTTTTTGTAAAGGGGGATTGCTTAACATATGAGTCATCCTTTGCCAGTAGTAATTTTTATTCTGGGTTCTACTAACTCTTAGAAGACATCTCGTGGTTCAGACAAAAGAAAACACATTTCAGAAAATGAGAGAAATAAATCTTGGTACAAGAAAGATGGAACACAAAGAGGTACAGCAGACCAGGAAACCTGTACTTCTGTAAAGACCTGCTACTGGGATGGCAACCTGATGTTACTGCTGCTACAGGAATTCTTTGATATACGGCAGTAAAGTGCGACTTGCATTAGGATGATGTACATGGGAAAATTTTTCCTTTAAGAATTTAATGTAAGGTATTCACAACAGAAGTGCTGATTCTCTTGTTGGCAACATAAGAGAAACAAAGAAAGAAACTGGAAAGGATTGCAGAGAATGGTGCAGTCACAACACATAAATTTATTCTCTGTACAACACTGAATAATGTGAATGTGTAAATGTAGGTAATATTTGCCTGGTTCCTGGGTAAGAAGTTGCAAATATAAGGTGTGTGTGTGTGTGTGTGGCAATGTACACAGGGATAACACATAGTGTAGACCCCTGTTATAAAACATAAAATTGGACATACAGCTCAAAATTCTGTGACTACAATGCCACTAACACAGCAGAGACAGACAGTAACAGAACTGTAGTCATGAGAATTGCCATCTTTCCACTATTTCCTGTCCAGTGTTCCTATTGGCCAAACTAAGACCTATCTCCCTAACTCACATTCTTCTGTATTAGTTGGTAGTTCTTCCACAAATGTCAAAATCCAAAATTGGAGAACCACTCATCACAGCTGTGCTATGGTTACCTCCATTATCTAAAAATAATTTTCTTTCAATTTTAAAAATTAAAGTTCCTGAAAATAAAGTTCCAGCAATCCCTACAATTATTGCTACTTTCTGTCAGATTATTTCTGTATTATTAACAGAAATATCTTACAGCTTGTATATTAAATATTTCAGTTACAGTTAGTTTTAATCCTGAAGACTGTACAACTTTCTGACAATGTACTGAATCAGACTATCAGGTCACATTTAGTGTTAGTTACACAAATGTTTGCATTTAAGGCACTTATGACCAAGCAGCAATTTTAGCTGTACATAGATACATACATTAACACAGACATGCAACAGCAGATTTAAGCCTTCATGAGTGACACACAGACAGCACCCACAGGAAATGAGTGCATTTAAATTCAAATTCATGCTTTTTTTTTAGTGGATTTGCTAAATCTGTATGATGACACTAACAAATGGTCTAGTAGCAGCAGAAAGCTTTACATACAACCGATGGCAACTTAACAAGATTTTCAGATATTATGAACTTTGACTACAAAAATAACATCTGCTCACAGTAAGAAATAGTGCATACACTATTAAAAGTGATGTGTGAACACTCTCTCTCATTACAGTGCCATTTATATTGCACCTTTCAATTCCAAAAAAACAGCGCTGTACAAAACGTCAATCACTCAGCATCAAGGTACTGACAAGTGCATTCCATCAAGATTAGGCTAAAGGACAATATTCAAGGCTAAACAAAACTGGTTCAGTTAACCACTTAAATAAATATTACCATCTATTAACCTTTAAAAGACCTGAGCTTGCATATCACATATTAAAAAAACCCTAAAATTCATTTTATATATTTAGGAAACAAGGAAATTCACAGCATTTTTAAGACATGCTGCATAATCCCTGTTTTATTTTTCACAAAATGCCATTTATTTCATACTTTATCTTTTTTCTGTTCAAATAACACATGTTTCACAAGCCATTTGCTAAAATTTAAATACCAGCCAGGTCAAATAAGGGTTAGGTAGTTTTACACCTCTTTGTTTTCCTGTATTATCGGAGTGGGGCCAGTCTAAGTCCTGTTGGTACTGCATACTCAAATGGGCCTAATATACCTCCCCTGATGATATCTGAGTAGGGTGCACACAACATATATGCAAAAGCTAAGAGGAGAATGTGGTTTCCTGTATCACTTATTCTGGAGCAGGAGGTGTCAAGCTGTTTCAATGGTGAGTGACATGATCATATATCTGTATATTGGATATTCTTTTAGCAATAACACACAAGCAGTCCACAAACAGTTTAACCAGTGTAATGCTATAGGGCGTGGGCTAACCACTGATCAGTTCTGATCCAGCCAACCAGAATGCTAGTACTTGCTACACTGAACTATTCTTTCTTGGCTTCATAAGTTATGTCTGACAACTAACTAAGTTAAAAGTTTTTCCCCCCTTCCTGGAAATGTCAGGTGGGCCATATGTTGGAGATTTCGATTCTAGATGCTTACACGCACATTATAAATTATGTATCACTTATGAGTATTATATAAACATTCTGTAAACATTCCTTGAAAAAAGCTCGAAACCTTAATTTCTGCAACTGCATGCTACCTGTAGGACTGTCATTAAAATGGCAAGACACTTATGTACAAGAACCAGACACATACCCAGCATTTTGTGCATAAAATTGCCACATGGTATTTTTTCTATTAACAAGACGTTCTCAACAGTTCTAGCAACATCATAAACCTTCAAATGCTTCCACTTACACCGATAGGTTAGAAGAAGCTTCAAATTACTAATGACATGAATTACTAATCCTCATACTTGTGCAGTGAATAAAGAAGTCATCTTTTCAACAGAACAAGGCACATTTAACACAATCACGACTGGACATTTAAGAAGTCACTTCAATGTCTGGGCTAGCCATATATGCTGGTTATACTAGAGGAAGATGTTTAAAATGATAATCAGAAGTTACTGTTGACTACAGCTGCACAAATAAAAAAAAATAAAAAAAAAAGATTCCAGAATGTTTCATAATGCACCCACAATAAAACAGCTGCAATCACGTTACGACATCTCTTCAAGAAATCAATAAGTGTTTTGAACAGTGCATAATAAAAGTTAGGGACATGCTTAAAGCATACATAGTGTGCTGTAAAATTGGATGGAACTGGATTTGCTAGTGAATATGTTAATGTGCAATATGTTTAGTGTAAAAACAGGCAAACAATACATAATCTTGTGACATGTAAAGTTTTACGCACACTTTGGAAGAACCCGCTACTTCCATCTTCAAGGACATACATATCTGGGTTCCTTCTTTTTGAACCCTGAGGATATTAAGAATCTAAGTCTGGGGGCCATCTGGAACTTTACTAAAGGAACACGGCTCCCCTAAATTGGTATCAGATTATGGGGTACAAAGAGCCTATTTTAAGGCCTAGGTGCATCAGCCTCAGAAGGGCTCGAACCCTATTACTCATCCAAAACCTAAAATCTAAAATCTATCTTCAAGGCAGAAGGTGGAAGCAGAAGGTTGCCCAAGAACAATGGCAATCACCTGCCAGACTTTGTCACAAAAGAGAGGACCAAAGTCCAGTATGTATATAAATATCTAGATTTGCCCCACAGAGTACCACTACAGTCTCTGCCTTCATCAATTTATGCCATGCTAGCGCAAGAATTCTACAATTCTAGTAATGCTGAACTTGCAATGTAATGCAGTGACACAGGAAGTGAGAGTATCAGATAAATACAACAAGGAGAGGGTACTGAGGCATGCCTTGCCATACCATATCATGCCATGCAGATGCACAACAACTGTCAGTTATTGGCATTGTCAATTCAGGCGCTGAAAGGTACGACCAATGGCACACAGGTGCCTCGTAGGTCACCTAAATTGGGTGTGGAGAAACTCTTGTCTGGGCCGGACACCTTAAACCTCGACGCTAGGTGATGTGGATGTTGGAAAGGTAGAAATGAAGAAACTAGCCCTTTACCAAAGGCAACGCCCTTCCTCACGCCAGCAGTATTTGCTGTAGGGGTGATACCATCCAGCGGAGAGATGGCTGTACCATTTGTTGTAATTCGCTGACGTGGAAGGCTTCCATAATGCTCCACCTTACGCCTGTAATTTGCTGGAGGAGTCTGGAAAAAGTACAAAGTATTTTAATCGAGGATAATTATGCAGGATAATTCTATGTAACACACTTAGTCAAACTGAAATACGACACACACTTACAGCAGAGGTGTAAATGAAAATAGACAGATAACTAGAGACATATCATTTTGATACATGATTACCTTATTTTCCTAGTATGAAACAACTGCCCCCCTCCCCCTCACCCAACTCAATCTTCACTTTTCAGGAAAATACCTAGACAAAATATGTTTACCTTTGTGCGCAATTACAAGGTGGTGCCTCATTTTGTATTTGGGTAAATATGGTACATAAAATTCAAAGCCTTCACAGTGACTGAACGAAATGAAGCATTCCTGGGTGATCATCCATGTCAGCAGGGTAAAAAATTATGATTGTTGTTAGCGTCTCACTGGTGACTGATTAGCCCCATGGGACAGTGACTGTTCACGGATGCGTAGTAAGGTCTCCTCTGACTGGCTGCCAAGTTACATCAAGGCCACACAACCGGTTCTCGAGATAGTCAATATGGACAGATACTTTCTGGACAGCCCTCATGCAGTTGTCATATTTGTTAAGTGCTGAATTTCAGAAAAGGACTCTATAATCACTGGAGTAGGTATGTTTATGATCTACCTGTACACCAGAGTTCACATCACTATCTCTAGTGATTCATTAATTCCTTCCATGAATATAGAAGTAGCCACCACATTCTTGTTTTACATTCTATGTGAAAAACACAATACAAATTTTCAGATGTATTACCAACATATTTTGGCAGGACCATAATGTAGCTGTACTGTTACTCCAGCCTCACAAGTCTGTGTCAGCAATAATGGCATAACGTTCATACCAAATGTCGCGAAAATTGAGTAATTGGTACAGAAGTTGGAACAGGGATCTATCTCATACACAGAAGACAGCATGGTGACTCCTTATGTCCACTTTTGGTGCGGTTAGAAAAATAGAGTTACAAAAATGTGCTTATTAGTTTCACCATGTCCATCAGCACGCCTGTAACAACTTCAGTACCAATGAATGGATACAAATGACATGATATTGGAAATGTTTAAAAAAAAAGCTATCACACTGTGCAAAAATAATTGATACATGTACAGGACGGGCGAGAAGTCACCGTACACCCAAACAATACGCACCTCTGATTCAATATAAGTTTACACAGCACAGCGCAGCATGCATTACAATGTAAAATGGTAGTTTGGCAACAGTGTGCAAGATAGTGCACACATGATTTGCCTCAGCCACAAAATTTAGTTGTGTTTTCCATATGGCTGACATAAGCAGTTACTTTATCCAGGAGCGCATGGTGGCAAGTGTGTGGGTGCATGAGAGACAGCACACGGGACAAACCATGTTCCAAGTGATGGCTGCATTCCGGGAACGGTTTAATAAGGCTCCACCTCAAAGAGCGACACTGCTGTATTGGGGAAAATGAGCGTTCGCTCTTGGAAGTGTTAAAGACAGGCCGCGGAGTGGGAGAAAAACAGCGCGCTTGGAAACATGTGCAGCGGTTGCCGCTTCCATTGAACGTTCCCCAGTGAAGTCAACACGGAAACGATCGTCAGAGCTTGGTGTGCCACGGTCGACAATGCGAGACCACACGAAGAAACACTTGAATGTGAGGCCGTATCGACCAACTTTCGTGAATGAACTGTCGGATGGCGACATGGATCGGCGCTATGAATCATGCCGTGCTCTGCTGGACATATTCTCAAATGCCGTATCCCGCTCAAAGGTTCTTTTCAGTGACGAATGTGCCATCTATCGCAGTGCGCGCGACAGAAATGTGGTGTTCTGGTCAAAGGAGAATCCCAATTTCACACAGGAGCTGGAACATAATCCAATGCATGTGACAATATGGGTGGGTATGACATCAGATTATCTGATTGGACCTTACTTTTTCAATGGATCGGTGAATGTGACATCTTATTCGGAAATGTTGGAGACGTGGCTCATATCTCAGCTGAGAGACAGAGGACTCCTGGATGACGTGGGGCTGCAGCACCATGGGTCACCCGCACACTTCGCTCTTTCTGTGCGCGATGTTTTGAACGAAAGTTTTCCAGGCCGCTCGATTGGCCGTGGCTCACCGACATCTCCGACACCACTGCCATGGCCACCACGTAGTCCTGACCTTACCACACCAGACAATTCCTTGTGGGGTATTATCAAGGGAAGAGTGGCTGCGCGTCGCAACAACAACAACGAAGATTTGCGCAGAGCTGTGGAAGATGCCTTTCGCACAATTACTCCAAAAATGCTCCGACGTATGTCACAGAGGACATGGAAGTGCATCCGTTTGTGTGTCCAGCATCAAGGTGCACATACGGATTCGCTGGACATGTAACCAAGGCGTATGTAAGTGATTTAAATCAAATTATGGTAGCGTATCGGTCGGTGTACGCAGACTTCTCGCCCACCCTGTACACCTGCACACACCTTGAGTGTATGTTTCTAAACATATGTCACAGTGAAAAGAGGGAATATGTATAACCTCAACATAAGTTTTATGCCCAATACAATTTCCTTGTAAGTAGTATGGTTTTCATGATAATTAAGGACAGAAGACATGCCACAATTTTTATACTACATGTACATTTCTAACTTGTGTTTGTTATTCAACTTTCCTCTCTTAAGAAAAATATCAACATAAAGGGTTTAAAGCAACTGATCTGCTGTCATCACAATGTGGTACCACTAAATAACATGAAAAGGGACTATACAAGCACCTATTCAATTAAGTACAAAGTTACAGGATTACCCTAGGTGCTGGAATGTCCTTGAAGTCTTCCACACTGTTTGGATGATTGCCCAGACGACGGGGACTACCCTCTGAGAGTGACGACACTGGACTGGGTGAAGGTGAAACTCTACCAAGCAACTGAAAACACAACCTATCTTGCACCAACCACAACAAGAACAAAAATTTCATACATAATGGAGTGAAGATAAGCATTCAAATGATAACATGAAAATGGCCTGTTTACGCTCTATCACCACCAAACTGACCCACATTAAACCACAATCAGAAGGGCTCGCCTCCCTGATTGATTATTGCTGTTGTTTTCTTCAGTCCCAATACTACCCCTGCTGGGCTAGAACGTCAAACTAGGCCACAGTAACTTCCATCCACACAGCCTTTCCAATTCACTCTCCATCAATTATCCTGACAGATGATGTTATATGGCCCAAGCTATTCACAGCATTGTTAAATACAAATTAAATAACCACACACAGGAAATTGTGAATTGAACACCTGGAAAGAATACAAGACTTCTGAAAGAAGATATCAAACATACACAAAGAGGGAGACTGCCATGACTAAGGAAACAACGGGAATTTTCCAACCAAAAAATACCATTGTCCTAATTCAAAAAGTATACCAGAAGACAATCATGTACCTGCAAGGTGAATCACAGACAGAGTGTAAAGATGTTCTATGTTACCTGTGAAGTTTGCTGAGAGCTGACTGGTGTAGAAGATGCTAACAGTGTTGAACGTGGTATTACTGGAGGTTTGTTTCTTCGCCGTTCCTCACCCAGACGGTCTCGCAGCTCAAGATTATCCCGTTCCAGAGCTGCCTGCTGCAGTTTCAGCTCTGACATGGCTGACAGCAGTTCCAGTTTTTGCGTCTCCAGTGACGAGCGGGATAACATCTCCTGTTAAGAAAATAACTTCTGTTGTTTCCAACGAGCAAGGACAATTGGCACAGCACTCAAAGGAACACAGTTTAGAAGTTAACAGAAGGCCATCTGAATACACATAACCAACAGTGAATATAGATTGTTATGCAGCTTAAAAATTTATAATTTATGTAATATATAAATACAAGAAACCTCTTTGTAAACTCTCTACACCTACCAGCAGAAGAGGTTCAACAAAGGGAAGAAATGAATTACAAATATGAAATGGCTATGTAACTTGGTCTCTCATCCACATGGAAGAATATAAGTTAAGGGTGATTCACAACTGATATCAAGAGAATATTTTAACCAGAGAGACAGAGACAAAGAGTAATAGGCTGTGGAATAACTGCACAATAACAAAGCACTATTCCCCACATACTACCAGAGTAATGAACATACGACTAGATGGGCTGGATGAAATGTAACAAGCATAACAAAGATAACAAATATATATAAAATGATACTTAGAAAAACTTACATTTTTGAGATAAACAGCAAGGGGAGGAAATGTACCAGAATTGTTATTCTACACATTCAGAGGGTCATTGTTATATGACACATACTGGGTGCCACTTCCTGTTGACTCATTTATTGTACTAATGTATACCACTCGGCTGACTGCCCACATGTAAAGCAGAGTAGCCGAGAAAGTGACATGTGACAAATGTCAGATAAAATATTGATCCTATACATTTCCTAATTTATGTGTCTTAATAACAGTATATGATCACTGTAAGGAAGTTATCATGTACTGCACTTAAAACTGTGACATTCATTACCCAGTGTTTTCTACTGGTAAGTTCCAGGTTCACCTGACACTGCAGTAAAAGCGAGAACTGACTGACACTACAGCTCACTATAAGCCCTGATCTTCTTGTACAGGTGCAACTCCAGCCATGTTTAGTGTTCAGCACTAGATGGAGATGAGTGATCAGCTCTGTGCCCAAGCCGCTTTAACCCTGTGGACAGATCGTCTGGCACCCACTGGACATAAGGCAGTGTAGTACCAGACTCGGCTTGGAAAGAATGGCAAAGACTAACATGTCCGGCCACCTAACCCACAGCATAGTTCCTACACAGACTCAACTATCCAGCTCACAATATTGCAGTACTGATAACACAAAGGCAAGCAAGAGGTCACTGAGAAGTCACAGCTACTACTATACCAATGGCAGCCAACTGGCTATATTCACAATTGTTCTAGTCCATAGAAAGCCCTGACCATCAAAACAATACTGACAATTGAAAGACATTTCACTTAAACATTGAACACTGAATCCTAGTGGTTAGCAGTCCTGATTAGTAGTCTGGAGGTAATGGTGTCAAACAAACTATCCTAACAGGCATTTCATAGGTTCCCTCAGTTCCACCAGGCAAACACCAGGGTAGCTACATTAAAATACACCACAACCACTTCAATTCACATATCGTCAAATTCATTACATATCAACAATCCCGATCATTTGGATTTACTAATGGCAGTGTCTTAATGTAAAACTAGAATAAACAAACAACAGAAATACTAAAATTACAGTATGTTGAGATATGATGCCGTGTAGTTTGATAGTCTGATAAACAGGAATATATATTTTGGTGGAACCTGCTGCAGCCATCTTCAGGGTGGGAATACTTCTTCTACCCTGCTGGTGGTAGCATGTTCCAGCAAAACATATCTGTCTACCGAATTATATAGTGTCATATCCCACAAGACCACAGTCCTAATATGAACTACCATACTTACTTACTTACTCCATGGTGCAGAGTCCTTCTTGAGAAGCTAACTGGTTTGCAGCTAGTCAAGAAACTCCCCGCATTTCATGGAACCCGAAGGTTCATTACCGCATGCACAAGCATCCGCCACCTTGTCTCTAACCTGGGCCAGCCCAATCCAGTCCATATACCCACATCCCACCTCCTGGAGATCCGTCCTAATATTATCCACCCATCTACGCCTAGGTCTCCCCAGTGGTCTCTTTCCCTCCGGTTTCTCCACCAAGACCCTA
>Ga0131853_10017541_pt1 | contig 13033 bp, 6 predicted proteins | sample TergutLab28metaG_FD_92764 | JGI IMG/M metagenome (GOLD analysis project Ga0131853, IMG submission 92764) | Labiotermes labralis P1 segment gut microbial communities from Petit-Saut dam, French Guiana - Lab288 P1 (version 2) (version 2) | ecosystem: Host-associated > Arthropoda: Insects >...
ACTGCTCAACATGTTTCAGACGTTAATACGTCCATCTTCAGGAGCTTGCGACTATTTGTTGCGTTGTGTAGGCTGACTTGAGGCGTGCTGGTGTTATGTAGCGGGATTGTCTGTTAGTGATGTGGTATCCGAGTGTAGGCTGAACCACTACTGATTCATGTCATTCAACGAAATAAACCACCAAAAAATGTTATTTTTTTAGACTCGTATTTCCTTTTTGGTACCTGTTCGAAAAACACAGTTTGGCAATTTCGACAGCTTGCACGCAAGCATTCACATTACAATACTAAAAAAGAAAGAAAGAAAGAAAAGAGGCACAGAACTTCATCACGTTCCATAACACACCGCACATAACCTTTAACATGAATCACCAGCAACAAGGCCGATGTCTGCCAACTACTTCAGCGCGCACTTAAATTCACGATTAGATCTGAATCACCAATGTCACGAAACGTTCGGAAATGTCTACATTAATTATTTTCCGCTCCTTCAATAATTACTGCTAACAATTATTAATTGATAGCGCTTACCTCAAATATTTTCAGCAACAATTTTACATATAATCTTCGAACTCCTAAGGATTTCCCGATTGAAGCCAGAAATATTATTGCCAGTAAAAACATTAAGAATGGTGTCACCAGTATGGAGCACGAAACACTAACTACACTCCACACTAACGCCATTCTTCTGCAACTCGACTGACAATTGCAGCAGCCGCGTACAACTGAAGTCCGACCACTCTCAACCTCACAGATCAACCTTATACCCATGCATGTCCGTGGGCAAACATGTAAATACCAAACTCAGAGAGTGTATGAACAAACTGCACACAACTATCGCGGTGCGCCAGTAATGCCAATGTCATATTTCAGAGTAGGCTATGATAATAGAAATCATCTGTTTGAGTTAGTAGTGGATTGAAATTTAGTAAATACGCTAAACTGTAGGAATATGACTTTCCCTTGTCGCTATATCGTGAGATACTAATAATTACAACAGTAACTTAACGTACCCACGGTATCAGCGTAGACAACTGATCCGTGGTGTGCACGTTAGACCCCTTTCATAGACTAACTAAAAAGAATCCTTGCCGTTAAATATGGCTGACCACCCAGCTCCTGTACGGGTTTCGCCACTAATAAGGGTAGGTGAAGACTGAATTTAAAGGACTGTAATTCAAAATGTACACAACTCCTTTAAAATTTTCTTTCTCTTCTTTGGCGTTATTATTCAACTATATGGTGTAACATTTTCTAACTTGCATAAAAGAGATTCCGTCATTGTGAATAAAAACAGTGTATTTCACATGCAGACTACCTTCCACCGATACATTTCCCCGGAAGTATGAAATCATCAAGGAATAGTAACTGAAGTGACGAGGTTCGGAGACTGGGTGAGGTCATTTTCACGCTCCGACCATCTTTAAGGAGATTATGCCTCATTGTTGCCTCAGAATCTTCAGACCTTTGTCGTCCGGCCACGAATTTATTTGGACTTATGACCGGATTAAATAGAATTTGCATAAGTAACCATTTAGCTTTAATATGCGTATCTCCCAACATACTTGCCATGAACTTTGTAGAGGTTTTGAGCGGTGCTATAGTATTTCGTTAAAAGGTGAGTACAAGAAGAAAGAATAAGTGTTCTTGTAAACTTAAACACATTGGCATAAGAGTGGTTTAAGCATTTGGCAATGATGAGATCTTTCTGTGTGTTTGATTCTTGTTATTACCTGCACACACCCTGTGCTGTACCAATTAGTCACTGATATAAAAAGAAAATTCACCCATCTATCCTTCCAGCCTAGTATGAAAACACAAGGAAGCAAGTGGAAGAATTCATGGGCTTCGTTGTTAGCAACAGTAGCCATTGTGATGTAAGATAATTTTCCAATAACTTGGGGATGATGCAGCTGTATAGACTATTAACAGCCAATTGCATTAGTTTCACTCAGACACCAATTTGTTCTTTCGTCTCCCACCCAGATATACCACGTCTCAGACAGTTCACATGTTGCCATGAGGTCATAGTACTCTTTGATGAGATGTCAACATAACTGTAGATTATGTACTAAGAGTGATATTTTCATGTCTTCAGCTACTAGTTCCAATACAAACTGACAACAGCAGGCTGTGACTCAAAGTTTTACCATGGGAGATGGTAGTAAGGTCTCTGCTACTAATGCATATGTTTGGGTGACAAAACTGCTCTTGGGACTAATTCGGGAAAAACATGTACTGCACATAGCCTACCTTCTTCCTTCCCAACCCAGCTAATGCTTTGCCTCTTAATACAGATCATGGAAGAAATGTTTGGAGACAGGTCTACCAAAGTTTCAGACCTTGGCAGAAGGGAGTGATTAAACCATGGTGAAGACGTTTATCAGTTTTGCTCTCTAATCATTTCAGTTTGGCAGATGGAGTTTCCTAGCAGTTGGCATTGCATGGGGAGCAGCTCGCCAAAGGTCACTGTCCAAGAAAGAAAATGCATTGCGTGAAATTGAACTGAAGCACAAGGCAGTACGTGATGTAAAATTAGCAGAAGAAAAGAAAAGATTAGCCAAAGGTGGGTTAACAGTCAACATTTAAGCATTCATTGTCATATCATTTTAAACTTTGGACAGCAAAGTGTTTAAAATTCATGATCAGCCATACTTTATCACACGTTTTCTGGCAGGCAGTTAGTTTAATTTGTGTGAATTTTTCAGAAAATTGAGCTTTTTAAGTTGCAGTTCGTGATATGGGTTGGCATATTTTGCTACCGTTTGCTAATTTAGTATTACCTACTTGATGTACAGGGATGCTGATAAGTCCTTAGCCCGACCAGGAAGGAAACAAGCTAACGTTTCTGTCAGAATGGCGTGAATTTCCTTTCGCCTTGCCTTGCAGGAAAAAAAACTTGAAGACAGCTTGCATCTCAGTGTTGTTGAAATAGCGTGTGTCCCTGACATGCTTCTGAGCTTGTTTTCTTCCTGGTTGGGCTAAGGACTTAACAGCACCCCAGTAAATGGTGGTAGGAGGATATTGTCAGTTTGTGCAAAATATATTGATATCAACAAAGAAAGCTACTTTAGGTTATTGCATAGTTGCTGGATGCATACTTTTTTCATAGTTGGGTTCAAAATAACAAGATTGATTTTTATTTCAATGCATCCACTTTGAATCCCAGTCACTGGGCCAACACTCACAAGTTTTTTGTTTGGTCTAACCATCCACATAACCTTAAAATAATCCATGACTGTTCCTTAGTTAAACTTGTCATTCAGTACTGTGAATCTCTTTAACTCCATCCATCCTAACCATTGATAGTCTCTGTGAATGTGATTCACTGTTATAGTATAAAACATTCATCAGTTCAGCATAATCACTGTCAAAATCTCTGCTTATAAAATATTCAGAATCTGAAATCAGGCTTCATTTGACCAATCAGTACACGGGCCAATATTAGAATGGGTGTTGCAGTTGCATTTTAAATATGTTAATAACATTAAGCTAGCTAATTGCAGACTTAAGACAACATAGTAAACTCACACTTTCTATAAGGACGAACAAGTTTTCGATCAGCTGTGTAATTGTGCGCTTTTTAAGGAACTTTCCTATAACATGGAGTTCATTCCCTGCACATTTTTTCTTGCAGTCTAATTATGTATTTGCTTCATTTTACAGAGGAACTGGATAATCTAGCCAGACAAGCAGGAGCCACGCCTGAGCCGTGAATAATTTTTGTTGCATTCGTATATAGTAACATAGTTCCCAATCCTGTATAGCACGTAAATGTATTTCAAGATGTAAAATATAAATATTGTCATAAATTTGTTCTGTAATGTTAAGTTTCAGTGAAGTTCAGGTTTCCTAAATGGCTTCTTTAAGAGCCATTTTCTGACCTCTGTTTAACCCTTTAGTCCCAGAATTAAATTTCCAGTGCCTTCTGTAAATCCCCAGATTTAAATTACAAGGTTTTGTTTTTTCATGCAAAATCTTCAAAAAAAGAAAACTGAAAAGGAAAATTCTCTACAGAGCTGCACAAAAAGTAATTGGCTGATGCATATGCTGTGTCATGCAAGAATGGAGCCCACCACACTACAACACAGCATTTGCATTGTTTGACACCCGAATGTTTATGGGGCCGACCTATGATCAGGAACTTGATGGTGATAAATCACTGGTGACTGAATGTACTATCTCAAGATAAACCAGTATTTTCGAGCTTCATAAGTAAAAATATATGCATAACATTTCACATAACCTTAACCAGTCACAGACAGCACTTCAGCTGTCTGGACATATACAGTCTGATTTTCTTGTGCTGTTGAAAGCAAGTTTACAGAACTAAAGTTGCTGGTCGTTTGTGCTGTGATACCATGTTATTGGGAAAGTAGTTCCTTCAACCAACAACACAGACAACTTGCTTCTTCAGCAACAGTACAGTGGAAACCTCAAATTTTCAAATTTATTGACCCCTTGATACACACACTATAATGAATTCTGGAATTTCTGGTAATACAGTGTAGAAGCATTAATCACTTTATTATATACATTTCAGTCAACACAATTATATAATAAAAGCATAGGTTAAAGCGACATGTTTCGACTTAAAAATTTATCGTCAGTCTAAGCTAAGAACCATGAAGTTCTTTACAATGTGGCTGTGTGCATTTGGGATCCCAGATGGCTCAATGTGTGCTGTGATTCATACCATGTATATATATATAACTACTGCACGAAGAAGCTGGCAACCGTCCCACAGCAAAACTGTAAGTAATACAACTTTATACGCTTACACACGCCGCAGTGCTCAAACTGTTACGACAGAACATAAGTGCTCCGATTTCATACTTGCAGAACTATACAAGACGCAACCGATCCAAAACAGAAAGCAGTAACAGACAACCAAGAGCAAGTGGACAGGCACCTTCCCCCCACCCCCCCAATCCACCAGGAAACTAAAAGCAGGAGAACCAATACAACCACAACAGACATAACAACCAGGAGCCCAATCATTGAACAATGGTCCTAGGAAACAGCACACTAACACACGTCACATACTTGATCCCAGTATAGGTACAATAATGTAATAGATATAAGTCACGTTATGTACATGGTATGAATCACAGCACACATTGTGAGCCATCTGGGATCCCAAATGTGCACAGCCACATTGTAAAGAGCTTCGTGGTTCTTAGCTTAGCCTGACGATGACTTTTTAAGTCGAAATATGTAGCTTTAACCTGTGCTTTTATTATGTAGTTGTGTTGACTGAAATATATATAATAAAATGAATATATAGAATCAATGCACAGCAGGATGACTTCGTTCAAAAAGCATTAATCACTTGTAATTGAAGATTGCCTGGCTGCTGTACATTGAGATAGAGTGTGTCCCACTTGCTACTGAACCTGGCATTTCTTTAATAATTCTAACACCAATGAAGTTATTGCAATGAAATTTAAAAAGGAGTATGTTCGTTGTGTGAGAAATGAAGAGGAATGTGTCTGTAGTCTGCTTCAAATTTCGTTGCAATATCTTTATTAGTGGTAAAATTATTAAAGGAATGCAGGGTTTGGTAGCGAGTGGGACACACTGTATATACATTAACCAGTAGCCAACTGGGGTGGGTATTTCAAATTCAGCGCATGGGTTATGAAAAACATTATTATTGAAACAGAAAAAGATAATATGAAATATATTGTATTTTGTGGAGATTGTGCTGCAAGCCTTAACATGAAATTTTTCTTTTAGCCTAAATATATGGCATGAATTCGTATGGGAATTTCCTATGTGCAGTCACAATTGAGAACACAGGTATTTAACCCTTTAAATGCTGAGTTAAATCCCGTCTGCTATCTGCTGGCATTATTAGGAGGTTACCATATTCTCCGCATTATCAGGGTAAGGGTTAAAAGGTTGACATATACTGGCCTTGTTTTGATTTTGTGGCCTGCTGGATAATGTGACTTATTAACTCAGAAGAAAGAAATTGCTTGAAAACTCCCACAGTAAGAAAATAATGTTAATCTGAGATCTGACACCTAGTATTCTGTTACATTATTTAACCTACAGAGGTTTCTGAGGAACTTACTCTATCCCATCATAATGGTAAATAAGTTCTCTGAAACACTGGTGCATGTCTACCAGACTACATTCATTCATTCATTAGTATTCAGCCCTAGAGGCCAGTCCGGCAAGAACCAGAGCCCAGTTATGGAACCGATATGGCTCTTGGCACACTGCATCCCAGGCAAATTCTTGGGGATAGTTTGCCCATTGCTTTTCCCCGCCTTTTAGATGTTTCCCACTTTCGCCACCATGTGCCTCTGCAACCAGACTACATATAGTGAACAATTTACGTTGTGCTAGCAGGTTGTAAAGGTAGCATTATAACAGCCATAAGAACATCAAAGCTCTAGTTCCAAACAAGTTTTAAGCATTTTATGAATTCTCTTGCCATACTCTACAGAGTAGGCAGATACTGAAGTTGCTGTTTGTGTCTTTCTTAAATGTCAGTTTTAAAGAAATCGTCACACAACATGTTACTGCAACAAGACCTTCATTCTTTCTGGAAATAAAAAAGTATACTGTATAAGAACCCTAAAAATGGTGACATACTGGATATTGAAGAATGATGAGAATAATTTAACATTAAACACCTCCTCCTCTTCTTCTTAAACTTCAGTCTTTTGATTGGTTGGCAGCTTTCCATCTGGAATTGTTGCAAGCCATTCTTTTCCTTGCTCTATAACTGTCAGCTCCTGTGTTTCTGTCCACATCCTTTAAGTATTGTAGTCAAGGTCTTCCCACTGCCTTTTTTCCAGTTATTACTCCTTCAAGGATGTTTACTACAAACTCGTTATGCCTAATTGTATGCCCTATTCATGCGTGGCGTCTATTGTTTAAAGTTTTTAAAAGTAATCTTTCTTCTTTCACCTTCTGAGAAACTTCATCATTTGTTATTCTATCTGTCCATTTTATTTTTAACATTCTTCTCCAGCACTATGTTTCAAATACATTTACGACCCTCTCTTCATTTTTCCTAGGTTCCATGTTTCTGATCCATAAAGAGCAACACTACAAATGCAACATTTAAACACCTCCTGAAACAAAATTCTTCATGGACAGTACTGGCGCTTGTCCTTACCTTCCCCGTCTCTTCTTTTATACTTGGCGCCCTCACGACCGTAGCGCCGCCATCATTATTTCTCCTGTGCGTTTTAAGCTTGTGGCGACTGCTGCCATCTGCAGCAAGAAATTTGAATTACATATCTCCACACACGCACGAGCGCGCAGACTGTTGCACCCTGAACTTCACCGACTCCAACGTTGCCAGTTGTCACGCTTTGTACATATGACGCCAGGTCAAACGGAAACCGTGAAGACAGACATCCACAGGATCCTTACTAGACCGTGAATGGGAAACATCTGATCGTGCGAGATTAGAAGTTTTTCTCACAGCGGTGTGTTACTGACGATTCACGTTTACGGGTGATGCCTGCCATGTGGACTGGTTTAGATCAGTGGTTCTCAGTGGGGGCCACGGGTTAATGATAGAAAATTGGGGGGGCGACAGTTATCTCTCCGATTGGGCCAACGAAACGTGCCTGAATCAGATATTTGAAATTTAAAATTGTATCAAATGTTCTCTTCTCCTCTGCATCCCCGCTGCACAGATGGCAGAGTTGTATTTTATTGCTTTTCCGACATCTAATCTGCTTAAATCTGATTTAATTTGGGTGACTTATTTGTAGTCAAAAGTATGTGACGACCTTGATGTTGTGAAGACCTTCGCTTATCACTGGTTGCACTGTAACTGGACATTCAAAAACTAGCAAGTGTTCTTCAGGCCCAAGGAACACGATGCCTATAATGCCAATTATTAACAATATTTTTACCTATGTAAGTAAACGTGTTATAAAAGGTAAAGGTTCACCCAAGAACAGTCCACGATGGCCCAGAGGGGGAGTGGAGGTATAGCTCTACTCTTTCTTTAACCTCGGCGCTAGATGGGGGTGGGTTAACGCCACGCCCCGGCCGCTATACCCCCAGGAAAGAGACCCGGTACCCATTGTATAGGTGGCTGGGTGGGCTTCAGAGCCGGTCTGGACGCGTGTGGAAAATCTCGCCTCCCACCGAGATTCGATCCCCGGACCGTCCAACCCGTAGCGAGTCGTTATACCGACTGCGCTATCCCGGCTCGAAACGAGTTTTACCTAAACAAACAATTTAAAACTAATAGAGTACTATAATAATAAGAATATATTCTAATACATAAATCGACAGTGTGGAAATAAAGTAACTTTTCAAACGAAACAGCATCTATGAAGTGTTGGTGTGTTGTGAGGGGGGGGGGGGGCGCACACAGGTAAATCAAGCTTAAAGGATGGTCACAAGCAAAACACGGTTGAGAAACACTGGTTTAGAAGGATCATCGTACCTCCATGCTCACGTTGACATGACGGAACATTCTAGATAATTCTGTACGTCTTAACAACGCTCGGCAATACCAGATCCCTTTAATTCTACACTTTTCGTCTCATGCTAGTGACTCATGAAATACTACCACGTACTGTCTCGACGCGCTTTGGTATTGACATGATGAGTCATTTCCCGGATCAGTACCGCATCTGCCATATTTGTTCTTCGAATGCAATTTGTCGCACATGAAACAGAGAAACGTTCCGTCTTCAATGACATATGTAGTGGACGAGCCACTTCTCGCAGTTTGCGAGAATGTTTAAACGGTTTTCTAATCACTGCGTCTCGAATTTATACGTCGAGATTTCTATCCAGACATAATTTAAAGCAGTTCCAGGGTTTGTGCTGGATTCATAATTAGCGTCCACTGGTTGTCGGCTGTTGTGAACACGGCTATGATCTATTTTGTACTATGACCAACAGATGCATAATTATTTCACAAATTATCACACTCCTACATGTATGTACAGCACATACCGGGCCAGCACGACAGTAGCATCAACATACAGATTGTACATACGGCCACCACACAGGCTGACTTCATGAGAATTGTAACAACAAAATGATTTTAGCCCATTTATTGTAAATAGGACAATTTTAATGTTTTAAAGATTTTAGAATATTGAGATTTCAACGACTATAAAATGAGAAATTGCATAAAACCTATGTGAAACATCTTAATTGTAAATTGTATTACCAACAGCTGCATTTGAAATAATTGTGTAACTTGGCAAGGGACTGATTACAAGCTCCATGAGGATGACACGATAGTGTCAGAAACGTGTAGGAGCGTGATAATTTGTGAAATAATTGAGCATTTGTTGGTCATTGTACAAAATAATAAAAGATGCACGGTTGTGGTTATGAACGTGTAGGTTTTATGGAGACTATTGTTCTCTGGATTAAACGGTAGAGTTTTCCTTGTACAGTACATGAAAACAGATAGGAGGGAAGAGGTATAGCTTCACTCATCCTTAATCTCGACACTAGATAGAGGCAAGTCTTCCTTATCTGGCCGCTCCTTTCAACATACCAACAACCATGACCGTTAACAATGAAAGACAGTGGGCTTTTATGTCCATGTTGAATTTCGCTTGCCAGCGTTCTGAATTAAATCTTTGCCAGGCAAGTGGGAATTTTCGAACCTAAATCGTAACGCAGCATCGTGTAAAAATATTTTCAAACCTTAACCAGAGAGCACGCGAATGAAATCAACTCAGCTGGCATTAACTCCTTTACGCCCAAAAACGAAACGTTAGTTGTTATTTCAGATTTTGTGTCGCACATGTATGTAATTTCTTACACTACTCTGTTTGTATTTTCAGTTCAGGATTACGCGCACAGAATAAAAACAAAGACAGGAGATAAATTTACCTATCCACACCATGACCAATTTCTTATTTTGATTAACCAATTTCATATTTTGTTAACGAATTTCAAATTTTTTAAACCAATTTCTTATTTTGATTAACCAATTTCATATTTTGTTAACGAATTTCAAATTTTTTAAACCAATTTCATATTTTGTTAACCAATTTCATATTTTGTAAGCATGTAAAATAACCACTGCCACCGGGGACAACCCAATTGCAATTTATTATTATTATTATTATTATTATTATTATTGTACATATCGTGAGAGTAACGTCACTCAAAATTTATCTCAGCTCTAGACGAAAGCGAGTGGTCAACTCAACGCGCTGGCCAATTTACCTCCCAGAGAAGAAACACTGTAATCACTGAATAGGAAGCTGGGTGGGCAGCAGAGCCAATCCGAGCTTTTCTATGGGCAGAAAAACCTCTTGGCCCTCCCGGGAGAAATGTCTGATAAGGAGGTTGGCCTGAAGGTTAATGCTGAGAAACATTACGAGCTACGAATTAGGTACGTACTCCATCCACTTCACTTCCCTCCAGTGAAGTATCTAAGCATGACCAATTTGCAGTGACTGTTATGATGATTTTGAACCTTGTAGTAAGTTCCATCGTTGTACGTCCCAAAGCTAATGCCGCACCAGAAATAACGCCTTACTAAACAAGTCTTATCTGCTCGTGTTTCTTTCTGTGTTTCTATCTTTTCTTTCCAGACTTCTTTCTCTCTCGCTTTCTGACAGCATAGCGTCTGCTGCTAATGTGTTTCAAATGTAAGCCTTTAGCTCTGTCCATGGTCTGACATCAGCGTTTCACTTTCTCATCACCATTAATGGAAAGTTGAAGACCTGCCTTTCTCGGAAATCTCTTTCCTTGCGTACTGAGAAATGGGTCATGGAGTACACCTCATTATGGCGACTACATGCCGCCTTAAAAGCCAAAATCATCATACAAAACTATTTCATCTTTTGCTATAATATGATTTGGAATTGTAGCTCTAAATACTTTGCAACTTTACCAAACAACTATTCGTTTTTATCTTTGCACCGTGCATTTTGAAATCTACGTAGTTTACTCACCAACAATTGCACTATTTATTAACCTGGTTAACAGTTTTAAATTTGTATAAAAATACACAATAATATCGCGTCTACATGTTTCAGTCTTTAATGATCATCATCAGGGAGCTTTATGTGTACCTAACTAAAGTTATATTTATGTTAAAACACTCAGTAAAATTACGTCGTTATATATATATTAGGTGATGTGGCAGCATGTCGTAGAGGGGCAAGTGTGTTGTGTGCAGTGCAGAATGAGACTAGGTACAGATAAAACTCCCTGATAATGGTCATTAAAGACCGTAACATGTAGGAACGATATTATTGTGTATTTTAATGTAAATTTAAAATTTTTAACCAAGTTAATAAATAGTGCATGTGTTGGTGAGTGAACTACGTAATCAACTACTCGGTTTTTATAAAAATTGTGGCTTCTTCATCGTTACTGCAATATGTCATGATCGGATCTAATTTGTGCCGGCTTAATCCTATCCGTACCGTCGAAGCCAATTCAGTTATTCCTATTAATATTATCCTTCATTTATGCCCACTGATGTTCTGTTGTTTCTCCCAAACACTCTTCTTGACGTGTCCCAAGCAGAACCATTTCTTGTCCTAAAATGCATGCTGCGGACCCCTTATTTAATTGTAACTAGCTGAAAGGCACAAAATATAAATTTCTTAGGAACGTAATCGTCTCCATAGACCTGTTAGTACATGTCATTCCTCTTTCGCAGTTTTTCTCATCTGCTCCTTCAACTAACTAAACCAACTCCACGAAGCAGAGTCTTTCCTGAGAAGCTAACTGTTCCTCAGTCAGTCAAGAAATTAACATCATTTTATGGAACCCGAAGGTTCATTGCAGCATTCACAAGTGCCCGCCATCTGTCCCTATCCTGAGCCAGTTCAATCCAGTCCATGTCCTCCATCCCACTGCTTGAAGATCCATTTTAAAATTATTCTCCCATCTACGCCTGGGTATTCCCAGTGGTCTCTTTCCCCAGGTTTCCTCACTAAAATCCTGTATACATCTCTCCTATCTCCATACATGTCACAATTCCTGCCCATCTCATTCTTCTTGTTTATAATACTTATTTCATATATAGTATTTGGTGAGCAGTACAGATCATTAAGCTCCTCATTGTGTAGTCTTCTCCACTCCCCTGTTACCTCATCCCTCTTAGGCCTAAATATCCTTCTCAGCACCCTATTCTCAAACACCCTCAGCCTAGTGTAATATTCTTTCCTGAAAGTGACAGACGAAGTTTCACACCCATACAAAGCAACAGGCAAAATTGAAGTTCTGTACGTATCCATCTGTTACTTAAGTAGTAACGAAGGCTAAAGATGTCCATCTCCACGCCATTAAGGCACAGGCGGAGAAGGGGTAGAGCTCCAGTCATTCGTGACCTTGGCGATGGTTGGAGGCGAGTGGTCGACTTCAGGCCCCAGCCGCTTTAACCCGGCATCCACTGAAGAGCAGGTTGGGTGGCCCCCACAGCCGGTCTGAACCTTTGCGCCGAGATAAAATGTCTTACCCCTGCCCTGAATCAAACCCCGAATCGTCCAACCCTCAGCAAAGTCACAATGCCGAATGAGTTATCATTTACTACTGTAATGGCTAAAGTAGCGCAGACTGCTTTATTTATAAACCCAGTTCGTACCGTGCAGTAAACACTTTTCATCACGGTTACACAAACCAATCAGTTTATGATGTGACACAAGTCGCTGTTTGTTCTGGGATAAATACAAAACACACAAATACAGTGTGGCAGAATATAAAATTCTTGGCTGTTAAACCTGTTGGTGTATCACGTAACCAGTAGGTTTAAACAGGTTAATGCAGTTGTGTACTAGCGAGCTGCATTGGGGCATCAGCTCTACTTGATGTGGCAGCCATGTTGTGTGGTAGTCAGAGCTGGGGCGCAGGCGCGTACGTGAGCAACCATCTGCAGGAACGTTACCGCATGGGGATCAATACACTACTCTGCCCCAACTAAACCGTTACCCAACAGCTTTCCCCTGTCCCCCCCCCCCCCCTAATTCCACAACGCCACCCAACCGCTGGCCCCAGGACAACGCCCCCACGAAAGGGGTGTTACCTGCGGTACAAGATAAAGTCCCCCCTCGACCAGCCCC
>Ga0131853_10017542_pt1 | contig 13033 bp, 6 predicted proteins | sample TergutLab28metaG_FD_92764 | JGI IMG/M metagenome (GOLD analysis project Ga0131853, IMG submission 92764) | Labiotermes labralis P1 segment gut microbial communities from Petit-Saut dam, French Guiana - Lab288 P1 (version 2) (version 2) | ecosystem: Host-associated > Arthropoda: Insects >...
TATATATATATATATATATATACATACATACAGTTGCAAATTCAATAGGTTCAGCTTTCTAGCTGCTTAATCCACATATGCGACTTTCGTTATATGACGTCGCGTCTGTACTGCTCTAGGGCAGCAGCCCTCTTTTACAATTACGTCAGCAGTCATAATTTTAACTCCTTATAAAAGCACTATCAAAAGATTCAGTGTAATACAAACGTAAAAGAACACATCCCGTTGTGTTAGAAACTTAATAAAAGGAAAATGACAAATCCTCAGTCAAACACAAGTTATATATTTCCGTGGCAACGTGTTTCGGATTGAATCAATCGCACTGGTTCATTCCGAACATGATGGAAGGGAAAAAAAATTACATAATTGTTGTTGGCTGAAGATTTATATTTTACCTTTTATTGTAAATTAATATAAAAATATGCAGTCTTAGATACTGTAAATAGATTAAACACTTTATTGTCCAACTAATGTACAAATATATAATTCATAGATACAATTAAAATTATAAAATATTTAAAATTTCTTAAACATATTTCGGATCACAGTTGATCCATCAACAGGGAGCCTTGTACAGTACTTGGCTAAAATTACAAAAATGATTCTATCGTGTCTGTTGACATGGACAAGTTCGGTGTTATGTCAGCATATTCTGACCCGTTGTGTGTGTGTGTTTAGTTCACTGTATAGGAAGGCACTGTATTACGGAATGTTACGTAGTGCCTTTCTATACAGTCAACTACACACACACACACACACACACACACACACACGCACGCACGCACAACGGGTCAGAATATGCTGCCATAACACCGATCTTGTCCATGTCAACAGACACGATAGAATTATTCTTGTAATGTTTAGCCAAGTACTGTACGAGCTTCCCTGTTGATGTATCCACTGTGATCCGAAACATTTTGGAGCACTTTTAAATATTTTATAATATTAATTGTAACTACGAATTATATATTTGTGCATTAGTTGGATAATAAAGTGTTTAAATTATCACTGATGCACGGTGCAAACATGAAGACTGTAAATAGAAATTAAGTTGTAAATTATTTCTTTTCATAGTGTTAGTTACAGAGCTGGAAATATGTGAGAAAAAGAGATATCAAAGGTTAAATGTACATAAAGGCGGAAAACCGAACAAGAACTATCGTATTAACAAGGGCTTACTAAGAGCAGTAGCTTCCACTCGTCCAGGAATTCATGTTGCGCTAACTTCATGCTAAATGAAAACAGTATATAATTCGATTTGAAATACAACAGCCGTCACGACATGAGTCTTAATTAAGTACAACAGCGACTGTATCTTATTCACCTTTATGTTCTACCACAAGAGCTGTCAGGAGAATTGAAGATCGCTGTATTAAGTTTGCACAACCTATCCCAGAAAATAATTAAATTTTCCCGTCATATACTGTACCACTGATCACTAAGCAACTTCAGCTGCGGTATACCCCATACGTAGAATGGTTCAGTGACCCACAAGGTGGATTAGCACATTCAGATAATACAAATATTATCGACGCACTTTATTCTTTTATGTTTAATCTCTCGTTATTCTGAATCGATTTTATAACAGATTCATTCCGTGTCTTCCAGATAACAGTGGTGAATTTTGATCCGGAGGTCAGGTCTAGCGGAACTGTACCATGACGCATTGCTTACCCTTCTACTAGACCTGATCAGTTCCTTGTCATAGTCCAGAAATTGATTAGAGATATATTTCCCTCTAATTTCTACCAATCACAAAGACATCATCTTATCTTCGTTCCCTCATTAATTGTCACAATAAGCACCTCATCCAGTGGAACTGTTGACCTTCTGCGCAAATAATGTGCTTTTTAAAGAGGAAAGCACAAATTCCAGACAGCTTGAAAAGTTACAATTCAATAGAATATCATCAATAACTTGGTAATAATAATGAAATTTAATTGATCAACTTAGCTGGGCGTGTAGCTCGGATGGAGGGTTCGAGGAATTCGTATACAAGTTCAGTGGAGAAGTTCTTAGACAACAGCCAAATGACGACTTTCGAGACAGGAGGATAACATTAATATACGTAGTTCTTATTTAAACTTGCAGTACGGAAGTTAAGAGAACATTTCAATACTATGTCCAAATAAAAACAGTATGATCGTTACTAACAGATAATTATTTAATCACTTAAGTGTCTCTAATTCTGATACAGTAATTACAGTAAAAATAATACTGTAAAAACATTGTAACGCATATTGTGTGCTGAAGGTAACATTAAGCAATCGCGACCTCTACAAGAGACGTTAGCGCACAGTTTTCGAAATTTAGTTGGGGTTACTTGTTTCAATACTGCTTGATTTTCCAAATATTTGACAAAAACAATTCCTTCCCACAAGGGCATGTATGCTGAAACATGTCTTAAACGGAACCTGGGTTTACCGGAATTCTCTCTTTAGCAAAAAAAAAAAAAATAATAATAATAATACATTCCCGGAGATCCAAAATTCAAGTACATATATTAAAAGAAACCTCTTTTCAACGGAAAAAATTTCGGCTCCTTCGGTTCCGTTAGAGACAAGTGTCACTGTACCTCGCTTTTGATAGGTCTCGTGTATCAAAACTGTGTTTGTGCATGAGGAATTTGAGTTTCCCTTCGCAGTTTCCTCTCGCATCCTTCATGAACATTCTACCGTTTACCTTTCGTATCTAATGAAACACTCGTGAATTTTACGGCCTTAGGTTCACAAACAAATTTATGCTAGGATTCTTTTCGCCGACAATGAAATAGCGGGCCAAAATTGGTGAATGTGTTATAGTTGTCTAATAAGACACATTAATTCGTAGCGAACTGTTTTAGTTAATCAGACAAATGATCCAGACAGTAACGCTAATTACTTATGCATGAATCAGCTAGTACATAATTACGACCGCCTGTAGCTCAGTTGTTTGCTAATTGTTGTCTGTCACGCCTAAGAGACAAAACAATTTCTGCGGACTGTTATCTCTATGAAGTTATGTAAGGAATATTCAATCGCTCAAGATATACACACAAAACAAATCACGTGTGGTGCATGCGGAGTAAATAAAACATAAAATAAGAGAAGCAACAGTTATGATCATCGACAAATATCCATGTTAAATTAATTCAACAGGAACCAACCCAAGGCGATCAAAGTCCAGAGCAAAATTTCTTAACTTGTGAAGTAAACAATAAAAACAGTAAACAAGTCTGCTGTCCGTCTGCATAGCTGGTAATCTGTATTCGGCTATCACACGAACACAAGTCCACAGGATTTCCATGCACGAAGCTGTTGATCGTGTCATGGTCGAGGTGATGTCGACGGTCTCCCACTGCGGAGACCCGACTTCAATCCCAGATCAATTTATGTCGGATATACCAGTGTTTCTCAACCTCCGTGAGACCGCGGCCCGGTAAATTGCTTTTTCATAAGACGTGGGCCCGATCCCTACAGGTTTACTCGTACGTACTTTTCCAAATTTTTTTTAAGTTCATACATTAAACTAACATAAGTATTAATAATTAATTATGGCATAATCCTAAAGGGTATTAGTACAATTATGTGTACGGTGTGGCATGTTGACAAATATAAAATTACATGTAAATTTACTATCAATTCCAGGAGAATCTCTCGCGGCCCGGTATAATTGATGGCAGGGCCCGGTACCGGTCCGCGGCCCGGCGGTTGAGAAACACTGGGATATACGATAGACGAAATGAGAGTGGTAGAGGGTTATCTTCAAGTACATGGGTTTTCGCTGTTAATGCCATGCCACCAGTGGTCCTCCGTCATTCTTTCATCTATCATAGTCGCTATATAAAGTCAGCTATTGATAGCGTCGTTAAACAACACTCCAAAAACAAAACTGCGCAGTATCAAGCTGCCAGTTGCTACAGTCATACGGTCGATAGCCTTCAACACTTAAACACAATTTCCCACCTGTTTCAGTTGAAGGCATGTCATGAGCCTATTTCATATGCAGTTTTACATTCGTAAGTTTTGTCCCGCTCTTAAGGCACTCCATTTCCTCAGTGATTTCTGTTAGCGCATTTAGTATACGTCACACAATGCATTACGTAGCGATGCTTGGCATGCTCAAATTCATAACGCGCTAAAGGACAAAGCTTCAGCAAAGTTATTATAGTCTGGGATAACCCAGGAAAGGATTTCACCTGGGTCGGTGCAAAATATTCTAGCTTTCTTTAGCAGAAAAAGTTACTGGACTTAATTCAGCGAACAGGATTATAAGAATTTGAGAAGCGAATTTCGTGAGAATGAAGTAACGTGGAAAGAGCTTATACGATCAACACACTCCTTTAAACTTTTCAAAGCTGTGACCCGGAAGGTCCTTCACTGAATCCCCAAGACACCTACTTCAAACTCATACTGTATCAGGGGTATACATATCTTGCCAGACGTCTGTTCCCAAAATCTGATCGACTCCTTCAAAGTCGACACCTAACTTTCCAGTCGCGTAATAAATAACTTCTAGATTCAGTAATTCTTTTGTTCACTCTAGAACAGGCCACGAAGACCAAGAGGAGAAGCAGAGGCATAGCTCTACTCTTTCTTTAAACTCGGCGCTAGATGAGGTGGGTGGTCAACGCCACGCACAGGGCGCTCTAGACCCGGGAAAGACCCGGTACCATTGTACAGGAGGCTGAATTTATAATGTGTTTACGTAATATCAATATAATTAAGCAGTATTATTTGAGAATAAGCACTGTTTCTATAAGTCCAATTCAATTGAGTAGTTGGGAAAATAAGCTATATAAATTCGTCTAACATTGAGCATTATTGTTTTGACCGACGTGCAGGATCATCAATCACTGATACTAAACAAGGCTCGACCAGAACAACATGGCAAAAAGAGAGTGCACGGAAATCGCTGCTGTTTAGTCGGTCATGCGTTCTCGATAAATGCAATAAAAGGTAGGTTGTTTATGTATAAGCACAAACGTAATTTCATAATATCCCTGTGGAGATGTTACCTAATGGCAAGTATAGGAACAGGGGATATCTGCGGAAATCGTGTGTTAATGGAAACTGTGAAATTTTCCCATTAAATATTCAATGGATATTCCGTTAGTGACACGTTTAAAATTATAAAACACAAGAAAGGTAAACTGCCACTGTAAGTACTGGAACATAACAATACAACTACTCCGTAAATTAGATACAATATTATAATTATACAATGGACGAAAAAGCTTTGTGTTACACCCGATCTTTTTATTGTGGAATAGCAGAGCGTGAGAATGTGATATTCTGTGAGTGAATACTCGTTCATTACCACGTAAATAAAGTTATTATTTCAAATGATTTGGAATATACGTTTGTAATTAGGTATAAAAATCTGAAAGAACTCATAAACATGAGCATGTTACAAGTTCCCGTTATTTTCGTGATCAGCTTAAAATAATATTTTGAAAGTAAGCGTTTAGCACTTGTTACGAAATGTAAAGCTTCTTTAACTGGATGTGACCTATAGCCCTAACGAACTACAGAAACCAGGACTTCAAGATTATGGAAGGTGAAGTGTGAAACATTTTACCAAGAAATATGTTTAAAAAAATGGGCCAATTTTGATGTTACATAAATTAAAAAGTAATGTTTTAGAGAAGGCGCTTTCATTAACAAACGCACATATTTAACCATTTAAAGACGGAGTGCAGACTGCTTTATTTAAAGACCCAGACCGTACCGCGCTGTAAACACTTTTCATCTCGGTTATAAAAACCAATCAGTTTATGCTGTAAGTGGCACAAGTAGCTGTTTGTTCTCATATAAATACAAAACTCGTAAATAGAGTGTGGGCAGAAAATACAAGTATTGAATGTTTATGCTGTTGGTGCATTACGTAACCAGTAGGCTTTAAAAGGCTAATCTTTGTGCAGTTCTTCGTTAAATGCAACACATGTACTTAAAACTCGTAGCTTCTGTTCCTAAATACCCAAACACGTTTCTAGACTCGGAGCCGACGTCTTCACAGCAAATGATTATAAGAATTTTGCATAAAACTGCGCGTGTAGGAAGTCAAGTTTATGGTTACCCCTGTTACTGAACATGGTTTGTTGAATAGGGAGGTAATTTGAATAGTGTAGGCAAGTATTTGTGCTGCAACAGCATCTAGGTAGATGGACCTGGCCCTCTTCAAGTGACACGAGAAGAGCGATTGACTTAGCTTTCCTGGTATCGACAAGCACTCAATGGGCATCTAGTTACAGACCGGCAAGTCAACGGGGGATGTACCGTATGGAGAATGTCTATTGAAAGGAGTTTAAAAGCGTTGGGATTAATTCCATACAAATGGAAGGAAAACAAGTATAATCCTTTTCATAGTCAGTATCCTAGCGAAGAATGGAACGAGAAGTCCTCCTGTACTTGTGAGGTACTCTGAGCTTAAAGAATTGAAAACGATCATTATATCTATTGGAAGCACGTAGCATGTCCAGCTTTGAATGCGAACACGCATTACGTTGTGGAAATGTCCTTTCAACTCTGTTACAGTATCTCCAGAAGCTGCCTGCCTGGGGAGTGTCTTGGTACGTGACGCGATATTTTACATGTAGAAAGATTGTAATAGAAGACATGAGGATAATATGAGTGCAAAGATGAACACTTCATTTAGAAGATGATGATACTGAATCGTTGGACGTAATCCGAAAATTTCATCAGAAGAAATACCCAAGTTCTTTGATGTGCATGTTTGGGTGGGAGGAGGTTAAAGGTGTTTCGGTGTATATATAGCTATACCCGCGAATTTTAAGTTTTCGACACGGTTATGAACAGGATAAAAGAGGTACATGTTATGAAAAATTGTCAATACAAGAAATGAAGGATAAATGAGATAACGTATTTGGGCAATACAAACCAAACATGTGCAGAAAGGGCAAATGGATGATGAACAGTCTATTGACCTATCTTCATGGTCCCGATTATGTAAAAGCAGTCCCATTACAGGCCAGAACAGGCCGAGAGGGTTCCAGGAAGTTAAGGTTCCCAGATTTCGTGAAAATGTCACAGGATGGTGGTAAGGTTGTCAGCCTTACGCACCGGGCGCTTTTAACCCCAGGAAATAATCCTGGTACTCATTTCTGTTAGAGGCTGCGCGATTATGTAGAAGATCAAATAACGGCAATATCACGTATATTTCTCTAGCGTGGGAAATCAATACCTGAAAGCTCAGCAAGAACTACAGTCTTTTCTATGTCGAGAATTTCTACGTATTATCTCCCATCTACTAAGATGTCGTTCAACAGGCCCTGGAACTGAAAGGCACTGAGTTATTTACCACTATTAGTTGCACCTGTGAGAGTAATTCGCGTGAAGAAAAGGTCAAATATTTAATCTTAAAAAGTTAGGGCATCTTCATCATAACATGCATTAAAACTGAAATTTCTAATGCTTGATGCGGTGTTAACTGCTTTCGGAGGTCAACGTACCGTAACGTATATATAAAAGAAGGGCTTCCTAGCACGTCCTGTCTCGAAAGGAGCTCAAGGTAAGTACGTGAAGAAAACGTTAGCTTCCCTTGGCTTCCGCTTAAGGCAGTACTGTTAAATTTCAAATTTAGTCTTTTTTAAAAAAACCTAATTCCTTAAAAGAGAATTGGTAAGAATGTAGAAGACCGTCGTCAATGCTGAACCAAGAGTTTTCTAAATATGTCTATCTTTAAAAAGCCCATTCGGTAGTTCAGTAGATCATGATGTCGCAAACAAATGCTACAGCATTTACGTAGATATTATTATTATTATTATTATTATTATTAATCATCATCATCACCATCATCTTCTTGATGCAGGGTATTTATACTTATATTCCTGAAACAAACTATATCCCTAGGGAATACAGCGTTGCAGCTATTCTGTTGTTACTATTCATGGTGCTTATATCTTCAGGTTCAGTGTTGAATCTTTTGTATTTTTACATTATTACTTTCCGAAATATGTGTGCAGTACCCAATATGGCTGTTTTCTGGAGTTCCTTGACTTCATGCTTTCCTGGTATGTTGCTCATGTATTTTCTGAATGACTTTGAAATAGTCCCAGTCGTCCCTATTATTACCGGTATCACCTTTGTTTTTACATTCCACATGCGCTCTATTACTATTGTAAGGTCTTTATACTTTAGAATCTTCTCGGCTTCTTTTTTAATCACATTTCTGTCTTCTTCTTCTTATTATTATTATTGTTATCACAAACGTGACATTAAAACAAAATGGGGAAATATGTATTAGGTGCACCACAGCGTCAATAAATGGACGTCGACTAATCACTGACGAAATGTCTGTGTGTCTGTTCGCGGTTATCTCGATTCCTATGGTGCTGAAAGAGGACCGCCTTTCCTGTATCAGCCGTCTTGCAGCTCGCAATTTTTTGTCATTTATTGGTTCGTCCCTTCTTGCCAAGCAGACAATAAAAAAAGGAAATCTAACTGACTGAATTAGTCGCTTCTTGCGTAGAAACTGTCTTATAAATCACCTTGTTGAAGGAAAGATAGAAAGGACGGGAAAAAGACGTAAGAGAAGTAAGCAGCTACTGGATGACCACAACCCTTTAAACGCCGAATTAAATCCCATCTGTCATCTGCTGATTTTATTAGGTGCTCACCATATTCTCCGCGTTAGCGGGTTAAGGGTTAATGAAAGGAGAAGATACCGGAAGTTGAAAGGGGAAAAATTAGATACACTTTCGGGATAATTCGCTCTGGAGGAGGATATGGACCTGTCGTAAGACAGACTACGTGATGACGATGATGATGATGATATAAGTTCTTTCCTTCCTGACAAGCAGGTCAAACAGTGTGAAGTAGATAGGCGCCAATATTTCTGCCTAGATTTGCCACACAGGCGCGCAGAGGGGTAACCAGCAAAGCAAACAACTTTCTTCCCGTAGGCAGATGGAATCCTGTCTGCAGCATCTCGATAACAATCGGATGTTCGTGTGTGTAAACATGGAGGTTGAGCAAAGCAGCTGCGTAATCTATGGCGAAAAGTGACATTACTGGGTCTGATGCTGAATGAAAATAACAGCTCCATCCATGACAGGAGTTTCCGCAGTACAAACGCTCTAGAAATTATGCTAGCGTGAGAAGACAGCTTGCTTTTCCTGGAAGGTACAGTCAGTCGAATTTTGAATAAAGGTCTAATCAATATACCTACCCATGTATTTCGAATAGGCGGAAATGTTTACGCAATATACCACCTGTCAGTGGGAACAGGTGTTTGGCACCTCACTTGACGGACGAGTCGCAGGGCGCAATTTGAAGTTTTGATAGCTGGAGACAGCTTATACGGAATAATGTGCAGCAAGCTTCTGTCAAGACATTGTCAAGAAGTTGGTGTAGACGCACGTGACTGTGTTGCCAACTTCATCACATAATTACAAAAGCAGAAATTCATCCTTAGGGAAATTTGAGGTTTCACTGATTCCTCACAGACTCCGCGTGGAGGTACCAGTGACGCTAAATCTTCTTCTACCACATCTTCTGCACTTCACGGAATGCTTGTTTATATTTATTTGATGAATTCTGCGAGTATCTCATTTGTCTTGGACGCAAATCTGGAAGTTAGAACCTACTTCATTCCGTCTGAAGTTTCCTAAGGTCCCTTGTTATACGTAGGACTACATCATGTATTCCATCTCCTTCGGTCAGTGCAATCTTTCAGTTTTCATCCATTATTTAATTATATAGTTCTAAGTAAATCTTTGTTTCTTCGAAACGATTTTTATCCTGAAATTTATTCATTTTTGTAACGTCCAATCACTTACGCAATGTAAAAATCTTCCACGAATTTTTTCCAGTAACGACAAATACAGTTTTTCCTTTTACGAAATGGTTGGATTCATAAATGAAATTACGTCATACCCAATACCGTGCTTACTTTTGAACACAGCAATGCCCAATTTACAATTCCAAATGAGCCTCCCAGATATCAAACTCGGTATTTAACTCAATTAATATTTGAATGTCATTATTGTCCGTGCAGATTTCATAACAGTTTGAGAAACAAGATTTCAAACAGCACTTGTCTTAAACAAAAATTATCGTGACCAACAAACTGGAGATATTTTTCTTTGAAATTAGTATTAAAACGAAGAGAGTTGTGCCCTTTTGTTCAGGGCATTTAATTTCGTGAATTTAATAACGTCAACTCTGTAATAAGTGGTATTCTACACAATTGGAAGTCAGTGGTTATAAATGATAAGGAGCTTTCATAGCTTCAAGCTGCAGACATTTCCCCGTATAATACTGGTGTTTTGTTGCAGCTATCTCATATTATAATGTTTGTTGACAAGGGGCCTGCAGAGTGTATTGCACCTCACAAACACCTGAGCGTGCAGAAGATTTGCTGTGAAATGAATGAACCTACACCTTTGTTTACAGCAGTTGACGTTTTCACTGCTGAATCACAAGACACATCACTCACACACAATGTGAGAGGAAGTCCAGTGTTAGTGAAACTGCGTCACAGACAGATTTCACTAGGCCGAACGCACAAGAAGGGAGAAAATTCTTTAGGATCCTGATAACAGTAAGTGTATCTGATGAGATAAAATACGGCTCGCGAGCCGCATGCAGCTCAAGCAAGATGCCTGTAAAAATAATCGAATATTCTCGTAAAGAACGTTCTTGAACAAACCTAAGGTACATCCAAGGGGTTCCCCAAAAGGCACTATTTCTTTGTCTTGGTGAGAGAAAGCAGTGGCTACGCTCTCAGGCAGTGAGCTGTGTTGCTACCGTACGTTAACCCTTTAAACACCGAGTTAAATCCCGTTTGCCATCTGTTGGCATTATTAGGAGCTCTCCATATATTCCACGTTAGCGGGTTAAGGGTTAACCCGATGAATAAAGACAAGGCTCTTGCCTAAGTCGTCTCCTAAGGTGCCATTCTCAATGTTAATCTAACCAACCTTGTATAGTGCATATATATTATAATATTATTATTATATATATATATATATATATCTTTAGGAATATCACGTGATGGAGTGCTGAACACAAAATAAAATCCGTCAGACTGTTCGACATGGTGCGCGAAATGAAATAATTTGCCAGGATGTAAAAAAAGCATTGTGCATCATATTGAGTAAAATATTATTTGAGCGAAGCGAATGTGTGGAAAATATTTCTGAAAACTGTTGTAAAATTGTCATGACAGATATGATGAGGAAACCGAAAGAAGAAATAATCCAACTTCAAGGAAGAAAGCGACATGGAATACCAAGAAATAGATGGCTATCTTACAAAAATTAAGTCTGAATATTTCATAATGCTTGAACAGTAGGCTAATGATGACATCGCCAGAGCAGCATACAGTCTGTTATTGAAATGAACTCGGATTCGATTCCAATCATCATGCTTTCTCAAAAAATAAAATACAAACTATTGCTGGAATGAAAACCAATCACCTACGTCAAATCTCGTGAAATCGTGCTTATCCATAGTATCCTACCTCTGGAAAGGAACGACGTCCGACCAAATATTGATGTAATGATTTAATCACTGACGCAAACCTTTAAATGTTGCGATTCAAAAAGACCCTTTTAAAATATACGGCAGAATCTTTGCTAATCCGCTTTGCCATTAACACAACATCGAGGCTGTGATGACAATACCCCATTCGTTGGGTATACAGTGGCGCAGTTGGTTAAGACACTGCGCTTCAAGGAGGAAGATCGCGGGTTTGATTCTCTACAGGGTCATTGGGATTACTGAGTTAACCATTCCTGCCGCAATATGGCCTGGATTTGTCTCAGTCTCTAACAGAAATGAGTACGTTCTGGGGGATAAAGGCGGACGGTGCTTAAGGTTGACACCTTACCAACTTAATGTGCCGACACTCTATATATCCTGGGAGCCTCAACCTCCTGGATCACTAAGGGTAAGTCCAACCCTATAATGGGTTAGCTTTACGTACACTCAGTTCATTGCTCAATTAGAAATGAATTTCCTAAAGAGAAGAGCTTCAATACGTCTCCATCTGTCTTCATGCTTCGTTCTGCATCTTGCAAGGCCGTTTAGTCCGGTAACTGGGTACCAGGCATTTTTTCCTTTCCTTCCAGCAACATTGGGGTAGTTGTCCTTCCAGGGCCCTAGGTTAGGGTTAGCCTCACAAGTTACCATAACCTCATTACGATCTCCAGTGTCGATTGGCCATCCCTATGCTAAGTGGCATCTTTTTTCCCTCCAACTCAACAAAACCATCCGCTTTCCCAAACTGGCTCACTCTACTATGACGATAAAGACAGTATGTTACTCCTAAAGATGATACTTACTAGACTACATGAGTTTTTCCTCACTGAAACCCTCGAATCTCACGTCAATATGTCTGATTTCTGAAACTTCAATTTACTGTTATTATTGCGATAAGCCACGATTTCTCTTGAGCCCCACTGTCCTACTATTCCTGCATGGTAGATGTCATGCATTGAATGATTATTCCGAATATTTAAAACAGACAAGCTAAGCGGAGACAGACAGTAGCTACGATAAAACTACAACATAGAAAACACAATCACCTGTCACTGAAAAGACTACAGGTCTGAAAAATGAGACAGCCACAATTGTGACGGTGGTCGGCAGTGGAAATGCAAAGCGTCTTCACCAACATGAAAAGAAACAAAGATGAGACAGCACAATAGAAGCCAACAATGTGAAGTGCACAACTAGTGCATTCACACTGAACTCTGACACTCTACTGGTGATTAAGAAATTACGTAACTCTCTCTGCAGCATATACAAGCACTCATTATAAATATTAGAATAAAGCAGTCCCGTTACAGGCCTGGAGTGGCCCAGAGAGTTCCAGGAAGTTAAGGTTTCCGGATTACATTACAACGGCACAGGATGGTGGTAAGGTTGTCAGTGTTATGCACCGGCCGCCTTTATCCTCCAGGAAATATTCCTGGTACTCATTTCTGTTGGAGACCGCGGTAGCACAGTGGTTAAGGTGTTGTGTTACAAATCGGAAGGTCGCTGGTTCGATTCCAGCTGGTGTCACTGGAATTTTTCATTGACATAAA